>Ga0247778_1000165_pt1 | contig 116383 bp, 139 predicted proteins | sample UWRJL049202B5_FD_179939 | JGI IMG/M metagenome (GOLD analysis project Ga0247778, IMG submission 179939) | Plant litter microbial communities from Arlington Agricultural Research Station in Wisconsin, United States - UWRJ-L049-202B-5 | ecosystem: Environmental > Terrestrial > Plant litter >... | reverse complement strand
AAAAAAAGAAAAGTTTAAAAAAATAAAAAAAAAAAAAAAATAAATCATTATTCGAAAATCTAGAATTAATTAATAGATTTATATTAAAAAATTGTACAAAAAAGAAAATATTAAAATATTAATAAAAATATATAAAATAACTAAAATCGAAAAAAAAAAATATACGAAAAAATTGGTGATATAAAATAAATAATTAAAAATATTACAAATATTGATTAATATAAAAATTAATATAATATATAATTGTCACAATCACGTTTCCCAGAGGGGCAAAGGCTTCTAATTAGGGTCGAATCGAATGTAATTCTAAGCTAAAGAAGGAAGGTTTACATAGGTGCGGAGGGTTCCTTAAATAGAGCCCTAGCGGCCTGAGAATTCAGGTGGCAGGAAGTCAGGTGGTTGGGGTGGCTGGTAATACAGGTGGCTAGGCCACTAGCGTATGGCGTGGCTGGGAGTCTAAGCGACCCTAGCGTGTGGCACGTGCGCAACCGTGACAATAATCGAAATCAAAAAATAACATTAAAAATTAAATAATCAATAATAATTATATTAAAATTGAATAAAAAATTCGGGAATATATTATTAGAATATTAAATAAAAATAAATATTAATAAATTAAATAATAAATTTTCAGGATTTTAAAAATGAAATGATTATTGTAGTAGCGGAAAGGGGGTGTGGCACGTGGTTCGCAGACACGTGACCATATGTATATAAAGTGTTTTCCTGTAGTTACGTACTCGCTTTTTAATCAATTCTACACCAATTGAACTCCCTCCGTTTATGGTTGTATATCTGCCCTTACAATAAAATTATTTAATTTAAAAGAATTATTATCGTTTGTTAAATAATGGTTAAATAAAACCGTTTTGCTTGCGAAGCTGTCGAACAATCTATCTACCGAGACTTTTGGCGCAGGTCACCATACTACAAGATGACTTGAAAAGCTTGTCGTCTACAAACTCAATAAGGCTGCAGCGGAAGCGTATCTTCATATCCCTGCCCTTCTTCCTTTTGTTGCCCAAACGTCGTCAGAAAAGTTATAATCTTTCTTACTATGTTCCGCAACAAAGAAAAGCCGACAATCACTAGGTCGATGGTCCCTAACTCGGCGGGGCAAAACAGCTCCCCCGAAAGATGCAAAAATCCAGTCCAAAACATCCAACAACCGACCAAAAGGATCAAACATAAAGCGAGACCGATGTAGTACCATACCATGAAGAGGTTGTTATTTAGGTCGCGCAGATGGAGCACCATGTAATCCTCTTCTCCAACCCTGCGACGCCTGACACAACGATAGGTTTTCTTGATTATGAATTTCAACTGGGCAAGCGGTTGCACAATAGCGAAGATGAGGACCGTGAAAAGGAGTTTGAGCGGGCTTTTTAAGAGTTTCCAACTCCCGCAGCAGCAGAATGTCGCAATTATGCACATGATTGAGAAGGACAACCAGACGACAGTAGTTGAGATGGACGCCACAAATCCTCCACCCATGTAGGTTCGCCAGAGAGCAGGACGAGCAGGGTCCGTAGTATGGTTTGCGGTTACGGCGCCGAAGAAGGCGAGGTAGCCGCCGAAGATGGAGAGAAGGGTTTGGATGATCATATCTGTAATGCCGTCGTGGGTCCACCCACCGTCGAAAGCGCCAAGCACTCCGTTGAAGAATGCGGCCCGTGGTCGGATGGCGAAGATGACGAATTGTTTAAGCATGTCAACTTGATATCCTGCTCTGCTTAGAATGACGCCCACGATGATGACTTCTGAGCAGATTTCCGAGGCGAGGGACCAGTAGAACCCGAGAGGGCTGATGTCAAATCTGGATGTCCTGACCTTGATATTTCGGCCCAAGCAATGAAGTCTTAATCTTTGCCAAAACTCGTAGTTCGCAATTGCGAAAATGACGAAATCGGCAATAGCTACCAGAGCCAAGTCTCTGATGGTTCTTCCTGGATTCGGACACTCCTGGCCGTCGCTGTTGACCTGGAAGCCGATGGGTACGTAGTTAATCCGAGGAGCTGTCTCAACGACGCAGCTCTTGGTATCATTTGCATCTCGTGCTGTGCAGCCAACGTATGTGTGAAGACTGACTCAGTTAGTGAGCATTTGGTCAGTGTGGGGAGAGAAAATATCCGGATATTCTTACCTTTGAATACTGCATGCAAGCAGATTAAAGGACTCCTTCCCACACGGCTGATCACTCTTTGGTGAAGAGCAACAATCATTTTGATTCAATGTCTCATAGTCGAAGGCACATGCTGTCCTCATAATCTGCGACTGCTGTCAGTAGAATCATCGCAAAAGCCAGGGAGTTTAACGCACAGGAAGAATGCTAGGAAAAGCGCAGGATTTATTCACAGAAAGTTCAGGAAGATCCGCATTCTTCCAGACCTCCAAGGTGTTCTTCGAATTATACATGGCTGGGAAGGCTTCCACGGGAAGGAACTTAAGCTTGGTAAACGGCTCTGAGCAGTTGAAGTAAATGCCATACCTAGCAGACAGTGACTATTAATTTCTTTCACTCAAAGGAGATTTTGGACATCATACTGGCGGGAAAGACATTCTGCGAGGAGCTGTGCAGTCGCGAATCTAGCTTTTGAAGCTTGAAGAGCGTTGGTAGGACATGCTTCAAGATGGTCTAACAACCGCTGACACGGTCCATCTAAATCCTAGTCGAATAATCAGTGATGCGGTTCATTAAGATGCTTGAGCGGCACGTAGTAGACCTACTCTAAAGAAATGATCAGTCTCAAAGACCTTTGTCGTCAAATTCGGGGTCGCTGTTCCGTTCTGCAACTGTCGTACCTCCAAACCATAAACTCCACACAATGCCAGGAAAAGTGTAAAAAGATGAAGGTTGGGATGTAATCCCATCATCATGGTGATGAATGCTGAGTCGAAAGCGCTTGAGCAGTCAAAATGGAGCACCTTTCATCAACCATTATATATCTAACATCTTGTCAGTACGGCTGAAACGCTCCTGAGTATGAGAAAGCGATAGCCCATTACAGACGGGTGATACCAGCTTGGCAAAGCCATAAAGTATCCCATGGCGGTTAATCTCACTCTGGACTACCTATAATACAAGCCTTATATATATAACAGCATTATTTATGCGAGTTAGTGGCGCTTAAAAATACAAATACGTGAGGTTTCCTACAGTGTTAAACTACTCCATGTCAGTACACTTAATGAGGAGAAGAGCAGTTTAAGAAGAGGAAAAAGAAAAATGATGGCCTCATTGGTACGTAGCTCCTGACGGCGCTACCCCTGAAGACCCAATCTGTAGAGGATCATCCAATCATACGTATTGTAGCAGAACAATAGTTCCACGGGCGGCAAGAAAGCGAGGGGCGCGGAATGTCTTGATTACAACGAGAATAGACTGACTAATAAGGAGCTGGGTTGCAGGGGAACCGTAACCCAAATATTTGCTTTCGCAATCACGCGCATGGTCTTACGCCCACCCTTCACCTCCCGAAGAAAGGCAAAGAGATCGATAAAGCAGCACTGACGGTTCTTCCAGCTCCCCAAGCCCTCGACAAAGCTCCACCCTCAAATTTTGAAGGCCTTCGATATCAGAATGAGGGGCATATAAGGGTTTGAGTAAGGTGCACACTGCTATAAAGTGTGATTCGTCGCATGCATGTTAACCGCCGCCCAGAGATGGAATCAGAATGCATGATGTTGTTCACTGCCCTGCCAATGATGTTAGAGCGCTCGGGAAATCCATAGTGGTTGTTCAGCTGGGCTTGGGGTGGCGTTGAGTGCAATTGGTCTGGGCCATCAGCCCCGAAGAGCAGTCACATCCGCCAGAAATGATCAGGAGTGTACCTCTGTATTCAAACCACTCTTACGAAGAATAGTTGATCGCAAGCTAAGAAAATTAGAGGCATGCCAATTTGCCTATGAAAGCTGTGATACGGTTGCAAGGAATGCCATTAGATAATAATTTCTTTACAATTTGCTTTAAAATAGAAAAATTATTTAATTTTTAAATTCTTTTATTAATATATATAAAAATAATATTTTCGTTTTCAATTTGTTATTATTTATATAAAACTCGATTTATATATTAAATAAAATATTTTTTTAAAAAAAGAAATATATTACTTTATTTATATAAAAAATATATATTGTGAAGGCTCGGATACTTAGGATTCAGAGGAGATATTAAGTAAATAGATCGAAGCTCTGAAAGAAGTAGAATGCCTATATACCAGGATCTAAAGTTAAGGACAGAAGGTCGCTCTTGAGGGTATACAAGGCTATTTAATCCAAATTACTCTATAGGCTACCATTGTAGCTTATAAGCAGCTTAACCAACCTTCAAATTACTTGCTCTAGTTTATAAGTAGCCGCTGAAGCTTGTAGGGGGCGTTGGGGTTTGTAAGGCGGCAGTCAGGTGACGACGTAGATCGTCACATCCAGCGCCGTAACAAGTAGAGTAAAGTTAACTTTAAAGACAATTAAAGTATGATTAATAAAGCTCTACAAAAGTTCTCTTGTATATATATACAAGTATAAATCAAAAATGGTTGAAATTTAGTATTAGGGAGGTACGAGCCCAATAATGTCAATTTGTATTGAGATTTTCGTGATGCACTTATTTACTAGGGGATTCTCGCCACGGAGGGATGGTGGTGAAACACGTTAGCGCGCATTAAGCCAGCTTAAGTAAGCTGTGTTTTGTATCATGGCCATTCCCATTCAGAACGATCTGATCTGTGGCGCAGGATTGGGCCATTTTTAGAACTCCTTTGTGCGCTAAGCTCCAACTCGTTCACACACTGTCGTTGAACAGCCGCTGGCTCTCACTCCTTTCTCACCATCACCACTACCACCACTACTACCACCACCATCACAGGAAGCCAACATGAACCGAGTTATTCAAGTACCAAGACCAATCTTTCTCAACGTCTTTTTATTGGTTGGCAGCACAGGCGTCCTGCGAGATTACCCCTGAACACGCTGAGTGGGGAATCTGAGAGCAGAAGATGGCCATGCAGGACGCCCGCCAGTGCTATATACTCCCCTCCCAATAGGGGGGCATTTATCTAAGCTATCTGTACATGAAATGTGATACAAGGAGGGATGGTGGGAGGGTGAATTGTTCAAGAAGGAGTGCTAGAAGAACTCAAAAGGATGAAGAATGTCGATGGGGGAGAGTTGGATATATATGTGCACCCTTGAATTAGACCCCTGCCATCAATTCAGTGGCTTTAGAACTACGCTAAAAACTTAGCGGCTAATGGCCGCTAATTTTAATGACCAGCAAACACGCTCTGAACGCGACCCTCTTCGCGACGTCAGGTTTCTCTATCGATATTAAGCCTGTGTTCGCGGGATCTTCTGGGTTACTTATAAATCGCATTCTTATCTTGCGGCGAGAATTTTGCAAGCGCTCCCCCTCTGGGCAGGGAAGGGAAGAATGGGCTCAGCCCGCCCGGTGGCGCAGGTACCAGCCTTCAGATGGACAGATCAAGAACATAATATCCTCGTTCAAATGACCAACGACCAGCTGGCTTTAGAACGGAAGGATAAGTCGAAAGTAATTCCATGGTCCAGACACTGGGAAAACATATCGACACGGCTGCGCGAACACGGCTACAGCAGAACGGGTCCTGCTTGTCAAGGCTACTGGAAGCGCACCGTGGAGGCCCAGAGGGTCAACGAGGAAGCAGCGGGGCCTTGATGGGACGAAGCTGAGCACCAGATATTACTTTGAGTGACTGAAGACCAGCTTGCATTAAAGGCATCCGATCCTTCATCAGTTATGACGTGGCCCCGGCACTGGAACAATGTATCAAAACGTCTGCAAGATGATGGCTACAATAGATCTATTGACGAGTGCGCTGCATATTGGGTTTTTGTACAAGACAAGTCTCCGCTTGCTGGTAGGAGCGGGTTAGATTCTGAGGCTGGGTCTGTTGATAGCAGTATTGGAACAGACCGGGAGACCGACAATAAGCCAAAGTTCCTCCAGGATGAAGAAGAGATTTCTTCTCATTCCGAGCAAGTTCTACCCGCACGATCAGCTACACTAAGAACAAGCCCGCCCCGCTCAAGAACACTAGAGTCTGAGATACTAGTGTCGGGATCTCGTCAAATTCAAGGTAACTAAGTGCCGACTTTCAGCCCTTGTTCTACTATGCTAATATGCCCCAGAAGAGAAGCAGGCGAACACAACGTCGCAAGACTCCGTCCAGAGTCCACATATAGAGTCATCGCAGAAACCCAAAAGCAGAGTCTTCCACTTCCAGCCGGCGCAGAGGGGCGTCCTCGAAGCCGAGGCCGCGGTCAATGGTTGTTATCCAGACCTCCAGAAAAGGGAAGAGCTAGCGAATCAGCTGGGTGTAGGGGAAAAAACTATCCGCGTATGCATTGACTAAGAAGACACCCATCATCACTTTTGACACTGACAACTCGTAGAATTGGTTCGTTAATCATCGTAAGGTTTCTGGAGGAAGTCAAGACAGCTCTCGTAGACATGCACAATCTCCGACATCTAACAGCTCCTTATCGACGGAGGAGTATGCCCCTTTAGACTCGGCCAACAAACGGGGACGCGATTCGGTAGATGTCGCCGCAGCAGATGACTGGACGGAAGAAAGCGTCCCTGAACCCAAAAAGCCTCGCTTTAACGATGGCTCAACCGCTGAGAAGAGTGACAGATCTAAGGGAGAGGCTAATGGAAACCAACATAACACTATCAATGTGAGTCGAAGTTTTTGTAGCCACTTCAATGCATTAAATCTGCTGATATTTCCCAGCCCCTTACTAGTAACGTAATTGACGGCTGCAATGAGCTGCAGCCTGACGATCTCGTGGGCGTTCGTGGAGCTTGGGGCTTGAACATACGCACCATTTAATTACTATGAGTCGAGATTTTGACAGATAATTGGTGTGGATACTGAGGGACTGTACTTTATGCTAGAATTGGAGTCGTCTGTGTCTCCTGAAGCGTTGTATCGGCGGTAGCCTTGCTGGATCTCCGCCGAGATGAGAAAATCGCTTGCTCAGTAGTTCATACATTCAAGTTTTCGACTCGAACAATTGACATTTGTCCATTCAAATGGTTTCCATATACTGCGCAGCCCATAGATTTGTGGAAGCGCAAAGAATCCAAAGCTTTCCGTCTGAAAAGGGGCTTCGCTTAATTAACCTTAAGTTGACGAACCAACACCAACCACCATTTTAAAAAATTAATTCCGCGGCAGCATCATCGCATCCATTCGTTTGCACGAATAAAAAGCCTATAGCCTGCAAAATGGTGGATCTCGCGGCAAAATACCTTCGGGCATTGGAACTTGGCGGCATTCCTCTGCTTGTTGTGACCATTGTCGACGACGAATGCGGTGATTTGAAGGTCCAAAATTCCTCCACAATTGCCTACAGCCCTAATCTGGCCAAAAATTCGATCTCGAGGGGTATTATGGACATTCCTGGTGAGTTTACAAGGATAAATCATTGGAAAATCTGTTGACCGTCTGCAAATAGACGCTCATTTGAAGGTGATTTTGACTGGTGACTTGTTGCGTCAGAATCTGGTACCTCCGGCCCCCGAATTCGCGCCCATAGGCAATTGGGACGACGAGAGTCCAGAGCCATCCCAAGAAGAGCAGGATGACTCTCAAGCTAGTGTACCTGACGGCGACGAGTAGGTCATCCAAAAGATAGTGGACTCTAGAATTGTGGACGACTCGGTGCAGTTCCAGATCAAATGGGAGGGTAAGCAGAATGTTCCAGTTCAAATGGTACTTTCTCACAGTAATAGGATGCACTTCCAGGTTGAATACTTGGCAAGTTCTTGAGGACGTTTACTCTGGGGTTGTCGAGAGCGCGGGAGAGATCTACCGCTTTTATCACAAGCATCCGGACAAGCCTCAGCATGGCGAATTGGATATTTCCGATACTCTTATGTCCCTCAAAGATGCCGAACATATCATTTATGGCCAGTGGCTGCTGGAGACCTCTCCTAACAATATGTTCAAAAAGCCGCCAGTCACAGACCTTCTCCGAATTTTAGACTTGGGAGACTTATATTGCAAGAGATTGGACGAAGACGATGAATATTATGAACGGCAATTAGCCCTCATCAAAGCCGTGGATAATCCCCCTGAAGCATTTGGCTTGGCAACTCGTGGATGGGAAGAAGAGATGAATGATCGTGGTGGAAAGAGACATTTAAGCACTAAGAGTGACATGACTATTAGTCAAGTACGTCTTCAGTGCCTTCAAATGGCACTGCCAGCTTTGAGGGCAGAATTAGAGAAGGTACCAGTCGAGCAGCGCCACCTCCCTGTCCCATACGCCTGGTCTGAGGTCGGTATCACTGATATGCCCAAACTTCGTCGAAATCAGCATGCAGACCATTCTGCCACCACCTGTATTTTGTCTTTTATCGAGTGTGTGGCCGTCGCGGAGTTTGGAGGAAAGTATAGATTCATATATGCACCAATCACCCGATATCGAACTCGAAAGCAGGGCCCCATGATGGAAAGCTTCTTCTCAAGAGCATGCAAGTCGTACGCTTGGCTTGGTGGCGGAGTCAACGTAAAGGAAGCTGGAACTTCGACCAAGTCCGCAGATAATTTGATTTATGAGGAGATCGAAACCAATCTCAAGACCATGGATCTCGAAGAGATGGATCGTAATCTGGATCTTGCAGAAGAGAGATTGGGTGCATTCAAGTTTGTGATTGGCGAGGAGAAGAGACAGGACATAAAGGCTGGGTTGAAGGCTGCTGAAGATGAGCGGAAAAGATTGGAGAAGGAAGAGCGGCTGGAGTTTTTTGAGGGTGCACAGAAGTTGAGACAGGAGGTTCTGAGGATGAAGGAGCATACGGAGAGAGAGATTTTGCTGGCCAAGGCAGGAGAGTTGATTAGCAGGATTCTGGAGCTAGAGGAAGAGAAGCACAAGATGAGGACCTTTTAATGCAAACAAGCCACTATAATTATAATCAATATATTCTAGGATGAAAAGGCTCTGTTTTCAAGCGTTGGTAGCGATCGTTGCAGTGATTATCACATCGCATTCAAAGACATCCAGAATCTGAAGGTTATACACAGAAAACTTATCAAAACGAGACTCATCTTGAAGCTAAACGCAAATATCGAAAAATCTTCAAAAAAAGATTTGAGTAAATTTAACTAGAAGATGCCAATAATATCCGCGTTCGGCCACGCGAATATTCTATTATTATTATTGCCACAAAAGAACACCTAACACTCCAATTGCGACATTTACTCTCCAACCCGGCGCATTTGATCCTCCAGCAGCCGCTGTCGAACTCGACAGCGAGAACCCATTAATCGTCGACACGCTTCCCGCGGTTTTCTGCGTTTGCGTCGGCGGAATCAGACTCGAAACCACACCTCCACTTGCAATCCCATTTCCATTTCCACCCAGGTTAGATGATTGCGACTGCGACTGGGACTGCTGCGAAATTGATTTCCCGGTTCCCTCAGGCGTCCCAGAAGTTGAGCCAGTGGCAGTTGGCGCTCTGGTCGTTTGTGCCACAGGCGTGGTTTGGAGTTGGATGAGACCGTTTGCGTTTGAGCATCCTAATCTGTAGTATGCCTGACCGGGAACCGACAATTCGAAGGACATACATTTTGAGGCTGTAGCACGAAAACTGTGGAAGATGTTAGCAATATCTTGTTTAAAAGGGGAGGAGCGATGTATGAACTTGCCAGTAAAGTGTTGAAGTGTCCGTTGCGCCAATCGGTGATATCTCGTAACAAGTGGTTGGCTCGAAGCAGTCAAGTAGTGTGTATATACTATCAACACCGTATGTGTAAGTGTTGCAGCAACCAAATGCCGATTGTGCCGTATTGAAAGCGCAGTATTTAGTAGAGGCGCAGGTTAAGGACGAATCTGCAGAAAGAGTTGGCTTAATTTAATTCGTCCAAAGTATCTTGGTTTATCTTACTGTATGTGGGGAAATATCCACAGACGGAGCTTGGTAGTACGTCTCTCTTTAGTAGTTCTGGGGCCGCAGTTTCAACTGCTGAGAACTGCTCTGGAAAAAGGTCCGAAATTGTGTGAGCTGGGGCATTCCAGGCTATTGCAGACGCTAAAAGCGGCCGCAAAGCTATGAGAAGAATTCCCAAGTACAGCATTCGGCAGAAGAGAAACCTGAGAGGCTTTTGCAGACCTTAAACGGGAAGTAGAGGGTTAATTGACTTGATAATCTGGACGTAGATAAATGGGGCCGCTGCGGCTTCCAGTCATATGATTACACCTGACAGCCTCGCCGGCCGTCCACTTCGGCTGAAGCCTTTCTCAGGTCGCACCTTGTTACTGGTTCTGGTTTGCAAAACAGCGCTTTTTCTTGCATGAGCTGAACATCGGGACGGGAGAGTGCTCCCACCACTGACGCTTTGTGTAAGATGTGTGGCAAATATGCCCAATGAGTTGCTGGGGGCGCAAAGCCGGCACATCATTTCATTGGTGCTCGCTTGGCCAGACTCTTTTGAGAAGCTTTCATTGTGTGACCCAGCCAGGTATCAGATTATGGGCAACTTTTTGGGGTCAGAAGCGTCGATGAGGCTTGAGACTATTTATGGGAGGTTTAACAGAGCGGGGGAAGGGTCAATCTCGGCCGCTCAGTAACGAGTATTACCTTTTAAGTTTGCAAATGAATACTGTTTTCCTTCGGCGTGTTGGTTTCTTATCCAGGATTTACCAACTGGACTCCGTCTGACTCGAAACCCTCGGATTCACATCTTCGATTGAATCAATAAGCGGGAAATGACAATGCGCAATCCATGGAAATCCGGAGTGTATGCGAGACTTCCTTGGTCTGCATTTGCTGCTCTTGTAGGAGCCGTTGGAGGTGTTGTGGGATCCGGAGCCGTTCTGGTTGTATCGAACGGGAAACCTATTACGGACTGGACAGTCCAACCCACTGTTTATCTTTCCATCATCTCCACACTCACGAATCTCATGGTGCACTACGCGCTCACCCAATGCGTAACAATTGCATGGTAGACTCGGGCACTCAAACCGAACACAAAAATATCGCATCTACACCAGTATTGGGAAACAGGAAACAGCCTTCTGGCGTCGCTCAAAATTGGGCGGAACTTCAACCTCGTCGCACTTGCCTCTATCATTGTAGCGATTTCTCCAGTAAACGGACCGCTTCTCCAGCGAGCTTCGCGAGTGGCAGTTGTTGCTACAAAAGGCACTATAGCTATTTCAGTTGGGATAGCTTCGCAGCTTCCGTATGGGTATACTGGCTTTGTAGAGGGGCGAGGCTACGTACCGGCTTTCTTCAACCCAATCTTCACACCAATAGTAAATGACTACTCTGACCGCTTGAGTATCAAAATCAATAACACTGGTTGCACTGGTACCTGCACTTCGATAGTGGCTGGAGCTGGACTTGCAGTAAGTTGCTCGTCATATGAGAGTGCATTCAATGCCAATCCAATTGTGGAACCTGCGGGCCAGCCTTTCAATACCAGTCAACCAGTTGTGGCAGAGGGAGTACTAGCTTTCCAAAGTAATTTCGGTCGGTACGCGGCAGCGCCAGGTAATATCAGCCTCAACGTTGAATATAAGCCTGACCCCGGATGTGCTGGGCGACTCATCGTCAGGAATTGCACACTTAGTCCTGCAATCGTGCGATACAAGGTCTTGATCGACGGAAATGCAAGCACGATGTCCCTCCCTGCAAATTCCAGTATCTACGATGACGAAATCACAAGTGCCTACAATGTAGCAGAGACATATACGGCTGGGAGCTACACGATGTACGGTAGTTTAGCTTTAGCCTTGGCAAATCGATTCAATTCATAGACAAATATGCGATTTGCAGGTGCAATTGGGTACGATGTGACGACGGCTGGAGCGACATCAAATCAATTCGTCCAACCCAACACAACGAGCGGAGCAGAAAGCATGAATTGTGATCTCGCCTTCACCGATCCAACTGACAATTTGATCGCCAATGCCCGGGAACTCATGTTCCGAACAGCGGTTGCTGCCGCCAATTCATCGAATGTCCGTTCCGTACCAGCACAGCAAGAAGCCACAATTGCCGTCTACCAAATCCCACTATCTTTACCTCGGACTTGCCAGCCTTTTCACAACTCTGGCCATTATCCTCGTTGTCCCGAACTTTATCGGGTACTGGTATCTTGGCAGAAATGTTTCCATGAGTCCTATTGAGACCACGAAAGCTTTCAATGCGCCTCTTTTGAGGAATGAGGACTCGAACGCGGAGGCCGATCACTTGATCGAGAATCTGGGACACATAGGCGTAAGATATGGTGTAATACTGACTGGTGCCGGGAATGATGGGCTGCTTACAAAGCAAGGAGTGTCACAGGATATTTCTGGTAGGCGGTTGGAGATAGCACCTCCAGAATATGTTGTGAACCCTCAAAAGGGATGGGAGTTCGGAGGTTGATACGAGATTCTGGCCTATTTGTTTGTTTTGGTTTGAAGTATCTATCGGAGCAACATCATTTCAGGAAATTGAAACGTACTTCCCCTAAATTTAGTTGTTTGGGCTAGTGTTCGCCATCTTCAAGAAGGTCATCCAGATTGCTAACGAGCTGGAGTCCTATAAATCGACCAACGCTACTGGGTAATAGGGGAGAGTCCGATAGGTCTTCGATAGCTCGAATTTGGATTGTGGGTGTCGCCTGCTGTGAAGGCCGTGATTTTCTGATTTTTCGATACCTAGACTCATTTGAAGTTCCTGAAACACTGACCTCGCGCTTATATGTGACATATAGTGTCGATACATATATACCTTGGCTCCTTATTGCCGCTGCTGCCGCCATTCCTTTCTCGTGTCGTTCCTCGACCTCCAGAGCTGCCCGGTTGTACGCTTACTCGCAGTCTTTGCAAGTTCTGCAGACGGGACATGGAATGTTTCGGGTCGAACCACGATCGACTTCTTCATTACCGTGTCTCCCAGTGAAGTTCGAGCATGCTCCCCATTCTTCAGGATCACTGCTGATTTTAGTTGCATTTTTACACAACCAGATCTTACGATCTTGCCACATGTGGGTGGGGGACCCCTTTGAGGGCTCCTCGCATTGTGCGCACTGCATAGATTTGTGGCGGCCCACTGACACATGGTAGGTGAAAGGAAGATTTACTTGAGCGCCGTCGGTTTGGTTGTAGTCGAGCTTGTCAAGGTAAGGATAATTGAAGAATATTTTTGGATAAAATTTAGGGGAGGCCTTTTCATCCAGAATCTTCAGTGGGGCTGTGTTGCTGCAGCTGCATTCAACCTCGTGCAGCGCATCGCCTCTGGGAACATATGCGTAGCCTCAATCATATGTCACACTAAGCCTACCTGCCATACCATTTGGTTAATCAAGCGAGCTTGTAGAATCACTGTTGATGGTTTGTTCCTCTTGGGTTACTTGCATCTACTTGAATCAATTACGCGGAGCTCTAGAATTATATTCAAACTATTTCGGTAACAAGCATAATACAATAGCACGACTTAGAAGCTCAAAATACATATGTTTGCGATAAGATCTTTGATTGGGCGATACCATGTATTCGTACTAGATTATCGTGATACAGTTTAGGTGCATTTGATAGCTCTGATACAAATCAAAGAAATACCCAATCGCGATACAAAACAACAGTGTAAATAATAAGCCTAACAAGATCGAAGCCAAAAAAATCGAAAGTATCATCTTACTGATCTGGAGCCCGCACCCCTGGCCCTTTATCATTAGGAGTAGCCCCAGGCCTGGCAAGCCACGCCGCCCAAGGTAAACTTACCATGGTTGCTTTCGCAACTGGGTTGAGACCCCAAAGTATCATACCAGCCGCACACTCCTCCTGGAACACTGCGTTAATGATGTTTTGTTGGCTTCGAGGGCGGTTCAATCTATGGTAATCTACCTCTCTCACGACTTTGTTGTAATATAATTGACAGGTGCTGAGAGTATTCGGGTGCCCCGCAAGATGTTCAACATAAGTGACGCCCTCCAGGATTGCAGGGGCAGGGGAGCCACGAAATGGGTTCCTTTCCTCTCTCAGCCTCCTCAGAAGGGTAAAGTTGCCGGCTACGGGGACAGAAAGATTAACAATACTCTCAAAACCGATGAGCTGTCGCCGGAAACGGTTACTGGGAATGCCAATAATGGTGCGATCAAAGAGTGCGATCTCTAACGCATACATCGTCTCATAGTCGAAGTGGATTATGTTGCGAGCGGCATTGAAGTATACGTGCCCCCATTGCCTTCGATCATTCCCGAATTCGTCTAAATCCTCCGGACCCCGTCTTCGAATCGAGAGGCAATTGGGGTTGGCTTCAAGTGCTACAGCGCGGGCCTCACGGTTGACCCGGAGGCCTTGTACAGGCCAAGAGGAGGGCAGTAGGTGGTAATGCCATTCGAATTTGGCCGGTGTTCCTTTCCTCCCAGTATTTGCTCTCGTGGTTGCTTTTGTGTAAACGCCCCTCCTACCGATACGAACTATAAAATTGGATTAGTACTAGTCTAGTCCATGATTACACATGCACCCGTCGAGTGCTTTGCGCTTCTTCTGCTTCGGAATTGGGCTTGCTTAGTAGTCAGACGCAAGGGCAGAAAAATATCTTACCGACAATGTGATGATTATACGGGATTTTGGAGTGATCGTTCCATATCATAATTCGAATCTCAGGGGGAAACCGAGCAAACTGTGGGAAATCCATTTGATTTTTCTTCTGTAATTAAAACGTTGTATAGCTTCCACAAGATCAAGTTTGTATGAAGAAAAATAGTTCTACAGGACTGAAGATCGTCCTCATGGCAGCTCCCCTTTTATCAGAGTGAAAGATCAAAGAAATTTGGTCCGTGAAAGCCATTAATATTCTTTATTGCCTGACGTTTGCAGCTGGAACTTACAGACAAATACATGGAGCAAGATTTCCGGATACAGACCCCCTGAATAAAGAAGACCTCAAGGAAGTGGGAAAGAAAAACAAACAAAAAGATGTATAGTTATATTTTCTCCTCTCAAAACCTTTGAGTAGCTAATCCAAAAACAATGATTTGATTAACTAGTTCTGCCTTATGTCCTTCGTATGTGTAAATGTCATTACATCTTAAGTAAGAATGAATGTGACCATGGAATGCCCTGGAAGCGTTGCACTCACCGACCCACCACTGAGTGTAGCGCTCAACGAGCTTACAGAAATACTACTCTGGGACGTGACATACGCCTTGACTGCTTTCGCTGTGAAACCCGTGGTTGTCACACTAGCAGCTGTAGACCCAGAATTGGTATTGATCATCTGAACAGAGACAGAGCCGTCAGTGTTCTTAAAGGCGCTCGTGTTGACGCCTGAGGGTGCTCCCGATGCTGCGACTCTCACAGCTCCAGGGCGGACTGATCGGGACCATTGCGCGTAAGCCCAAAGTCTACCAGATGGATTGACGTTGGTGCCAGAGATCTGTATCAGTCCAGCGTTGTTCGTAGTCTGCTCGACTCCCTCCCAGTAGAAGTAAGCGCTCACATTTCCGTTTACTATGGCAGTGTAGATATTGTTGGCCCACGTGTAGCCATCAGATTGGGACCCACTCGAGTACCAATTGCCGTTCCAGGCATCTGTCGTTTCTTTTTCGGTCATCCAAGTGGGTCGGGTAGTTTTTATTGGGCTGGTCGGATTGTCGGAGTAGCCGTGGGACGTGATTCTGGAAATCATGCCCTCGACGCCAGCCGAGATGAGCTGAGCAGTTGCAGTCACTTGGTCCTTCCAGCCAACCATATCGCAGCAGTTTATCCCAACGTTGCTTAGCCCAGCTGCTGCAAGAGCCGGATGAAGGACTTTGATAAAGTCTGCGGCCTGTGTGCCGGATGACAGCATAGAGGAGTAGCTTGTCCTAAATTAAGTATTAGATTTTCTGATTTCTGAAGATGACAGGGAGTAGCTCACGTGTAGTCAGGCTCGTTTAAAAATCCAAGATAGTTGATGTTGATGCCGACTGAAGCATAGTCTTGGATATACTTGATCAAGAATTGTGCATAGGCCGGCATCCAGTTGCCCGAGGAGCAGCTGTGGCCACTGACCCCACACAAATACCCGCCATTCGTCTCTGCGCCATTGGTCTTCATGAACCCTGGTGCACTCCAAGCATTGGCGTAAAATCTTGTTACTCCATAAGTCAAAGCTTGTTGTGACACCCATACTTGATGGGTGTCACTACCATCCCAGGAATATTTGGGAGTTCCACTTGGGGAACCTGGGCTTGAAGGCTCGATACTATCCGACGATGTGGTACCGGAGCCAATTCGATTGCGGAGAATGGTAAATCCAGCTCCCGCAGTAGGACTGAAGAGAAGATCAAGAGCATGGGTTCGTTGGGTTGATGGCAGGTTGTAGAGATCATTGGCTCTGCCGAAGGCTTGAGAAAAGCCGAAACCGTCCATTGTCTGGTACGTTGTGCCAACATTGACGTTGATAGCAGCTTGAGCCGCTTGTAACGCAAGAGCAAGCACTGGTACAGAGTAAAACATCATGATGAGGAGACGTTGGCACCTGGTTGAGTGTGTGAATGTGATAGAGGATTGCACATTCTTGGCGGAAGTAATTCTTTATTTACGTTGTTTTTTCTTTTTCTTTTTTCAGTATTCAGCTATACTTCTCCGTGGCGGAATTATGTTGTGGAAAGTCCTCCCGTTGTGTCGTAGTTGCCGCAGACTTCTTGTCTTTAGATTTCTCCATCGACCGATAGGTGCAACAAAACTGCCTTTGTTTGAAGGGTGAAAATTCAGCATGGTGATGAGTTGGTGAAAAAGGAACAACCTAAATGGCACGGGTCAATTCATATAGCACATGATCAAAGTCTTAACTGGAAAAGTTCCTCCGGGTGAAGTTGTATAGCCCCGGACCCCGCAATTCGGCAATTGCAACTCATTGCAGGAAAATTGCCATTTAAGAAAACGTGCACATCGGAATATCGTAAGTGGGACTCCTGAAAAAGCCGGGATTGATCAAACCCGGAAAATTTAATGTCCGTGTATATTAGCCTGCGGTGGCGATAACTGACTAGCATCTAGCTTCACTCTAAACCTTGTGATCCAATGAAGTCACATTTGAAGATTTTGCGTGGAGAAAAAATCTTCCAAATTCGGTATTTATCAACGTGAAACAGGCTGCTTGTATTGACTCACTAATGCAGCTTTTATTCTCCATAGTCCGGGGAGGACATTATAAAGTCGGGCACCAAAACTTGTATTGCTGTTTTCATGCCGTACTGCAAACTTATCATTTTCAAGTCACTAAGATGTTTCTCTCATCGTTACTCGCGGCTATGGCCGTTTTTCCCCTTGCCCATGGCCTTTCATCTTCCCTCCAGCAGGTGACTGGTTTCACGTCAACACCCACAAACGCCAAGATGTATGTCTACATCCCGACCAATAAATTAGCGAAGCCACCGATCGTTGTTGCCATACACCACTGTGCCGGAACTGGCCCGAGTTACTTCAGTGAGACCCAAGGTTATGCCTCAAGTGCCGACAGCAAGGGCTTTGTTGTTATTTATCCTAGTTCACCATCAAGTGGAGGATGCTGGGACGTCTCTTCAACAGCATCACTTACGCATAACGGCGGCGGAGATAGTCAAACTATCGCCAATATGGTTACATACGCTGTAAAGAATTACGGAGGTGATGCAAGCCGAGTATATATGACTGGCAGCAGCTCCGGCGCGATGATGACCAACGTCTTAGCCGGCGCTTATCCCGATGTTTTCAAGGCCGGAACTTTGTACGGTGGTGTGCCTGATGGTTGTTTTTACGTTTCGAGTGCGACTGCCAACATGGCAACACCTGCTTGGAATAGCCAATGTTCGGGTGGGACTTTGATCAAGACGGCCCAACAGTGGGGCGATCAGACTAGAGGTTATTACTCTGGGTACACAGGGGCTCGTCCTAAAATGATGATGTAAGTAAGATGGCCTTTCTTTCGTCACCTAACTGACTCAATAGCTACCACGGAACTATCGACACCACACTTCGTTATCCAAATTTTGGAGAGGAGTTGAAGCAGTGGTCCAATGTCCTTGGTGTTTCGTTCAGTAATAACCAGACCAATACGCCTATTTCAGGATATACAAAGATGGTATACGGCGATGGAACGAAGCTAGTGGGTATCTCTGCATACAATGTTGGACATACACCTCCTGTGAGGACTGCTGATGATCTGGCGTGGTTTGGTCTTTGAGTTGTGAGGTATCTGTTGAGAGATTAAGTCTTTGCCTGAGTGGTGTGTTTATACCATAAGACTCGATTGAATGGGATAGTCCTTTCAGTTTATGGGGCTTTCTATTTCGAATCCGGCTAGCCTCAACTCCACTGTGATCGGGGAAATAGAGGAGGGCTCTTTTCATTAAGGACACACTGATACATAATATACATCAACTCGATCGAAAGTTTTGATATTATCCAAAGAATAACTCCTGAAATGAATGTATTGTTTCACACTACTATTTCGACTTACCTCGCGCTTACCTAATTTGCCACGGAAAAATATTAGTACTCCACTTGGTAATTATTATTACTGTTTCCTTTCCAATCCTTTCGCGTGACAAATCCAAGTTCTCCTTCATAATCCTCTCTACTCGTCACATTTTCAATCCTTTGGGAAGTACAATTATGGCGGGAAATAAGACCAAGGCAACCTAGCGAGGCCGAGAAAGTATAAAAAATGGAGGCTTTCGTTTGTATTGACTCTATTAGGCACGGCTTCTAAAATTGGGGCATTGTAAATTTGTGCCACGGTCCGTGACTCTTAAAATTCTTCCAAATCTTATAGAATAATGAAGTATTATATATTAAGATTTACGGGATCTACAAAATGGCATTCAGTCTCCAAAGTTTAGAGTGAAGATTCATTATGCAATAAGCCGTTACAAGTTCCATAACTGATCTTACACCCAATTCCTTAGAATTTAGCGTAAGGCACATCATACAGTAAGATCCTGCGAGTCCCACAAAATGAGGTTCAGCCCAGAGTTTCAGTCCAGTTCCCAAGATTTGTGATGAGTGCATTATGCAGTAAAATCTTATGAGTCCCATATAATAGCCTCCCGTCAGGGTTCGAGCACAATAAACTACAATATGACAAAACTCTAGACTCAAAAAGGCCGAGATGTATCCACCGGCGGTCACGAGCACAACGCTTGAGCCTTGAACAACGAAACCTTGCGCAGCAGCATATAACTATCAAACACACCGAAAAGCGGATACCCAAAGCTACCAATAATTTCCTCCAGGGAGTTTAGCAATAACCTATCTAGAAGCTCTAAGCTGATAGCCTTAGGATTCTCTATTTCTCGACAGTCTTCTGGCCGTGGCTAGTCTACCTTCCACTCATATTACCTTTAATCTCACCGACTAAATAATATCATCCCCTCATCAATGTCTTCGCATCAAGTACAACTGTAGGCTGCCCATTGAGTGCATTCCTGTCACCCTTAGTCTTGTGCTTTCTCACGTAGCATTCCCCGAGTAAATCACCCTCTCTTGCGGCCAGCACCCATTCTCCAATACCCGCATGAGCCGGAGCCTTCTTTACACCTCTACCGCCACCTCCCAATATCAAATTCCCTGGACGGTAATTCGGGTCTGCTTCCATCCGTTTGATGGCCGAATGATGGACTTTGGCTTCGTCAGGCATGTCTCTGACTTCGCCGCGAGGAAGGGGCCTATGAATATTAGAAGTCGTTCGTAAGTCAAATGAATGCGCACCATCTGATAGGTTTCCAACTGCCATCATCTCGCAAGTCCATCCGCTTAAACGGTATCCACTCCATAATGCTCCAGCACATTACACTCAGCGCTGGTAATCCCTGTCCAATTCTCAGGCAATCGTGCGCTACGCTTTTGGTAGCGCAATGCGAGATCATATCAGCAAATTCCATCTTCCCCGGTGTCTTTCCCGCTGCCGATTGCTCTCTAGTTCCCGAAACCTCGATCTTTGGCACTGAAGCTTCCCTCCTTCTCTCCTCAATATCATCCCAACAGCCCATACTCTTCATCTTCTCTTGGTCAAACTGAAGACCGTACTTTCTTGCTTCACGAACGATCCACGCAAGGGGAAGGTGTTCTAGGGGAATTTCTCCCTCTGTGAGTCGCCATCCACCCCCGATATCACCGTGTCCCCCGGAGAACCACAACTCTTCAATGTCTTGCTCGTCTTCATCGCCATCAGAGTCATCGTCAGATAGAACAGTTGACAGATCAACAGAACGGCCTTCGGGAGACTGCTCTCTGTAGGATTGATCAACTGATGGACCAGGTGACCGACTGCGCGATCTTGTCCGGAATCGAGATGCCGAAGACATCCCCAAACGATCAGGCTCACTTTCCCGTCGATTTAAATCCATTGGGTGGATTTCTTTTCGTTCAATCCCTCCCTTTGGAGCCAAAGAGCCTCTTCTGAAACGGTTGGGTTCGATGTCCGTAACAGAACAGATGTCTTGCGAGGAGAATTTGACCACCTTCGCTTCTGATGGACTTGTTGCTCCTCCTTTCTGCGCCATGGAAGCTCTTCGAAAACGATTAGGCTCATGAAACCATTCGCGATGCCCATGGCGATGTTGGTGTCTTTCTGCCTTTTCACGCATGTGTCTGGCTTTCGCAGCGTCGGTCTCCTTTCGGTGTCTGCCATCGGGAGAGATCAAATCGGAACGAAACTTTGCACGGCGTTCATCGATTGAAACAGCGTGGCGGATGACTTTCGCAGATGATGTTGCGGAGAACTGATGTCATGAGTAGAGGATCAATATTAGATTTAGGTGACTCACGGGCATTCGGAGGTGATTCCGCATCATGGCATGCTCAAATCGAGGGACACTATTAAATCAGTATGGAAGCTCGAGCTCCTCACGACACGTCGGAACACCAGGTCATAAGACAGAAATAAACTCACCTATTGACTGTATCAAAAAAGCCCAGGAAACGCTACATGGTCAGCATCTATCGTACAGAAACTCACTGATACCTACAATTCGTTTGACAGGTCTTGAAAACGTCTCTCTGAAAGAAACCATGAACTCGTAGGCTTCATTCCTCTTCTTCAAGCCGCTCAATGTATGCGAACTATCCAATTGCTTCCATTCGCCGAATGTTCTCCAGGCAAATTGCACCATTTCGTCATTCCCAAAGGTTATGAGACCTGTCCAATCGAGCATCTCGGCCAGAAATCTAGCCGTATATGCCCCTCTCGAGAAACCAAACATATAAATATCATCACCACTACAGCGCATTAGTGGACTGTTCTCCTGAGCAAGTAAGAAATGGAATAGAAATCCATACTACGAATGGATCTGAAATTGAAATAGGGCACTTATGGAGAATAATATTGCATGAGAAACTTGTATCCACCCACAACATGTTGGTCAAAAGATGTGCCGATGGCTGTATCCTTCGTCTTTCGATACCAATTCTTCACTTTCTCAATCCTACCGCTCGTACTGAGAGAAGCGGTTGTCACATAGGTTCCAATTCCTGGTTGATAATAGTGAAAGCCCACACCACTAGATCTGTCCAGCATGCGGAAGATCTTGAGAATATTGCTATCACTCGAGTCGCCATGAAACTTGTTCCCTTTGAAAGGTTAGCAAGCGCCCCAGGGATCGTCTTGAGCATCACCTGTTCCATCGAAGCACAGCACCAGGGCCTTTCGACGAGAGGGGCGAAGGCTGGGTCCAAAAGTAAGGGGAGTTGGCTCCTCCATGATCATACGCGAAAATTCCAGTCGATGGTTCATTTCTGCCGTTTGCTTGAAGTTGAAATAACAAATAGAGCCTGAATAATGAACAGGAAGTGTTAGAAGCAGGATTCTTCGACGGGTATTAGGACACCGAGGTGGCACAGTATTTCCTATTGGATTACACTGCATGGTAAGATGCGCTGTGTGTGGGACTCAAGATTACTATTGGTACCAGGTAGCACAGGCTGCGGGCCTAACTCGCTGAGCGTCAATTGTCTTTAAACTCGAAGGTTTCCCACGTGGCAATCTAGTATACCTTCCAGTCTTGACCAGGACTCGGAATGCAACAGGAAGATTTCTAGGAGATTTTGATCTTGTAAATGTTTGGCCTCAATATGATTCGGTATCATGAACGCGCCCCGAGTGCGGCATAAAGCCATTGTACTACGTAGCAGTGCATTGTTTTTCCGACCACGAAAACGATGAGCCACTAGGAGTCTCCAAAGCAGGTTTCTGGTCCGAGGCTAGGTGTCAAAGTCCAAATTGCCGTTGAGAAGGACAACATCGTCATGTCAACAAGAGTTCATCGAGATGTAACCATTGACGCGTATCTGTATTTTTGATGGTTTCCTACAATGGACAGTTTATAACTTAGATGCTAATGTCGAAACTTTGATGTTCCGCCACGGACCGTCTCGGATCTCGCCTTGCAGAAATGGAGATTCTCAATCATCAGGGTCCGAAATTATCTGAAAAAGTTCGCTGCAGGACAATCAAACTCGAAGTCCGGAATTCAGCATGGGATCTGGCTCAGCTCTAAGACGAGAAACTTCGCATGAGTGTTGAAATGGCCAAACTACCCCGCACTGACTACCCCGCTTGTCTTCCTGTATCAGTCAAATTGACCATCAATGCGGACCCCATCAACTTTCTGCTTATTATCCTTCGCCCTTTTAATCAATCCTCTCAGCCTTTCCGTCGCCTTGCTGTCCAAAAATTCTACCACCCTCTTGATCTTCTCCTGACTCTCATCCATACTCAAGATAAACATATATTCGCCCCTATAAATCCATTCCTCGTCCGACAGCCCTGAATCCTTGACAGCATCAAAGAACTTTGTTTCGCTCGTAGCCCAGACCACCACTTGATTTTTTATCTGGTCCTCGATGATTTCTTTGGCATGGACAGGGAAAGCTTCCAAGATGGTTCTGAGACCTGTGAGGTGCGCTGCGAAGCCGGCATTGTCGAGCGGTGCGGGAGGAGGGAGGGACGCGGGGGCCCACAAGTGGTGGCATGTTGGGGCCTGGAGGGCGAGAAAGGTGTCGATTGAGAGGGTGTCAAAGGCTCCAATGAATTTAAGGGCGGTTTCGTAGCGTTTGGAAGTCATGGTTGCGAATGGTGATCCGAGAAGCGTGGGATCTTGCGAGATTAAGTTTTAATGGCGCGGGGCACGGAATTAGGAGTTTAGGACATTCGGAAACGATATTTAGGAGAGTATCAATTAGCCCAGTGTCTACAAAGAAACCCAAAGCGCGGTCGTCCGAGTCGATCATAAGCTGTCGGAGTTAGCATAATGTCAAGGTAAACTCCGCCCCAAGGCGCTTACCGGTAGGTCTACCCGCACTTGAAACATAACTGGAGAAGTGCAAGGACCGTGAAATGGATTTCAGAGCACAGAAATATAGGGCATTTTCTCACCCGCATCCTGGTCGTGCGGAGAGCATGTCAATGCAAAGAGATCGATCGGCCCAGCTTCCGCAGGCTTTGTGGTATCCAGTCTATTCGAAATCTATGTCTATCTTCGTCTAAACCTCTTTACAACATAAGATATAAATGCAATAGTGGCAATCAATCTTAGGCTTGCGGCAATCCAAACGCCCCTTCTGGCCATGTCATAGTAACCTTCTAACATGACACCGACGGCATATGACTTGGTTGAATTCGTCCCCTTCCGCGAGGGCTTCATTCCATCACTTAGCCCGCCAATAAACCAAGGATTATCCCCCGACCCCGTAGCGACTGCCTCAGTTTGACTGTCAACGGCTGTTTGATTCCCACAACGCAAACGACCCTGATTTTTCCGCTTGAGAGGCCGTGTGAGAATAGCGATGATCCATCTCACATCCACAGACGTAAAGGTCGGATATGACCACAGTTGAACAGCATTGTGGGGAGGCAGTTGGTCCAAGAAGTCTGCTAGCATCCCCAGAGTCAAACCCCAGAGCAACAGAGGCCTTGACTTTTCAGAAGACCCAGCGTGGTCTCCAAGATACCAGTTGTAAAACTGATTCCCCCACGTATTCGAAGCCGCTTCTGGTGAGAAGAACTCGGCAGTAGTACTGCAAAAAAGTGATTCCGAGGGAACCAGTCTGATCGCAGAGAACCTCATCTTCCCCAGCACCGATCTGATAGCTGCTTTCAGTATCGTTCCGCCTCGCCGCGCAAATCGATCCGATACATCAACATATTCAAAAGTGCGGGACTGCGGTGATAACAGAATGCGGAGAGGTACCCAGTGTGTGGATGCTATCTCTGCCGGTTGCAGTTTGAGTGGCGGGAGTTCGGGCTGCGTCCAAAGGAACACAAAAGGGCAGAGAACCATTAATCTGCGAGCCATCAGCTAGAGCCTTTCAAGACGAGGGGCATAGTTACGGCACTTTCCCCCACGAAGTGCTCACCACTCGCTCTGGCAGATTGCCCACAAAAAATGCGTTTGGAGATGTGAGATCTAAACCTATTTCCTCTACAGTTTCTCTTATTGCAACGGCCTTATCGTCTTCGTCTTCTGGATCTCGTTTCCCCCCGGGCAATGCGACATGGCTCGTCCATCTATCACCCACTCTAGCAGCCCTCTTTATAAACACGACCTCCGGATCCCCTTTTTGCACCCATGACTGTTGGAAGAATTTGTCTATAGACTCCGCGGCGGGAAGGTTGACATCGGGAGGAGGTGACTCAGTGGGCCAGTGGTTGAAATGGGGTCGGACGCGCAGGATAAGAGCAACGGATGCGCGCTTTTTGCAGGTTTCCGGGTTTGGAACGTGAGGATACGGATCTTGATTGAGGCTTTTGAGTGTGTCGCGGAGAGCCTGCGAAAGAGCTTCTGGATCCGGGAGCACGTTCGCGTTGTTGGACATTTGGCGGCTCGGTTGGCTTGGGTGGGTTGTTGATTGATATGTTGATGATGTCTGGGCGCAGCGCAGCGCACCTGGGCAGCTTTGAGGAGCAGCCTCGGCATATGTTAGGCGCCCAATGCGCTGATTATTCAGCGGTTTTAGCGAGCGAGCCCCTATCCCATCTTCCCCTCTTTGCTTCTGTCGGCCTAATCTCAATTGAAATGTCAAAGGCTGTGAATGATATCTTTTGCAGTCCGGTAATCCTACAAATATCAGTAACTTGGATCGAGACGGTAGTCCAAGTCGACACGACTTCATTTTAGTCCTCAAAACCATAGAACATCTGTGGACCAAGCCGGGCAACAATTCTTAAGCGGCATGAACATCGGACGGCCCTTCTCGTCTCCTCGCGCAGCGGTGGCGCCTGCCTTTGTTATGTGTTCTTCTCACTCTCACTTCACTCTTCTGTTTAGACTTTTCGTAGAAGCAGCGAAAGCTTCGGGAAGGTGTCGTGGGTGGAGAGTTCCTTCCGACACACTTTCCCCTGTTTCCCATGCAATTTCCTCCCTTCTTGCTGTCCTCTCATTATTCCATTACCACGGCATTTTTTCCAATCCATCGACTTAGCCATGTTACCAATCACCTCTGCCCTTCGCATTTCCAAATCGATGCAACCCAGTGAAGTTATGGACACCAACAACCCTCCCGAAAGTCAGATGTCGTCCTCCGTTGACTGCGACAATAACCCTCCTGAAAGTCAGATGCCATCCTCCGTTGACGGCGAGAACATCCCTCCCGACACTCAGATGCCCTCATCCGTTGACGCAGTCAAAGATGCGCAAGCATTCGCCAATGAATATCTGAGGATGGATCCTCCACGGCCTCAAGGCAGGCTGATAGTATGTCGACTGCTCAAAGTACATCTGCAAAAGGCCATCGAGCATGCCCAAAGACGCAGAATGTCATTGGAATTGTCAAACAGTTACAATGATTCGAATGCGGATTTGGATCACGTAATATTTGTACGAAGAGTACGAGGCGACCCTTTGTTGAGTGTCCACTGACTATGGTGCTCCTAGCAACTCATACATCAGTACATCGAGCACGGCGGCCGCGTGCAAGTGGCTTTTGGTTTCGATCCGCCCGATTGTAAGTTCCGTTCGTGAACAATCTATGGCACTGATTGATGGCTAATTTCGGCAGCTCGCGCACCAGTTCGAGAGTTCAAATTAAGGGACTACAACTCAGGATCTGCCGCGCTATCTATCGAGGTAGATGGAACGAAGTACTGGCTCGGGACGAAGCTACAAGTAGCAGAAGACGTCACGCCCAGTGACTTTTTGTGGGTGGTCATATACCGCAATGGGGAACGTATTCCGGGAAAATCACCATCGTGGGGTCCACTGGGGAGATATCAGCTTGTACCATCCGCTAGATCAGACACAACAACCACTCGTCAGCTTGATGGTAAGGACAAGGAGCCGGAACGCCCTTCAATTCAGCCAGGCCATTCTACTCAATCAGATACTCCTCCTCAACCTGGCTCCTCTATTCTTACAGGCACTCCTCCTCGGCCTAGGCCTTCTGCTCAGGGAGATCTCAGTAAAGCTGTTTCAAGTCAATCTGGCGCTTTTCTTGCCCAAAGCCCTTGTGCTCAGCCTGGCCCGATTCAGAATTCATCTTTTAGTCAGCCCAGTTTTACGACGCAACCCGGCTCAACTCAGGATAATTCTTTCGTTGACCCTAGCATTCTTGCTCAACCTGGCTCGAGTCATGATTCACTTTGTATTGACCCTCGCGTTCTGAGTCAACCGACGCCAATTGAGGCTGGCCTGGGTCAGCTTGATTCAAGTCAGCTTGACCCTTTGACTCAACCCGGGACGTCGATGCAATATGATCCTTGGGTCGCTCAGCCTTCCGTTTCTGCCAATCCTGGCCCGAGTTCCGACTCGTCTTCAATCCACCCCGGTCTCTTATTTCAGCCGGGCCCCTCTATGCCGAATAACGCAGGCCAGAGCCAGCCTAATCCTAGCCAGCCTTCTTCAAGCGAATCACCCCTAGATCAAGTTGACGCTGCAACAAACCCTGACCTTTTCGATGTGATGAGAGCGCTAGGAATGTGAATAGCTAGGAATCGAGCGAGGACTCCCGTTCACCAACGTGTATTGGTAGAAACTTATTGACTGGTCTGTGTTATGGTGGGTTTGCACATCTGTATTCACCCTCAAGTTTACAGGCCTCTTGTAGATTGTACCGCATGATCAATGTAGATGGGTTTAACTGAGTATTAGACTTTTTTCCCCCGTCTACACCAGTGTGAAGTGCTGATCATTATGCCCTTGTTCTTTCAAATTTCCATTTCCATGTCGGCTCGAGGCTCCTTGTGCTCTCGCTTTTAGATTCGAGGATTCTCAACCCACTCACGAATTCATTTTCCGCTGAAACGCCAGAAAGATGCATAAGCCCTTTCAATTACGTCTAGGTTGTTAACATATGAGATTTGTGTAAATTTTACACCTCTCTTTTCGAAGAAGCAGATGGAGATGTGCGGCTTGTTGAGCGAGAATCTGCCAGTCATGTATGGAAAACTTGCCGCTTCTTGTCTCACTACATGTCCCGTCATGGCTATAACCCACCAAGTTCTTCATAAATGAGCACAATATCTTGTCTTCGCGCGGTATATGTCCTAGTTTGCTGCTTTGTCGGAGCTCGTCATGTTTTTAGAGACGATTCTGAATTGGAACAATTTGGTTTATGAAGCTCCGTCTCAAACTCGTATCAATGAATCATGTGCAAGGCAACATTTACTTCGATTTCGCATCGCCTTTATCCAAACTAATTATTTCCCTCGTTACTCATACTCTGTACCTTTCCTTACAATACATTTTCGTGCATTCCACTGAAAGGAACTCGTGATCACTCAACTCAACTTCAGCTTTCAACCTGACCGCGATAAGCTTTGTTGAATGCCTCATGCCAAGTTGAAATTCCAACGCCTCGCAAGTATGAACTGTACTTGTACTCCTATACCGCATGGTCATGTCATGCCCGTCTAACATCCGCACAATGAAACGTTGTACTTAGCAGTATACCTAAATAGCCCTAACGAGGCGACTGTAAACTCTGACTTCAGTCCAAATCTCGTGCTCGACGTCGGCGCCGAAAAGAGTAATCCATCGTGCTATGCCAAGCCACCCCCATTGCAACCCATTTGACCTTTTCAAGCAGCGCGTGGTGGTGCATTAACTGGAGATCATTCCGATGTGAATCGTGGCTTACTCGAGGACGCCTCTATCTTCCGTTCAGCTCTTCGGGTATCCGGGTCGGCCCATTTGTACGGAACGAGATCAGTAATAAGACTTTCTCTCCAATCACCGGTATTTTCACGCTCCTCGGCTTTGATTTTGCCAAGTTCCATTTCCGATGTTTCTGTGAGATGAAGTTCTCGCCACCCAATCAAGGCACTTAGGACCCCTGTAGCCACCCTGTGGCTTCGGCAGCTGGTGATCTGGCGCGCCGAACGCTCACTGGCTCCAGCATCACAAGCCCGAAACATTAGCGCGGCGGTGATAAAATCACAGGGCTGACTCGTTCCAGCTAAACGTCCTCTCACGAACCGACAACGAACGGTCATGGAACGGTCCGAATGCCACCATATCTCCCAGTCACAAGTCAATCTAGGAGCAATCACCCGCTTGATGTGTCAACTCCGCATTTTCATTCCCACTGATACACAGTGTTGCATCAAGCCTGATTCTAGACCTCCCCCAGATTTCCTTCTGTCAAAGCCGTCTTTTCATGACCAGCCCCCATGCTACGTTGCTAACCAGATATTCGTTCTGTCTTTCTTTCAATCTCCCCCGTCGCCAAATGACAGCGCATCAAAGAAATGACTTGAGTCTTGGGGTCATGCCGCTTCTGGTGGCCTCTTGACCCTGGCCGGGGCGAACGGTTTGCTTCTTAATCGATGATATTCCCCTATCCTCAAAATCACAGTCCTTACAGTGAATCACAAGGGCCACCTTTCTACTTGTCTTCTTCTAAATTCTTCATCTATTTACACTTCATGTATTCATCCTTTTGACTCAACTTTGGCTTCGACCACACATTCCTTAAAGATGATCTTTGCAGCATATCTGGGCCTCATATTGGCCCTCTTAACTTCTCATGCTACGGCATGGCTACCAGGCGAGCAGAAAGAAATCTACACTGCTGCTGGTACCAACCTTTTCAACCAAACACTTTTCAACTACACGTCTAACAACTCGACCTCCAAGCGCTGGCTCCCTGCTTCTGGTAAGATCCGAGGAGTTAACCTTGGATCTCTGTTCGTCTTTGAGCCATGGCTCGCGGGAAATGAATGGTCAAACATGGGCTGCGGGTCATACCTGTCAGAGTTTGACTGCGTCTCCGCTCTCGGGCAGCAACAGGCAAATGCGGTTTTCCAGAACCACTGGAACTCCTGGATCACCCATGGCGACATCCAACAGATGCAGAGTTATGGTTTAAACACCATCCGCATTCCTGTTGGTTATTGGATGATGGAGTCGCTTGTTTACAGCGACAGTGAGCACTTTCCACAAGGAGGACTCACCTACTTGGAGAGGATCTGCGGCTGGGCTAGTGATGCGGGGTTCTATATCATTATCGATTTACACGGAGCTCCTGGTGCTCAAGTGTCTTCAAACCCAGACACTGGACAAGTAAGCTGGTCACACATCAAATCCGAGACTTCCTGCTGATGTTTCTAGTATGCTCCCTCCCCAGGATTCTACCAAGACTACCAGTTTGACCGCGCAACCAGATTCCTTTCCTGGCTGACGAATATCATCCACACGGACAGCAACTTCAGAAATGTCGGAATGATTGGGATCGTGAACGAGCCTATCCAGAACTCTGGTTCCGTTGGAAGCTTGCGGTCGAGCTATTATCCGAATGCCTACAATGTATGATTCGAGTTCCTATAAATGTTTGCATACTGATGTTTTGCAGGCGATTCGCGGGGCGGAGTCAGCCTTAGGAGTCACGTCCAACAATTATCTACACGTGCAGGCAATGAACAGTCTCTGGGGCTCAGGAGACCCAAACCAGTACATGTCCAATCAATATTTTATGGCGTATGATGACCACAGATATCTCAAGTGGGATGGCTCTGTCCCGGTCACGCAAGGCGCCTACATGTCAAACTCTTGCCACGACAACAGGAACAGGTAAGTCACCCAAACTATTGCAGCAAATGAGGCTAACACGATGTAGTGACAACCAAAACCCGACGATTGTCGGCGAATTCAGTCTCAGCGTCCCAGACAATGTCCAATGGACTTCTGGATGGGAGCCTAATGGAAACAAAGGATTTTATTCCAACTGGTTCGCGGCACAGGTATTGGAGTACGAGAGAAACACCAATGGGTGGATTTTCTGGACGTGGAAGTCACAGCTCGGCGACTACCGATGGTCGTATCAAGGCAAGTAATGAATTTGAGAAACATGACGGCACAAGGCTGACTTTCCTTAGATGCTGTTGGGGCTGGGGTTATTCCAACAAACCCCGGGAATGTGAACGGCGGAGCTTGCAACGGGTATTAGGGAAACTTTCATTAACAAGGCGATGTTATCAACACGTTGGGAAACTATGGGGAGTATGACATTCAAACAGGAGTGGGTTAGGTTATTCAGGAGTATGGAACAGGGAACGGAATGGGGATGATACCCGGATTGTCTGTCGACTATCGTTAGGCGCAGGCCACATACGTAGCACGTATACTGATATACTAAATCACATTTTTAAATAATCCGTTGTGTCCTTACTGCCACCCTTGTCGTCTGTCAACCAGCCCCATTACACTTTAAGCGCTGCATCCTCGTGTAGTCTTTCGGCTTCGACATGTTCGGCTCCTGGTTGTAACTCAACAGCGCCTTCCTTGTGCAAATCATTCGGCAGAGCACCCAAGGCCCTGTCACCAAACAAAAGATCGATATCTTCAAGCGAGACTTGTTTCGTCTCCTTGAAGAAGAAGAATATGACTGGGAATGTAATGGCGATGTTGAAAGCCACAAAGACAAAATAAAACTTCCAGCCAATCTTTCCGAGAGCAATGGGCGAGATTTGCGCGAAGAATGTTGCGACCAGCCAGTTTCCAATCCCGGTGGCGAAAGCATTTCCTCGAGCTCGAATTTGCCTAGGACACGTTAGAATGGGGAGGAAAGAAGTGCGCTAGTTCAGACTTACATCGGCATGACTTCCCCCATATAAACCCAAGAGATTGGACCAAAGGAGAAGGAGAAGATGATCGACACGAGGAAGATGAAGAACACGCCTGCAATCGATAGACTCTGGCGGGTTCCTTGGGGGTTCTGGCTGTTAATGGCACCTTCGCATATCAAGGCTAGCGTAATCCCAATCGTCCCGAAAAGCAGGGGCTTTCGACGACCAACACGATCGAGAAGAAACACGATAAAGATGAAATCTAGAAATTTTAGCATATCGAGACGGCCTAGGGATTTTGACACTTACTCGAGATAGGGCCAACGAAGTTGTAGATACCTGAAATCAAAATGGCTTTTCCTCCTGTGAAGCCAAGCGCTTTGTACATCACCACTTGATAATAACCAATGACATCTAACACCAAATTAGCCAGTTCGTTAAGAATTTGAGAAATAAGCCTCACTAATTCCACTCAGCTGAGTGAAAACCTGAACAGCAACACCGTGCATCAATCTCGTCCTCCATTGTGGAACCGTGAACATAACCTTCCAACCTGGTACGGTGACGGATTTCTCTGCTGCCAAGGTCTGTTTGATTTCATTGAACTCGGCTTCAACCCATTCACCTAGGATACTATTAGCTCAGGCTTCCCATCGTTCCAATGTATGCGTACCATTGGAGCCGTTGAAATGGAGCTTCTTCAGAACCTTCATGGCTTCTTCTTCTCGGTCGGTAGCCATTAGATGTCGAGGGCTTTCGGGAAAGAAAATCATCCCGATAACGAGAATCTAAAAAGTGTTAGTTTTTAATCACTACAAAGGAGAAAGCTCGTACGATACAAGGCACTGCTTGGAATGCAAGCGGGAACCTCCATTGAAATTGCGTATGATCTCCCGCGTGATGAGCGCCATATCCAACCCAAGTAGATCTATCGAACTTAGCAACATCAAGTTGACGAGTAATGAACCACTTACACAATAAACCCAATACCAATCATTTGCTGCGCCATACCCACAATCAACCCACGAATCTTGGGGTCTGCGCACTCCGATTGATAAACCGGGACGCTCATGCTGAGAAGTCCAACGGCCCAACCAGCCGCAATTCTACCGACAAGAATCATGGCCAGATTCCTGGCTGCAGCTTGAAGAATGGCTCCAACGAGGCAGATCAGCGCCCCCATTTGAATGGTCATCTTTCTCCCAAAACGATCCATTGTAAATCCACCCATAAGCGAGCCAAATACTGCCCCGCCATTGAACGTGGAATTGATGGCCCCGATGATCGCAGAGGTATCTGTGGTGTTGAAGTAGTTTAGGAAGTTGTTTGAGCCGATGACATCTGTCATTACACCTGCATCATATCCGAAGAGGAATGAGCTGGAATTGATTAGCATTGCTTCGAAAATTCAGCGGCGTAGCGTGGCACCCACCCCGTGGCAGCAAATACAGCCAGGGAAATATTGAAGATTTTCCCCATAATGTCGAAAAGTTGTGAAGCTAGTTCTTGGTAATTGAACCTCACAGAAGAGGGTCTACAAGAGTAAAAGTGAAAAGTGTTCCCCGTCACAGCATGTAGCGGGGTTATATTTTGAAAGTGATCATCACCTAGCAGAGCTGCATCCCTGCAATTCCCCAGACTCCCCAGCCAAGAGTTGGATAAATGCGAGTGGATCATGGTGGTTGGTTGGGACCGACTAGTAGTCCAGGAACGCCGGAAAAATTACACCGAGATAAATCCCCTTGCATCTTGTACGCGAAGGTCTAGGAGAGGAGCGCTTGTATGTGCAGAGCGGTGAATTAGATATTCCGTTCACAGAAGTGGAAGGCTACGTTTCCAACACAAAGACATCAACAGCGGTCTTCAACAGAGAACTCCTCGTTTCTTTTTTGGGAAGTACAGCTTCGGGCCGTACACCCATTAGCTTGCGAGTGATATGATCCTTGAATGCCATAGCACCACTAGGATAGAGAAGTCTAGTACAATGTCTCACAACTGCGGACGCAACAGGCGAGGCTGATCTGCTTCGTATGAGATCCATTCACAAACGATGAAATTTGAGAGCAAATTTTGCATCCAGTGCAATTCTTCATCCTCTTCAGGACACCGTAAAGGTGGCGTTACCCCTCAAGTCTGCACTTGAACTGCCAACTAGAACGACAAACTCCCCTGGCTCCACCACATATTTCATATTGATGTCCCACAGGCCAAGATCATGGACTGCCAGATCGATACTGATAGTTTCTGTCTTGCCAGCTCCAATCGGGACTTTCGAGAATCCTTTGAGCTGCATATTCGGGACTACCACGCTGCTGATCACGTCTTTGACGTAAAGTTGGACGACTTCTGTGCCATCTCTGGTCGAGTTGTTCGTTACTTGAACCGTAGCTGTGATAGTATCGCTTGCTTTGACGTTCGTCTTGGATAGAGTCACGTTCGAGTATTGGAAGGTGGAATACGACTTCCCGTATCCGAATTCGTACAATGGCAAAGGCGAATTCAGCACATATTGGTGGCCGAAAAGCAGGCTCCCGTTCGCATATTCTTTCCCTGCGTCAATGGGCCGCCCAGAATTCAAATAGTCGTAGTAAATTGGAGTAGTTCCAATGTCGTAGGGAAAACCTACGGACAGCTTTCCGCTGGGGTTCACGTCTCCGAAGAGAACGTCCGCAAGGGCATTGCCACCTTCTTCAGATGGGTAAAACTGCTGAACTAGAGCTGATGCACTCATTGAAATCCAGGCTTCAGTGATGGGTTTCCCAGAAGAAAATACAACAACAGTTGGCTTGCCAGTATCAATGATCGCTCGTACCAGATGTGGCATTGCTCCCACCAGATTCAAGGACGCCACATCAACGTGCTCTCCAGTAGTGGCGTTCAGACCTTGCCACAATTGCGATTGATCACGCTGTGAAGGTATGAGTGGGCCATTTCCTGACAGGAGTCGGAAATACTTACAGACCAAGTCCCAACAACTACCACGGCCACATCTGCAGCCGAAGCAGCGGCAACAGCCTCAGCAAACCCAGATTGGTCATTCGACCATCGTTCACACCCTTGAGCATATGTGACGGACCCTTTGCTAGCAGATTTGATGCCATCAAATGGGGTGACTCCTCGAAATTGGCTTGCATTGACCACGTAGTCTCCGTACTAGTAGAATGAGTAAGAGAACGCGGATGCGGATGCGTAGAGCACACTTACATTCATGAACCCGTGAGCCATAGGGCCAATGACTGCAATATTCGCTGTCTTTGAGAGCGGTAATGTTTGCCCATGATTCTCCAGCAACACAATAGACTCGGCGTCAAGTTCGCGCGCAAGAGCAATGCTCTGCGGTGTATGGATCAATGATGAGGATTTGTTCGCAGGAGCCCCAAGATATGGGTTCTCAAACAGCCCCATTTCGAATTTCGCTCTGAGGAGTCTCGAAACGGCAGTGTCAACTATGTCCTCGCTGAGTTTGCCCGCCTCGACGAGACTACCGATGTTCTCGAAGCTGTAAGAGCCACCACCCATCTCAACATCGTTTCCAGCGGGGAGAGCCTGTGAACATCAGCTGGGCATCACAACGGCGCAGGATCACGTACATAAAGAGTCACCGCTTCCTTATCCAGAGGCGTGGATTTGCACATCTTGAAAGAACTGCAAAGTCGGTCAGTCCCTCCTGCGTCGCTTGTGACCCAATACTTGTATCCCCATTCGTTTCGCAGAATTTCCGTCAAAATGTGGTGGTTTGCAACGAGTGCCACACCGTCATAAGAGTGGTATGCGGACATTATCGAATACGCTCCAGCATCAATGATTTGGCGCTTGTACGGAGGTAGGTATGTCGTTCGGAGCTCTCGCTCTCCTCCGTGTTGCGGCCCAGTATTCAATCCTTGTTCTGGGGATCCAAATGCAGCAAAATGTTTGATGGTAGCAGACACGTTTCCACCTTGTAGACCTTTGACGTAGCTGTACCCAAGTTCACCAGCAAGGTATCCATCCTCTCCAAATGTCTCTTCCACCCGGCCATACCTCAGTTCTCGAGCGAGATCTCCCAGAGGAGCAAATATCTGATTAACCCCCAGAGCAAGAGATTCTCGCGCGATCACCGCGGCCATCTTCTCGACTAGCGCTGGATTCCACGAGCAAGCATATGCTATGGGCGAGTTGAAAATCGTGGCGTTTCCAATCAGAAAACCGTGTATACCTTCGCTTTGAACCAATGCAGGAATGCCCAGTGTGGTATTGTGCATCAGATAATCTTGTCCAATTCGCACACCTTCAGCAATCCATTGTTGAGGCACTGGGTATCCCACGTAGAATTGCCCAGCTCTCTTTGCCATGTTCCATTGTAAACCAGAAGCGTTGAACGCATTGGTGGTTGTATTGATCCAATTCGAGATATCCCCTTGGACTAACTGTGCCGTCTTGTCTGCCAATGTCATCCGCGGAAGTAGGTCTGCTATTCTGTCTTCGACGCTCGCTTGCGGGTTCTTATAAAGGGGAGTCGAGGTATTGTCGGCTGCAGAGGTAGTTCGCAAGAGCAGCATAGAAGCTGCAACCGAGAGGAGCTTCATAGTGAAATTTGGCAATGGAAATACTCCGAGCATAGCAATAGATCATCGAGAGCAAGAGAAATACTAGGAAATATTCTCACCTTATACCTGCAACTTTTTGGGCCAATTTCTGATGAATTGCCCCGCCAGTTCCGGCGTCTTGGAAGCCCTGAAAAGGATAAAGACACACTTCAGGGTTCGGAGCCCCGCCGAGGCTTAGATCTTGAACTTTCGAGGATCATGGATGGATCTTCCCCGCAGATACTAGTCTGCCGCTGCATCTTAGTCCTGCGAGGTTTGTCGGGGTATTATTCCGAAATTTGAGCTCGTGAATAGTGTCATGCAGGAGGAAAGTATGATGAGGTCTGATGAGGGCAGGTCAACGTTGACTCGTGGAAAGACTGCCGGCGGAAGCTTAGCCTCTTTGGGCTGTTGTGGGCTTCTCGGAAGAATATTGCAGCGACTGGAGAAATGTCAACCACATTTAATCTGTTCATGCAAGGCACCCCGCCATCATGCCACTTTCTCAGTCATACGAGGTCGTCAGAACCTCATGCCATTTAGGCACAATGTAGGTGAAGCTCTAGCTCTCGAAATTTTCTAAGTAGAGCTCTGCTGTCAATCTTATCTTGATTGTCGTGAATAGCGGGGGTAGCTCTGCTGGCTTCAAAATTTTGTTGTCTTTGTGATTGTTCGATTGAACGAGTTTGTCGTCCTCTATCTCATCATCATGAAGTTCCGCGATGGTATGTGGTTGCCCGCTGAAGGCAAGCGCCTCGAATATGCTGAAGAAGTCTACTCTGTCACCGAACGAGAAGATGGGAAAGGATTGAGCTTGCTTTGTCCAACGAGGAAGGTCATGCAGAGATCGGATACTCTCAACCTCAGCACATTGACATTAGTAAGGAGGCTCGTGTATTTGTTCAGCATTCGCTAACTATCGCAGGATATCGGAGCCCCCTTCGACGGAGCTATCTCGGTCGAGGTTACACATTGGCTGGGAGCTCTCAATCCAGGACCACACTTCGACCTCTACCCCGCAGGAAAACCCGAAACGAGCAACACGAGCATATCAAATTCTGAAAAATCTACCACGATTTCTTCTGGCTCGGTGTCTGCTACAGTCAAGACTGCTGACCATGATTTCGACATTCGATTCCATGCCACAGATGGCTCAAAGGAGCTTACATCTTTACTGAATCGAAGCGTAGGTCTCGCATACAGCCCTGCCACGAGCAATCCAATGCAAACAGCCGATATGCGGAATTTTGAGCATTATATATTCACACAAACAACACTGTCGGTTGGAGAGTCGGTGCACGGTCTTGGGGAGAGGTTCGGGGCGTTCAATAAGGTGGGGCAGGCTATAACGTTATGGAATGCGGATGGCGGAACCTCTAGTGATCAAGCATACAAGAATATTCCTCTTTGGATAAGTTCGCGTGGATATGGGATCTTCATCGACACACCCGACAGGGTTGAACTTGAGATTGGCAGTGAGAGGTCCTGCAGGGTCCAAACAAGTATTCTCGGCCAGAGGCTGAAATGGTGAGCTTGTAATCACTACTTCACAGGAAATACTAAGCTCTGTAGGTATATTATCCATGGCCCGACTCCCAAAGAAGTACTCCAGAAATATTCCATACTGACAGGGAAACCTGGCAAGGTTCCCAGCTGGAGTTATGGTCTATGGCTCAGTACCAGTTTCACGACAAACTATGATGAATCTACAGTAAATTCATTTCTGGAAGGTATGAAAGCTCGGGATATCCCAGTCGAAGTGTTCCACTTTGACTGCTTTTGGATGAAGGCTTTCCATTGGTGTGATTTTGTCTTCGATTCTAAAATGTTTCCGGATCCAAAGGCACAGATTGCGCGTCTGAAGTCATCTGGTAGGTTTCCCCGAAACCCCCAAAATAACGCATCCTGATTCGTGGTTCAGGACTCGTCAAAAAGGTCTGCGTATGGGTCAATCCCTACTTAGGACAAGCATCGCCCGTTTTCAAAATGGCAGCCAGCAAAGGCTACCTCCTGAAACGAAAGAATGGCGATATATTCCAATGGGATCTCTGGCAGACAGGCATGGGAATCATTGATTTCACCAACCCTGAAGCCACCGAATGGTATGTTGGCTGCCTCCAAGAGCTTTTCGACAAAGGTGTCGACTCCATCAAGACAGATTTTGCCGAGCGTATACCTTCAGAAGATGTGCAATGGTACAATTCATCTCTTGATCCGAAGAAGATGCACAACTACTACGCTTTCTTGTATAATAAGATTGTGTATGAGGCATTACAAGATCGGTTCGGAGAGAACGAAGCGGTATTGTTTGCGCGGGCAGCGACAGCAGGAACACAACGATTTCCTCTTCAGTGGGGCGGGGACTGTGAATCTACACCTGAAGCCATGGCCGAGTCGATTCGCGGGGGCCTTAGCCTCGGACTATGTGGATACTCTTTCTGGTCCGTCGATATCGGTGGTTTTGAGGGCTACCCACCGCCGTGGATCTACAAACGGTGGGTAGCTTTCGGCCTCCTCTGCTCGCATAGTCGATTGCATGGAAGTAACTCTTTCCGAGTTCCGTGGACTGTCGACAACGATGACAGAACCGAGCAAGGCTGTTCGAAGATTCTTTCCAAATGGACGGCGTTGAAGGCTCGTCTCATGCCGTATATCTTCTCGCAGGCTCAGAAATCAGCCGAGTTGGGTATACCACTCTCGTTGCGCGCGATGTGTCTTGAATTCCCTCACGATCCAACTTCATGGTACTTGGATCGACAGTTCATGTTCGGCGATAGTCTTCTCGTTGCTCCAGTTTTCGAGGAATCAGGCGAAGTAGAGTTCTACCTCCCAAAGGGACGGTGGACGGGCTTCTTCTCGAACAAGGTAAAAGAGGGGCCTGGGTGGTTCAAGGAAACCCACGCGTTTGACACATTGCCACTCTATGTTCGAGAGAATACTATTCTGGTTCTTGGGAAATGGCATGAGACGCGGACCGTTTACGATTACAACAAAAGTGTTGAGGTTTGCCTTTACCACACCACGCCAGGAGCCAAGGCAACCATGGTCGACTCAGAAGGGAACGTGACTGGCGTTTTAGAAGTGGGCGAAGATGGACATCTGGTAGACCAAGAAGTCTTGCAGGGAGCTTGGCATGTGACCAAAAATGGCAGAAGTGGTAGTCACCATGGGAAGTAAAACATGGGAAGTGAAATGCCCCATGATTTCCATGTCTCTAGATTCCAGAATGGAACCATGTCCTTGAAAGCATCGACTTTGAATTATAGTCCCCAAAATAGCTTCGCGATCTGCAGGATTGCGGGGTAGTGGGGTAGCCTCCTCACGATCCACTTCTCCACCTTGCTTGATTTAACTTCACATGCTCTCAGACCTGCTTGGGCAATTAGCTCATTATACAAAGTAATTCCAAGAGGACGTTCAAAACTTGTATATTTGATTAACTCGTTTCCACTCATCATCTCATTTCCTTTGTCAAAATTTATCCACTTCCGGGCAATGTAAAGCCAAAGCTTCCACCACCCGAAGGCAGCTTTCCTCCAGCGACACACACAGTGAAATGCGTGGCCGGCTTAGGAGAGTCAGGTAGTGGTGGGGACCAAGCGGTCCACTCTGCTTGGCCTCCAGCCTCATATGATCCCCTCCACTGCAGTGTCAGTTCGGTCAATTCAGGGTCCAATGTTTCGGTCTTGGCCCAGACGGCAGCAATTTGTCCAGCGACGTCGACCATATTCTCCATTACCACTTCTGGCCACAATCCAAAATTGTGGTTTGCATTTATGACTTTGATCCACCAAGATTTCGCGCGCATGCGGTGGCGGACCTCGCGCATTTGCGTTTCAACTGCCAAAGCGTCGCCGTCACCTACCACAAAGAGCACTTCGATATCTGAGCCCAGAGCGATGAGATCAGCATATCGGTAATCTAAGTCTCGTACTAGAGGGTAGGTAAAGAAGATCACTCGTTTCACGGGAGCGTGAAGAGAGCCCTTGCAGCATTGCGAGCTCCGGCGCTTCTCCCGGACAGAACTTTGATACTTGGGTAGGTAGCGAGTAGCGTTCGGAAGACGGAAATACGCTCTAGTTCTGCTCTTGTGTCTTGAAAGAGAAGGATAGGTGCCTCGCGCCCGAAACCCTTGCAGAATGAAGTTACGTGAACGTTTTCCAAGGAGGAGTTTCGACCATGTGTGAAGACAACCAAGGGTTCAGCTGCCGCGATGGGGTCTTCAGCATCGCCAAATTCAAGGTCTGGCTTCGAGTCATCCGTCTCTACCTCTTCTTCAGCCTTTATGTCCTTGGTCTGCAGACTCTCAATGTCTAAAGAGTCTGTATATGCGATATAATTATCATGCCAGTGAGCCCTGGCGTCTCTGTATTGCTCGAGTTCTGTATTGTACCTTGCGACCAGAGAATTGTGGTGTTTCCGCAGCGACTGTCGAAATGCCGGGTCGTCGCCCTTGCGTCTGGGAGGCAGTGGGGTCGATTTTGATGGCGGGGTAGGTGGAGGGCCTGGGTTTGGGACATTGGAGACTGCTCTGTGCACTGTATGAAATAGACGGCAGGCGGTTACGTGATTTCTAGATGTGTTTACGGATGCATCAATTCTTTCGACTGGTATGGTGGTAGAGCGCGCATGGCAGCCGCGATGTCTGGGGTGGCGATGGTTTCCATGACCAGCGATTTACAAGCTATGAACAGCGAAGAATTCTATGTTTTTTTGTTTCTCAACCCAACCCCTATGTTAGTTAATATAGCAACTGAATGTAGCAACCAGAGTCTCGTAGACTATTGAAGTTTGGGCAGTACATGTATTTGTGCTCGCTCGCCTGAAAGGAATTCGCCGAACCCGGTGAACAAGAAAGAGATTACAGAAGCTTTTGATTCAACAATAAAGAAAATGAAATCCAATGCTAATAATTCGACTTTTTATGCAATGAGTTAGACTGAAGATGACCACGAGCTTGTACTATCCGCAAATAGAGATCTGTCAAAGGATAGCCGGTTCAAAATTGGAGTGATAAGGAATTGGAGGTAAAAGTTAGTTGATCCCATGACTAAAAATCATAAAACTTTTGTGACTCTGGAAACATTTTTCTTCTGTGGTGATATCCATGGCACAAAGCTGAAAGTTCGACTAGCTCGCGGATGCTCCATTGTATCTGAGAATTCGGAGCGCCATTCCTTGAGCTCGTGACTTGGGTTGACTTTCCCGCGGGGCTTTTCTTTTTCTTTTCTTGGGTTTCTGCTGGCACTCACAGCCTGTGGGAATGATAACTTCATGTAATGCCCTCTCTAGCAATGATGTCTCAAGCCTTGGAGCAGTACCACGGGCAGCTGGTGCCTTGAACGGCCGGCCCCTTGAGTTCTTTCGTTGCTACAGTTGCTACAGTTGCTACAGTTGCCACAGTTGCCACAGCCCCAAAAGTAACCCCTGACCTGCTATGCGCTCCTTCGGCTCTCATTAGGCGTTAGATTTTCGAGATGATACCAGTATGTTGGTGTTGCAAGGTTATAATAAGCGCAGTACGACGTTCGAATGGTGTTGAGATAAATACAGGGGGGGTGGACACCAATCACAGCCCAACCGAACTCACTAGAGCACCCTGTAAACTTAGCCTAAGTACGAGCTTCACACCAACGCTCCCGCTAAAATTTCCTTCACCTCCACAGCCTCATTCTGTGCTTCCAAACACTACTCCAGTAGCAACGACCCATCAGCTCGTCTTCACACCAGAACCAGACGCAAGTGTTATGAGCCGTATCGAAACAGGGAGATACGTCCAACTCGCGTCACCTCCGCGTTTCAGAGAGAGCATCGTGGACATGTCGAGACCAGCGCGTTTAATGCAGAAGAATGTGCCTTTTGCTTTTAACCAGTCCAGTCGCAACGTCGACCAGCGCCCTGGGTTCCTGGGAATTCTCCACAGGCAAGAACCCGCCCCACGGACCAGGGGTGTGGTACTTCATATACTGTACTTCGGAGGCCGAAAGAGGGGTACAAGGCTACCCGGAGCAAGTGTAGACCCCAAGACTACAGCGTCAACATACAATGACTTTCTATTTCGGCGTCGTTATACAATCTTGGGAGAATCCTTTGGATGTTTCCAGATTTCTAGACCCATTGCCTGGCGAAATATCAGGTCCTGGCATCTCGCGTGTCTTTGTCCTGCATGAAGGATCGATAGTCTCTGTACTTCAGAAGCATTTGTGAAGGTTACGTTTACACAGCATTGTCAGCTTCCATTTCAGCGCTTTCTTGCAGTAAGAACGGCATAATTCCCGCTTCTAGAGCGCCACAGAAGTTCCTCGAGTATGTTGATTCGATCGCAGGTTTCTCTGGTTACACGAAATAATTTAGGGCTTACATGTGCATTTGCCTGAGATTGATCTCGACCCTTGTCCATAATATGTGCTCGCAAATCTGGGGCTGATACCGTTGCCCCACGGTGCATTGGGGGGCATCCAACGGCCTTCCTTGCGTGTTGGTACAAGGGACCATGATACACTCCAGGAACGCAGAAGACTTTATCCAGGAATGAAGCCTTCTCCGTGTCTGCCTGCAGTCCATCTCCGTCGCATCGCATATTGCCAATGGCAACCCAACGAATCAAACTCGCGTTGCACGAACACTGACTGGCATCTACCGTTTTGGCTTCCTACCAATACTTTTCTTCTCCAAATCGTAGTTATTTTCTTAATTTTCTTCATCAATCTACTACGATAGTTTTCCTAGTTTCGCGAGCATGGAAGAATCTAAACTTTCTCGGCCAGAGAGCGATCGAAGTGACGACGAAAAGCACATCAATGGGGTTGGTATCATCCCAGTTGACCTGGCCGATGATCCCGATGCGCATTTGAGCGACGCCGAGCGAGCTGAGATTGTAGGTCATCAGATTTGGCCACAGCTTTGATGTTTCTAACCCCTCTTAGGATCGAAAACTTGTTTGGAAGCTCGATTTACAGTTGATTCCATGGGTCCGTAAACTCTCAAATGGCAGAAAGACGATCTAATGACCCTTAGCTCTGCTTGCTCTACCTCCTTTCTTTCCTCGACCGAACTAATATCGGCAATGCCAAAATCGCTGGTTTGCAAAAGGACCTGCACAAGATGTCAACAGGCAGATACAATGCAACATTGTCCATCTTCTTCGTGTCTTATGCTCTCTTTGAGCCTTTAGCAAACATACTTTTGAAGCGACTGCGACCGTCTATCTTCATTCCCATCATCATGTAAGTTTGCATCAAATCGCCCCGTTGATGGGTCTAATAACCTCACAGGGTTCTCTGGGGTGTTTGCATGCTTTCCATGGGTTTCGTGAAGAATTGGTCGGGCCTCATGTCCGCTCGTTTCTTTCTTGGCTTGGCCGAAGCTGGACTGTATCCTGGAGTTAACTATTTTCTCTCATGCTGGTACAAACGGAACGAATTTGGTATTCGAGCTGTTAGTCCCCTTCTACATCACTCCAATTACTATTCTGACTCTCCTCCAGGCCATCTTCTTTTCGGCTGCTGCAGTCTCGGGATCGTTCGGTGGTCTTCTGGCGGCTGCCATTCAGAACATGCATGGCTTAGGTGGTCGACCCGGCTGGGCTTGGATCTTCATCCTAGAAGGTCTTGCGACAATTCTCTTTGGCTTCCTCTCGTTCTTCTTCGTGCATGACTTCCCTGATACCGCGACTTTCCTTTCCGAGCAGGACCGCGCCCGCGTGATCCGCCGACTGAAGCTTGACCAGCAGTCCAGTGCTGAACATGAGGAATTCAAAATGGCTTACTTCTGGGCCGCTATCAAAGACTGGAAAATGTACTTAGGGATGTTCATTTACATGGGGGCAGATATGCCTCTTTACGGATTCTCGCTATTCCTTCCATCGATCGTGGCCAACATGGGGTACAAATCAACACAGGCACAGCTCATGTCGGTGCCACCATACGCGTGCGCTGCTGTGCTCACGATCGCGGTCGGATTTTATGCAGACCGCACCAGAAGACGCGGATTGTGTAACATGACCGTGTCATTACTTGGCGTGGTCGGGTTCGCCATGCTTCTAGGCTCGCACAAGCGTAAGTCTCTTGAATCTTCCATCTAATACGGCGAGACTGACACCCGAGCAGCGCACGTCAAATATGCAGGAACGTTTTTGGGCGCTCTCGGAATCTATCCTTGCATTGCAAACACAATCTCGTGGATGAGTAACAACATTGAAGGCGTTTACAAGCGTGGCATTGTCCTAGGCTTCGTCATCGGTTGGGGCAATCTCAATGGCATTGTGAGCAGCAACATTTTCTTCAAGACTCCACAGTACACCGTTGGCCACGCGACAATTATGGCGTACATGCTTGCCTGCCTCGTGGGAGGCAGCGCTCTCATGCATTTCCTCCTTGAACGGGAGAATGCAGCAAGGCGAGCGGGCAAGAGAGATCACTGGGTCGAAGGGATGACTGAGAAAGAAGCTGAAGCTCTTGGCGATAATCGCCCAGACTTCTTGTACACCACGTAGATCAATTTCACGGGGAGAGGGGTTGGCAAGACCATTTGGAGCTGGAAAACTGGTTTTCTTTGTTTTGTGGAGGCCGCTTCTTTCTGTCATCTTAATTCCTAGCAGCCTAGAAATCGAAGTTTTATTTGATGTAAGCCATACAATCAGGCGTCTATCCAAATTCATTGCCGTTGAAACATCTTGAACTGTGAAGTTACAACTGTCCCGTTTTCACTTTCCTGCCGTGCTGATGGGCTCCATCTCATCTCAAGCCGCTGCACGTAAATCCCACAGGAACGTAAGCCTTGATGCACGTCAACTTTCAACAGGCTAAATTAAGGGCGTGCGTTGTGCGTATTGGTATGTTGTCTCCCGTTACGCCCCGGTCAGCCCCTCGGTTCTGAGAAACTCATTGGCGTAGCTCAGATTTGTGTAACACGTTCGAGTACAAACACGCCATCAGGTGAGAGAAGGGCCGGTTTTCCATTCAGCCCCTGCGACGTGGAGCCAGCTTCTTTGGCCGCTTCTGTCACCTCCATTGGTGTACAAGATCAGTTGTTTGTTTTTGAGTTGATTCTTCCGGAATTGACTCCTGTGGCTCGGTTGGAATTCTCCGAACTCCAACGGCATAGATCCCAGTCGAGCAAGCCATGTTAATCAAATCTTATCAAATGGATCGGTGGTAAAATATAGCCCCATGTAAGAGTACACTTGTACCTCTCGTACCTGAAACTTTTTGCATCCCCCGAGTCCGAAGCCCACCCAGCTGTGTGTACGCCCAGCGGTGAGTAAGACGCACCTTTTCATTCACTGCCACCTCAAAACATCTCAATCGCTTTGTGGTCCCAAGTTAGGTCCGGCAAGGCTGGCTTAAATTATCCAACATCAATGTTGGACTGCAGGGTGGTTGGGGGACGCACAACTCTCTCACGAGTTTCTGGGGTACAGGCGAGGACTCGAGCAGCAGCTAATATATGATCGTTCCTCACCACGTTCTCTTTTCCCCAGGCCATGATGTGAAATCATACTAGTGGCCTAGTCTCACTGCAAGGCACCATCATCATCAGTCATGGGTTTGACGAAGCATCAAATTGACACGCTCATCATTATAGAGCGCACTACGGCCTCGATTTCAGTCACTGGAACGCTCTTTCTACTTGCAACTTTCATTTTCATCAAAGACTTCCGTACCTTGTCGAATACACTCATTTTTTATGCCTCCTTTGCAAATCTTTTCGCCAATGTCGCTGCCCTCATTGGAGGTTCTGCTCTCTCCCACGTCAATGGGGCATTATGTCAATTTCAAGGGTTCCTTCTAGAGATGTAAGTTCTCTGTTATCTGTGGTATCCTTTAGGGCCGGAGACTTAATTAGAAAGGTTCATGCAATCGGATCCCATGTGGAGTTGTGCCATGGCCGTGAATGTCTACTTGGTCTTCTTTCGCCGCTATGATGCTCATCGCCTGAAAAGACTGTATTGGATCTATGGGATCATATGCTACGGGCTTCCTTTTATTCCAGCTATGTTTTGCCTCTTCTACAAGAACAAGAAACAAGGAAAGATGTATGGAAACGCAACAGTAAGTGCTTCTGGATTGAAATTGTTCACTGCTAACCCCCAATAGCTTTGGTGTTGGATTGACAATGATTGGGCCGCGATCCGGATCTACTCCTACTATGCCCCCATTTGGGTTGCCATCCTAGCAGCCCTATTGATTTATGTGCGAGTCGGTGTCGAGATCTTCCAAAAACGTTCCCAACTGAGAGCCATTTCGGGTGGCGGTAACGGTACTGTCGACTCACAAGCAGCACCCGAGCCCGCCTTTACGGGACTTCGCACTACAGAGGTCGAAGTCACAACCACCGACCCTTGGGTAAAGACCTCCGTTGAGGCACCAGCACAAACATATACCCGCCCTGAGAAGCCAGCCTGTGGTGGTAGTAAAGATCAATATACTATCACCATTTCTGCACACGACAACCGCGATCGACTTCCACCTACACCTCGAGCGAATCTCTTTCCGAGACGGCCGAGTAGCATGGACAAGATCAAATGGGCCTACACAAAATGTGCGATGCTGTTTGCCATCTCAATTCTCATCACTTGGGTCCCGGCATCTGTAAATCGAGTTTACGGACTACGATATCCAAAGACTCCATCCATGGCACTGAATGTCGGTTCCGCCATCGTTCTTCCCTTGCAGGGATTTTGGAACACGGTTATATATTTCAGTACGAGTCTATCCATCTGTAGGAGCGTTATATCGAGGTTTAGGGGCAGGAATCAACCAAGAGGCTTTCGGGTGCTTGATGAAAGAAGGACCAAGAGGGATACTGGGAAAGAAAGCGATAGTACCATTGAGCTAAGCCACACTCGAAGTCAGGGAAGTATATCGGAATCGCTATGAGTGGTGTACATTTTGGGTCTCTGTATTAGTAGATGCATACACGAAGTCGCTCCAGCAATGGTTCAAAAGTTACACTGTTCTTCTACTTCTGGTTGCGTGCTTCATGACATAGATTCAGGTACATCCACGCAGGGTGGAAGAGCAGGAGTGAGCGCTTGAACCGAGGGCTTATCCGTGGGTGATTAAATCAGATGTGGCTGCATTTCCCAAACACTTATCTCTCCTTGAAGTTCAAGCCACCTGCTGTAAGATGAATTTTACTGGCCGCCCCATGGGGAAGAAACAAGCGAGAAAATTGCCCCGATTGGTTACCATTGGGAGGAAACGGCATCTACCCCACCGTAAAACTGTTCTTGGCCCGGAAAAGGGTATCTTTGATAGATACGGAGGTTCCAAGAACGTCCACCTTCGGGACGCAAGTGGAAGTTGGAATTCATGGTATCATGTAATGCCAGACGTTGGTTTGAGTTATCAGGATCGATTGGATATCAGGAGGCTCACTTGCAGACAATATTGAAACCCAACTGCATAGCTTACCGGTTGCAGTATTGACTGAAATTATATTAAACGGGGTTTGCTAAGTTTTGGGGGTGTTATTTCGACCTATAAGAGCTAATGTTTTGATTGTAGTCGGTCGAGGGGTCTCGTCACAGAATCTCGAATGCGATGACCCCCCTGTTGCTAAAATCGGTCCTGCAGTTTCCATATACCCATGAGAAGCTCAGCGGTATAAAATTTCTACGACTACCGAAGAGGGGTATTTGATCGGTAGAGAACCCTTCGTGACAGTTACCTCTTTCGATGTGTTTTCCGAACGGCGACCGAAATATCGGAACAGTCTTCGGACTATAACAGATCCTTGTCTAGGAGACCAAACTACCGGTATCTGGTACTTCTAAAAACGGCTGCCGAGCTGACTTTATCCGGCATTCGAGGTTGCAGTTGAGTTGAACCCAGAAAGCTTGTAGTTAATCTATTTTGTTAGCCCCACATAGAAGGAGTAGCTGGGCACTTAAAACCGAAGTTCAAGGTGGATACTGTGCCCCATGTTGTGTCACTACCAATGGAGGCGAGTATATATTAGCTTCAGATCAAAGATGCTTGTTTTGGCAGGACGTAGGATTGCGACTTCCAGAATCCTACCTAATCAAGCTCCTCGTATCGCTCCAAGACTAACCAATCACCGCGATCATGGAAATTACCCAGGGAATGGTACTCACCAACACAGTTGAGCTCAGTCTCTAAGTCCTGATGGGTGAGGTTACCCTTTGATCTTATGGAAAGACTAGTGTTCTCAGCACCTAAGTACTCGCTACAGATGCGTCTGATCATGATGTTTGATCTATGGTGTCAAAATCTTTCTGCCTCATAACAACATACACGACAAAAATGGGGATTCACCGAGTTTATCCAAGTCACACCTCTGCGAATCTTCATGATTAAGCTGTCAACTTCGACGAGAAGGCCAAGACCTCTGGACCATTATGAATCTGACCTTAAGATTGATGCCTCGGTCCTTATAAGGGAATCTCTGCAAACATTAATAAAGCTCTCGTACTGCGTACAAAGAGCATAGTAATACGGAATGCTGCCGCATCTTGCGATCGAAAGGGGGTCCCCTCGCTAAAGTCTCGAAGCGAGTTTTGAAAAGGGGGCGGGGCCTTCGGCGATCTCCTCCTTCAATCTGCTATTTACTATACTATAGGATCATAGGTATTGCCCGAGCTCAGTCAATTTTTTCTTCCAATAAGGCTCATTTTAATTTCTTAAGATATCTACCTACCAACTAGAGTAAAAATGCTTCGGCCTCTCAACTACATGATCAAAAACCCTCCCCACCTCCGGCTCCACCCCCTTAACCAAAAACAATTCCGGCGGAGCCGGATACAGCGTCTCAATATCCTCATCCTTCGGTCTAACCACAAACCTATCCACCAAATCATCCGGGACCATCTTCTCCTCCTGCCACCTCCTCAGACCCTCAAAATCATTACATTTCCTCTGAATATTGAAATCCGGAAACGGACCCGCTTGTCCCTCTTTCCACACATGTGTAATGATATCCGCATTAGCATTACATTCCAAATTCTGACGTATGATATCCAGACAATGAGAGACGTGCGTCCAGTGTAATTCGTGCGCGCTGTCCCAGGTGCCGTAGTGAGGTGCATAGTAGTAATCCCAGTAAGAGTGTTTGCGCAGGACGTTCAGACAGTGCGTTTGGTGGAAGGAGTCGATCCAGCCGTAGTACATTTGTGTGTTTGGGGGATAGCCTAGTTCGTGGAGGAGTTGGGGGGAGGCTTGGGCGCGTGTGGAGGGGTCTTTGCCTAGTGCGAGGATTTCGGAGCGGGTGAAGAGGAGCCAGCGGTTGGGGCTTATGCGGTCCCATTCGTGGTCGACTTCTGGGGCGGGGTCGTTGCGGAATGGAGAGTGTGGGTAGTTGAATAGTGTTCCGTTGATGGTGGTTTTGTGAAGAGTTGGCGAGAAGGATTTGTAGACGGGCGCTGTAGAATGTTTAGTTGAGATTTCGAAGAGGTGAGGGGAGAATTACAATATTCTTGTGTCTTCATGTATGCCTCTTCATACGAGATAGTATCTCGACAGGATTTGCGCTCAGCTATACAAGCGAAAAGCGTCACGCACATGACGGCGACATTCACTGTGGTAAGGCAAATCCAAATCCATCGTCTCGACACCTTTCGGGGCTCTCGAATACTTTCTTCTTCTTTCTCTAGTAGGTGACCGTTCTCACTGAAGTCCGTACTTGATGTCTCGTCGAGTTCTGACTCGATCGACCGTTGATACTGGAGTTCCCTGGGCCTTTGCGTTTCCATTGTGGCAGAATGTCCAGAACGCGGAACAAGAGTGATGTTTGACAACCAAGAAGTTGCGAGAAGACTGAAGCGGGGTTTTGTTTCCGCGTTCTTCGGAGGATGATGATGAGTGGGGAAATCTTCCAAGCGGCATGTACCGTTGCCCAGTTAGTAAGTGGTCAGCGACAGCAACAGGGAATCTCGATAAGATACAAGTATTTGGCTTCAGAGGATTACTTCGCATTAGCGCTTGAGTTCAATTAAGCAATTACTCGGCATTGCTAAGCTTCGACTATCCGAGAGTGCGGATCATCGCTTCAAAAGGCAGCTGCCTCACCTAACGTTCGTACGTCGGTCAAAGACTCGAATAACATGACGAATTTTTATAGTATTTCCGCCAATGCTTGCCAAATGATAGACACGGAATTACCGTTTAAATCAAACTCGCAAATTTCCACCTGCCACTTAGAAGTTCACCGCCAGTCTCGAATAATATGCGTCGTATCTTACATACCACTAATACGCTCACCTGGTCGTATTTGGGCGTATTTGTCGCTATATAAAGCTCGAAGTAGAAGGTGGCATGAGGGGATGATCTGGTGCTTTTGAGGTGTACGAGGGAGCCTCTTAGAGCAAACGAAAAGATACCTCATGATCGATGACAAGGACATCTACCTGCTGTATTAGGAAGTGACTAGGTTTCTCAAGCACGTCAGAGGCGGTGTACTGATTGCAAGTCATGAATGCCGAACGAATTCTCAATTTTCCACTCTTGATATACTTCCTCGGTGGCGAGAGCTCCGTATATATAAAATAGAAATACTGTCCATTGCAACTCTAAACGCTAATCGAACCGTTTCTTGTTGTGACTTCCAGATCAAAGCACTCGATTAAAGCAGCTGAACACTATTGTCTCACTTGAAGCAAGATCTCAAAATGAAATTCACAGCTGCCGTCTCCGGCCTTTTCATACTGCAAGCGCTTGCTTCTCCTCTTCCAAGTGCGCCTACAGAACCTCGTGCCCAAGATACGAGGGCTCGATTCTTTGAAATGTATAATAAAGGCTAATATGGCACAGAGTCAACGAAGGAAAGGGATGTCGACTTGAATTCCTATATCGCAGCCAGTGTAGCAGGCGAGCTCAGCGAGAAGAGAGACGATGCCCTCACCGCATACGGTGCTGCAAATGTAGCAGGAGAACTCAGCACCAAGAGAGCCGAGGATCTCAACTCCTACATCGCAGCCAGCGTAGCCGGGGAACTGAGTGAGAAGAGGGATGAGCCACTCACTGCATACGGAGCTGCAAACGTAGCGGGGGAAGTCAGTGAGAAAAGAGCCGAGGATTTGAACTCCTACATCGCAGCCAGCGTTGCAGGCGAGCTCAGCGAGAAGAGGGACGATGCATTGACTGCATACGGTGCCGCAAATGTGGCAGGTGAGCTCAGTGAGAAGAAGAGGAGCGAGTTGGAGATTTATGGTGCTGCGGCTCAGAAGACACATGCTGCTGTCTAAAAGACGGTGGAAGTACGACCTGAGGATGAAGTGGTGGGTGGGAGACCTTGAATGCGGTAGATGATGGCTTTGGATGAAGGGACAGTAGCTCTATAACCACTGAGCAGTAGACAATTGCAGCCACCAGCCAGAGGGTATAAAAACAAAAAAGCAAAGACCAGGGACGTAATTTGGAACACAGGTGACATCGTGTGAGTCGTCAGGCGAGGGATGCTGTTAAACACTCGACAAAAATGAATTCTGGACTCCCAGAATGGTATGGAATATCTTCGATTGCAATCTGAAGGTCTATGTCTACCTCTCAAAGTCAACGATTTCTATGCATCGCAACGCGGTCTAACTCCATCTACGCCATGCAATTTCCATTCCACAAACGTCCATTCTAACCAGCGTCTCTCCCCCTTTCGCGTCCTCAACTCCCGTAAACCAACTTCCCATCCCCAATAACCTTCCAAAACTCCTCCACAATCGCCTTCTGTCCCTCCCTATTCGCCCCCCTAACAGCCAAATACTTCCTCCCATCCACCGTCACCTCCTCCCCAGGATTCCCACTAACCATAATGCCGCCCGCCTCAACCAATATGCACCAACCAGCCGCAACATCCCAGGCCCAGCAGCCGCCTTCCCAGAAGACGTCTTGCTGGCCCGCTGCCACGTAGGCGAGATTCAGCGCCGCACTACCGACGCAGCGGAGACTGTGGACCATGGCGCCGCCTTCGTCTTTGCTTGCTGCTAGTTTGCGGAAGACTTTGGATTTGAGGTCGAAGTTTACGCCGGTGCGGTCGCTGCCCCATTCTGCGCCTATGAGACAGGTACTCAGATCGACCAGTGGTTCCGGCTCCTTGCGTAATGGCAGTTGTTCCTTGACGCCTCCTTTTCTTGTAACGAACGAGCCTTTGCCTTTGATGCCTGTGTATAATTCGTCTAGGAAAGGGTTATAGATGACTCCTACGCTGGGTACCTTGTTGACTGTGAAGCCGAGGGAGATGCAGAATGCGGGGAAGGCATGTACGAAGTTCGTTGTGCCGTCTACGGGGTCGACGATGAAGGTTGGGGCGTCGGAGAGGGCTGTGGTGGGGTCGCCTGGGACGAAGGTTTCTTCGCCGATGAAGGAGTATGTTGGGTAGGAGGAGAGGAGACGTGTTGAGACCATCTTTTCGACTGCGCGGTCGGTTTCGGTTACTAGGTCGGCGGCTGGGAAGAGTGTTAGCTGGAGAAGGAGAGGAGGGGAAAAGGGGGGCAGACAGTTCTTTTTGGTGCCAGACGAGAGATGCGAGGGCGTTGCTGTTAGCATCATACGGCCTGCTTCATGTGCGACGTCGATGAAGAGATCATGGATCTCTTGGAGGTTGATTTCGGCCATCTTGAGGTGTCTAGCTGGTGTTGTAGAGGGGAGTGTTGAATTGGGTTGGGGATGGCGGGGTGAAGTGAATTAAGTAGTGGGGTGAAGATCAAATGTCTCGGGCGTGTCTGGGCGTGTCTGGGCGCACCTGGGGCGTATCTTATCAACACGTGCGTAAAGGATGATATTCTGTAGGTAATGCGGTTTCAAAGGAAAACCTGTCTAAAAATGCGGAAGTGGAAGAATGAGTGTAGAGACGTGTTTGACAGAGGGTGTCAAAAGTGAAGTTGTTTGTCACTAGGCCAACTCTAATATCACTACCAAACTCTTCGAGGCAACAGCAAACCATGGTCGAATCTCATGCATTGATACACATCAAAGCTTTTATAATCTTGTAATACAACCAGGACTTGTAAGTCGTAAATCCATGCCCAATGCGCCGTGCCAATATACCGCATTACTGAAAAACATCTCCTACATATTCTCCCTAAACATCGACCTCCTTTCCGTAGGACTGTTACTGTCCAGGCTCTCATTCGTCTTATGCTTCTTCGGCTGCTGAGTCTCAATCGGTCTCGGGCTCACTCCTCTCAAACTAACATTGCTCGCCTCCGCCGAGTCATCAAAAGGGTTCTGCGCCGGTTTCCTCCCCATCTCCTCATCATATCGTCTATCCAACCCCGCTTGTGATCCGCCAATATACGGTTCCGGCTCTCGACTGAGACTCCTGCCCCTATTCTCCCCATATCCCGGCGCTAGACCCGGAGTGGGCGCAAGATTGGAATGGCCCTCTCCGTGTAAGCCCAGCTCCTGCTCTTCATAATACCCCCCAGGTCCATACGCATCCGCCTCCGTCCCAACGCGCGCATCCCACGCATCATCCGGATCCAGCGGTCCAAAGCCCCTATTGCTCGCGCGTCCGCGGACGTTGCTGCTCAATGGCTCCTCATATGCACCTCCGGCAGAGCGATTGTTCCTGTTCTTGAAGCCGCGCACTTTGTCATTGAACCAGCCCACGACACCTCCCGGCGCAGGACTTGGGGCACCGTACGGCCGTTCTGATCGTTTGAAGGGATTGTAGGATGCAAAAGTTGGCGTGGGGAGACCCAGTCTTCGAGCTCGTAAATGGGTGTAGATGATCCAGGCTGCGCCGCCGGCCACGACGACGAAGGCGACGATGATGAAGAATGCGCCGAGGCCTGAGATGTGTGCCATTGTGCGGGAATTGGAGGTGGAGGGGCGTTGTTCTCGTGAGGTGTTGGCGATGTCGTCGCCGTGAGGGCGAGAAGCAGGAGGATGAGTGAGCTGATGCCTTGCCTTGCTGCGTATCAACTTGCGCTCCAAAGAGATTGGCTGATGACATCGTCGGCCGACGGAAAATGAAATCTCCGTTTTCGCACGTGACAGCAGAGTGATCTTTTGAATTTGCTTCTTCACTCTCCTTCAACTTTCCCTCGTTTGCAAAATCACATAATGCGTAGTGTTTCCATCCTCAAGATCTTTCTTCCGATCGAAAGCTATTCAATTGACCATTTTCTAATGCTCCAGAGACAGCATTAGTCTGCCAGTGCACGCGCAAATCGTCTTCGGTCATCCGGAGCAAGTTTATTGGGTCTTCATTTCGTCTCTCTCTCTCTCTCCCGCTCTGTTTTGATAATTTGGAGTCTAAGCAAAAGCAATTCGAGCATTACTATCTAGACTTGTGGGAGTGAACAGGCAAATGACCGTTCTGATCTTGATTATTTATATGATACTTTTCTGTTCTTTTTCTCTTGGCAACCTGAGCTTCTCCTTGATCAAGATCTCGGCTTCAACAGTCAGTCGTAGCCACCACATTGCGGCGTAGCATCAACCGCCTTACTTTTAGGTCTGCGGAACCCATTCCATTGGTAAAGCCTCATCTCACCCTTCCTTCCCAATCAGGAATACGGCTCTTTTGCGCCCACCCAATCGCTTGCCATCCAATCACCCATGCGGCCGTGACGAACCACCCTCTACATAGACCCCCCTTTTGACCTGCGTCCCAGGAATGTAGAGCCACAATGTGAAGCTTCAGATCCTGTTACACGAACTCTTTGATACACCACACCAAAGTTGCTTTCATGTCTAACTTCAATACTTCACCATTTTCTACAGCCTTGCCCGAGGCTGGTATTATGCTCAAAGGTCCAGTCATCCAACACCAGCCTACTACCAAAACGCGAGAAGCCAAGAATCGACAATGGGAAAGCTTGAAGCCCTTGATTTATCGGATCTACATTGAAGATGAGAAGCCGTTTCCGTATCTCGCGAAGAAGTTGAAGGAAGAACACGGTTTCAACGTCACGTAGGCCCTCCGGCCACCCTGCAAAGGGTTATAGTTCTAACATGTGAGCAGGAAGAAACAATTTTCGGGGAAGATAGACCAATGGGGTTCTTCGTTCAGGAAGAATGTCTCGCGGTCGGAGCGTCTTGCGATCATGAGGAACTTGAATGAAATGGCCGGACCTAAGAGACGAGATACAAGGTTGAAGGCAGGCAGGTTAAAAAATTGGCACAAGAGATACATGAAAGAGGTGGCAGGGGTGTCGATTGCCTTACCTGTTCGAGGTATATCGATTATGTTTGCTATCTTGTGAGCACTGGCTGACCAATACATCCAGTTGCGGATGATAATATACTCCAAGAAGGCATTGAAGCCGCCGAAGCACAAGTTGATCAAGCCGCGGAGGCGGTGGAAGAGATGACTGTTGAATTTCCGGAGCAATTACTTCGGGCCTCCCCCCCCAGGCAGAGTGAATCCGACGGTATTATTAGTACCTCCACTGAGATTTACCAAGTCTCCTGGCATTTTGACTGGTCAAAAGTCGATGTTCCTGGATCTCCTAGGATGTCGCGTCTTTTTGAGGGCCTCAGGGTGGAATGCGACTCACCCATACAGCCAATATCACTCAACAAGGATCCAGATGATATCTCTTGTTTGTCGAGTTCGCAAATTAGAGAGCTGTTCAACGAGGCCAATCGGGAGATCAACGAAGATCTCGGCCTACTACTTTCATCTAAATCGAAGACCAATTTGGCGATCGATAGGCTCACCCCGCCCGTATTCCCATACCGAGATATTGAAAATGTATTTTGGGGTCATTCCTCAAGCCCCTTGAGCGAGATATACGTCTTCCCGTCTCCGCCACCTAGGAGCTCTCTTCGGAGACTGGCAGCTTCTGACAAGGAGCTGCGAGAATTGCAAGCAGAACTTGAGAGCCGGTTTCGAATGCTTAAAACTCAACTGCCAGCCAATCATCCGGCAGTCTTTACGGTCATGGAAGGCCTGTCAGATGTATACTACCAACGTTATAAGGGTGGAAAGGCGGAATCGATGTACCGAAAGCTATGGGACCTATATCGTCAAACACTGGGACCGAACAATCCCATAGCCTTAACAGCATGGCTAAGGATGATTCAAGCTATAATTATGCAAGCTAACTACGCTGAAGCACAAAGGTTGCTCGATAGCTTACGATACAAAATCTTTGAATTCTTTCAGCCGCACGACGATCTCTTTATTAATCTCAAGAGGACAGAGGCTTGGTTGGCCGAGATGCTTCAGGAAGACGATGATACTGAGAAACTGCGTCGAGAAATTCTCCAGATTTGCTTAGCTTCTTATGGACCTAGAAACTGGCACACGACACAAGCTTTGTCACGACTAGGTCGCTCAATAGTGAAAAGACAAAGACTAGAAGGCGAGCTGCTGCTGCGGAATGCCCTGAGGCTCTCACTCGATGACCCAACTGAGCTCAATGAGAGACAGTGCGCAATCATGAAGTCGCTAGCATTATCGCTGCATCAACAAGGAGCGTATATTGAGAGTCACGAAGTGGCAACTGAGGCAGTGAGATTGTTCAAACACTCGCTAGGAGCAGAGCATGAATATATTTGCCACGTGGAATGTACGCTAGCTTGTTCAGCTTACAAGCTAGGGAGGCTAGAGGAGAGCGAAAACCTGTTTCGAGCTTTGGCGTCTTTTTACGTTGCGAGCGCTGAATCGTCAGATAACGCTACATTTCCCCATGGAGGGGCTTTGTCGAATCTGTGGGCAGGGCTGGGTAATGTGCTCTTGGAGATGGGCAACGTAGAAGAAGCCACAGGCTGGTTCGAGAAGTCCTTTGGGTTGAGACTGGTCAACTTTGGCGTTACTCATGCAGCGACCAAGGGACTTTGTGACCAGATTGCTTACTGTTATGAGTTTCAGGGCCGCTACGACGATGCTCGGAAGCTCTATATTCGAATGTTTGAGCAACTTCGCTCGTTAGGAAATGACCCAGATGGTTTCCTCGAGGAGCTGGAATCGGAGATCGCAAGATTTGAGGAAGAGATGGCATGTGACTCTGATTCGGGGATCGAAGGCAGTAGTCAGTGCGAATCAGAAATAAGCGACGCTGAAGAGGAGGAGAGCGTGATGTCAATCCATCGAACGGGCGCTAATTCACGCAACGATTCGAGAAAACGAATTGAGGAGGGAATGAGAGGGAATGGAGTTTCGGAGAAAGAGTTCTGGGAGATGTTTATCGAAGACAACTAGCGCTTCAGTTCCACACGACCACTCATCAACTGTAGTATGAATGCCAGCAACATCCTCGAGACACGATCCATTATCAAGGAGGTCAAAATGACAAGCGAAGGAAACAAAACGGAACAGAACAAATAGACGGTACTTGGAGCGATAGCCGAGAATGGCCCATCCTTGAGCCAGTGGAATTTCTTTTCGATCCCTCGCTCCATCCTAATCTAGAGTCCACCATTCCCGCGTCCTCTGCCGTTCTTGCTCCAGCAAATAAAGCAACAGATCAACGAAAATTAGACTCAAAGGTACGAAAGACAGTCAAGACGACGAAATATGTTGTCACTTGCGACGCACGCTCGAACACCAAGGACGTCTTCGAAAGGCAAGACTGACTTGAAACAGAGACCAAGAATGGGGAAAATAGGCCTGAAGTAAAGTTACAGAAGACGAACTCAAGAATCACTTCGGCACCTTCCGCACCTTCCGCACCCTCCTTCCAGGCTCCGACCAAAGAAACTTCCGAAACAGAATAGGTACTGTACTTCTTTCGGAACTATACAGCGAGTGGCCAGAGGCAACGATATCTATTGAAATTACCAAGCGCTCTATAGGCTTGTCCCTCTGGAATGCATATGACCGTTCCGATGGAGAAGCAAGCACAAGAGGTCGAGCGAGGAAATTTGCGTGTATTGCAATGACAGAAACCGGAGACCATGACCTCCATTCTGAAAGCCTCGAGTCCGTGGTTGCATTAGCTTCAGAGAATTCAATATACGTGGCCGAGTCGTTACTCCAGGATCCTACGCTTCATTATAGATCTATGGACACCGAATTCTTGGGCTTACGCCGAATACTCGGAAATCTTGATCGTCCTGGCGTTGTCATGCTTATGCCGCCAAAAACCTCTCTCGTCCGTGAACCAGATTTCAAAAGATGGAAAGTCGTCCAGCAAGTAGACTTCGACGGAGTCTTATTTGATGCCTTCGAACAGACTTCGCTCCACTTATCTTTTACGGATTTCGAAGTTCCAATTGGTATAAAGTCTGGGGCAGTCGATGCGGAAGTGGTCCTACTTGAAGCTCTTGTCTCAGTTCACGATGGACGTCAATGGGTCGCAGATTTCCATGATGGCTTGGAATGTAGAGGCACCGATCTTGAACCTTTCATTGTCACTGGGTGTCCTAATGGATGCGGTGGGCTGTCTGACAAAGCACTGAGGCCGAGAACGATCCAAGACTTAGGACGGAAGTTCAAGTGCCGGTTCAAGTCGATTGAAAATTGGGACGAGCTACTCTGTAGTGGAGAAAACCTTCTCCGCGACGAGATAGGTGTCGTGCAGACGCACAACAGTTGGATATCTCGCCTAGCGGCCACCGTGATTTGCAACAGAAAGCAAATCTGCTCGACCGTTCTCCCCACGCAAGCCACGTGTCCTGAATGCGATAAGGGAATTATAGATAGTGTCGCGTGGAAGTCGTCTCGTAGTGCTTGCGTTATTATTGTTTAAGCCAGTTTCTGTATGAGATGAACGAGTAGATTTAGTAACCTGCCATAGACAAGAGTTCCATTCATTTGCCCCTCGTCAATAGAGAGAGTGATTTCACGGCACCAGTCGACCTGGCGCAAACCCTACTTCAACAGTAATATATCCAAACTATTCAAACACCATTTTTGTCTTTCAAAGGGCCCCTCTCCTCGACCACGCTAACATCAGTCCAAGTTCACAAATATAAATTATATACTCTTCAACTCAACAACCACTTTATGGCTTCCTCTCTGGAACACATTCATTACCTCTCCACTGAGATAAACGCAAAAGGTTTTTCTCTTCAATTGCGGCTAAGCCATCTCCGAGTTCTTCTCGCGTCTGACAGCGACGGCTAATAGAAATGCCTATTTTGTCCCGAAACAAAAAAAAAAAATGCTATCAACTGATGCCGAGGCATCAGATGACTACGGAAGCGCATGATGATCTGCCGCCCATCCAGAAGCTGTATCAAGTCAATACCGCGGCGCGTGAGAGTGGTAGCAGGATTTTGATGTTGTGGTTGAGAACGGTTTATATTTCCCATGAAAGTTAAATATACTTTTGATGTATACAAACGCTATTTTCCCCCCTTGTTGTCAGGTTTACGGAAAGAACGGTGGGGGTGGGCTATCCAGAGACTCGCCAAGTCCCAGTCCCAGCCTCGAGCCCAATGAGAAAATACGGCACTTTTGCGCACACCCAATCGCTTACCACCCAATGACTTATGCAGCTGGAACCAAACCACGCCTCCCGCCGGCTACATAACCCTCCTTCTTGACCCGCCTGCCAGTATGAAGGTACGTGATAGAACATTAAGAACTCGAGCATCAAAACTCATTACACAATCTCCTCATCTCATTGACACATCAACACCAACTTTGCAATCATGAATACCTTTACCTCCTCGCAATTTCCTGCAGCCTTGCCCCAGGCTGAGGGTCTTACCCTCCTTGCTGAGCCCTCAATGGCGCCTTATTTCCAAGAACAGTCCGGGACCGGCGTTCGAGAGGCCCGGACCCGGCAATGGGAGAGTTTGAAGAAGTTCATACACCAAGTTTACATAAAGGAAGACAAGCCATTTCCGTATCTGGCGAAGAAGTTGAAGGATGAACATAGCTTTCATACCACGTGAAGTTTTCCCTTACATAATATTCCATCAGGAGGCAGTACTGATTAGAGAGCAGGAGGAAGCAATTCTCGCGGAAGATTGAGCAGTGGGGCTTCAGGAAGAATATTGGGCGTTCTGAGAGGCTCTCGATAATGAGATCTCTTCCTAGAACTGACGAGGAGACGTTAGTTCGTCAGAAGCGGGATGCGAGACTGAACGAGAACAAGTTGAAGAATTGGAAGAAGAGATATATGCGGGAAATTAATGGTGTATCGATGACTCTGCCTGAAGGAAATCATGCTGAAGGTATTCACTTCTTACTACTAGTTGAAGTTCGAGATTTGTCCAACTGACTTCTCTAGCCATCGACGGTGGGCCCCAAAATGTTGTCCGAGACGCTGAACTACAAATCGGTCAGGGCCATCAGGCCTTGGAATTCGACAAGATGGTTGTCGATCTTCCTGGCCGCGAGCCTCTGGTTTTCCCCTCCGAGCTATTAGCTTCTGGTGAAGACGCTGTTATCCAAATGGACGTGTCTCAGGACTCATGGCCTTTTGATTGGTCGACAGTTGATGTCACTGGTTCTCCCGGACTGTCGCGGCTATTCCGAGGGCTGAGACTTGAGTCAGAAGCGTCAATACCACCAATATCACTCGATGAACCTGAGCCTGAGGACGGTTCTTGCTTGTCAAAGGCTCAAATGGGAGAGCTATTTGAGGAGAACAAATGGAAAACGAATCAAGATCGCAGTCTAGTCCGTTCATCGAAATCGACTTACGTGATCTCTATCAGCAAGCCAACCCAACGACCAGCATATCCATACCGAGATGTCGACAAAGTTTTCTTCGGATATTCTTCAAGCCCCCTCAACGAGATATACGTCTTTCCAACTTCGCCGTCTGATTCACTCTGCAAACCAGCTTTTTCAGGGTTGCCCGTATTCGATAGCTTAGAAATCCAGCAAGCCGAACTGGAGAGCCAACTTAGTAAACTGGAAAAGCAATTCCCAATTACTCATTCAGCTGTTCTGACAGTTATGGAAGATCTTGCAAACATGTATTACAATCTTGGCAAAGTCAGAAGAGCGGAATCGATGTACCGGAAACTTGTGGACATAATCCGCGGAACATCAGCACCCGATAATTTGATGATGCTCAGAGCGTCTGTGGGCATAATTGATTCGATTTGTGAACAAGGCCGGTATACCGACGCGCAGTCTTTGGTCAACGACTTGCGGCTAGAAGCATTGAAGCTCCTTCAGCCGCACCATGAGATTGTTATTGAAATTCTGGAGTCGAAGTCAATAATAGCTGGGAATCTTCGGAAATCTGTCGAGGCAGAGCGATTGCGTCGAGAGATACTTCAGATAAATTTGTCGTATTATGGACCCAGACATGACCGATCAATAAATGCTATGTCAAAATTGGGACGTGAAATAGAAAAAAGAAGCGTCAACAATAGTGAGATGCTCCACCGGACTGCTGTACAACTTTCAGTTGCGGGCAGGGCTGGGTCGCATTTGTCAATTTGCCAATATATGAGAGATCTAGCCGAGTTCCTGCATACTGAAAGCGGATTGTACGAAGAAAGTCACGATTTAGCAGCTAAAGCGATAGAGACATTTACCCCCTTAATTGGAGCCAGACACACTGAGATCTTCGGGCTCAAAAATTTGCAGGGTTGGAATATGTACAAATCAGGAAGGTTGGAGGAAAGTGAAACCCTCTTCCGAACTTTGGCCTCTATCGGTCCAAAAACGGAAGATGGAGCATGCGACACCACTTCGTTCTTTGACGATTTGTTATCAGAAGTGTGGTACGGACTTGGTGGTACGCTTTACGACTTGGGAAATGCGAATGAAGCCGTCGGTTGGCTCGAGAAGGCATTTCATTCTAAGCTTTCCAGATATAGAGCGAACGATTCCGTAACTATATCGCGATGCTATACGCTTTGCAACCGCTATGAACATCTGGGTCACTACGACGATGCTTTGAACCTATATCGGAGGATGATTGACGAAATTCGCGAGTTGGGCGAAGACCCAGACGGAGCTGTCGCAGATTTTGAATATGAGATTGCGAGAATTGAGGAGTACCTGGCTGACGACTCGAGTGACGATTATGATAACTCAGACCAATCTGAATGGCAATCCGACGACTCGTCAGAAGACAAGGAGAGACAACCAGAAGCCGAAACAGACGATGTTGTTGTTGTGGGAGACGCAGAAATGACAATCGAGGCAAGCGGCAAAGAAAGTACACCAGAAAATGAGGACTGGAAGACCTTCATTTGCGAGGATGAGCAGCTTGTCGACAGCCCACAAGAACGCATCTAGCGGAGCACGATACATCAATAGCGACAGCGACAAGAAGGAAAACAGCCTTGAAGCAAAAGATGAAGATGGGGAGTAAAACAACACGACTCTGCAGAAGAATTGAAGTGAAAGGGAAGAATGCGTGCCGGGGGAAAAGGAACTGGGAGACATTGAGTACAGAAACACCACAATTTTCCATCTCATTTTCCTCATCGCGAATCCATTCCAAAAGTAGCCACGACCGACGCAAATTCTCGCCGAAAAGAGCGAAAGAACCAGAAACCCATATCCAGCCATCAACACGACAACCCAAGAACCAAGGAAGTTACGAAATCAACCTCAAAAATCACACCGGCACCTTCCGTCCCCTCCTTCGCTGCAAGTCTGAAAATAGAACTGCCACTGGAGTCTGTACCCGCTCCCACGGTAGCGATGGGATCTGCGTATGCGTATGCGAGATATGAAGGATCGAGTTCAGAAATTTTCATTCAATTTTCAAGATTAATGGGGAGGGGAAAAATGAAACTTTTCTATCTCTGACTTGTTAACCGGAGACGTAATTCAGAGTATCATCGAACTTCGTGGAGATGGAGGCGAACTTCATTTGCAACGAATTCTAAAACCAAGCATACAATTGAGTTTGGGGATTTCAGAATGATGAAGAGCGACCACCTGCAGCGGAGTGGCTTGAGGATCCGCAGCTACTGTAATGCAGCTGCGGATTCGGGAAGGATGCGTGGGGTGGGGTTGTTTGGAATTGAGGGGAGTGTGTGGGATGAGGTTTAGATGAAATGGTGAGATGGGATAATGACAAATTCTTGGCATGGAGTTTGGGATTTATGTTGATTTTGGTTTTGTGTGATGTGGGATCGTGTTTTCATAATTTGGGTTCGGGTTGTGAAAGCGTTGTGCAAGTGCAGTTAGTCAGTCAATGGAGTCTGGCGGGGTGGTGATGACAGACAGTGTCGACTTCCAGCTTCACTTCGAAGACGGCTTGTGTTGTAATATTTTTATTTATTTTTACTTTTACTTTTACTTTATCTCCATGTAATGCAACATTATACCCACCTCCCCCTCCTCTCCCTCTCCTCCCCTTCCCTCATCAACCCCAAAACCCCTTCTTGATCCAAACTCCCACTAATAAACCTCGTCTCACTATCCCTCAACTCAGGCCTCTCCGGCCGTCTAGGACTCGGTCTCCTCTCCCTCCCTATTCCCCCTCCCCCGCCTCCAACCTCACCCCACGTCAATAAATTACTGCCCAAACTGCCATTCCTCTCACTTCTGAGCGTCGCTTCATCGGGTCGACTCGGTCGTCGGGGACTCGGTATCCTGGGACTTCTGCCCGTTTCTGGGGTTGGTGCGTAGTCGGAAACGCTTCTGTCGTCGAGTAATGCACCACCGCCAGAACCGGCATTCCGCTCACTGATAAACAGGGCCTCGCTATCCCTCAGATTCGGGCGTCGAGGTCGACTGGGACTCCGCGCGCTCACTCCACTCTCACTTAGTAAACTGCCTCCTAGACTTCCATTCCTGCTGCTTCCACTTGGCCTTCCCAGCGGCCAGTTTGGTCCGTTTGTGATTTTGGGCGCTGTACTTGGTGCGGTAGTAGGGCTTGGACCAGAGAAGGATTGTAGGCCGATTTGGGAGGCGGGGAGGCTGGAGCGGAGGGGGCCTTTGTAGACTTCTTCCAGCTCCATGCGGGATTTGCGTTTGTAGTAGATGAACCAGGCGATGGCTACGAGGAGGAGGAAGCCTACTGATGCGCCGACTGAAGCACCGATTTGCACGGCGTGGGTTGATGCGTAGGATGGTGGTGAGGGAGTTGAGGTTGAGGTTGGTGTTTCTGTTGGTGTGACAGTGGCGGTGGGTGGGATGGAGGTGGTGGCTACTGTTTCTGTTGGGAAGGCGATTGCTGTTATTGGGGTTGGTTTTCCTGGAGGGTTGTTAGTACGGGACGTGAAGGTCGATGAGAAGACTTACCATTAAACTTTACTATGTTATCCCCTGTGGTGCAGTTCGCGTCGGCCACTGCCGCATCATTACAGTAATAGTCGTCGGCATCGGTATTCGGACACTTCAGGACCTGTTGGCCGCCCGTGATCAGGTCATGGAATGGCGCGTTGTTGTTCACGCAGAAGTTTGGACATTTCGGTGATGCCCATGACTTGTCTGTACATGATCCTCTTGAATATATGCCTGGTGAATCGGCGGGTAGTGAGGGGTTTTGACACAGGCCGTTGGAGAGACATATGAAGCCTTGACCACAACATACTGACTCGCCACTGGAAGAGCAAGGAAAGTCTGTTGGTGAAAGATCGCCGGAGGGGTAATAGCATGATGTAGCTCGAGTAGTCTTAATATAGAACGAGGTGGCGAACAAAAGCTTAAAGAATAACATGGGGGCCATTTCAAATAGCATTAAGAGCAAAAGACGAGAAAGAGGTTTTGAACAGAACACATCGATATAAAATACAAGAAGAACTCGGGTTGGATGGAGAGAGCCTGAGCCTCACTGCAAATGCAAATGCAACTGCACGACGCAGCTTACGTGCAGGTGTGGTGATGGATGACTGCTGATGCCTCGTGGTAAGACCGCTAAAACTTGCGACGCGCGAGGGGGGAAGCGAATGAGGATATTCATAGATCTGAGTGGAAGCGGGATCCAGGATCTCGTAACTGCACGACATTTAATTAGGAAATTTGGGGTCTATCCCTGGCAGAGCCCTCCAAGGCACGTATTGCTCGAGGCGCACTGTGGAGGGTTTGCGGACAGGAATTTCACAGCCTCGCTGAAGGAGTGAAGTTTTGCATTACTTGCGTGTTCCTATACGTTTGGGCCAATAATACGCTGGCTAGCAATGAAAAGTAATGTGACTGACGGATCTCATAGGGATCTCATAAGGTGAACGTTGCCTCGCATAGCGGCAGTCGGCGACTTTGGTGGCAAAAAGGAGGGGGTTTTGGGTGTGAGGAACCGTTGAGGAACCACTCAGGATCCGAGATAGTTCTACATTTGGGTGCTCAGTGCTGCAAGTCGATTGTTTCAGGAGAACAGGGGGCACATCGAGTGCCGCGGTCGCGACCACACTTGGGGTTGCAGACGCGGCCAGACGCAGCAGATCGTCTGCTGAAGCCTAGAACTGTAGATCTCCGGGCGTAGAGAGATCTTGCAAATCAGTGCATGAGTACTTGGCAGCGGGCTGGATACTGCTTTTGGGGGTTGAAAGGAGGCGAAAGTCCAGATGATGGAAGCTGAATTGCTGACAAGTACGAAGGATCACCACCAAGGAGGATGGGGACATCCACGTGATATGTGAACGATTGGCTCATATTCCATCAAGCTTGGTTATGTATAGCTTCTTTGCTCAGTCATCCGAGTTGGGGTGGTAAGAAAAGACGAGAACGGGACATGCTTAGCTAGGCTGACTGATGAGCGAGGCATTGATGTTGGCATCGTATCTGCTTCATAAGTGCGGGGCTCCCAGGGCACAACTCAACTGATTGGGGATAAAAGATGTGATGGGACTGTGATGGCACAGTGAGATGCGCATTGTTTCCCATGTGGCTGATGCTACGCAACGGAATCTGCTGTTATGACCGCGTTTGGTGCGTCTTGAGTAGGATGCGATATTGAGAGTGAGATAGAGGAGATTGGACCCAACGGTGGTATTTCCTTCATCTCGGCCGAGATGGTCAAAACTGGTGACGAGGACCCGATAATCCGGTTCTAAATTGCTTTCACTCTCCGGCAGCTGTCAGAATGGTGTCCTCATGCTGTGGAACTGCAGCCCAGATAGATGAGTAGATGAGTGCAGATTGGGGGCTTGATGTGGGCAGAGCAGATCATCTCGCTGGGAATTTCCTCCTGGATGCTGGGCTCCCGAGAGGCTGGCAAGCAAAATGAGGATTCGAAAAGTGGTGTGATGATGTCTGCCACAACGTGGTTTTCAAGGAGTGAAGTTGTGGGGCGTAGAGAGGCTTTTACTGCATGCGAAATGGCATAAACTGGCACGGGCCGGGCGCGGGAGTTGGCGTCTGAATGGGGCCGGAAGGAGTAAGGAGTGTGAATAAGGGGCACCAGGGTTTGGGGATGTTTCCCGGCGGCTAAGAAGCAGTGAAGGCTTCGATATCGATGTTTACTCGCTGAATTATGATGTGATAGGGAAAGTGGTGAGAATGTGACATGCTTTCTCACTCTCACTCTCACTCTCACTCTCACTCTGTATCAGCAAGGCATGAATAATGCAAGTGACACTGCGGTGATGGGCGACGGGGACGGGATGAGACGGGAGATCTTCCTTCACTCAGGTTACTGTACCGTACGTAGTAATCCAACTTGCCCGTTTAGGGGAGATATGGAGATGTCCATGTCCATCTTCTTGTTCTCAGATATTCAGTCAAGAATGGTTCTCACTCAGTATCTACCATCCCTAACAATGCTCTCCCCATGTTGCAATGTTGCAGCCCCTCGAATGTATTTTTATCTCGTAATCTTTCGATCAGATAAGACGGATCTTCTTGGATGTGACCCACTCTCGAGGAACGTCGACGTGGGACAGTGCAGATGTGGTGTTCCCGAGCCAAATCAAACTTTGACCGAACACCAGCATCTTCGCGAACAAGCAGAGTGAAGTGACATTATTCAAGCCGCTTTGAGTCGTACATCCCTCTCTATCTTTTCTCTCTTTTCTCTCTTTTCTCTGTCTTCTTCTCTCGAGTCTGCAGCCCCACTTGCAGCGCCAGTGACCTGTTTTCCTTGCAGCGTGATCTTTTTGGCGGGGGCGACAGCAACAAACGCGCGATATGCGATTTAGCTGCATATGACATCCCTCACTCGACCAGGCCAACACCACTCGACAACACAGCCCGATGCCCACAATCATCACCCCCACAGAAGAACAGGAGACATTCCTCTCTCCTCTCTTCGCTCACCGCCGACCAGGCATGACTCACGCCAACTCCCAGCCCACGAAGAAGACGAAGAACTCGACCCGGAATCTACCTCTGCCCTCCTTCGAAGACATCTCCAAGACAACTCCGACGACGATGAGGCTGCCGACACCAATATACCCTTTATAAACCCTCTCCGAAAGCTTGCCGGACTCATGTCCAAAGCGCCCCTCCTTCTGCGATCCTCCCCCGGCTTTGGGACTGGGTCATATGGCGCTGTACCCATTGACGCATCGACCGAGAACAGCGATGAGGAGGACGCCGACGATGTCAGAAGAAGGGATAAGCGGAGGACCAAGATGTCGGGGTTGAGGAATACGGTCAGCACAGGCACTCTCGACAGTTCACAATCAGGCGCTTCCAAGAGACGGCGGAGAAGCCATTCTATAAAGGGCGAGGGTCCAGAGGATATGGCAGAAGATATTGGGCTAGAAGGAAGATACAGTGCTGGAGGCATACCCATTCCAAATGCTACAGGCGCCGACGGCCATGAAGATTCCGACACACAAGCAGAAGACTCCGAGGAGGCCATAGACGATTCCTCTCTCAACGACGAAGACCCGCCAGACAACTCCCCATACCCACAGGTGCGAGCTTCAGTATCTGCTATAGACAATACCAGCCTCTCCATCAATACCCCACGAATGTGGATATTGTCCCTCTTGTTCGCCATCCTCGGCTCCTCCACCAACCTTTTCTTTTCCCTACGATACCCCAGTGTTTCAATTACACCAGTCATAGCGCTTTTACTTGTTCATCCCCTCGGTCTACTTTGGGACCGAATTTTAAAACGTCGAGATGATCCCCAAGATGAATTTATAGACGGAATGCGAAGCAGGAGACCTTCCAACGAGACAGACGAGAATTGCCAACCTAATGTTAGACGACCTTTGGCAAAACCTACCGGAACTGCACGACGAGTGCGATTATGGCTCTCCCAAGGAAGGTGGAACGAAAAGGAGCACAGCTGTGTTTATATCAGTAGCAATGTTTCCTTTGGATTTGCGTTTGCAACGGATGTTATTGTCGAGCAGACCCAATTTTACAACCAGAAAGTCAGCATCACATATCAGCTGCTGCTCATTCTTTCGACTCAGATCCTGGGATACACTTTCGCTGGCTTGACTCGGAGATTCCTTGTCAGACCTGGAGGCATGATTTGGCCTGGAACATTGATGTCTGCCGCCATGTTTACCACTCTACACAAGGAGGAAAATACAATTGCCAATGGGTGGAAGATAACTAGATGGAGGTTCTTCTTCACTGTCTGGATCTGCGCATTCTTATTCTATTTCCTGCCTGGGCTTCTGTTTCCAGCATTGAGCTATTTCAGCGTCGTCACCTGGTTCTTCCCAAAGAGCGTGGTGGTTGCAAACTTGTTTGGCGTAGTTTCTGGCCTTGGTCTCTTCCCCGTGACCTTTGATTGGGCTCAGATTGCCTACATTGGATCACCCCTCTTGACTCCCTTCTGGGCCGCAATGAATGTAGTAGGAGGACTTGTTATCGTCATGTGGATCATTGCCCCCATCGCATATTACAAGAACATTTTCTTCTCATCATATATGCCTATCCTATCTTCAGCTGTTTTTGACAATACCGGTCACGTTTACGATGTCAGCAAGATTTTGACCAAGGATTTCTTATTCGACAAAGAAGCATATCAAAAATATAGCAGGGTGTATCTGCCAATCACATATGTCCTGAGTTATGGATTGCAATTTGCGGCTCTAGCATCGCTGCTTACTCATACTGCGTGCTGGCATGGGAGTGATATTTGGAAACAATGGAAGGCATCTTTGAAGGAGGTGGAAGGAGAATCCAAGGGCACCTACAAGACTGTGCCAACCAATGGAGGAGCAAGTGGATCCAATGGCCATCCAAGGCGACTAACGAGGTCTGATTCGAATATGGACAACATCATCAGTCAAGAAGATGTTCACAATCGGTTGATGAGGAGGTACAAGGATGCGCCATTAAGTTGGTATCTCTTGACGTTCGTCAGCATGACCGCCGTGGGGATATTCGTGTGCGAATAGTAAGTTACACCGTCCTCCAGCTGAATGCCGCTAACCGCCAAAGTTATCCCGTCCATCTTCCCTGGTATGGCCTCCTTCTAGCCCTAGGAATCTGCTCCATCCTCTTCATCCCAATTGGCATCGTCATGGCCATCACAAACCAACATTCCAGCATCTACCTAATCTGCCAACTTGTTTGCGGGGCTGTTTTCCCCGGCCGTCCAGTTGCAAACATGGTCTTTGTGACTTACGGCTACATCTCCTCAGCCCAAGGCATAAAATTCTCCGCTGACCTCAAGCTGGGGCATTACATGAAAATCCCACCCCGCATCCTCTTCTCTGTCCAAATGGCCGCCACAGTCGTGTCCTCCATCACCCAAATCCTGATCCTAAACTGGATGTTCGCCAACGTCCCCAACATCTGCACTCCCCAAGCCATAAACGGTTTCGTCTGCCCCCTCGCACGCGTGCACTTCAACGGCTCCATACTCTGGGGCGTTGTCGGACCCAAAGAATTCTTCGGCCCAGACGCTACATACCATGTTCTCGTCTGGGCTTTCCCACTCGGAGCCATAGCACCCATCATCCTCTGGCTCTACGCACGCAACAAGAAGAAGAACATAGTGCGCAAAATAAACTTGCCCGTTCTCTTCGGCTCTCTATCTTGGATCCCTCCCGCTACGGGGCTAAATTTCAGCGTCTGGGCGTTGGTGTGTTATATTTTTAACTATGTGATTAAGAATAGGGCGGGCAAGTGGTGGGCTAAGTATACGATGACGTTGAGCGCTGCGCTGGATAGCGGGCTCGCGTTTGGGCTTGTGGTGGTGTTTTTTGGGTTCGTGTATCCCGGGTGGATGGATGGGTTTAAGTGGTGGGGGACGGAGGTTTATAAGAGGGGGTGTGATTGGAATGCTTGTTCTTATAGGGAGGTGCCGGAGGGTGGGCATTTTGGGCCGGATGTGTGGTGAGGAGTAGGGTAGAGGAAGTAGTATAGGAATACGCTCTGGCGATTGAGTGGCGCTGCTGGAATGGTTTTGAGATATCCAATAAGATGCAACGAGTTCAAATCATTTTGGTGACGCGGTGCAGTTTACTACGGTACAGTCTCGCAATCTCTTGTAGACCTTCCGTGAATGATTCACATATCTTCACCTCAAGGAGGTATAAATACACCCTCCCCACCCCAATCAACCCCAAAGTCCTCGATCGATGCCGACGGATGCTATATCGCATCTCCATCCGCACACTCCGCCGCCAACCTATCTACGTGCCAAAGCAGCCATCATGTTTATGTGCTCTTTGTGCGTCATCGTGATTACTCGTCGAGTAACTGAACAGTGTGTACGACAAGCCGGTCATGGGAAGATACGGTTGGTTAGGTTGGGTTGATTCAGTGACTGAACGCCATCCCTAACTGCAAGACCCTCGGTGACAGCAAATAGATCACTGAGATTTGAATATTGAATTGAGGTTGACTATGTTCTTGAACTTCTTCGGATTGGGCGAATCGAGGGAGGGTTCTGCGCAGTTCTGTCGTGGCTGGTTGGTTCAGAACACATGATGACTTGCTCAGATGGCGGGCTTTGCTGCACTACTTGGGGAGTGTTGGGTTGTGTTTATGTTTGGATGCTGGGGAAGGGTGAATCACGAGTAACACACACGATATAGAAAATCGATGAACTTTTGTTCGCATATAAAATCTCAACGTCGCCAGGCAGGAGTCAGGGCATTCGACCTGGCAATATTCGAAGATGTTTGGGGCTTATGGCATTGGTTGTGGAGGTACGATTCAAAAGATGAGTAGAATAGGTTTTGGATAGGATGGGATGGTGGGGCCTTGGAGAATTGCGATTTGTGAGAGGGGTTTGTATTTTTTTGAGGCATCGGGGTTTGTTGTATCGTAGGGTGTGGTTGATGAGGGTAACTTTTGAGATGATAGGAGGGTTGCTGGTGAGGTTTAATACCAAAGTAAGTCTGTTTTGAGCCTGAGATGGTCAGATGAAGTGAGGAACGAGGAGGAGGAACTCAAAAGCCCGCGTTGGGAGTCTCACTTAATAAAGGGGGGTGATGCGGGCAAGCCAGCAAAATCCAATACATTTCTGCCTTCCCATCTGATGATCTCAGCATTCTGATTTCCCAGCAGGAAGCTCTCTTCCGGCGTTGCAAGTAGCTCCCCGATCGTAACGCCCCTTGAAAACAAAGCCAGTACTATCAAGCACTTAGTTTCTCGAGCATCACACAACCCATTATTTTCTAGGAGCTCTGCTCTTTTATTTACTCCATGCCTTCTTTCATTTCCGAGCCATGTTTCTAATGCCGACTTCTTTTCTGGTAGCAAGATTCAGCATGAAGGAGGCGAAGAGATCTCTTCCCAAAATTTTGGCCATAAAGCCCCAGCATCTGATTTCAGTCGCGAGGCCATTCAACATATGACTGAATCTATCGAAACGCGATAGGGAATATTTATAGCCCAGGAACCCAAATGGATTCCCAGCAATTATCGCTGAGAAGTTAAGTCTGTCACTTCACGTTCCTTTCATTCCATAAATGACGAATTTTCTCTATTTCAATTGTGCACTACTCGTCTTTCCGAATTCTGGGGAATTTGCGCTGCGCTTGCATTTCATCAATTGCTCTTTGGCGGTGGCATTCAAAATGCGTCGGCCCCTGGGCCCTGAGAAGTACTGCGATGAATACCTAAAAGAGGGGCGGGTACACTAAAGCTGTAGTCCCCATTGCATAAGCGAGAAAAAGGGGGCGGGGTCAACTACTCGTAACAACCTACCATCTGAAGGCAAGCTTCTGTGCTGCTTGTATTTTAATGAATCTAGCTTTGCGTAATTTCTGTTCGAACACACACCGTCGTAATCAGGATGCATGATGTCAGGAATGCTGTCACCGCCGGAGTCTGTGTCTCCGTTGGCCGCAGCCGGCAACTACGAGACTCACAATTTACTCAAGTTCGCATCGTATTTCATTACTCAAGTTGGCATCATTTGGAATTTCATTTCCTCTATCACAAACCTCCCAGGTTTAAGTGAAACTTTCTAGTAATGGCGTCGGCCAAAGAAGCTGATTTATCTCAATCAAGTCCGTCCATCCAACGCGGATGCATCTCCAAGTATGTTCCCCATATTTATCTGTGTGTGATGAAATCATACGATGCTCGAAAAAGCAAGCAAGAAATGTTTCTCGTTGGGTTCTGACCGATCTTTTGCCAAGTCAAAGTTCCTCCTGAGTCTTACTATATCATGTCTTTGAAAGACCTTACTAGGATCGTTGAAGATTGGTGCCCTTGCAACGACAATACCAAGACTGACCCCCAGTGAAGAAGCAAATCGATATTGAGGATCATGCCTTCACATTTTGAAGGGATCTAGTGATTGGGTTGAAATAAGCTTGGCAGCGGGAAAACGAGTGTTAAGTGGTGATCAATCTCAGCCTAACGTCTTGGTATTCCAGGTATATCGCGTTCCGGAAGCATTGTGGAAAGTTCAACAGAGATACCTGCTGATTCCCTAACAGTAATGCGCAACTTCTCGTTCGACTATGCCGTCATACTTGAGTAAGCCCAAGAACGCGTCGCTCATGTCGATGAGCCGTGGGTTCACCTATTTCTGGCAGGATTGCGGATATAATATCTTTGAATCGCGGTTTCTGTTCCGGAAGAAAAAGTAATTATATGTAAAGCTTGGAAGTCCGACCGCAACGCCTTTTAACTCCTATCGGGTGTAAGGTCCCTTTTGTCGTTAGACACAAGATTACGCGAATTATCCCTACTGAGGCCAATCATCACGTTCAAATCCTTTGCGAATCGCGCTTTTAGCGAAACGCGTGCAAAAGGGACCTTACACCCGATAGGAGTTATACAGAGGGGAAGTGGGTTACGACGAGTCAAGTGGTGGCTGCTCGTGGGAATAAAAAGGATTTATAAGCTGGGGAATTGAGTGCTGCAGAAGGAAAGAAGGGCCTCTTGGAAAAGACCATGAGAGTTGATTTGAGACTTGAGACCAGTCGAGTACGCGAGATTTAGGTTAGCGTGTTTTAAGATCCTTTCCTTTCAAGTCTTATCAATTTCTCTGGGAAAGAGATATTGATTGTTAATGTATACAGATTAATTGAAGAGTCAGAGCAGCAGTCCATATCCAAGCATATTAATTGTTATTGAAATGCGTGGTGAGTTCTGACAATCAAAACTTGGTGGGAAGCCAATCCTGGAGAGTAATACGCCACATTTCAATCGAAGAGCAAGGTGCAAGTCGGGCTTTGTACGCTCATAATCTCGTATCCTCAGACATTTTCATAGACTAATCTTCTTCTCAGCCCAAGAATAGAAGGTGAAGAGCACGTAATTTGATCGTCCGATAGTGTCGCATTTGACATGCTTCTCGACTCTTCCCCGCAGTGCATGTTTTGGCGCACTGACGCTGCGGGTCTCAGATTTCTACCCCCGCAACCAACCATGGGTCGGGGACTGATCCCAAGACTCTGTTCTGGGACTACTTCTAGGTTTCTAGAATGGTTTGAGGCAGGGCATCCTTGGTACGGGGAAGCTTCCGTGACGAGCCACCGCCTTGACCTTCATTTCATCTCAAGCCACCGGCGGCCCATAATGGGAATCAGGAGAAACAGGACGGCCGGGCATCCGCTACTCATATTGTACCTCATCACGACCACCAACGCCGATGGCTTTCTTCAGCAGCACGGAACCTCGATCCTGTAGACTATAACATCGGGGACCTCTCTGCCGGGAGCTGCACCACGTCCACGTCTTCTCGTGGTTCTAGAAGTTCAATTCCGGCTACTCCCGATCGCGAAAACTTGATTTTTTCAAGGCTACAGAATGGACTACTCTGGTCCCCTGCCTCCGGATACCAACTTCGCCCCCGGCTTCTTGATACCATGTGGCATCCTCATGGCAGTTGGCATTGGCCTATGCGTCGCTAGGATCAACAGTCGTCTCCGTCCTACGTTCCATCTACACGGAGAGGACTACACGATAATCATTGCAACGGTACCCCACACCGAGGACTTGAAAGATGCCCTACTAATCCGCTTCAGATACTTTCCTTCTTTGGATATGTTACAAATGTTATCGCCGCTGCGCATCAGTGGGGCCATCTCTCGCCTTATGTTTCCCAGGAAAATAAAACTGTGGCCTTCAAAGCGCTATTCGTCGCACAGCTGCTCTGGATACTCTCAACAGCTTTGGTCAGAATATCTGTGATGCTATCCTTGCTTCGATTGAGCAGGTGTGCTGGCGACGCCGAAAAAATTTGGAAGTGGTGTCTGTGGTGTATGGTAGGGATCCAGTTCCTGTCGTCCATTGGATGGTTGATACTGTTGATCTTTAATTGCCACCCATTGCGTGGAATGTGGGAACCTGTGCCGGAGTTAACATGCTGGGCTCATAAGTACACTGTCAATTATGGCTGGGTAGCTAATTGTAAGTTCCCTAGGATAGTTCGCCGATAGCCACTGACATTGCTAGCAATTATCATCGTGATAGACTTCATTCTTGCCATGATGCCAGTGCAGCTCATTCGAACATTGCAGCGAACCCTTCGCGAGAAGATCCTGATCAGCTGCTTAATGTCCATGGGGCTTTTAGCGACCGGTATTGCCGCGTACAAGATGACTTTGTCGCAACTAGCAAATACGGGGGATCTGCTTTCGTCGACGGTCAAATTATCGCTTTGGTGCAAACTTGAAGAGCTGGTTGGTATCATCGCTGCTTGTGTACCTTGCCTGAAAGCTCAAATTGAGAGCTTGCTTCGTCGTGCTGGAGTTCTTAATGCCAAATTTTCGACGTACATAAGCTCGTTTTCTTTCAGCGAGACTCAGCCTATATCAACTCGAGAGCTCTCGACTCAAAGAACAGAACATCGAAACGACAGTCGAAACGATAGCGATGTTGGGCTGGCCAGGTTTGGCACGCGAGCGGATTGGGAGAGTGGGACTACCAAAAGTGCTGCTCTGAGCTCACAATCCAGGGAGGTTGGCCCCTGAGACTTTGACGCTGGCCGAATGTTTGAATGTCTGAATGTCTGCAAATTTTAGGCGTTGGTAGATTGGGAACTGGGTAATCGGAAAGCGAATATGTATTTTATGTAATGAACCGTTCAAAAGTTTTCGAAAGCTGATGCATTTTCAAGAATCCTTTCGAGCCTCTCCTTTTACGTTGAACACTACTGATTATTGTGTAAAGATAGAGGAGCAAGACTGGACACATCGGGGGCGTCGGTGAGCCATGAGATGCCGCAGATGTGCTGGAGAATTCATCGGCAACCCGACGCTTGTATCCAGTCAACAGCTGTCGTCTTCAAAAAGCGAATAATCTCAAGCCCGAGAACTCGAACCACTATGTCACCCATATCTGTGCTATCTACGACCAGCAGAACGATATCGAACAGATATAGAAGCCGTCGCTGTAAACAACCCTCTTGCCCCCTCTCCGCTTTTCTATCTCTTGATCTGCCGCTGAAAATGACTACAGGAACGGAAGCCTTGGTATAGAGTCCACAAGACGAAGACCCGCAATAACTGGGAGAGCATCAACAGCAGTACCAGGAAGGTCATTTCGTCCGCGAGAGGTGGTCCTTATATGCCTACTCTCGGCGGCCGGGATCGTACGACCACATCAAATTCAATATTCGTGCCAACTAACAGTACATTTCACAAACTCTACAATCGTATACCTAGAACTTCCGAATCGCGAGCTCTGTGTCATCTTCCCAAGTCACACTCACATTCTCAAAGACCATGTTTGGCCACGTCTACTAGAGCTCCAGGTCAACTTCTACATCACGAACCATCACTAATGTGGAGGAATCCAAGAACCTCCATCTGCCTGAAGTCCAATTGCTTCTCAGGGAGACCAACTTTCCGATCTGCATCGATCAGGTCATACCTAGGTATTCGTTTGAAACCACGACCGTTGAGACTCTTCTTCGAGCGTATGGAGGCACACGGGCTGTAGGATTTATCTCCTCATGGACCTCTCCCTAATTGCCTTTGAGAAATAGGCATCGCTTTCGGCAAGCTTGGCACAGGCCAGCATTGAAACCGAGACATGGTTAACGGTCGTTGCGTGTGAGTACCCTTGGCCCCAGCGAAATCCTCCATATCGATTAAAGCAGGGTCAAGTGGTATCTGGAGAGTCACAGGGGCTTTCATCCCTGTGCAGATTCCATGCTCGGCAAGATCAAGATTTAGTAGGATCGCGAGAACTTGGATGACTTCTGGGTCTACTATATGACCATGGGCTTTAGAGCTTCACAGTATAGTTTAAGCAGCACAGACTGATACAGGTGACTATCGACAAGGGGGAAACGAAAAGTCAGCCCGAGCCATCTTTTGGAGCCAAGTTAAGGACCAGATTCTTTTCAAGCCCAAATTCAACGCCGACCTCACCGGATGAACCCACACAGCGTCACAAACTTCTGAAATCCAGTCATTGGAAGGCCATCTATTGTCCTCGAAGTGGCGCTGCAGCAAAGATTTTCAAACCCTCGAACCGCTGTAACTGAATACTCGATATATTCCACTTTCTAGGCGGTTTCTTCCACATATCCTAGTCGCGGAGTACATATCAACGATTACAAGAAAACGTGGTACTTTCATCAAGTCCCTTTCTTTCGATCTGGTCTCTTCTCAACTGCGAACATTTGACTGATGCATTGTGGGCAGCAGAGGACTTTGCCCTGTTTCCGCGGCCAATTTGGCAAAACTGCGTAGGCCTACAAATTAAGAGGTAGGCGAACCGGCCGTAGCAAGAAAAACGGCGAAAAACTTCAAAGGCCGCGGTCCTTCTTCCAAATCTCCAATCGTCATTTCCTGAAAGTCCCGCCATCCAGCCAATGCCGACTCCCGAAGGCGAGCAAGACTGCAAGCCCCCCCAGAGTCTTTTTGTGCTATTCAAACGTACAAGTATTCATGTGAAATTCCAAGGGGAAGGCAGTAGAGACACATCAACCATCCAGCCCAGGCGTCCCAAGTTCTTTGGTCATCCTTTGGTGTCTTATACAGCAGCAAACAAGAAGCAATCAACAAGCCTATAGCTCCAGGGGCAACAAACCCAAGCCATCCTAATCCAATATAAAGGGGACACAGAACTGACCAGATGACGATTGCAGCTGCTAGCATCCATCGTGAGATACTATCTCCCAAAATAAGAGGGGCCGTCGATCTCCCACGCGCCAAATCACCAGCTTGGTCCTTCAAATCCTGAACAGACATGGTTGAGAAAATCACCAAGCTGACCAAAAAGGTCCATTGGTATCCGAAGGTATTCGGGGCGCCATACCCGTTACAGATTACCCGTAAAGCACCGATGTTGTAAGCTGCGAACGCGACGGCAATGATAAGGTTTCGAATGATAAAACTTTCATCTCCACCACCAAGATCATTATACATCCAAGTGAGCCCAATCAAGATTAGGGTTTCGTGCAGAGTATCCGAGCAATAGGAGACCGTTACAGCAATAGGCAAGGCGCACAGAAGAATTCGCCGCATTTGTAGTGGGGTCAGGTGGCCGGAAGGGATCGGGCGATGAGGTTTGTTTAGCGCATCTTCAATTCCCGCAAGACGTTGATTTGCTAATTCAAACAAGATCAAATTGAGCCAAGTCGATAACATCGCCAGCGGAGTGCGTTGCACTATTCTCCAAAACGATACTTCCGCGGTAGTCGTCAAAAGTGGTCCAGCCAAAGCGCTCAGCATACCAAACAGCGAAGCAGGTATAACAAAAGTCCAAAAGTCACTCTCGGTCATAGACCAGAACACAGCCAAAGCCTCGTGGGCACTAGATATGATGGTCTTTACATCCAAAGTTAGCCAGACACACAAACCAAGGTGCTAAAGGACTCTCAGTCGATAGTAGAGGAGAGGGCGAGGTGGGGTGGGTTGCCTACCGTCTCAGAAGGTTTACCACTAGACTCCCGTGATTTAAGAGCCGCTTTCTCATCCGATGAGTCGTGCATTATTAGATGTTACAGAAAGCAGATGGTGGTAGCAGGAAAACGAAGATCTACTTGTAACGGTTATTTCAACAAGTCGTACATCTGTGATCCAGTACTAGATATAAATTGACGAGCAGCTTGAGAAGACCAACTGATGCCTCCATTATGTTCTTTCCAACTCCGAAATTGACACAGACCTAAATTAGTGTGTTGCATATAACGTCGCTTCTGTTGTCTGTTGGGTCTTGTCCTCAGGGAGTTGAAGTTCGTCTCTGCCATGACGGAATCATAAACATTCGCTGCCTGATTTTTTGCTTCGGAAAGCACCTAATTAGCAAGGCTGAATCCGTATTCGATTTTAGTGAGTCACGACCTGACTCTATCAAAAGCCCCATTTTTGTGGTTCGCTAGGATGCAGATCCTTAGATACTGTTGCTTCTCAATTTATGCAATGCGGTTGGGTTTCGATATATGCAATGCTGTTGGACTTTCGCAATCACGGCGCATCACTTCTGCCTCGTATCTATGTACCAATTGAACACATTCGGGCTTCTTTTTTGTGTTGTTTTTCTTCTCATCTGGAGCACAGATGACCAGAATATAGGGCCGCGGGAAATTATCCGGCGGCGCGTGCACCTTGATAGCGGTAGATTTTCTGAGTAGATTAGAAACGTCACATCTGAAATGTCGCTGGGTCTCCACTCGGACCGGCCCGCTAGACGCCCCCCATGTGAGGTTTTGTTTCGTCCAAGGCACCAAGACTTTTCTTCAACTCAGCGCCTTGCGCACGGTGGGTGATGATCTGCAGGACCCATCCACCTGTTGCGCAATACCACAGCGACCGCCAGGAACCGGGCCCTCATCAAATGAAACCAACGCGGCCAACGAGGGCTGTGAGATATCCCATCTTCATCGGCGCCAAAAAGTTACCAATCTCTGACAAAGGGAGGAGGCAGGGGCGAAAGTTTACTACATTTGAATACTGTGCCATGTAAGCTCAAGCTGCTTCTTGACGGGGCTCAAGTCAGCGTCATCTGGGTACCTGGTACAGCACGTAAGCGAGCCACTTGATGGAGGTTAAGGGGGCAGATATGGTACTGTATCAGTCTCACATGGGGCGCGTAAATGCCGAGCCGAGCCCTAGACGGCCCTCGAAGACAAGCGGCAACCTAGAAACAGATCAAATAAGGGGAGTGGATTCGAGGTCTCGATCGGCAGAGATGGCATTCACAGAGGCATGGGATCTGGAATCCAGCAGGTGGCTGATGGGTGGCTGCATTGTGGCTGCACTACATGATGCAAGTGACACCGCACATATCCCAGTACTTCTACCTTTATTGGCCTACTGCAAACCATTAATAGTTTTGTTGTGCAAACGACTCATGGCCTCTGTTACATCTAATTTGACGTCCATGATAGGCTTAAAACTCCCACGCAATCAACCATCAAGAAGGGTCTGTCTCAAGATAGTCTTCTACTCATACCGATCCCCTGAAAATTCCCATGGTGATTCCCGAGGTCCTTGAGCGACTTGGTCAACTGTCCCATATTTACAGACTAATTTTGATGTTTTCAGCGCCACAGCTTGTCATGTTCTCACTACAAGCCCCGAGAAACTGTTTTTAATTTCAGAACCAATATCCAAATTCAACCGTGGAATCTGAAGTCTAGCTGAAGACTATGTTTTCCGTAATCTGAAGACCAGGTCGACTCTTCCTGGCACTGCTGTAAAGTCGTCTTTCAAACCACTCCAAAACCTGGTGCCGTCTTCGCCTGGAGCAAACTCAACGTCGTATTTTGAGATTAACCTCGCAGTGACATAGGTGATGTTTTTCTTCGCTAGGGCCTTCCCTACACAACCGTACCGCCCTAGATCGGCATTAATGGCTTCCCTCGAACAAGTTGATATATAGTTGGAGAAGACTACCTTTTGAAAAGGGTGCCCAAGCTCTCCTGTCCTTACACATTTCGGGCTTAGATGTCCATCGTTCTGGAATAAAGTCGTTTGGCATTTCAAAGCAACTCTCTACTGCGCGAAATTAGTTGTGTGCGGGTAGATTGTTTTGTAAACACCTACACCGTGCAATGATATACCGTGGCGCGAAGATAGCAACCCCCTCAGGAATATGTTTCCCGCTTATGGAGATTCCACCAGGCGGCGACAGCCTTCCTGGAGCAGTCGGAACAGGCGGAAACAACCTCAGTGTTTCAAGGATAATACCCCGTAAGAGGGGCAGAGCCTGGAGATTCTCAAATTCCTGTAAGGATTCAATGGACCTAAGCTCTTCACGTAGCTTTATCTGATATCGTGGAAATAGCGCCAAATGATAGAAAATACAAGTGAGTGTCGTTGCAGTAGTATCGCTAGATGTATTTAGATGCCAATCTTTGCCTTGTCTCATGTTTGTAGCTTACCTTCCGGCAATAATCATCGCCAATGAATCACCATCGAGGAAATCTAGATCTTTCTCTAACCTATCACCTTTCACTGACGCTCCGATAAGATGAGAGGAGACCTTGGAGGATCAGATTTTACACTAAAGCAATTTGGGGAAAAGGCCTTACGTCTGGCAGTGGCACTGATATCTTTATTTGATATGCTAGTCAGTATAAAGCTCCATGGTAAGGCTAACAACTCACGTTTATTCGCTCCCGCATCTGATTCCGACAATGTTCCTTGAAGTCATTCCAATCATTTGCTAAGCCGGGAATTGAAAATAATAGACGGCACAGCCAGGGTACCGGACTGAAGGGGCCTTGAAATGACATGAACTTGCGCATCATGATAAGGGAATGATGCCATTTCTCTTCAATCAACATGTTGAAGGACTTGCCGAAAGCTAGTTCTCCTAATACATCGAAGGAGTAAAAGTTGAACCAGTCATTGCAATTGACTGGAGCACCTAGTGTAGACTCGAGATATTGGTCTAATTGGTCTGTGTATTTTTGAATTCGTGATTCGTAATTCTTCAAAGCTTCACGCCATCAGACATTGATTTGATTTCAAATATGTGTGGAACCTGATGGTTACCTTTGGGTGTAAAAGCCGGTTCCCAAATACGCTTCCGACAATCGTGGTCCTCTGGACTTCGTATATTGATCAGGCTTTTCATTGGAAGTATGTTGTCGTACCAATCCGGCTTTGTACATTGGCTTCCAGGGCAATCGATTGTATATAGAGCTTCCGCTGAAAAGATTGTGACCTCGGCCGGCCCTAGCAGTTTTGTTAGGAAAGTGAGTAAGTCTACAGTTTCTGGCTGGAGGAAATCTTTACCCGTTCGCACGAATGTGCCGTACTTTTCATGGAGTTGCTTCATCAGGATATGATTTGTTGAATCTCTCACTTTCCATGAATGCCAAAGCTTTGACGCGGCTGCTAGAAATGGCCCTGGAAACGACCTCAGACGATGGAGGTAAATCCTATAAATCAGTATACTGCCAAACAGTGACCCCAAATAGCCAGCAAATATCGCAATGGAATGCTCCAAGGCAACCCTCAAACCCTCGTGATGCACATACATCTCAGTAGCAATTGTTGTGATGGAAATGAGCACGTAAAAGAAGCTCAGAAAGGGTGCATTCAAGTGGTGCTCCCCGCGAATGAAGTAGAACCAGTGCGATGCTAACCCAGATAGTATAGAGAGCATCACTTTTTTTTTCATTTTTGAGCGTGTCGGGGATTCAATTGCTGAAGGTGAAGTTGAAAGTGACAGCCTCCTGCGAAGACTCAATCGACCCTCGTATGTTATGCCGCTATATGGAGGTAGTGAGGCGATTAAACTACATTTAGTTGCCTTTTGATGCAACGTGGGACGTAAAGATTCTCTTCAGTGTGGTATACCCCGGTTGCGGAAGTTGGCCTGCTAATCCGCGTTGGGCACAGGCTGCCTTGGGATGCAGGGGAAATTGCCACGGTTTGGTGTACTCGGTCAAGTTGCTGCGGTGCGAACTCGGGTCATTCGTCATCTTACTTTTAGGGATTCATAGATTAGGCTGATGCCCAACTAGGCTGTGATCTGCTCCAACTTGTGCCTTGTAGATTACCCCAAGCGATAGCTGCTGCCTCATTCGCGTGGAAACCTTGGAAGTGTTGCGGTCATATCATGGGGCAATTCAATCCTGCTGCAGTTCGGCGTGAGACTTATACAAGTGCCAGCGCAGAAGACTACAAGATCAAACACGCCTGTAGGCTTATTGAACGCTATGAGAAGCAATAGATATTTCCAAGAATTCACAAGAGGGCCACAACACTATTGTTGGTCAAGTCGATTTTCAAATTTGAATCCAGAATACAGTGTGCATGTAGCATGAGCAAGGAAAATAGAAGTTTGTGGGGTTGCAATGCGCTAGAGGTGGTTACTCAGATATCAAAATGCCTGAAAACGATTTTCGTTAAGAACGTTAGCTAAGTGTTCATACAAGATTGCTCAAGAATCATGCTTGGTGGATCATATGATCCAGCTTGATCAAGTCTGCAGCCTTTTCTGCAACTGCATACACAGTCGACTGGATATTTCCCCGCGGGATCAAAGGTATCATACTTGCATCAATGACCCTGATGTTTTTCGTCCCATAGACAACAAGTTTCTGGTCTACTACCCCGCCGTCTTCCAAAGGGAGCATTGCACAGGTGCCACACGGATGCCAGGCGGAAATCATGGTATCTCGGATGTAGTCCTTGGCAGCTTCCAAATCTGAACCAAATGAGGCAAAGGATGGACGAATTTTCCCTCCAGGCTTAAGGATTGACGCCAGCGGCTCAGTCGCAACAATACGATGAATGAATCGTATAAACCTGGCATGTACGTCTAGGTCAATAGGGTTACTGAAATATTTGGGATCAATAACGGGACCATCTGAGGCTAGAGACGATTGAATATGAACACTGCCTCTAGAAAGTGGATAAGACAGTTCACAAGCGATCGTAAGGAAATTTCCAGTCTCCTTGCTGACGGTAACGTTCTTTGCTGAGCTTGAGTCAGATCCAAAGTTCCCATGAGCCGCATAGACGAAGTAGCAAGCTGAACTCTTTTCTTTGCTTGCTAGAACTGAACGTCCAAACTCATAGGTCGTACTGGAATCTCTAGGTTCATTTTTCGCCAGTAGATTCTGCAGCTCTGCCTTGCCATCCGGTGTCTGGAAGTCAGGAACTGGCATGAAAGCAAAAGACGATATTGCGGCGCCGCTGAAAGGCCCCGACTTATTGATTTGATATGCTGACATAGCTGCTGATACTGCTTCTGGCTCTTGACGATTGAGTGAATCCAATGTCTCAATATGGTCTGATACTTCGAAACTCATTCCACTTGAGGGATGGTCTTGAAAGTTTTCCCCTACGTTGGAGTTTTCCACGTGAACCTCAATTCCATGCGAGCGAAGAAGCTCAGGATTGCCGATGCCGGAGAGTTCCAAGATCTTTGGAGAGTTCAGAGCACCAGCTGCGACGATAACCTCTTTCCCAACTTGAAATATGTGTTCGGTGCCCTGGACACTGGCTTTCACACCTTTGGCGAAAGCCTCGCCAGATTTGGTCTCGAGGATAATCTTTTCAACTTGGGCTTCAGTCACCAGATGTAGATTCAGTCGGTCCTGTGCAGGTTTGAAGTATGCGGTTGCAGCGTAACTTCGCTCTTTCGTGGCGCCGTGGACCGTCGAGTTGTTTACAAAACCGCCTATCGATGATCCTGAAAATGCATTTTCGGCCATTTCGTATCCAAGATTATTGAATGTTTCAACCCATGACTTTCGAATAGCATCTCCTTTCTCGGGGTACGACGTCTGAAGGGGTCCACCAGAGCCTGGATTATTTGTAGGTGTCAAATAATTCAACCCCAACTCCTGCCGAACTTCATCGCTCGGAATCTCAACAGTATGGCACCTTCTGTAATAAGATTCCATAGATTTCCAGTCCCATTCTGAATTTCCAAGATCTCTCCAGGCGTTCAGTCCAGCTTCAGAGGAGGCAATAAATGCCTGGGCGTTAAGGGCACTCGAGCCGCCCAGAATACGACCACCTGGGAGGCCGATAGTGCGATTACCGAGGCCATTCTGTATGGAAACTGATGAGAACTAAATGAGCTTCGATGAATATTGTAGATTATTACCTGTGGGGTGGTGCAGAAGGCCCAATCAAGGTCTGTACCCAACAAGGAGGGCCAAAGTGCCGGAATGTTGACCTGTGGATTTTCGAGTTGATTCTTCCCAGCCTCAAGAACAAGGACCTGGGTTTCTGGGTCCTCAGACAGCCGAGCAGCGGCAACAAGACCAGAGGTACCGCCTCCAATGATGATGAAGTCGAAAATCTTTCCAGTAGCCATTTTCTTCAAGTGATGTTTGTCAACTGATTAAGCGAAAGTGGGAAGTAGTCGGACTGCAAATGTGACAACAAGACTTGTGATAAAAAATTCAAGAGAACAGCAGATTCAAGCTAGACGAGGCTCTCGAAATGACCGCGTTGGTGTTGTAGAAGTGACAAATATCAAGACCCCTCACTGCCGAAACCAGCCCATATTTTCAGGGACACTGTCGCAATGAACCAATAGCAAACGCATTGCGAACCGGGTAAAAGCGGCTCCCTGTAACTAGATGATGGAGCTTAATGTACCATCGCTACTGTCAGTCACAAACTGTTTCTTGATGCAGCTGGTACTCGGTCAACAAGTGCGTTGGTGGCACACCCAGCCGGCCCGAGATGTTGCCTAGCTGCAGATCCGGCTATCACCACACCGTACGTGATAATTACACTGCGCGTTCATGTGCGTGTCAAGGTATCGAGAAGGAGGGAATTAAATTAATAACCAACACCTCGTACAGTCAGCGAAGAGGACTACTTGAAATCGATTGGCTCAAACTCCTTTGCACCAAGCATGGTTTGCCCGCTAGTTGACCGAGGGCCGGTAAGACCTGAAGGATCATCCCATTTGTGCGGAAGATGTCCTGGATTGAGAGTCAGCGAGATCCCAAAGCGGAGGGAAGCACGTTCCAGGGTGTTGAGCCCTCAAGCATCGGGCCGGACTTCAATCGTTTTCTATTTGTTGGTTGACGATGTCAGACAGTTGGAGGCAAAGAAGGGTAGTCCACCCGTGCGCATTATGATCTCAATCAAGTATCTTGAGCACTCTGTCGCCATTCTTTCCTTTCAGTAGCTTTTAAAACCCTCTATGTCGACTTACGCTACAGATTGAAATTGATTGAACGGGGATTTATATTATTAGCTTTACACCATCGTACCAACACCACTAGACATCCTCGCCGTCCATCATGGCTTTGATTCCCTCAGATGGGAATTCTCGAGGCATACTCTTGATATGCATGTGTGCTATCTTCTGGCCTCTTTCATTTCTGGCAGTCGTATTCCGTGTCTGGGCTAGGAGGATGAAAAACACTCGTCTTGCCGTGAACGACTATGCAATTTTCGTCGCGTTGGTCGGTCGCCATATCAAAATGCCAAATTGCTGTGCTGGAAACCCTCTAATTGATCATAGTTCTTTGGAACCGGATTAGTTGTCATTGTGTTGATAGGTATGATGCTTCTTTGCTCCTGAATTACGACATTACTAATACCTGTCCAAAGGTGTATTGAAAGGTGGAATGGGCCAGCACGCCAAAACTCTCCAACCAAGCCAGCTCGATGCTATGGGCAAGGTACGAACTTACTACCTCTCATCAAAATACACCTATTCAGTCCTAGTATTCTATGGTCATGCACTATACTGACAATCACCAGATCCTCGTCGCGGGCTCCCCAGTTTGGGCTGTTGCAAATATGTTCATCAAAATTTCGATTCTTCATCTTTACTGCACCATCTTTTGGAAGAAAACGTTTCAAAGGGTATCCTATAGCATAATGGCATTTGCTATTTGCTTGGCAGTCATCATTGTACTACAGGCATTTTTGATCTGCCGACCTTTTGCTTTCAACTGGGATCCTTATATCCCGGGCGGGAAATGCGGCAACCAAATTGCGGGGTACAAAGCCCAGGCAATTATCAATATCGCTATAGATATTTCCATCGTCGTGCTACCAGTACCCATGCTATGGACCCTTCAATTGACCTGGTCAAAAAAGCTTGGAATATACTTCATGTTCAGCGTTGGCATGGCGTAAATCCTCCTTTCCTCTTGTCAGCTCGACCTTCGTAGACGAATTCTAGCTGACTCTGCAACACACAGGATATGCGTCATCACTGGATTACGGTTCCGTGCAACTTTGCTGCTTGATCCCCTCGACATCACTTACACCGCCGCAGAATTTGCTCTTCTCAACATGCTGGAGACGACTCTTGGTATTGTGAATACTTGTCTTCCCGTTTGTCGGCCATCTCTGAGAAAGCTCTATCCGTCTAGTGCTGTTGCATGGACCCGGAGTAAGATATATAGCCGTGGAAGCAGTCACAATACAAGCAGATGGTATGGAAGTATTAGTAACAGACCTAGCGATTCAGAGTCCAAGAACAACGCATTCCAGAAGATCAACGATGTGGATCAACGCTATCCGTTGACAGATATAATGGGCACCCAGACCGAAAGTGCTATTGTTGGTGGTGACCCTTCTGGGAGACTGTCTGATTTGGAGTCCCAATCCGAGCATTCTATCAGTAAATCACATCATCAAAATATCAGGGTACTTCGACAATGGGAGGTCAAATCAAATTCTCCTCCACGTTCACGCGGTGGTGATCTTGCATAGAAGCTGCGGTACGAACTCATGGTCAGTCACTCGGTTGAGTCGAAGTCCATTGGAGCTCCTCTACCAAAAATTGTGGAAATTTGCAAGTCAAACTTAAGACTTGTTTTGGGATAGAGGATAATTACATAAGGAGTGGAAGTGGAGAATAGAGACTCTCTGAGGAGTGTACAAAACTATATCTTTGCTGCAACTTCAGGACTTTGGTATCACCACCTTTAGGAGAGGTCCACACGCACCGTATCGTTCCCTTTCCGGTGCCCTCCCTTCTATATTTTGCAAACTCTCATGGCTGCTTCTTTGTTCTAGACAGTGTCAGGGCAGGGAGTAATGACAAGTTAATATATTTTCTGGGTACAATGACGTTTTCGATGTCAGTATTGGAGAGCGAAGGGAATTTAGAAATTGGAGCTCTTGGATCGGGGATAGAGTGAGGCCGGACCGGGAAGCGGTGTTTGATTTTATCTTTCTTGGATGTAGCTTCTCCATCCTTCTCATAATTTTTAACATTTGCAACATGCAGTCAGTTCCCACGGTTCGTGCTTCAATGGCCGTCGATCACCTACCCTTTGTATCCTGCCAAATGTGCAAAACAACTCTCTCCAACTGATTGAAGGCAAGCTGTTTGGGAGAAAACCTCTCGATCATTGACTACTCACCCACTCTTCATATTTACGTGTTTTTCGGATTCATATAAGACTTTAGGAAGGGAGCTTGTATTCGTCTTGAAGATGGTAATATTGAGTTTCTAGGCAATATTACGGGGCTAACGGCCCCAAAATTGTGTTGTGCTCCGCGTTGCAATATTTGCTTTGGTTAGCTAATCTAGAGCTCTGATTGGGCCACGCTCGAAACTTGTTGTCAAATGGTCAACTAGTGGGTTTCTTTGTCTGAAGCATATCATCCACATATATGATTTCTTGCCATGCTATATCTTTGTCTTAGGATGCAGTGTCACCAGTTGTTTCTTTATTGCTTTCGTATCTCCAGAGGAACAAAGAACTCAACAACTCCATTATCCCTCCCTCAAATCCGTGTCACACATATTTGAGCAAATTGAGAGGTTAGCTACCAGAACTTGTTCTAGTAATGCCAGCGTTTCTGAGGCCTCTAATAACCACAATGAATAACTTCCGCCTCGTGGCCCAAGCGGAAGCCAATCGAGTCCAGGCAGGTACCATCATGTTCCTTCCACCCCGAGATAAAGTCCCGTTCTGAGCGTATTCTGATCCTGAACTTCTTGATGGGGCCTTCAACCATCCTGTAGTGATTGCCTCTTGTCCGAGCCCAAAAGAAATATCATACAACTCGCACGTGGAGATTGCGATTGTAAGCCCAATTCGGCTTCTTTGCGCGTTTCGATGCTGACATGGAAAATAGATGACCTCCTTCCACGGATCAACAGTCAAGGCGCATCTCGCAGCCAAAGGCATAAAGACCGATTCTGGCACAGAAGCGGCTGAACGCTCGGGACATCTGAGAGTTGTCACTGCCTCAAAGCCACACGCGAAAGACGTTCTAAAATTGCGAAATGGGAAGGGAATGAAGAGGGATAGTTCCTATGTGGGGATACGGCGGACCTATATTATAGAGCTGAGAGCGCTAGCACTGTATGGCTTTGGAAAAGAGGAGGTGGATGCGTATCGCTTGACGGCGCATGCTACGAAGAAACTTTTGGAGTCTATCAGGAAGAGAGCGAAAATTACGAAAGTAAGAAAGGCTTCGATTACAAAGGCAAAGAAGAGTAGGGTGGAGCCAGTGCAGAGAAAGATTCCGACACGTAGTAACAGCGATGTCGTTATGGCAGATGTTTTCTAATAGAGCTTTAGCCAAACTAAGGGATTTCTGGGTCTTTTGAGGAAGCATCTTTTAAAAAGCGTGAAAGATTACGCCAGGTCATCTCGTACTAGCTTATGATTGTTCCGTCCTCCACTGGAGCTAATGTACGTACCAGCCACGTTCCGCCGGGGAATGCCCGCCCATGGCCCCAATTTGGAGCGACCCAAACTGCATTCGGTTAGCCTTGCGCGTCCTATCGCTTTGTGACTATATACAAAGTTTGACATCAATGGCGAACGATCAATTACGACGTACCTGCTTACATTTTAGAAATAATAGTTCCGTCATATCCTAACTCCGTGCCGAGTTCGCGTCGCTAATTTGAAAAGGCTAGCATGGAAATTGTATATAAGTCCTGGAAAGCACCCCATCGATAGCCCATTTCATCCTCATTCCCCCCATGAATATCCTGAGTACAGCAAGACTCTCCAGAACTAAAGTACCAATTCTAAACCTAAGAGCTTCCCACGCTACCAGATCACACTTCATTACCACAATGGCAACCCAAACTGCCCTCGGCCTCACCGAAATCGGCAAACCACTAACCAAAATCTCTTTGCCAATTCCAGACGCCTCCCAGCTCAAGGACAGTGAAGTTCTCATCAAGATCACTGCTGCAGGCTGTAAGTAGAATAAGGTTACCTTCCAACGAACAGTAATTCGTCCTAACAACAAACAGTGGCACCTCTCGATCAAAAGCTTCGAGATAAGAACGCATTCAACATCGGTTCTCGACTCCCGGCCGTGCTTTCCGGCGATATCGTCGGAACAGTTCTCAAGAATGGCCCAAATTCCTCTTTCCCCATTGGCGCTCATGTGTTCTCCCAGACCCTGTTTTCCCCACCCATATATGGCGGTCTGCAAGAATACACCATCATCAACGGTACATACGCCGCTGTCGTCCCAGCCGGTATTTCTGATGTGGAAGCTGCGTTATATCCGATCAATGCGGTAACAACTGCTATGAGCCTGTTCACTGCTGCTGGTCTCGCTCTTCCGTTTCCTGGGACAGCCGAAGCAGCTAGCTTCGACTATGCTTCTCAGAAAGTAGTGATTGTGGGAGGCGGAACGAACTTGGGCAAGCTGGCCGTTCAAATGGCTAAGCTTGCCGGTGTTGGTACCATCATTGCCATTGCCTCACCTTCGGGGGCGGCATTGCTCAAGAGCTTCGGTGCTACCCATGTCATTGCACGCCAGGATTCTGACATTGAAGATCAAGTTCGCCGTATCGTCGGCGATGAACTGCTTTATGTTTATGACACCATCACAACCAGTGACCAAAGTCTTGGGGCTTCTCTTCTGTCTAATTCTAAGAAAGGTGTCTTCGTAAGGGTTCTGGATGGGGAAATTAGCGAGGCTGTCCTTGCCAAAAAGAAAGAGGGGGTCGACATTAAGCGGATAAAGGGGTTCTCGAGTTTGATTCCTGAGTTCGGTCAGTTGTTCTGGAAGGAGTTCCCGGGCTGGTTGGAGTCCGGGAAGATCACGCCCTTGAAGTATAAAGTCATTGAGGGTTTGGACGCTGCGAAGGTGAATGGAGCGCTGGATGAGTACAAGGAGGGGAAAGGCGGAGATCGCTATCATGTTCGTGTCGCATAGACACAGGAGTTAAAACTTTTTTATCGTTCCTGATTCTGTATAGAGATATGATTTTGGCCCATACCAGAGTAAATTCATTTGAAATACCATGAGTTGGAATGTTCACCTTTGCAAATAATCTCGTTTAGCCGATGGTCATATGAATACTCATCCAGCCTTAAATACTGTTTCATCAAAGCTGGATGCTCCGGTGAAATGATTGTAAAGTTCAATGTAGGGAGAGACGACGTCCTACCGCTTTCGGCTAGCGTTGCGCGACCACCCCGCCAAATACAGTTCGTCAATCCCCGCCCCCTTAAAACTCCTTCCCTCGATGACTGCCACTCCTCCGATGTCAAATGCCGAGCATAATTTTCTCAGGCTTGTCGCTACTGCATTCTAGTCTTGCCCTTAAGACTCAATGATGGAAGTGACGTCTGTTGGGCTGTCGATATCAAGCAGATATGTGAAATAAACCTGTCAGGCAGTCTGTTGACAAAAAGTAAAAAACTCCATTTGCTGGGGCATCTTTCTGCTTTCTACATTGAGAATGATCTCACATGTCTTTGAGGCTGGTTTCAATTCCCGAGCACATGTTCTGAATTTTACATGTTCCAAGCACTCTGTACAAACTTTCGTTATCGGACTCTGAAGACACCAGAGGATTGCCTCTAGTTTCTAGATGTCATCTATTCTCTCTCTCCATTATCTCTCTTACTTCACTCCCTATCCATTTCATCGCCTCGCCATTTTCTTCCCATTGTTCACCCATCACATCCACCCCAGCCTCTCCTTCGTCTTCACCCACTCCTCCCTCCTGACCTCAAACCTGACCTCCGTCCCAAAGCTCTTCGTTCTCCTCACCCCCACCCACCCAAACTTCTTCTCCACCAAACCCAGCATCTCCGCATTCACATTTAACATCTCACAACTAATCCCCTCAACACTCAATTCCTCCAAAGCAAACTCAATACTCAATCTCATACTTTCAACCGCATATCCTTTCCCTCTATACTCAGGGTTAATCATAGCACCCACATCAGCCCATCTCTTTCCATCAATGACATCTATGCCGCCGAAGCCGCTTAGACCTATGACTTCTAGTTCTTTGGTGGAGGAGGGGGATGGAAGGAGGACGATTAGTAGGTTGACGCGTGTTGGGAGGGTGGCGGAGGCGGAAGCACGCATTGCGGTGATGGTTGATGCTGCTTGAGAGGGTGTGGTGGGTTCGGGGGAACACATCGGGTCGTGTTTTGTGTTGGCGGGGTTGGAAATGATTTTGGAAAAGGCTTCGGCGTCAGATGGTTGTGGGGGACGAAGGAGGACTGGGAGGGTTGGGGAGTAGAGTTTTGTGTCTAGGAAACCTGACATCTTGGTGGTAACTGGGTTTAATATTGGAAGTGTTGCTTAGAAATTGGTCGTGAAGTGCCGTATGATTACTATGAAGAATCTACTGGTGAGAAATGTCGATGGCTCAGTCTTTGTCGAGATCTTTAAGGAAATATTTCACATTGAAGAAGTGTACAACATTTAGCAGTCGACTTATGTGAGTCACCAAGTACTTCCAAAAGAGGAAGGTGGCTTACGGCTCAATAGTGAAGAGAATTTAAGAATGTATCCATTATTCAACAGAACTATAGGACCCATATGCAGTCACATCCCACATCCAGTGGTATTCGGCCCCGCAGTCAGTGTGCTGCCCAAGCTCTCGGTCGGTCACGTGGCAGCCCCCCCCCCCTTTTTCAGTCTCTCGCAGAGTTCAAAGTCTGGTTCGCTAAGGGGTACGGTCCGTAAGTATTTGCAAATAATCGTGCTTACTAAATTGCAATCACTAAAGCTGTAATTTATATTCGGCATTACAGAATAATTCGCCGTGATGGAAAATAGAAACCCCTTTTCAAAAAGAATAGCAAAGCCCGTTTTCTTCTTGAGCCACAACTTAAAGCGAAGATAAGAACGACATCTAGAATGTAAATCGTGAGCTTAATGAAGAGAGGTTCCCCGTTTTCCCTTCTTTCTTCCGTCCATTTAGAAAACTGGAATAGTTTGAGCGGTTTATGCAACGTAGGGAAGGCACGATTATGCTCCTATTTAATAATATTCATTGCTTTTTTGAATAGTCCATTTTCAACCATACTCATATAACGAGTCCTTCACAAGAACTTCAATATTTTCGTCGAATGTCAAAGAAAGAAACCTCGGCCCCTTTCTGCAATGCAGAGCCTTCGTATAGCACTAACCCCGATCGCGTCATATCCGTCCTACCCCACTACTCCATTGATTCTCCCCCACCACACCACCACCCGTAAGCTATCCATCCAGCGCCGACTCACCATGGCCTCTCCACCACCCGCCCGCTATCCTCCCGCACCGCGAAACCATGGCCGCTCCTTCCTCCAGCTCTGACGGCACATACCCCTCCAGCGACAGCGACACCGAGAGCAGCACCACGAACTACGGGCACGTCGGCGAAGAGCCCGTTCACTTCGCGTATCGCGATCGCGCGTTGACGTGGGGTAAATCCGCGCTGAAGGATGAGGATATAATTACTGTTGTGGGCGCGGAAGGGAAGGGGTACACGATATTCAGTCTTGCGCCGGTGGATCCAGATGCTAAGGGACGGCCTTTCGAATTGAGGACAACGACCGCGACAGCGCTGCCAGAAGCGTTTCTGGAGCAGTATTTATTCCGAGCTCTGCCGGAGCATCTGCGGTCTACGAACAAGTTATACGTCCTCATCTCGACGCTCTCGGGGACGGGGCTTGCGCCAGAGTTTTTCGACGATGTTTTGCACCCACTCTTGAAGGTGGTCGGATTAGCAGACGCGGATTACATTGTTTCGCGGACAAAGACTACGGAATCAGTCAAGGAGTTCGCGAAGTCGGTGCTTCTGAACAAGGCGAACGATGGAATCAAGCAGACTGTATTGATGCTGAGCGGAGATGGAGGAATGGTGGATACAATAAATGGACTGCTGGAAGAGGGGTCAAGAACGAAGTATTTCCTCCGTTCCTCTTTTTATGGCCTAGCTGACATTTTCCCAGGGAATATATTCCTCCCATTCTCTCACAGCTCCCTCTAGGAACCGGAAACGCGCTATTCCATTCCCTCCACAAACCCTCTCCGATCCCCTCGATCTACATTCAAGGCCTCCGAACCCTTCTACACGGCAGCCCTAAACCGCTCCCAATATTGGAAGCCTCATTCTCCCCCGGCGCCCGCCTCGTAACAAACGAAGGACAAACCGCTACCCCTCTCACGAATAACAAATTATACGGCGCGGTAGTCGCCAGCTACGGTCTCCACGCCACGTTAGTAGCAGACTCCGATACAACCGAATACCGCAAGCACGGAGACAAGCGATTCGGCCTCGTAGCAAAGGATTTACTCTTCCCAGAAGATGGAGCATCACCACATGCATATAGGGCAGAAGTTGCGCTAGTGAAGGGCGGGAAGGATGAGCTTCTGCCGGGGTTGGAGCACGGATATGTGCTTGCAAGTCTGGTATCGAATCTCGAGAAGACATTTACGATTTCGCCTCGTAGCAAGCCCTTGGACGGACAGCTGAGGGTGGTTAATTTTGGACCGTTGGATGGGGAGAAGACGATGGATATTATGAAGCTGGCGTATGCTGGGGGTGGGCATGTGGGGATTGAGGGGATTGGGTATGACGCTGTGGATGGGATGAAGATTAAGTTTCTGGAAATCGGGGACGGGTGGAAGTGGAGAAGGTGTTGTATTGATGGGTTGATTGTGGGGGTTGAGGAGGGTGGGTGGATGGAGGTTAAGGTTGTGGAGAGGGGTGCGGAGGCTGTGTTGGTTGTTAGTGACACCTAAGAGGGGGTATATTTTGATACAGTATTTAAACGGGGCAGGATAGGATTGGGAATAGGCTGCATAAGTGGTGCTTTGACATGAGTTGGGGAACATAGGTCCAGGGTACTTACATGTCAGCTGGGAATAAAATATCGTTGAATGTAGCTCCACTGAGCATGCTCTGATGCGGACTTCGTCTCGACCAACTTCAAATGAAGCGGAGACTTTAGCATATCTCTGTCACCCAATTTCGTAGCTTGCTGCTTCGTCTTCACCGCTGTTCCACGGGTTTCAAGTACAAAGGGCCTCTCTTGATCGTGCACCTATCTTTTGGCCGTGGCGAGGACAGAAAGGAGAGAACAGCTGGTTGTTTAACCTGAATCCTCACCTGCACGAAGTCTGCTTCTGTTCGGAAATGTGACCAGGGCTGCTTTATCAGCAATGTTGGGTGAACTAAAATGAGTCAGGGTGAGCAGTGGTGGACGGCTTCAGAGCCCTAAACGCGCTAATCGAGTTTCTCCCGATTATATAAGGCTATCTTGAAAACCGTTAACAAGAATCCGTCGGAGTTTACCATTGAACAGAAAGTCCTTAGGATGCCCCTTCCCAATAATAAAAAAACCCCTTCGCCCTATGAAAACCAGAGTGAGGGACAGCGGCGGTGCAAAACCAACGTGATGGATGTGCTGAGACACCCAGACGTTCCTATCCAAGGCATATAGACCATACATCGTACTGAACGATTGATGGGAGAAATGAAGGAGCTATTGGGCCCATACTGAATCACTTACACCCGAGATTTCACAATCCGAGTACGTCAAGGCAATTTTACGACTAACACTCGAGCTCCATTCCGTTATTGAGGTCCGGCTGCCGCTTCCTTTTGCGGGTTTACTAGCCCTCAAAGGCAATTCAAACTCGGCGACGTATGAGACGGCGAAAGGGCCACGAGAGGTGAAGTGCGTAGGCAAATCAGATAAGAGATCTTCCTCGACTGGCAAAACTGAAATATCTTCTGGAGTGTCTTGAATCTGAGAAGAATCCCGTGAACCTATGTGAGGCAACATCTGCCTGAGTTGTTCTGTGATGGAGTCGTTTTCGAGCAGATGTGGCGATAGTTCGAGGTAATCGCTGCGTAGAAGTGCCATGAGGTGCATGTCATAATTTGCTGCAGATTTCAAGGCAAGAATTACTTGTTCAGCACTGGTTATCCACTCCTCGTCTCCTCTCAAAAGAAGACCATATTTCTGATGAGCTTTTGCCTTTTCAATCGCGTCAATAGTGACATCCAAAGAGAGGTCCGAGTGCTCGAGAAGAACTTTGTATATGTGCTTTGCTCCGTGGAGGATATCAAGGATTGAGCATTGGTGTGCAAGAGAAAATCCGTGGCAAATCAGTCGAGCAGCGATTTGCTGAATGTCTTCTTTATCATATACCGTCTGGATTGTTTGAGCCATTTGAATCCAGCATTGTGTCAATGGCGAGCAATCCAGGTCGTCGTTCCGAAAGAATGTTTCGATAAGAAGGGACTCCACAAGCTTAAAGAGCTGAAAATTTTCTTTCAGTGAATAAAGTAGAAAGTCCATAATGAATTGTGCAATAGCAGATAGCAGTAATAGCATCGATTCTTCAAGCCGAGAAGTAGCTGCAAGTATCATTCCGAGAAATACTTGAACTTCAATCTGGGGCACCTTTGCTAGGATTCTGCGACAATGGTATTCTGCTTCCTCTCGATTGCCGATTCTCTCAATTGCTTTAGCTAACTTGAATTCTTGCGCCAAAGTCGTTAAGCCTGACTCTCCATGTATGTTCAGATAATCGGTGAGTGTGATCCCAATATTGAATATATTCTCCAGTGTGGCTGCCTCCAAAGTGTCGGGGCCTTGCTCATACTCGATATCGATGTAAGAGTCGAAGATCATCTGATTGTCGATAAAATGAGTTTGTGGTGAGCTATTATGCATATCAGGCATATCCACGAGCTCTCGAACTCGGTCAAGGATATCTCGATGCCGGGATAGCACAACGTGATGGTCACCAAGTTGGTGAGACAAGTGAAAAGGGGACCAAGGTTGTGTATCATTGTACAAGTATCGATGGAGCATCGAAGTGGATGTGATAACTGGTATATTAGTCTTGGTGATGAGAGAGCGATTGGTTTCAGAAGGCTCAGATTCAGCCAAGGTAGCGTAAGCCGCAGAGTACGTCGGCGATTGTGAAAGAGATGAGGGGCTTGAGATGGCCTCTTTGAAGATTGTCTGTACCTTATTAGAGAGAATAGAGTAAGAGTGAGTCAGTGGTTACCTCTATAGAAGTCTCCTCAATATTAAGACTAGTGGTGTTGTAGCTGACCGCGGCAGGAATTGCTTTCCGGATTGTCAGAAGAGAACCAAGTGACGTTACATACTGGACTCCTCACCAAGTCTCAGAGAAAGCTCTCTAGATTGATTTCTTTTCTTGAAGTTCTTGATTCGTGTATTGGAAGTCTCAGTACCTGTGTCAAAAAAGACTGTATCTTTGCCTTCCATTGTGCTTTCCTCCCCTAGGTTGGAGCTGCGTTGCATTTTGAAATTTGAGGGCAAAGTTTCGGAATGCATACTTCGTTTCCGTTTCGTGTGGACCGAAGCAGAAGTATTTAGAAAGATTTGCTGGACATTGGCAGTCAAGCCCTCGGGGGTTATCGGGGTTGGAGATCGAATCTGAATATCTTGGAAATGTTGGGGAATTTGAACTAGAATTAAAGAAGTCAAACAAATCTACTATGCAGGAAGTTTTATTAAGCCACCTGGTGTGAACCTTGGCGTCAATTTGACATGTCTCGAAATTTCTCTTTTTATCTTCTCGTCCGGGATACGAACATGGTTGAAGTACACCTCGCTTTTTCGGCCTTCTTCGGTTCGTTTGGTGAGCGTATTGTTGATGAGCTCCCATTCGTCACTTGTGATATATTTCCTCCATTTCCATTTCTTGAATTGCGATCGGTATTGAGATATGCTATTCATGAAATTAGCTGAGTCTGAGTCTGTCGGTGGTCAGGCAGTATAAAGGAACCCCACTGACCGAGCATCGAAGTTGTGAAGCAGTTTCATCTCAGCTTGGATCTCTTCAACATCTTTGTCTTGAGTAATCCAGAGTTCCTTTAGGCGATCGCAATGGTCTTCCCAGGCTAACGTCATGTTTGCCTAGATTCTGAATTGAGGTAGAGGGTAGAAGAGTTACGATGAATCGAGGAATTGTTGAGAAAGCCATGGTCGCCTACCAACACGCCCTTATATAATAACTACTGAGATAAAGTTGAAACCCCCGACCCCACAAAACGAAAAGACGCCTTCTCATCCGATCGGCCCGCGTTCAACGCTAACTGCGTCCTGCCCCGCAGTTATTCGCTGGATCCAAAATCTACGTGCATACTCCTGCCGCTTTCATGTAACCTCGTAGGCTGTGTCTTAAAACAAACGCCCAATTGTATCGCGATTCGCTGGGTTCCTATCTTGTTACGTAGTTCGCGGCTTAAAGCAAATATTCATGATTGGTGGTCTCCAAATTATCCCTACACCGCCGGGATAAAAGAATAAATGCGAAATAAAACGAAAATAAATAAAATAACGAGGTTACGTATATCGTGGCTTGGCGAACACGTAGAATGAGGTGATTATTCTAGATCAACAACAGGTTACATGGTGAGGGTTGCTGCCGGGAACCAGACCTTCTACATGCAGCCAAATATCCAATGTTTATCTCAAATGCTATTGACCACTTTCCTTTGCAGTCTACCCATTTTTGTTTAAGGTATGTCGACGTAGGAAGTTGCTGTCAATGCATATTTTACTGTCATGCCATTTCTTAATCTGGCAAGGAAGCGAATGCTTCATATATCACAATCCAAACTGAAATTGAATTGAAACCCCCCTAGGCTTGATCGCTCAAAGCCGGTTTCTGCGAGCAACACAAAAGTCTCGAGACTTCGCCATGAATTCTAAGTTGAGCACTGCTCCCCCCTCTCAGAGGTAATAGGGTCTTTTATACTACTTACCACCCTTTCAACCCCCTGGGGCTTCCTCCGAGGTGGCACGGGAGTTCCCTTGGAAAATAGGTATAAAGGTACTCTCAAGTTCATCGGAATCGGTATGAGTCAATCAGGCCGTGTCGAACAAATATAGGTGGAACACTGTCCCTGTTTGAATTTTGTGTTAAATGACGTTAAGGGCTGCTATGACAATTCTCTCTTTTTCGAATCCCGATGTTCCGTCTAATGGAACGCTTTGAGATATTATACTAGAGGAATTGCTGTTAATGATTTATTTGCGGTCATATGTTAACTTATAGATAAAAAAAGGAAGTCCCTTGCCAAGGGCCAGCGTATCATTCAACGGCAAATATATCGATCTGGCTCATAATAGAATCACGATGAAAATCAATTGGCAGTAGACGTATAGAATGGTTCTACCCAAGCCCTCAGTCTTTCATCGAAGGGTAGTTGTTGCTATGCAGCCGGTATTTGTACCCGGAAAATATCGCGGCACGTTGGGAATCGTAAAGCTTTAAGGTTGTGGTTTGACTTGTACATCGACATCCTTGTCAAAGGCTCGAGGGTATCCTGCGAAGTCTCTTCTCTTTAAACTTCACTTCGCCATCATTTGAATTTTCTCCCTCTATAGAATAATACTGCCTCTCTGATTGTGACTGATCATTGGTGACCGGCCACAATTCTGATTCTTTCTCAGGGATTCCCAGCTCTCGGATGATATGTTCAAGACCAACATCCCAGACGGTAGTTAAAGCGCCGTGACATATCGATGGGGATATTTGATTGTTTAATCAAATACTCACTCTGGCTTCTCATCCAAGTAATGGCTTCATTGTCCTCTAGGTTGGATGAATGAAGGATCTTGCGTCCTTGCAACATATATCTCAAATGATTCCAGTATCGATTTGATTCCAGATGCGGGAAAGTAGTTTCTCACCGCATTTAACTCTCCAGTAATTATTCACCACATTCATAAATTAATTACCACATCACTCTCACTCAATGGCCAAGTCTAGTGGGAATCGATCTCGCCATGGTTTTAAGACATCATGGCGCTGTTCGCAGACACCTCCTCCTGGGAATACATCAGAAAGAACGCACTGAATTGACGTCGAATGATTTTACATACATTTCTCTTTCCATCTTGAACATTCCTTAATCTTTCTTCAACTTTGTATACTGAATCGAGATCTTTGCTGTCGGGCACTAGACTACTGTCAAACCATTAGCGAAGAAGAGTTTGAGAGAGAAGCACAACCTCAAAGTTCACAAGTTTTCATAGCATTTAGAAGAGAGGGCTGGGGCCAGGAAATAGCCAGATATATGAGGGCAGCGGCATTCCAAATCTTTTTCGCTAGTGGATGAAATCATTGATTGAGTAATTCGTGATTTTATCCTAACCCCACCTCGCTACCCCGCCTTAGACTTCGATTTCACTACACCACATTTCCTAGCTTAGCGTAAGGAAGACTTATTAGGTATTTAAAGACCAGGCTAGAAGGTTTGGGTACCGCCAAAGACAATATTGGTGGGTCTATGGGACGAGAACATGCCAACTTTCAATCGAGGACTTCTAACTTGATCTAGAATATAATATACTTCTACGCAGTAGAAGAGCTGCGAGGTGAATTTTTCAAATTTATCTGACGTTCACTGACGTGGAAGAATCGCTGTCAAGAGATGTTTACAGTCAAGTCGATGAGCCATTCAGTCATAGCGACATGAACGACTTCAAAATGCCAATAAGGAGCCAGCAAATTGACGTCAGATCCATCTGGCTATGAATTAACAATTAAGGATCAATCTCAACATCTGCCACAAAAGCATGAAAGTATTGGGTCTTTCCCCATTTCTTTCGTGTATGAATATCAACGAGGGCAGTGCTACGAAGGTCCCGGTAAAAAGTATCGAGGAAATAGTGAATGAGCCCACTTTTAGTGAGTGAGAGCCTGTAGGAGCCTGTAGGCCCACTATATTTATAGGGGGCGCTGTGCTTCAAACCCCCTGAATGGTAGTATTTGCAGCGTAGCAGTAGGACCAAATAGGGAAATAGAGGCTCCATATTTAGTGCTTGTACGCTGAAATTATAGTGGAGTGATTTTACAGGCTCTTATAGGCTGCTTCACTCACTAAAGTGGGCTCATCCACTATTTCCTCGATACTTTTTACTGGGACCTTCGTAGTTTTGTACCCCCACCTTACAATCCTAAGGACTTCCATTCACCTCCCCAACCCCCTCTTTTCCCTTATTTATAGTATTTAAGTTCCCGCTCTCCGCCATCTCCCAAGCTCAACAACAAGAAAACGACAAACTTATCGTCTTCTAGTGAGATAGACTCCTGAACCCTGTACCTCGTTTCCGCCAGAGAATTCTATTGGAAAGATATGAGAATAGTTTTCACTATGCTATGCCCGGGAGATTCAAAATGTATATCGAAATCTGATCCATTTGCTGTCAAGCCTTTAACTACCGTCAACTCCAAAATCCATCCACTCATCACAAAAAGTCCCCTGACTCTAGGACGACAACTTAAAGGAATCTTCTGCGACTCAACACTACCGAGGACGAACCAGGAATAGGTACTTCAGAGTACATGAGAACGCGCCATTATCAAGGGCTATAGAATTGTGATTGTATGAGGCATGAACGGTAACCGAAAGAAGATAGGCATGCTTTATGTCACTCCCTCATAGCCAGAGGGAAAAATATTAAGAATTGTCATTCAAAACCCAGCTGAACCACGTAGTCTCATTTCCAAGAAGAGTATAAACCCACCATCCTCGCCTCGAAAATCCGGGCATGATACAATTAGAAAAGTTGGCCGACCCCAGTACTTGTGGCAAAACCAAGTCTGTTTTCCGCCCTCCACTTGAGAATCCCTTCTTTGTGGAAAAGGTGCGAGAGTTTCAGTTCAACTGAGAAAAGAAGCTTCGGGTGAATACCCAATCATTCCTATAAAGGTTGTTATCGAAGAAGTACTTGCTGTCAACTCCAAAGACATTCCTTCACTAAAGCTAACGAGAATTGAACCCCAATACCATCTCCAACACGCTGACCACCCACAATTAATTCATCACCCTCTCTAGCAGTCACTGATGCCGTCCAAGTGCTTCCGTTCATTTCACCCTAATCCTCACACCTTTCGAGTCAAGACGGGGAACAGGAGTGAAGAAATCATGAGCCATCTTGACATCCTCGACAGTGGTTTCAAACAATTCAGGATCAAAACGTCGGACGAGATTTGCCAGAGTGAGATACAGCTCTGCATACGCCAGACTATATCTAGTTAGCATTTACACAAGAGAGACTGGAAGTTGAGACCTACTTCATGCCCAAACACTGCCTGCTACCCCTGCCGAAATTGACTAGGTATTTCTTCTCGAGTGCGTGATCAAATGCCCCGGTAGCATCGATCCATCTCTCGGGACGGAACTCGTGGGGATTGGGGAATATAGTTGGGTTCATGAGGATGAAGTATGCTGTTGAGCTTACAGGTGTCTTGGAATATCAGTGGGTGAACAGAAAGTGACTTGGGGACTTACGCCAAACGGGATGTCCCAGTCTTTGTATTTCATGCTTTCTTCTGTTGATATGCGGGGCAATCTTGTTGTAGTGCCGTGGGATAATCGGAGGCCTTCGGTGATCACAGCTGACTGGTTTTGTTAGCAAAGGTTGTCAAGTGTCTGAAATATGATTACCAAATAAGGAAGCTGAGTGAGTTTCATCCAGGTATCGGCTTGGGGAGACCCCTTCAATTCTTCTCTCAACTTCAAAAACAATTCTTTCTCTTCCAAGAGATAGAAAAATGTAACTGTCAGTGTATGCGCCGTCGTCTCACTCCCCGCCCCCGTAAGAATCTGTGCCTCATCACACAATCGATCAACTGTCTTTTCATTCTCTGGCAGGTTGCTGTCCCTCAGTTCATGAAGAATCGTCCTATGAGCCAAGTTCTCAACATCAGAAACACTCTCGGTCCGATTCAAGATCGGCGTCACACGTCGCCGTACCCCCGCCTTCCAGATTAGCATCAACTTCATACTCGGCATCATGAACCCCACAAGTGCATCTGGGAGGGAATTCAATATCCAAATCAAGGAAGGGAATTGCCTCAACAATGCTCCACTTTCAAACCCGCCCATGAGCGTTTCTTTCCAGGCAAAATTGAAGTCGTCCATCGAGAGCATGTTATCGTCGTTGGCGAACGCATACTGGCAAATAATATCCATAGTCAACGCCATAAACGCGATGTCTGTTCTGATAATTTCCCCGGTTTTCCGCGCATTCTCAAAGCGACGCACGAGGATGTCGACTTTATCTTGGACCACAGGCTCGAGGGCCATAACTGCTTTGGTGGAGAAGAACGGACTCAATGCTGCGCGACGAAGTCTATGGTGATCGTGTCCAACCGTTGCGAAAGAGGCGCCTGGAGTACCGGATAGTACTACCCAAGGGGCGTATTTATCCCTTTTTGCGGTTGTGGAGCCGTATATTTCATCGTAGTATGCTGCATCTTCAATGTGCAGCTCCTCCGGATTGATTCGAATAATGGGGCCTCGAACAGATCAGAGAGGGGCTCTTGTATTGAAGCTGTGTTTGTTTGGAGACTCACCATAACGCTCATGCATCTCTTGCAGCTTCCACATGAATTTCCCTCGTAGGATTACATTGTAGTAGAACTCATACCACAAGCTCGAGGCAGCGAGTTTGGAGCCGGGGAACTTGGCCAGCGGGTGAAAGTAAAGTCGATAAATGATGAGAGCCGCATAGCAAAAGACTGACACTATGCCTGCGCCTGCTATGAGTGTATTGAAAGTAAGTAGTGCCATAATGTCAGCACTGTGTTCGTTAGGGGAGAGCCGAAAATATTTTGAGCTTGAGAAAGATAAGATACCTACGTCGGCCGACGCTGCCACATGCACCTGCCAGATACGACTTCCGCTTTTGTACGACCATACCATTTTTTAATTCAGGCTCTTTTCTACCCCTCACCTTGGCTTGGTAGTACAAACTGAAATCGAAACAATTAATGTCTTGGCACGCGTCCGGCTACCAATGAACATATATGCAGGACTTTATTAATCAAGCCGGCATGAGGAAAGCAAGATTCAAGAGGTGCGAAGATCTCCGAGGTAGGAGCACATTGCTATCAATTAATCTTCAATTCCGTCCCGAAAAAACTAAGGGAAAGAAACTGAGTTTTTAATAGGAACTCGGGTGATGTTTGCACTCTAGTGAGTAGTATATAGCTGTCCGCAGGACCTTTGCATGACAAGTTTTCCCAATCTCTCCACAAAAACCCACCCACCAAAGCATATACCCTCTCGCACTTCAACATTCCCATTCAAACATACATCCCAAATGTATATCCTGCAGTTAGACCGATCTAGATCTCTATCGCACCAGACCAGAGAGCTATTCAAACCGTTTAAACCTCCCATTCTGCCTCGGCGAGCGATACCCAGCTTTCTAATGCCCATTAACACAACCCACTTCCCCAAACAATCTCAAAGAACATAACATACTAAGCACTCAGAACACGCCAGCGTCTCAGCCACCGAGAGATTTAGACATTTGCGCGGCGCTGTCCAGAACCAGCATTGTGCTTTTATGGTGAGTGTGGGGGCGGGCTTTTTGTATTTAGCTTTACTTGATGAAGGTTTACTGCTTTGGGGTAATGGGAGAATTGCGGGCCGCTTTTCGTTGGAGGGGCTCGAGCTCGAGCTCATGCCGTCTGGAAATCGGGGTGTTGTGAGGAGTGGGAGAGAGCGGTGTAGGGGGTAACTTAGAGAGAATTTATGAGCTGCTGAAGAATTTGTGATTGAGATCATTGTGAGATGAACAACGTGGTTTTGAAAGTCGGGGAACATTCACGGTTGAAGGTGATGGGAGAGAGGGAATGATTGGAAGAGGGTTTGGCATGAGCGGTTGCGTATAGCTAAGACTGGTTTGCTGCTTCCCGCACACTTGCTAACATCTCTCAGCTACTGTCTTGCGTGCCCGTTCTGCATCCATAAATCTTGCAATCATCAGCTAAGTCTGTTTTGTATGTGATGGGACTGCCAATCCCGATTTTGGGTGCACAGATGCCCTAGTGTCGTCATCGTCATTAGTCTATGTACTTTGAGACAGCATATCGGATTTCACATACCTCAACGTTGTGATTTATGGCACAAAGACGTAGCTATCAGTGCATGGCTTGCTAAGCCATAATGATTTCAGAAAGATGTGGCCCGGAATGTTGAACCGCCCCGGATGCGACACAGGAGGGATGATCCGGCTTCTGCAACAGCTCTTGCAAAATGGCAAGGGCATTTTGGAATCGCTAAACCGAGCCGTCCAGTTTTCTACTTCGTACTTCTGTAAAGGTCGGCGAAATGTCCATTTGCCTCTTTTCAGTTGGTATATACTGCGATACTCCCACCGTCCTCCTACTGGCTCGCAACCGCTGGGGTCGATTAAAGCCTAGCTTTTGCGGCATACTCCGTGCAGAATTTCTCCTTCTCAATCGCGGCCTTGCCCAATACATCCCATTTGTCTTTAACCAGCATCGTTTCCCAGCACAGCTGAAGCAATTCCTTCGCGTCTGATGCCCGGCTAATACCAATGGCGTCGAGCCAGGAGACCCGCTTAGCATTATATGCAGGTTCGCCCCCGCCGAAATGGGCTCCTAGAGAATAACCGAAGATTTCTTCTACCAAGTTCCATGAAACTAGCAAAGGATTCTTGAAATTAAGCACTTCCATTCCCCGGTTCCAGATAGCAGTGCGCTGCTCCGCCGTCATCTCGTTCCAAGCAACTTCAGCACACTCATTGTACCGAGTGGTTAGGCTAGCGTATGAAAAATGCCAGTAATCCAAGCCGAGGAAGCCGAGCCATTCACGCCGCTTCTTGATATATTCTTGGTGGGAAGTGAAGCATCCAACAGGATAAATTTCGTAGTCTTGGAAAGTACTCCAGGAAGGATTCGGTGGGTTGGTCATCAAGTTGAGAGCCTTTGCCTTTGACACAATCGCTTTCCTTTCCAGGACAGGCTGAGAAGAAAATAGTTGATCAAGAGCTGCCGTCTGCTCCGGGGTTTGAGGCGCAGCATAACTGCAAGTTTCTGGGAAGCCGATTCCTATCAGCCACGATCGGCGTCGACTTAAATCTATCTCGTGAAAGGGTATTGTCGAAAGGTGGGGAAGCACAGATGAACGCTCACGAAGCGGTAGTGTATGGAGATCGACGGAGATATTGTGCCTTAGCTTTATTGCAATCTTCTCAACGAGTCTGCGTTTCTCTGCTGGTTCTTGCATCCATACGATTTCAATATTTGACTTTATGCTTCCACTGCCGTCTTTGTCGTTAAATAAATAGTAAGGCCATTCGTCTAAACCCAGGAGATCTATCCACAGTCTCCATGCGGGTTCCATCAAAATCGTGTAATTGACGTCGTTGACGCTTGTGTATAAACGCACGAGGGAAGTGAAAGAAAGAAAATCCCCAGCCGGAGCCTGAGTCGAAGATGGTGATGTTGTTGTCTGCCCATACACAACAGGAGCAGGGTATCCAACTTGAGCTCGCATGGCTGGCTTTTGGACGCCAAGGATAGTGGAAGAGGTTGTTTTGATGATATGTGTATTTTTAGACAAGACTCCGAGGGCTGGACGGGACCGTGAGAGAGGAGTAGATATTGCTTGGGCTTGATATGCTGTTCGAGGCGGAGTTCGAGGTTTCTTGGATTGCGAAATGCGGCGTGCGTGACTTCTATTCAATTGTGAGCGGCGATGCTTGCAAGATGTGAAAGGTCTTACTTCTCGGGCGAGTGAATGGGGAGCCGGACAGGGGATTTTATGGGAATATCTATGTAGTGCCTATATCATTCCCTGCGACCATCGCTTTCATCGTCGCTAATGTATTGTAGCGGGGTTGGAGATATTGTTTCTCATCTGGCCTGGTCAATGCCCGCTTGGACAATGCTGGCAAAAAATTCGAGTTTCTCGGCAGCCGCCTCCGAATCCTCATCGTCGCTGCTCTCACTTAGAGATATATAACCTTTGTCATTCCCCGCAACCCCGCGTGTGTCCACTTGTGAAGTGGCGGTTTTCCACCTTTTTGGGTGCGGCATCTCATCGGATCTAGTACAGCTGGAGCTCGATGCCAATTGACTCGTCGATGAGAGTGTCCCATATGGGAATGTTTGTTTCGGAATTCGCAATGCTGATGAGACGAAAACAAAGTTTGGGGGGTTCGACGCGTTCGCGTGGAGGGGAAGCGCGACTTCGTCGCACCTATTGGCGCCAGCACGTGATCATGCTCATAGACTTCACTCCTTCCTTCAAGCAGATTTCTGTTGGGTATCATGCGCCACAGGAGGTGCAGACTGACGAGTTGGACTCTGTATCGGTTCGAGAACCGGAGGAGTCGGGATTGGATTTGATGGCAGACCCGACGCTGAAGAGGTCATGGCTAGATCTGATGCTGGGTCAGGCAGTGCTGGAGGCATGGGCTTTGGAGCCAATGCCGGGAGTCTGGCTGGTCTATCGTACTGAGATACATATTCTGTAGAGGGATTTTTGTGTAGATTGACGTTGGGAGGTGTGTAGTTATCGTAAGGAGAATTGTATTTGGGGTGTCCAAGCATCGAGGGGGTTGATGGCTCGGATTTTGGGGGAGACTCAGAAGTGTTTGCGCGAGAGGACCTCCAATGTGGATTGCAAGGCGTCTGAGATCTAGTAACGTGGTATTTGTAACCGAGCTCGCTCTTCCATCCAGAACCACATTTGCCGCATGTAAACTCCGAGGGGGCAGACGGATCAGAGTTTCGTGGGCGACCGCGAGGATCTGCCTGCAACGGGTCGAAATGTGGATTACATGGGGTCAGAGATTTAGTGAGATGATGCTGAAGACGAGCTTCAGTTTTCCATCGAAAGAAGCATTTTTCACACTGGTAAGGCTTCAAGACACTCTGCCACAGGTCCTCCGGGGTAGATACTGGAGCTCTATATATTCTGTTGTTAGCAGAAGTCACATCCAGATGAAGTTGGGAACTTACACCTCAATTGGGTGAAAAGGTTGCCTGTCTTTGAGAATATCTGTCTTAGATGATTTTTCTACAGTCGGCTGCATGAACTTTTCCGGGGGCTGGAAAATTCCACCTGCTGCCTCGTGATCCTTCTCGTTTTTACCGTCGCTCAGAGAGGTGTATCCTTGGCCATCGGGATACCAATAGCATTTTGGAGACAGAGCAACAGCGCTGATCCCCGGACTTGTTTCAGAACTTGTTGTATCAATCCTTGGTGTCGGTGGTGCCTCATCCGCGTACAACATTCTCAGAATGTTTGCGCTTTTGAGACGGTACGTCTCGATAGGAGGAAATGATACATCCCCTGGAATTTCCTGTTGCGTCTTCTCAGGACTATGATTCATGATCTGCAAATCCTCGTCCATCAGAGCCATGCCGTCAATACTCATTACTAACTTCTTGCTTGGTGTGTCTGGCTGCGGGGTCGTGTTTGCGCTTCTCTTCCTTTTTGATGGCGGGGGCGAAGTATCATCGCCACTGGAGATGCTGATGACAGAGAGCGACCTGCGCCTCAGCTCAGTTCTAGGCGTGGTCTCCATGAGCGATGGCTCTGCATTCGGACAAACCAAGTTTTGTTTTACTGCTTTATTACTTCATTGAATATTGTTCGCTTGCAGCTTTCTTACGGTAGCGTAAGGTTACCGTACCTAGATAGTTGAAAATGGTGCGCACGAGCCATTTCACGGTTGCACGTGAGCATGAATTTAACTCTCACTTCGTTTCCACATCAACGCGTCTCTCGAACCATTCTTCTTCTCTCTCTCCCATCAGGCCATAATCCTTCTCTTTATCTTCCTCCATCACCCACCAATTCGATTCAATCCAATTCCACAATGCCGAGCTCGTGGGGTGGATTGAAGCGTTCATTCCGTGCATCAAGCCCATCAGAAGACGCGGACGACCAGCCCCTCAAGCGCCAACGTCCAAATGCTTTTGCCATCAAAAGCGTCTCTCTGCACCACATACATGGCGAGGAGATCAAACAAGCGGCTACAATCCTATCGACGGTCCAGCCCAAACAGCAATTGAGCCCTCCAACACAGGCCAATGCTTCGCAATGGCCATCAGCAGCTGGAGATCACGCTACCGAGGCACCCAAATCAGAAAGACGCGCCGCGATACCGAGTGACTTTTGCAAATTGAAAGCTGTCACAAAATCGGAATCCTCTTCAGATTCTCGATCCCCTGAATTATCAGAAACGAACACGGCTTCAATAGGCAGCAGTATCGTGGAAACCGTGGCTCAAACTATTGAGCAAGGCATCCTAAGAAACATCCATCCACACTCCAACTTACAAGACAAGTTCAATGCCATCCACGCCTTGGTAGATCTCGCATATGCAACCTCATTTCGATCGGATCTTTCAAGCACTATCAAAAACCAGCGACTGTTCGACCGAATCTTCGAAGCGGTGTTCCAGATTCTCGGTCTGCTAAACGCAGAAGAGACCAACCAGCTGATCTCAGACCGGAACTTCATGGGCAAGGTCAATGCGCTCAAATCTCGGCCTTGGTGGACGCCATCCGAAGACTCACTTGAATGGGATTGGATAGGTCTATATGATCTGATTGACATTGTGGACCCTCCGACGCAGCTTAATCTGGACCTATGGAGACGCAAAGCAAGTGATTACTTCTGCAGCGCAATGGCGCTACCCGCAGCCCAGGTCTACAACGATACGAATGACCGGCTGGCCGAAGTTCGAACGGTATTGGAAATGTCAATTCGAAGAGGCCTTATAGCGAAGCTAACCCCTCAAACCTGCCTCGAGAGTAAAAGCAACGCGCTCTCCTTTTTAGGCCTGATTGGAAATTGGTATGCGGAGATATGGAGCAGAGAGCGTATGAACCCTGAACTTTACGGGGATGCGCTTGATCAACAAGACTTGGTGACTGGAGCAATGGAGCATATACTCGCAATGTCTTCATGGGAAGAGCAGCAGACATATCTAGAGAATGGCGATTTCGCGGCTCACCTCGAGACTCTCCGTAAGGACAAACAAGGCCTATTTCCCGGACTACGGAGTGTCCTACAGCAGCTCGATGTTCCCGGGTCAAATTCTTCGCTACCACAGAATGAAGATGCCGTCGGAGATCTTATGATGATCGAGGCTTATTGAAAAGCGGTCGCGCCAGCCATGTATGAAATTTCAAACCACAAGTCTTACAGGATCGTGGAACTGTACCATCATATTGTATACCAATGTAATTTACTGGGAGTTTTAGATTGTAATTACAGCATCTCTTAGTTACCTCTTCCTTCGCATTTGTCGCTTTTCCATCGCTCAACCTCTCCATCCGCACATCTCGCTGTTGGTAGGAGGTATTCGAACTTACGAATGAACGCACACTGATATCAGGACCAAAATACGTCAACTTGGAGGCAGTCGCATGCCACTTCACATCCACGTGATCTACCCCACTAAAGTCGAATCCCATCTCACGCGTTTCTCATTTCCAGTTTCCTCATGTGCAGCCCTCAGACTGCCACTCAACGGAAGCTCCATATCCTCAGTTCTTTGCTCGAAATTAAAGATATCACTACACTTGCGGGGCTCCTCCCGAAGCACAGCCGCTCTCAGAGAGCATCAACAAGTGAACAATGCATGCTGTGGTGATTGATGATTGCAGCACATTCTCAATCCTTCATTGGCCGAGGACCTCTAGGTAGTCCAAGGAAAGGAAGACTTGGGGTGATAAAACGCACGTGATGGAGAATATTGAGGGACACGGGGAAGGCCGACTGCGGTCCGCTGCTCATTAATCTTCAGTGGGTATTCGGCATTTTCTCTGATACTTGATTAAGGCATTCGGATTAGCTCATACTCTTAAACGACAGACGCCTTGCCATTGGCGAGCGCTGATCATCGAGCCTCGTTGTGGATGCAAAAGCAGTCAGACTGCAGCCTGCCTAGGCATCCACCAACATTTGAAATAAGACTACGCAATTCCAACCAGCTTTCGACAACAAAACTATCCTCGTGGACATCTTCCAACTTCATACCACCTTCAAATATTTGGAAAGTCATTTAAAATACCACATAAGTGCCAGTACAATGCCGAGTCCGGGTTCAAATTCAGCCCCCAACGGCACCAACGCGCGATCGCCGCCAGCTCCGCCAGCCCGCACCCCTCGACGAGAAACGCACAGGGTCCTGTATGACTTTGTAGGCCAGAATGAGAATGAAGTCACCATGAAAAGAGGCGAGCACGTCTTGGTCACGCTAGGTGATACCAATGGTACGAACTTTCCTCCTAATCCGCACAAAGTTACTACTGACTTTGACAAGGCTGGAGTCTGGTCAAAATGGAAGCAGGAGTACGCTGGGCACCTTCTAATTACCTTGCAAAGCTGGAGCCAGACGCTCCTCCAATCCCTCGCGAGCCCGCATCACCAGTTACCACATCCTCGGGATCGTCTCCAACACCTTCTCTGCCTTGTGATCAATCCAAGAGGAATTCAGCTGAATGCAAGCGGACACCTGATGGATGTAGTGGTTGCAATGACCAGTATTTTCTCTGTCGAAGGCACCTTGCCGTAGATCCGACTCCTTCAACCTCCCAATGGTTTGGAAGGTCTGCACGTACGTTGTTTGTGGGTCAGCAGGATCCACAGATCTGTATTGCATGCCGAGTCCGGATCATAGTTGCCGGTGAAGACTTTTGCTCTCGCTGCAAGATTGATCGTACCGAACCCGTCCAACGACTTCCGACCTCTTGCTACATACCCGAGAAGGGCTTACCGCGAAGGGCCATGAAAGTAGCGCCTGCCCAAACACAAGGTAAATTCAACAGCTGAACCAATTACCCACCTATGCTAACCTTGCAGAACCTCAATTCAACGAATTGCATCTTGTTTGCGGTCCGTGCCAAAAAGCAAATGCACATTGTACCGGCTTTCCCAGCCACATTTGTAAACGCTGCAACGACAAGAACATCGATTGCCAAATTACCTTGAAACCTGCAGTCATCAATCAAATCATAGGCTCTAATACTCCCAAAAAGGCAAGGGGCGACAAATGGAACTCTGGTCATGATGCCCCACGGAAAGAAAATGCAGCGTCTTCCGGAATCGAGCGCGAAGGCATGGCTCTCGCCAAGAAAGAAGCAAGTACGCCGATTCCAGATCTTGCACCTCTCGCAGCCGAACCAGCGGGTCTACGTCCCCCAAGGCGGGTATGTGAAGACTGCAAGGCCAACGGAGATGAGCATGACCCAGAATGGCCAAGTTGCACGTCATGTGAAAAACTGAAATCAAGCACTCCAACCAATGGACAGTCTACTGCTCCGCTTGCAAAGAACCACCCTAGTCCGCAAAGATTCATACGCAAGAATGTCACATGTTGTTTACCCGCCCCACGCTCGTTCGTGAGAGCTCCAGCGAAACAAGAACCATTGCCAGATAAAGCAGCAGGACTAGTCCATTTGGAGTCCTCAGACAAGCTAGATCCCAAGGAGCCAAGAGAGCAAGACCGTGATGGCGACGAATGGGAATGGATAGAAAAGCTAGAATTAGAGGATGATATAGATATTGTTGTCATAGAGCCCGAGCCTCAGTCGGCCAAATATTAGCTTGAGTCAGATACGCAAGACGTAGAGATGGAAAAGGAGATCGATATCAAAATTTATACATTAGGCCATGTTTCTCACCGCTCGAACCTAGTGAGAGGCTCGGGAAGGGATATTAGGTCTACTTGCCAACGCATGGACCTCGAAGGCGTTATTCTCAAGGTAAGTCGTTTCCTCAAGGTATGCACATATACTAACGCCTACCAGAACTACAACTCGAGCGAAGAAATCAGGACGAACCGGGCAAAACTAGATCGCATACATTGAAATCTGCAGACTAGACCTCCAATCCAAATTCTCATCCTACACTCCAAAAATCCCCACACCCTACAAAAGAACCCCATCTCAAGTTTTCTCACCCTTCTTCCTAAACTGCCACTCCCTCCCCGCATCACAATCCGGACACATCCACTCCATACTCTGCGTGAACGTCCCCGGCGACCACTCCCTCCAGCGACAGAGCGGCCCCGCTTTATCAACTCTGTAGTTGTAGAGTTTTAGGCCTAAGGCGATTTTGGAAGCCATTTGAGCGCAGGTTGCATAGTGGGATTCGGTGTGCGTGCAGGTGTAGGTTGTCAGGAGGAGTCTGCAAATTTTTTCTAGCTATTGCTGTTTGTGTTGTTGGGGGTGTGGTAAGGGATTAGGGCGTGAAAAAGAGGTGAGAAGGTAGGTTTGAAGGGATTGAAAGGGTTTGTTGGAATCATCGTTGAGTAATGATTTGCTTATCTGCCTTCAAATCCTCAACCGTGAATGTGAAGTATCCCCATCCCCACAATCCAGCAACCCCTTCCCGGTCCAGTGAATCAAGTCTCCCATCCCTCTTCTCAAAACTTCTTCTCCAAAGGCTTGAGTAAAATATTCCCATATTTCCACTTCCACTCCTTCAACTCCGGATTACAAGCCTCACAATCCCAAAATACCCTTTGCGTTACCAGTTCCCTTTGATCTGGACAGTCCGGACCGGGCCCTGTTTTGTTCTTTATGGCGATGTCGCAGGGGGTCCAGCGTTGGGTGGAGTGGTTGCATTTGTAGGTTGATAAGAGGGGACGGCACATGGTGTTGGATCTGTGTGGTTATGTTTTCGCTTTGGGCTTTCGTTTTTGAGGTTGCAAATTTGGGATGTTGTGTTTTGTGGTGATGGAGGTTGGGTGTTTTGGAGTTGAGGAGAGTTTTCATTGTGGGTGGGCAATGATATAATGTGAATTGGGATCTCGATTGTTTGCGGACTAGCTGTTTAGTTGTGAATGGACTGCTTTGTGGTGAATGAGGGTTAGCGCCATTTTTTCTACAAACTTGTTCTTTCACCAAGACTTGGGAATTCTTTCTTTGAAAGAAGGATCGGATGGGAATGAGCTCGGTACTCGATCTCGCTGTTCAGGGGAGGGGCAAGCCTCGCTTAGGCCTGCTTGGGGAAGGGGGTCAGGGGCACAAGCGAGGAAGGATCACTTATTGATGACTTTCAACTTAGAGAGAGCATGCTATTAGACTCTCTGGTATGTCCTAACTAGGACTACGAAGAATAGTGTAATTAGTCCAACAGATTGCAGAATTACTGCATGATTCGGTGAGGCTGCATAACAGGAAAGTCTCATGGATTCTTAAGTTTTTATAGCGCCTTAGTCGCTCCTGCGCATTGATATTTACTCTACTGCCAACACTCCACCGCGACGAAGGAAATATACGATATCCAACAGCAAGATGGCTCCAAAACGATAACTCAACTTTCTGCTGTGGTTCGGATCCCACGTGACTGTTTCAATTAAATGTCTTGGATCAATGGTGCACGAGGTGGATCCGAATTTGTCGACATCGCCAGTCATACTTCAACATTTATCCTCAATCATCACCATCGTCTTCGCGACCGCCTTCGATTCGACTCGTGATAAATCCATTGCATCCCAAACTTTCTGATTGTTGCCCGGCATGCCGGACCGTTTCGCCCGATTGGGCGTTGGTTTCACACCCTGACATAAAATGTCCAGCCAGCTGGCCCAGCTCCAATGAGTCAACCCCTCCTTCTCGATCCTGATCTGCCTGCGGGGGTTTCTATAAGGTCAAGAGCTCCCTCCTCCCTCCAAGATAATTTTTATTAGGAGGAAACCGCAGCTACGACTACAATCATGAAGATCACACAAGTATTCCCTCTTCCCTCACCCGAAATGTCCAATGTTGATCAAGTCAAGCTGCACATCTACCCTATCAAGTCCCTGCGGGGCATCTCCCTCCCAACCGCCCAGCTCAACGCCCAAGGCCTCGCCTTCGACCGCCGATACATCCTGTTGAAACCTAGACCAGAGGGGAAATGGACCAACATGTTCGTGGGGAACATCCCCGAGATGGCGCTCTTCCATTGCGCGTTCTCTCCTAAAGGCACAGGCTTCACCGTATCCTACCATACCCCAACCCTACCTATCGCACCTCCAACTGCAGCCCAAACTACAACCGTCGAGATACCGTTAGACCCTGATTGCTCCGACCTAGAGAAGATACAGCTGGAGCTACACACCGTATCTGCGTACCCCGCCTGCCGCATGCCAGATAGAATCAATACATGGTTCAGCGAATGTTTCGGCTACGAGGTTGTACTTGCATACCTGGGAGACGGGCTAGGAATCAAGAAGAACGATGAGCTTGCAAAAGACTGGATCTCGAATATCAAACCCATTATTCCGAAATCGCTGCTCACAGAAGTCAGTTTCTCGGACGGAGCCGCTCTACTTGTCAACTCGGAAGCGTCATTAGTGGAACTGCATCCGCGATTAGGGGATGGAGAGAAAGTAATTCTAGAGAAATTCAGGCCGAATATCGTGGTTGATGGCGAAGGGGCTTGGGATGAGGATTACTGGGCTGAGCTTACGCTTGTTGGGAGCGGGGTGAAGATTATATTGACGGATAACTGTACGCGGTGTACGAGTATCAATATTGATCTTGAGAAGGGAAAGATGGGGGAGGGAGAGAGCGGGAAGTTGTTGAAGAAGATGATGCATGATCGGAGGGTTGATACGGGGGATAAATGGAGTCCTGTTTTTGGACGCTACGGATTTCCTCTTGCGGAGGCGGAGATTAAAGTTGGTGATGAGGTTGTGGTTAGTAGGAGAAATAAGGAGCTTACTGTTTCGAGTGAGTTGGGCTTCTCTTCTGTGGAAATATTATTGTGGCTAATTTCTGACAGAGGATGTGATGCCTCGACTTGCGAAGTTTGAAAGTTCGTCCCCCTCAAGCTTCAGCGCTATTTCTAGTGCTCCAGGGCTGAGACCAGCAAGGGGATTATTGACTAAAGTGCCAGTCATTCAAGTCCTGGTTCTCTGTATTGGGCTCTTGGTATACCTTTGGGTCCAAATTCCCGCGAGCTGAAGATGTTTGAGCCTATTCGGAGAGGGAGTTCCGTCAGGCAGCATGCCGTCAAAAAATCTTCACACTTTCCGACTCACATCAGGGCCAATTCTTCCTGCAGAAACTCAGGCAGCTCCCAAGGGAATAATGTTTAATCTAAGACCTACAAACAAACCTCAAGAGACCAACACTTGGCAACGCAACACAACGCAACGTCACAGTACACCGAGCACGTGTCCCTGTGTAACAGGCCAAGCCCTATGTACCATCCCCCTTCCACCACGTATCCATGCCTTCCCGTCCCCAACCTCCCCATAAGGCTGACGCGAGTTTGCCAACACCCTCACCATCCCCCTCTTCCGACCCAAAATTAGACCTTTTCCGCAACGTCACCCCACGGGCAGCAGCATGCAAGCATGCATGTCATCAGGCATCACTGCACGGCTGTACCCAAGATCTCGGATTCTCTTTTGAGTTTACTGTAAAGAGGGCTTCTAGAATGTTCTTGGTGGAGAGACGGGGCGGGAAGGGGCATGGATATGGCGTGGGACGAGGGAAGCCTCGGGGTACACTGCATGAGGCATGAGGCGTGCGTGGAGGGGAAGAATGTTATTTTCTGGGGTTTGTTGGGCGGGGCCGGAAGGAAAAGGGGAGGGGAGGGGATTGTTTTGACAAGTTACTTGAGCGAGGATGCATTGGGGTGCTTGCCGATTTTTACGTGGTCTGAATGGGGTTGGCTTTGGGAGTGATCGGGAGATGTGTTGTTCGGATAGGGGCTTAGAAGGAGATGTTTGTACGAGTTTCTCAACGGATTTTGGGGATGTTGGTGCTGTTGGTGAGGGGAGGTGATGGTGTGTTGTTGGTTTGCTTCAAGGCAGGTGATAATTATGCTGTGAGTGTTTGGATGGCAGGCTAAGTTGGAAATCATAATCCAGAGAGGACCTTCATTGTCATTACTGTAATTTTAATCGCGTGGCTGGTAAAATCTCCACTGATTGCTGCATGTATCTTCAAATGTAGACACATGTGAAAGGGCATGCGAGGAAAGATTCGGGCTGAAGGTACTCTATTATCCCGACTGCTATCTCGAAGAAAAAAAATCATTTTATTTATCCATTGTGATTGTGTACAAAGTTCTCAACCCATTCCATCCCGAGACATTTTCCCTCCAAACGAAAAACAGTACTCCAGTTCAAGACAACCACAACAACAAACGCCTAATTGCGCGAGCAAGGCGGGTCTAATAAATTGATTCTTGCCACCGGAAATGGGGGTTTTTTATGACGGTCTGACAGGGGAAGAGACAATATTACACTGTCAGGAACAAACAATCCAAAGAAAAGTAGAGAAAAGGAAATGTAACAGCTGGGCGTGTTTGATGGGACCGCTAGAACCGACGGCCGGGAGGCGGTGATGCTTGCTAACATACAGGAATCGAAACCGGGACGGCGAAATACAGATTTTTTAGTCGTTACATCGTGAGATAACAGGAAGCTGAAAGGAAATTGAACGAGAGTCGGAGAGTTCGGATACTCGAGCGCATGAATATCTTGGTCTATCTGGCGATGTCCGTTTGGTGATGGTGGGTCTGTTGTTGCCATGGTTGGTGGGGTAATTATTGCTCGCTCCAGGCCGAAATTGTGAAATGAATAAGGATCAAGTTCGGAGAATATACATCGCTAAGATCGACCCTGCAGATGCAGATGCAGATGCGCCAACGTTGTCTCCCATGCCCGCATAATATGCACGCGGGCGAACCTCGCACGTACACGAGACAAGGACAAGCATGATAGACGCTGTTGGCAACATCCGATCGGAGAATCAACCACTTCCGACTTTTGGCAATACCTACTGACTGACTGCAAGTTGATGGAAGGCCTAGTGCTGATGACTGCTAAAGCCGAGTCAGTGGCTGATTTTATATTTGTTGAATGTCA
>Ga0247778_1000164_pt1 | contig 117408 bp, 129 predicted proteins | sample UWRJL049202B5_FD_179939 | JGI IMG/M metagenome (GOLD analysis project Ga0247778, IMG submission 179939) | Plant litter microbial communities from Arlington Agricultural Research Station in Wisconsin, United States - UWRJ-L049-202B-5 | ecosystem: Environmental > Terrestrial > Plant litter >... | reverse complement strand
CGGCAAATCCACATAAAACTCATTCGCCACGCGATTCAACTCCCACAAGCGACTCCAAGGCACAGCGGGGAAATCATGATGCTCATTATGCAAGCCCACGTTATAAGTAAGCCAGTTCAGGGGTCCGTAGTAAGAGAACGTCTCGGGGAGTTCGGTTTGTGTGAGGGGGTCGATGGCGGTAGGGTCGTGGACGGGGGCGTTGAAGAGGTAGTGTTCTGCTATGAAATGGCCGGCGCAGGGATGTAAACTGCCCGCCAAAAAAGAGCTGAGGATCAAATACCCCAAGCTTCTCCAGGACCCGAAATGAACGATGGCGTAATCGAAGAGTAATTGTGCGAGTATGTTGAGGAAATGGATAGACGTGAAGGGCACTTTGTAGATGAAGACGGGCCGGATGGCGTAGAAGAGGATTTGGAAGGTGCAGAAGAATGCTTTGCCTAGGATGGAGTCGAGGAACAGGGCTTCGAGGGCTGTGGGGAGGTCGGTGTCTAGGCCGTCGACGCCGAGTGATTTGTGGTGTGTTAGGTGGTATGGCTATATCTTCCGTCAGCTAAATTCTTCTCAATCGTATCCTTCAATGGCCAATTGGACTTCCCAAGCTCTGCCCTCCCATTTCTGCCACTCCCAAGCAAAGAAAAGGGAACTCACCCTAAAACTAGCACTATACGGAACCCCAATCCCCAAATTCGCCACAACAGCCAACGCCCGATTCCACCTCGCACTCCTAAACGCAAGATTATGGCTAATCTCATGAATCGCCAAAAACAGATTCTGGTTCGCCGTCGCGCCCACCACATACGCAACCCCCCACATCCGCCAGCTCCAGAAATTCGTGTCTCGTAGGGAATACGCAGCCAGGATTTGGATGGATACGACGAGGAGAACCAGATATTTGGTTAAGGGTTCGGGACCGCAGAGTTTAGTGACCTGTAAGAGGATTTGCGTTAGTCAATTGGCTTTTGTGAAGGGGAGCAAAAAGATGATAGCTCGGGGAGGCGAGGGAAGTTAGGAGGGGGAATAGAGGGAAGAGAGACAAACCTCAGGATGAGCTTTAATAATAGCCATCCTCCTCGTCCGATGCGGTTCCTCAGTATACGTCCAAAAGAAATCATTCTCGTGCTTTTCCCATCCCTTCTTCTCTTGCCCCTTCTCGCCCTCCTGTAACCCCACACTCTCTTCCGCCTCTGGGGAAACTCTCAATCTCGCATTTTCTATTTCTTTCGTCTTTGCTTTCGATTTCGCCGTAGTGATCGTAGATGTAGAAGCAGGCATAATGAGTGATGTGCCTGCTGCCAATTGAGTTGTGAGGTTGAATTGAGAGATTGTTGAAATCGAAATCGAAGCTCGAACGATTGCTTCGTACGATGTGGGAGGTTTACTAGCGCAGGTCCGCTTTTTAGGGGTCCAGGGTAAATCCACCCAATCGCTGGGCCGAATTTTGGAACGGGGTTTTATCAATTAGTGCGAGGCAAATATTTGTTCTCACACTCAAACGGCTAATTCATTCATCAAGACATTCACGGTCGGATTGTGCATTAACGAGAGCCTCGTGCAAAGCTTTATTATCTAACCTCTCTTGAAGACTAGTTACTGTACATTGTTGCAAAAGCTTTTTATTTTCCTTCCCTTGTGCAAAGCGAACAAATGATCAATTTCGGAAACCTATTATGATCGAAACTTTGCAGAAAAGACACTCTCATCAAGCCCTGAAGTTTGCGATTCCTCCCCTGAGCTTTCGCACCCATTCTTGCCATCAAATCTATCACCTGAAATACCATGTATCGACCCACCATCACACAAAAAACTAGCTCCTCAAAGCACCGACCGAGCAGACAAGACTCTAAAAAGGTTTAGCGGCCCGGGGAACGAGCAAGGCTCTCATTGAGACGGCGTTGGAGGGCAGCCTGGACATTCCCTCGTCGAACGGGAGAAAGAGGTGGTCTATATCCAGCCGCACCTTGGGATTGTTCACGCGCTGGGGAGGGCTTGAACACTGGCGCATTAGGAGAGAACTGCTTTTCCGAGCCAGACGACTCATTGGAAACGTGTCGATACATGTCTGAGCGTGGTGGGAACGATGGTGCTTGGGAGATCGAAGGTTGTTGGTACCCAGCATTCTCGTAACTGATAGGAGACGAGTATGCTGGAGATGGTTGGGGCGACGGCAAAGGTGTGGCCTTCACATACCCGGTCACCTCAACAAGAATTCCAGTATTTGGATCTGGCACAAGCACAGTCTGCATCGCCGGGGGTGCGGGCTGCCGAGGCACGATGGGAGATGGAATCTGGAAACCATTCTGGACATAAGTTGTGTGACGGGCTCCTGGTGCAGAGAATTGGATTACAGGAGAGTTCGAAGCAGGCGGCGGTCCGGGCGTAATATACGAACGCGGAGGACGCGGTGTAGGGAACGGTGGTTGAGTTCGCTCCTTGAATTTTATCGGCTTCGACTCGTCTTGGGCATCCTCCACGTGCGGGCGCGGTGGTTGTGTACCAAAAGAAGCTTGATTGCCACCAGGTGCGAACCTCGAAGCGGAAAGTCCAGGAGCACTCTTGAATTGTGCATGCGGCGTGGCCATCTTAGGCTTGACGGCGAGCGGTTCCGTGGTAAAGAAGTCCAGGGATGGCTTCTCCTCGTCATCCTTTTCCAACTTCAATGCTTGAAACGTCTCAGCAAGGCGGTCACACTCAGAATTTGTGGCGAGGTGCGAGTTACCCCTGCTAGGTGGAGCATCCGCAACTGACTTCATTGTCTTGCTTTCAGCTTCCTTGCGCATTGGCTCGGGTTTGAATGACAAAGAAGATAGATCCGATACAATCCTCTCGTACATGGCAGAATCAGGCTTAGGAATGGATTTGGTCTCTGTATTGCTCTTTGGGGCCACAGAAACCTCAAGGACCTTCGTCTCAGTAGCAGGCTTAAGCCCAGCAAATACGTGCCATGCGCCAGCAGACGATGAAGGCGCTGCTTCAATTTGGCGTTGTTCATCTGCGGAAGAAAATGGAGATTCGATCTTTGAAAGCGAATTATCTGGCATGACAGTGGAGATGCTGGTTAATAGAATCATCTTGTCTTGACTCGAAGGCTCGACTTGGCTATTTAGAGATGCAACTGGCTTGTCCTGAAGGGCAGCCTTGAAATCTGGGATCTCAGGATTCTCCGGGGCTGGCTTAACAGCTGTTGCGAAAGGCTCAACCTTCCTCAAATGAGGAGGGAGAGTTTTCTCTTGGGCCGGAGTTTGGGCTGTGGCCTTCTGGCCATGCTTCGCATCTTGAGATGGAATGGTTGTGTTGAGCTTTCGAAGATGAGGAGGCAAGGGCTTGTCCTGTGCAGTACCTTCAAGGGCTTCCTTTGACTTAAATACATTCTCGCTCTCCTTGGAAGGCTTTGGCTCGACCTGTTGGATGAGACTAGGCTGGCTTTGAGTGACCACTGGCACAAGGTTTGCTGGCTTAGGCTTCTCTGGCTCGACTCCTGACTCCGTTGTGGCAAAGGTTTGCCAGCCCTGGCTTGACGTGACAGCTGCTGGCGTGATCAATGTGGGAGGGCGTACGGCTGGCTCAACCCCAGAAGTGGTCTTTGCCCAGCTCTTCCAACCAGTAGTAGATGTCGTGGGTGTCAGGTCTCGAGCCTTGTATACTTCTACTAGTCGAGCCTTGGAAGGTGTCGTAGGCGGGCTCTGGACATCAAGTGCCAAGTCTTCACCTTGATCGAAACCGACAGGCTTTTGAGACGACTTCGCAGGTTCCGCACTGGATTTTGCCTTCGCAAATGCCTGCCAACTGTTCGTAGTTGCAGCAGGCTTGGTAGTTTGAGAAGATCTCTCTTGTGTGGCCTGCTCTTGTGAACCCTTGGGCGGAGGATCAGTCGCACCTACTTTGGGAACGCTAGGAGAGGAAGCCCGTACGGACTGGGTTGGCGTGGGCTTTTGAGATTCCGTCTTATTGCTAGTATTCGCAAAGGATTGCCAGCTTCCGACAGATGACGCAGGAGCTCTCGTTGTTGGAGCAGGAGCCGGACGAGTTGTTATAGAGGCCATGTCCTTCTTCGATAGTAGTTCTTGCTTAACTTCTAGTGCCAAATTACGCATGCTGAGAAGTTCGTCGACAGAATAGTTGCGAGTGCTCTCAGTATCAGACAGCGCACTACCGTGGGCGACGTTTTGAAGTTCATTGTTGGCAGGGGGGTTGGGACCTGCGACGGCAAGCATCTTGGCCTCCTTCTTCTCTCTCTCGGCCTCTGCCTCTTCCATCTCACGGATGTGACGCTCAAGCTCATCCTCATCATCTTGCTTAGCCTTATCAGCGGCAGCCTTGGAAACACCGTTTGCTGTCTCCATACTATTCGCAGGACGATTGCATTCTGCGACTTGAATTGCATCCGCCGACTCCTCTTCTCGTCCCATGAGGGCTTTCGCAAGAATCTTCCATCCCATATCGGTGATGTAAACACCTACTTCCTCTTGTCTTAGCTTCGTGAAGACATCCGAACGTCCGAAGAAATCGGTAACCAGTTGCTCAGCCGCCATGATGTGTGGCTTTGAGGCCATGAAATCAAGAGTTGGTGCATCACGAGGCAGCTTAGTATCTTCGACAGTGTTGAAAAGGCGGTTCAAGAAAGTATCGTAGTACGAATCGATTGTGTTGAAAACGCTTTGGACAGTGTAGTCGTCATTCAGGACAGCCAGATCCATGAGTGCGGAAGGAGCTGCAAAATTCTCGTCAACATGCTGCTCGATCTTCTCGACAGGCTCGGTATCCTCGTCCTCAATGTCCAAAAGGCGCTCAACACCTTCGATGCTGTTCAAGAGATTGAAAAGTCGAGTGTTGATCCGCCCGTTGGTATCTTCATTCTGCCCACTATCTGATGCAATTGAAATAAGGTCTGTTGACTCACCTCCTTCAGCAGGTAACTCGGAGAACTGTCTATCGATATCCATCTTCATAGATGCAAGGGCAGCTTCAGGTGCTAGGCTTGCTGATTCTAGGGATGGAACGATAGAATTCGACGAGTCATTCAAATTGGTGGATGGTGTTTCTAGAATCGAGGACTTTGTCTTGCGATTGAAAACTGGTCTCCAGGCATCGCTGACAATCATGTTGTAGGTGCCTCGAGCCCAAGCAGGGAGTTGAAATTCGATGACCCATGTTGGCGAAACATCACCCTTGTGATTAGCCTTGAAGGTGATTTCTGATGAGCTCGCAGTCCAAGTTGCGTCGTGGAAAACACTCTCCTCAAGAATGCGCTCTCGAGTTTCGTTGACCTCGATGACCAGAACACAAGGTGATCGTCCATCAGCTTTCGTAACCTTGAGGGTACAATCTACTGCGCCTGCTCCATTCTTTTTGACTTTGACAGGATGCTCTCGCACAGTTACCAGGGGTTTATCGAGTGTTGGTGCCCAATCGGAGCTCTTAAGGCCGGCCAAAGGTACTTCAGCCCGTGGTTTGATCATACCTTCTTCAATAGATGCAGATGACAAATTAGATACAACTTTCCGAGCTTGGCTGCTAACCTGACCGCGCGAAGGGGGATGCTCAGCTGTTGTGGGAGGGCCCAGGTCCAGAGAGGCGACATCTGTATTATTGACCCCAGTTTCCGAGTCTGATCTCACAGAAGATTTACTCGAGTAAACAGCAAAGGGATATTTTGGACCAGACGAAGCGCTCTTGGTTGCGTGTATCGAAGTCGAAAGCCCGTTCTTCGTCAGGGACTCAAACAAGTCCTCGACTTCACCAGGCTTTTTGCTGCTGTTGAGTGAAACAGTAGACTTATCCTCATCAGACTTCTTGTTTTGTTCCAGTGAGATGAGAGATTCAGTCTTCACAGGAATCTCCCCCGGACTTGTTTGTTGGTGAGGCATCAAAGCTGTTTGGTAACGGGATTGTGCCACCTGGGTTACGTGCTCAAATGGTCTCAGCTTTGGCTCCTCCTTCTGTTGAGGATTTGGCTCTGGGCTTGGTCCCCACATGGAACCTGAAAGGCCTACCAATCCCTTTGGCTTTGCTGGGGGGTCACCGGTGACGTTTGTGAGTGATGGACGGTTGCTGTCAATCACACTAGGAGTCGAAGAAAGCTTCTTGGCAGAAACACTCTCTGGCGCAGATTGAACTGGTGCCGGTGGAGGTGGTATGTTTTCCTTCTGGGGAGCAATTGGTGTCGGCAACTTTGGGGGAGGCTGCTGTGGATCTCCACCAAAATGGGACATGAATTGCAAAGGTGTCGCTAGATTCCCATATCGGGTTCCGGCAACTGGCTTGTAGGCAGCTCTTGCTGGAACTTTCGCAGCTTGTTGTGTTGGACGATACTGATCACGACCGTGCTTCGAGTTCTTCTTGCTGGGAGCAGCCATGGTCTGGCTTGGCTCATCACGCAAGCGATTGATGGCAGCCTCGATCCGAGCGTTGTTTCCAACATTGCGACGAGCGCTATCGAAGAATGCTTGAGGATTAGGCATTGCACCGTGTCTTTGCGGCCTGTAGATTTCATGAGCTCGGAACGAAGCGTTAAGAGGTTACGAAATAACTTACATGCCGCGATCACCAATCGAGGCGTAACCACCCCGGCCTCTGTGCGCACGACCACCCGAAGGTGCGTGGCCTCCCCTGCTTGAAAAATTACCTCTGCCACGGCCTGGAGATGAGCTTGATGCTCCTCTTCTCAGGCGGTAAAGCTGGCCATCGGCTATCGAATCAAGCTCGTCTTCAGCTGGATCAACATCATCAAACTGCACGTCTAAGCAATGTTAGCGAGTATCAAAGAAACGGAGCGCCGCGATACTCACTAAGCCAAGGATTACTTGGATCTGGTGCGCGGGCTGTCTTCGCGGCATGGAGTTTATGAAGTGGAACACGGGGTCCGTTGTCTTCAAGAGGTAAAGTATCTTTTCTTGAAACTCCAAGCTCTTCCTGTATCAATTGTTAGTGATCCCTTCTGTATTGATGTTCGGGAAGTGCGATGAGTGCAGTACCATCATTGCAGCGTGGATCATAGCTAGCCGAGCGAGCTGTTCTTCTGTTTGCTGAGGCTCATGGCCGTCCTGGCCTGGGAGTTGACGATCGCCAGCCATCTTCGATAGTGCCGCCATCTTTAGAGAAGAAAGATTGGAAGGAATCGAAGATAAACTGCAGAAATCAAGTAGTCAGCTTTGTTGGGACAAATCCTCAAGGACTGCGCGATCTTTGTCGACCTAGGCCACTCACAGGGTTAAAGGTATGGAGATTCGCAGTATACGGCAATTTAAGGCGACAAGTATCGCAATGAAGAAATCGCAGCTACTTAAAGCTCCTGTAGGTTCTCCGTCGCTTGTGTGTTGCCAATACGAAGTTGGGTGACTGTTGGCGTGGTGGAAGGGAGTCTGTTGTCTTCGCGCGCGATGGAGCAGTATGCGCTTGGGGATTGCTGGGAATGTAACAGGTCTTGTCGATGCTCTTGCTCTTGGAACGCCACAGGCTCAAGCGCCTAAAGCAATGCTGGTTGAAGATTGTAGTCAGACCTGTTTTCCACGATCAGTTATGCTCGATTTCAATTCGGGCTCTTGCGCAACGTGGAGCGGATTCGGGAGTATGAGATGGACTGCTGCGTGCGAAACTCGCAAAGAAAATTATCAGGAGAGGTGTATGGACCTTTGCAAAGATCGAAGTGGGGTGGGCGTGTCTCGAAGGGAAAGGTGGACGTCGAGTCGTGTTTGTTTTGGGGGTCGGGAAAGGGGGAAGCAAGACAGGCGCAGCTCCAGCACGTTCAATGCCTGGAATGGCACACAAAGGAGGATGAAAGGACGAACAATGACGAGAGATGGGAATTGAGGTGCAGGTAGGTGGAGGAGATGTGTTCCTTTGAAGAATGTCGCGATATGGTGAATTCACTGACCTGTGAGGGGTGTCTCCTGCTTGAACTGCCAGAACGGCGTGCACGTTGGTTTAGAAGAAGCTGTACTTCAGCAGGTTTGAGTGCGTACTCAGAACTCTGATGTAAAATCAGCGCGATTGGTGTTGTGAAGGTATGGTGGTGTTTGTGTTGGGAGTGGAATTTTGTTTTTGTGTTGTGGAGGAGTGGAGGGCAAGTGTGGGATATTTTTGCCGAAGCAGTCCCCTTTGCAGAGGAAGGAGCCACACCGCGTAGGTCGCTTGAGCACATCGATAGACTTCACCTTTGATCTGTGGCTGGAGCTGATGGAGGTCTGACTGCATCCATAACCAGGTTTTTGGAGTCTCTGCTTTGTAGTTCTGAGGAGTCCAGATACAAGACAGCTGGGTAGGGACTTCGACAACTGCAGTTCCTTCTTGCAAGCCATAGTGTTCTTCGTCTATTATTTGGCAGGAGCAATCCAGCAGGCACTCCACGCTGAGGATCTATCTCCAGGTCTAAACATCCATGTTTGTCAATGGCACAAAGCACGGGCATGGTCGATTAATTCGTCTCAGTCACGAATCCTTGTCAGTCTACTTGCGAAACATGTGCAGTCTTCACGCCTCGCCTTACGTTTCCAGACATCATGGGTGCATTCTGCTTTCCGGAGAGGGAAACATGCTGCGCTCACTACAGCTTGAGCGCAAATTTTGACCCTCTAACACAGAGCGCAGCACTGTCCGAAGTATCTTATCAAGTACTTTAGAGAATGAGTTACCACAATTACAGATACTAAAGCATATGAGCCAACTAGAAAACCCTGTACTCTATTTGTATCTCACTGAAACAATCTAGACTACTGACCCATGTGACAACAAGAGAAGGAGAAAGACAGAAGTGAATTCGTCAAAGTAACGGCAATTTTCCGGAAAGGAACTGACAATGTGAATAAAAACGCGGAGAATAACGGAGCATGCAGGTTTGTAATTCACCATAATATTAGTAGTAGTATGCAGGTTAAGAGAAGCGTCTTTTGAAATCCCAATGTCATGGACATGAGTGAACGGATTTAGGTACTGAGTATTCTCTCAAGTTGTTTTACCTGCCCCTAGAATACAAGATACAAAAGAAGACAAGCAAAATGACGGATTTCCAAATACTTTGAGGACACTAGCCTGTTTCTTCACTGCAAGGATTCAATTTTATCTATGCTGCGTTTTATGTCTTGGAAGTAGTAAGTATCGATAGATCATGCTTGACTGGTAGTAGAGATATAGAAGATTGGCGGCTTTCAGGGTGTAGGGCGTCGAGCGTAGGCAAGCTGGATCTATTTCGACGGCTGAAGGTTGAAGAGAGTGAGTTTGATGTCGTTGAGAGAAGAGCGGGTCATTGTTCCTCCAACCGTGCAACCAATCGGTGGCCTCCCATTAAAAATTAGTGAAACCCCAGACCCGACCCGACATCGCAGCCACCAGGATAATTTTCGTCTGGAGAACTTTCCCCAGAGTAACAAACAGCAATCATGAGGGCCGGACTTCTAAAGAGTGGCAGGACTACCATTAGGGTAAGGGTATTCTACATTTTCATCGTACAACTCAATTGACTAATATTCTCCAGAGTTCGCACCCCGCAACTCTGCTCCGACCCCAATGCGCCCGCTCCCTCGCAACAATCACCTCCAAATCCTCCCACGACTACAAGCCCGACATCGAATCGCGCACTCCTCCCTACCCAAAACTCCTTAAGCGCCTACACGAAGTCCGCCGAGTTCTAGGATCTGCGAGAAAACTCACCCTCGCCGAAAAGATCTTGTATTCGCATCTAAACAACCCTGAAGAAGCCCTGCTCTCGAATACGGACAATGGACTCAATATCCGAGGCAATGCGAATCTTATGCTTAAGCCAGACAGAGTCGCCATGCAAGATGCGTCTGCCCAAATGGCATTGCTGCAATTCATGACTTGCAATCTTCCCTCGACAGCGGTCCCAGCAAGCATCCATTGCGACCATATGATAGTGGGGGAGAGGGGTGCGGATGTCGATTTGCCAGAATCGATTAAGGGCAATAAAGAGGTCTTTGATTTTCTGGAATCTGCGGCGAAGAAATACGGGATTGAGTTCTGGCCGCCTGGAGCTGGTATCATTCATCAAACCGTACTGGAGAATTATGCTGCGCCAGGTCTGATGATGCTCGGCACGGACAGTCACACTCCAAATGCTGGTGGATTAGGAGCTATTGCTATCGGTGTCGGCGGCGCAGATGCTGTTGACGCCCTTGTGGATGCTCCATGGGAGCTGAAAGCTCCAAAGGTCCTAGGGGTTCGATTAGAAGGGCAATTGAGTGGCTGGGCTTCGCCGAAGGATGTCATTCTTCACCTTGCCGGCAAGCTTACCGTTCGAGGAGGAACTGGTTTTATTATTGAGTACCATGGACCTGGTGTAGACTCGCTGAGTTGTACTGGAATGGCAACTATCTGCAATATGGGTGCCGAAGTAGGAGCAACGACATCTCTTTTCCCATTTTCGACAAGACATATACCATATCTTGAATCTACACACCGGTCATCTATCGCTCTTCAAGCTCAAACGATTGCTGCTACATCTTCTCTATCCAATCTACTCAGAGCAGATGAAGGTGCTCATTACGACGAGCTTATTACCATTGATCTCGCCACCCTTGAGCCACATATTAATGGTCCCAATACTCCTGATCTCTCGACACCTCTCTCGAAATTTGCCGAGCAAGTCAAAATCAACCAATGGCCCGAAAAGGCTTCAGCAGGCTTGATTGGAAGTTGTACCAACAGCTCTTACCAAGATATGTCACGCGCCGAAGATCTCGTTAAGCAAGCATCAGCAGCTGGCTTGACTCCAGCTATGGACTTCTTCGTCACTCCCGGTAGCGAACAAATCCGAGCCACCCTCGACCGAGACCAAACCCTCAAAACTTTCGAAGATGCCGGCGGTATCGTCCTCGCAAACGCCTGCGGCCCGTGCATTGGGCAATGGAAGCGCACAGATGGCGTCTCTAAGGGGGGTACCAACGCAATCTTCACCTCTTACAACCGTAATTTCCGCGGCCGCAACGATGGGAATCCCGAAACCATGAACTTCCTCGCCTCCCCTGAACTCGTAACGGCCATGTCCTACGCCGGCTCCACCTCTTTCAACCCCTTAACCGACACCCTCACCACTCCCCACGGCGAACCATTCCGATTCTCCCCCCCTACTGGCGCAGAACTCCCTCCTTCAGGCTTCGAGATCGGAAACCCCGAATTTCTCCCCACATCCGGCGCTCCCTCCCCAGAAACGCCCGTCATCGTTTCCCCCACCTCCGACCGCCTCGCTCTCCTCGAACCGTTCGCTCCATTCCCATCCCACGACCTCTCTGGCCTCAAAGTCCTTTACAAAATAACAGGAAAATGCACCACAGACACCATCTCCGCCGCCGGGCCCTGGCTAAAATACAAAGGCCATCTCCCCAATATCTCCGCCAACACTCTCATCGGCGCTATCAACAAAGCTACCGGCGAAGTAAACGTCGCTTACGATGTTGACGGTTCTTCCTCATCTATCCCCGAATTGGCGGAGAAGTGGAAGAACCAAGGTCTCGAATGGCTCGTAGTAGCAGAACACAACTACGGCGAAGGCTCAGCGCGTGAACACGCCGCTTTACAACCCAGATACCTCGGTGGACGCGTCATTCTCGCCAAGTCTTTTGCGCGTATCCACGAGACGAACCTCAAGAAACAGGGTGTGGTGCCGCTTACATTTGCCAATGAAGCGGATTACGACAAGATTGATGCTTGTGATGAAGTTGAGACTGTGGGCTTGTACGATGTGCTTACGAATGGAGGTAAGGGAGAAGTTAGTCTCAAGGTAAAGAAGACGAATGGGGAAGTAGTGGATATCAAGACAAAGCACAGTTTGAGTAAGGATCAGTGCGGGTTTGTCCTTGCGGGGAGTGCGCTGAATTTGTTGGCGAAGATGAAGAGGGATTGAGTTTTTCTTTGGGGGCTTGGAGAGAATAGAGCGGATGTTAGATTATTGTATATTGGCTCAAAGAAAGATACCTGTGTGGTGTTAAAAATAAAGAAACCTCAAACTATCCCCACCAGTCATCCACATCTGACCAGATTTCGATTCGGCAAGTGCCACACCAACCTCGTGTCTTCTCTTTTGTCGGACTCACAGATTACCAGGTATAAAACGAAGTCCCAAGACCTTTCACAAGCGCCCAAACAGAACAGTGCACGAGCTTGAAGTTGATGCTAGGAGGCAACTGCGGAATCTACCCTCTTAGTCTCAATTTCGACCTTTCGTTCTCAATTTTCATTCCTATCCTGAGGCCTAAGAGATTGAATTTCAAAGACTAGATCTTCACGATTGACTGAATCAAAACTTGACATTAGTGTTAATCTTGACAGCAGACATTCCCTCCCCACTTACAGTCTGATTTTTGAAGCTTGGGGGTATTATAGAATGCGAGCAGCCACTTGCTACCTTTAGTTAAGTGACCTGATTGTGGGGAGCAAAGATCCAACTTCTCACACCATTTTTTATGATGTGTGCCTCGTTTCATTCTGTCGTTTCAAGATTACCAGAGCTGATATTTATATGCCCATCTCAGATTCACCATGTCTCCTCCGTGACCGGTTGAGCCCCTTGCACAGTAATTCCTAGTACAATGGTCTTGGATGATCAGAACTATAAAAGGGTGATTGCAGCGCTAAGGAAGGAGGGCAAAACAGAATATCCAAAGTCAGAAGACGGGGAAGCTGCCGAGAAGTTCTCCTTCTTTCTTGTTATTATCTCCTTCAAATGTCTTTGGCGGAAAAAGTCACCGGAGATTTTACACCCGCCGGTGCTTTTTGGACTAGCATTTGCAGAGAGAGAATGAATGGATGATGGGACTGACAGCAAGCGTTTTCTTGACAGCAAATTTTTTCCACTATCCAACTTTTCATCATCCAAAGCATAAATGCCTGTTCTAAACTTGAGGCGAATACTACTGAAGCGAGATGCCTTTCATACGAGGTGCCTAGTGGCAACGCTCTCTGCTGCAAGGGCAAGGGTCAAACTTTATTGCCCCTACTTTCCTTGCAAATCGATATTCCCTAGCATATTTATATCCCGCATATTCTCTCCTTTCCATTCGAGCATCGAGCGGGGGTGAATGAGATTGGATCCGAGAAGGTTGCGTCTTTGCCTCCTGACTCGGGTATAAATATAGCTCATTGTGAAGAGAAGCACCAGCAACTTCAGCTCGTTTGAGACATGGATATACGACTGGTGGCCGCTGCAAAACTGAGGAATCTTTCCACGTACCAATATGGCTGAAGTCTCTAGTTTCCGGCCTCGCATAACTTCATCACGGTCAAGTATAGGTAGAACAGCTAGTGATGCATTTCAGCGATCGTATTTCTTAATGATAGCAAACCTTATCTCGACAGAAAATTTCTGCGTCGTATTTGTGTCATTCGTCAGCATCATTCACCCCCTCTAAAATCTAAATTGTATAAAAATTGATAAGGCATTCCATATCCGCAGCGACATCTCTTCCAGAAACACCGAGCCTCCTGACTGCTCCTCGAACGGCATTTTGGGCGTGTGACTAGACCAGAACTGCTTGAGCGGAAGAGCTTACCTATATATCTTCTCCCGTAGAGGACAGGTATTTACAGTGTGCAATTCACTATTGATATCATCTCGCAATTCTTGCCCCCCAGGAACGCCGCTAATTCAACGGATCAATTGAAAGCTAGCAGACAAAATCTTGCGCAGTATATATTAACCTCGGGGCTAGCCAAAAAATCATCACGTTCCCAAACAACACAATGAGATTAAACCATGGCTGGGAAGTGGAGAGTCGGGGAGTCATCAAAAGAATAGTTCCAACTCAATTTTGTCCTTCTTATGCTTGCGGATATTCTCGAGTTAACTTTTTAAGAAGTTAAAGCAGAGAAGCAAACGGTATACAGTTGACAGCAGACTCCAATGTGACAGCAAACCTCTTTCATGCTGATGAATGGGTGATGTGGCATAACTTATGTGAAGGATCTGATCCAAGCCCAGTATCAATTCCTACTGTCAATGCCTCAAGGCTCGGACTTGTGGTGCTACTGGTTTTCGACGCATCAGGTGTGGCTCCATCTAGCATTCTTCCTTTAATCATAGGTTCTTCGAAGTCAGTAGGGTTTAAATAAGACAAGATTTCAGTTTGAAACCTGGTAAAGCCTACCAGTATAGTGCACAAAGTTGTACGCTAGCAATCCTTTCTATTTAAATATCCGTTCGCGTCAAATGCGGGGCATTGAATGAAGGATTCTTCACTGCAGCAAACAATCACTGGGACTTGCATGGAATAGAATTCGAGAATTGTGAACTATTCATCTATTGATATTCCGGGACGTTCATTGGCCCTGAAAGCCAATTCTTCTTGCAGCCGACAAGATAAATATATTTCTGACAACAAAAGGCTGGCTGACAGCAAACAGGCCTTTTCATACAGTAGGTCACTTGATTTGGGCATTACGATCTGAGTTTTCTCAGAGGAAGAGAGACAACTCCTGGGACATTCGTAACGCCATACTTTGGACTTCGTAAAGACAGCTGAAACTTTTGCTCAATTACTTGGGGAGTTGATTTCAAATTATCCGAAGACTGAGATAGAATATATATACTGACCTCAAGTGAAGATTCACCCTGCTCCTTCCATTTCGGAAGTTGCTTATTGTGGAACGAACAATTTTGAAGTGACACCGGCTGTCAGCAGTATTCAAAACCATTTCAATACCAGATCGATTCTGACAACAATGCCCCGCGGCCCGTCACCCAAACTTCACCCCACTAACCCCAGTCCCATCCATCATTCCCATCATTCCCATCCCCCCAAAACCCCCCGGCCCAACCATCTTCATCACACAAGGAGTACACTGCACACCATCAGGCATCGGAGAATACGCTTCTGTTGCCATCTTGATCTGCTTCTTGCATCCTGTACAGCTACTCGGCTCGAATGTTGGTACATTTTCCCATTCATCTTTCAAAAATTGAAGGAGCTCGTTCCCTAACACAATTGAAATCAACTCATATCGTTCGCGGGGTAAAATAGAGGAGTACCTGGCCGACTAAAGTCTCCTTGCTGTTAATTTTCTCCACGCATTTGCTGCAATCCTGCCACCTACCACCATGCCTTTCACCGTGGTGAAAGGCTCATAATGTATACCGCGCATGATTTCGGGAGCAAGATACGGCGGAGAAGGAGCTAGGCTGATATGTAGAGACGTCATTGCAGATACTGCGGTTGCAGCGTGGTGTTTTTGTTAGGTTGGAGGTGCTGCCGCAGAGGCCGCAGTAGGTATCTGGGGATGGTGGGGTCGGTGAGGAGTAGATTTTACAGAGGCGTTTGTGGGTTAGCTAGGCCTAGGATGAGGGTAAGCTGGGGGAAAATATATAGAAAATACGGTTTTCTCTTTCTTCAAAAAGGACGGGATACCTTCATGATATAGTACGATACCGTCTTCCGATAATGGGAACGCAATTCGGGGCTAATTCACATACATGCTTCTGGTGCTCTCTAGAGCAATAGTTTACTTTCTGGCAGCCTGCGCAGCGGGAAGATGCTGGATATGCGCATACCACGCATGGAGGTTTGGTTTCAGCCATTCTTTCTGTGCTGAAGAATTAAAAAATTTGTAGTTTGTTGAAAGTCGGTGTGCTCGAGCAGACGCGTTGCGGGGTTGACGCGAATCCTTGCCGAACTTACTGTGGCGAGCCCCTTTTTCTTGTTCCACCTACAATTTAGTGAACTAAAAACGAATAGAAAGATCGTTCAGAGGCGTTAGACTTTTCAATTGCAGTCGGTACCTCAGAAGACTTTATCTTCTGTTGCACTATTGAACATTTGTCAATTGTAAGCATATTGTACTTGAACAAGTTGCGCATTCATGCACCTCCTTACAGCTTGCTCACTTCTGAATTGATAATTACAATTGCCTGTTCAGTACCATCCCACTTCTTGCGTTTACCATCGAAAAGTCTCAGAGTAAACGGTGTTTCCACACCACCCATGAGTAAGTTGCTAAGCTTCATGTTCCTCGCCCAAAAGCTCCATCCAGCAAACCTGTACCCCAGATTCTCATTGACTCCTGTCCCGGCTGCATCATGGCACCAATGCAACCAACTTTCCTCTTGAACAAAGTCAGAAGCTACAGTCTCACGGTCCACCAGTGTCGTCAACCAAGCATGGTGTTTATCGATCTGCTGATTCATCTCCTCGACTGACGGCAGTTGCGATGTCCCCTTCCATACCTGTGCCACAGCCATGCTGGCCAGATCTGCGATCCACATGAAGCCTGTAGGATACGCGAAATTGTTCAGGAACGCTATTGAATCGGCATGTGAGGGTGGGAATATGTTTTGGTATAATTTTTGAAGAGGTTCTCCGTCGGACTTTGGCTTTTCGCTCCAAGCGTCTGTCGCCGTGGTTCTTAGCTCAGGTATGAGACTGAAATCTCGAGTGTAATTTGTGCAGCATATCAAAACATCTACCTCCTCAGTAGTTCCATCGGCAAACGTGATAGAGTTTGGGCCTGTAAATTCTTGGACGTTATGCTTGGAAATGATGGAGCCATCTTCGAGGCAAGAGACCAAAGTGTCGGAGACAGTGGGTGAGTGACATTTAATCGAATTAGGTGGATGTATGCGCCATTCAGGTCGAAGTTTGAATGCTTTGTTTGACATACCCTGGACGACTACATTGAAGAATTTTTCAGCAGCGCTGGGTGCGATTGTGTTCAAAGCGTATTTCACATTGATCAAGCGCCTGGTAGCTATAAGGTCCGCAGGTCTGCCATCTATTATACGAGGAAGCTATGCATATCGTCAGCTCGAGCTCTAGGAGGGGTAATGGGACAACAAACAATATTGGTCCCACCACGGTGCGGGAGGTAAATTTTTCTGGCATGGCCCACAAGAGCTGTTGCAATATCCGCTGCAGTGCTTCCAATACCAAGAACAGCGACTGATTTGCCCTTAAACTGGCTGGGGCTCTTAAAGGCTTGGGAATGGATGACATCTCCCTTGAACAAGTTCCTGCCCGCAATATCTGGTATTTTCGGCTTCCCCCACGCTCCACTACAAATGGCTACCTTGTCAAATTCCGTTGTATTCTTTGACCCATCTAGGTTTTGAAAGTGAGCAATCCACTTTGAATCCTTTTCGTTGCGCGTCACCGTCAGAATTTTGGTTCGCAGTCGAATGCGGGATAGAAGTTGGAAGTTGCTGGCATATGACTCCAAATAATCTTGTACTTCAACAGCTGTCGGGAACGCAGGGGAGTTTTCCGGATACGGGAAGTCGGTGTACGAATTCTTGAATCTGCTCTTGTTGCTAATAGTTGTCTCGAGGACGGAAGTCACCTCTGCGTCAGAGCTGTATTTCCAAAGACCGCCAATCGTGTCTCTTCCATCAAATCCAGTCGCATCAAAACCTTCTTCCAATAAGTTTTTCAAGGTGGCAAGACCGGTCACGCCCAAGCCTATGACTGCAACTTTCGCTCCTCCCATCGGTGTACCCAGATATTTTTATCTAAAGTATTGGTGATGGTGAAATTGCTGAATTGTTGGACGGAAGGAGACACAGCACTTTAAGAAGCTATGGGGAGTTCATTTCGCATAGGCCAAGATCTTCAATTTGCTCGCAGACCAAACCAGGAAACCCTGTTTTGAGCTAAGTGCTCAGGAACTGGTGCGAGATTCCTAATTATAGTATGGTTCTGGCGGCGAGGATAAATTTTAGTGCCATGGCCAATTTCACGGGACAGCTGCAGGTTGCCCCGCCTCTACTGTAGCTGCCAAGCTACAATAGCGCGTCCCTCGTAACTCCCTACCTAGTACAGTAAGCAGAAACACCCTGAACTCACATTGGCGGGTTCGCTTAAAATTTGGGGCTGGAGAGGCTGTAAATCAGGGGGCGGCGCGAGAGGCGGGGTAGTGCCATTATTCCCGCCAAGTTGGGGGGTCCAAAATCGATGAAACGATGGACCTAAACATCCAATAATGTTCTATAAAAGCCTGCGCCAGTGGATATATCAACTTGGGGGCCTGAGAAATTGATCTCCCGTGCTGTTCACCGGATCTTCATCGCCACTAGCTCTGGCAGCTCACCGTCCTTGAAGATTGGAGATTGTATCTCTCCAAAGTTACCAACATGACATGCTCCTACAACAATATATGTGCCGTCTTCTTGAGGTCGTATTATCATGAATGGGGGAGCCCCATATACCAGAGCTAAAACGTCTCCTATTTGGACTGCGGCTTGGCTTCCTTGAGCGCCACACTTTCCGGCGGGTCCAACTCCACAGTAGCCCATTCCACCCAAGAAGAAATTCCGACCTACACATAAATATTCGTCAAAGACCTTGAATTTTAAGTCCTTCTCATATTCCGTTTCCGTTCCGGTGTCAGCCATTGTCTGCTCCAGCATCCATTTGAGAACCTCGTCTTTGCTGACCGCTTCTCGGAAGGTCATTTCGCTCTGTACTTCTTCTGAGTATGACCCCTTTATCTTGGGGTGAGACTCAGGCAAATCCTCCAGTTCCGGGTTCGTCTTACTGACCGCATCATCAGCTCTGAGATCTGCAAGTAGCCATTTGGAGAGACTCTGGATGCACATTTTCTCGTTCTTGGATTGGTCAATGGGACTTGGATGGAAAAGTCTGGATGTCTTGTGAGCGGCCTCCATGAACCTTTCCGCTTCACTTCTGCCAGTTGCTACTTCTTTAGAGAAGCAGTATCTCAAAACTCTTAATACAATAGCCTTAAAGTTGCCGTCAGAAAAGTTTGGCAGCGATGCATTTATGGAGTCGATGATGATGGCGTAAACAGTCAAAACGTCACCGTCGATTGACATTTGTTTGTTCCCAAATCTGATTTGGAGACCTTCCATGAATTCTGCAGGAAGTTTTCCCGGGAATCTAAGGCTATATTCGGTGAACATTCCAGCCCATGAGGGCAAATCATATTTGGATCTGGCGATGGGGTCAAAAGTCAAGAGGCCCAACCACCTAAGCTCTGGTGTTGAATGATGTTGTATTCAGTAGCCTCCCGGAATACTTTCTCGACAGGTTTGGTATAGTCGACCTGAAGTAGTTTATGCTGAGATCCAGAAGACAGCATGCCGAGTATTGCGAATACGCGATCTCGTGGTTCGTAGGCCTGTTTGCGGGAGAATCTACCCATGAGGACTGGCAAAATCCGAGTTTCTTCGAAATATCTTGTGTTACCTATGAGCGTGATGTCTGTCAATATTGGAGAATTCCATATCTCAACTTGCAGAAATCGGCAGTAAGAAATACAGCGCGCAGCTTTGTAAAAGATTTCCCAGGGTATTTGGTGACGGCCACACACCACGGAGGCGTTTGATGACAGAACAATCTCTTGAACAATCCATAACCGCCGGAAATAATTTCGAGGAAAAGCATCCTCCACCCCTTCCCACCAAGGTTCTTTAGTAAGCAATTCTAGCTGGGATAATTCCGGGATATCTGCTGTGGTTTCGAATTGACCGAAACCGCCGTCCTTGATTTGGTTTGTGGACTTGATGTAGTCAAATCCCCAGGAAAGGTCCTCTGCGGCCTCAAAGGCTTCTTTCGTGTACCTGGTCTCGTCGCCGATCCATATCAACACCGTTTTCGCCGATTGATAGATGTCTTTCATCAGCGAGACCTGCTGTGAGCGCTCCGCAAGGTCGTCTTGATTGATCGCAATGCTATCGATCCAGATCAAGTGGCTTTCAGTGGTTCTAATTTTGTCGAGCAGGAAGAACACGCTGGATGTCACTTTGATAGTTTTCCCATCACACATGACCTCGTGATTTCGAGAAACGTCACCCCACATGTACGAGATGGCTGAACATTTCGGCATGTCTGATAGAGGGCGGTGGTGAAGTAAGATTTCAACGGTCTCTCGATCATCTGAGCTGCCTGGAAGCAGTTCCACCATGCGTATAGTGTCATCGGACTCGAGGGGCTGATACTGATATAACGGGGTAGGTTCCGCCTTCTCAGAAGATAGAAATGCGCTTTCGGCATCAGTGGTCGGTTTCATCTGCGGTAGGTCCCCCGCCATTTCAAGCGCCTGATCGGATTCCATTGTGGAGGCCTATATTTTCGTAGATGGGTTCTTTAGCACATGATTAAAGTTGAACGTAAGTTTGCGATGAAGAAACTTTTCTCGGCACTGATTACAGTAGATCTCATGCAGGCTGCTGGTGGCTGTGCACCTTTTGCTTCGATTCGACAGGACCCGTATTTAAGATCGTGCCTATCATCGAGCGATTTAGAGAATGGTCGAATTGTAGATACTTACAAGACTATTGACGAAGGGTACTCTCATCAACAGTCTGCTTTGTTCGCCATACCCAAGTCTGTGTAACCTCGCTTAAGGAACGGGACTTCGTTAGAGTCAGGGGCTAAAAATGAGGGGCATGTTGAAGTTCATCACTAAAATTTGTTCATGAAAGGATCGATAAGTCTTCACCAAAGGAATCACTTTCAGAAAAGATGAAGGAACTGCTGCGTTGACAATATGGAGACATGGTCAAGACACGAATCGAAGCTGGTTCAACCGAATTATCTCTTCTGTGATTCTGAGAACCTGAACGTTTCCAGTGCGTAGCAAAAAAAGAAAAACATTTTACGAGGGACGACCTACGAAGTAGCTTTTGATAACCGTTGGTTTCCGAGGTCCAGGTTGAGTTTGGGCCGTCAGCAGCTACCACGTTACGCGCGATGCAGTCAGCCTGAGCATCTGACCACTTGCCCCATCCTGTCTCTGAGCACAGATCCCGTTCTGGCTCCCCTGCCGCCAAGATTATTCTAGAACGATTTTCGAGGACAAATAGGAAGGTGCGGTCAACAAATGTCGCCTGAAACAACATGTATTCTCAGAAAGGCATATCTTTGAAGGGCCGATCGAGAAGGAGGCGACGGCACAGTCGCTGTCGCTGTCGCCATCGGGATCGGTCTCGCCGGCGTTTTTTGTTCCAGAAACTTTTGATGATACGAGTATGCCCCCCGGCCTTTTAATATTCCTCGTATCAAGCAGCTGCACCTGATAAGAAATGGAAATCGCGCTCTTTTCGGTCTAATCTAAAACCTAGGTAACGTTCTAGATATTTCTGAGCAATCAAGGACGATATCGTACTATTGATGAAATACTGTAGGCATGATAGGAGAGATTTCACTGCATGCGTCTCAGGCATGAGTATACTTCTCTCATTGGTTCGGAATCTTTTGCGTAAATGATATAATAGCTTCATGCTAAGGTATTTATAATAACTTGTTATATAACAGCGAATTATCATCCAACAAATAATAAAAGCATCACTCCGATTCGTCGTGCATGCCTCCCCAGATTGGGTGGAACAACGAGCGATACCCGCCACCGGGTAATCTCGATGAGGTGCCAAGGAGGCGTGCACCCTAGCGTTGCGTTTTCCAAGGGACCTTTGCCAGGGGCCCAGCCCTACTTGGCACCTCTGTTTGCAAAATTTAGGCGGTATTGCAAAATCCCCTCTGGGCCTCGGTCGAGATCCCCGTCGAGTACCCATGTGCCAGTGGATAATGTGGTAATCGGTATTAAAAGTACACCAACATTTCAGCGCAGCGGTCTAATCATGTTGGTTGGCCAAGAGTCCAAGAACCACAGAGATTCGAAGCTTTTGCCGCGATAGCCAAGCACAATTGGTGCGAAGCCCAAGAATATCGAAGCTTTCGCCCTGTGGGCCAAGCGCAATTGGCGTATTTGTGGCTGCTTGAGGCTCTATACTGATCGAACGACTTTGTACAATTTATCGCAATCACTCATATTTCACTGATCAAAACTAGAGGAACCCTGCGTGAGCACTCAGCACTCTAACCTCACTGTAGCCGCGCACCGTGCACGGCTGAAGTTGGATACCAGATAACGAATAGAAAGCTGATTGCTTCAAGATTGTGCGAGTCCATGCCGCATGGCGAAAGACATGGATTCATTTATTGGGAAAGCGGGCTGCATCTCTCAAAGCTTCCAGAAACGAGTATGGAAGCTTAAAAGTAACCGGCATGTTGTCGGTGATTGGACGGCAGGACGGAGATGGTTACTTTCCCGCCATACTGCATCAGGCAGGAGGTCAGTTAATACGGCCGACTAGCATGGGGTTACAAGGTTTGTATAGGTGAGGAACCGCTAAGAATTCGGAGAGGACCCTGTATTGATGCACACTCAAAGCACATCAATCAGCATGGTGCTATGGAGGAAGGTGGGTTCGATGTTCGCATCCGCTGCACTCGTGGCCATGCTGCAGATCAGAGGAGCCATGGAATTGGTATATCAATGGCTCCTACCTCTGTTGGGTAAATGTACAGCTCTCTTTACACTTACTTCACTGCTGGTGCAAAAATGGGTCAGTCTTTCCCTAGTCTCTGTTACCGTCGCTGTACCATAGATATAGCTACGCATCTTTGGTTCATCACTGACATATCTCTTTAGCCGAAAACAAGACTGTTGATGCGCAGTACATCATCGGCAACAATGCTGAAATAGCCGTCGGGGAACCTCGTGGATCTTTGGTCCATGCTCGACCTCAAACTGCGAATTCTGAGAAAGAGGCGATAGCTTTGGAAGCTACTGGTGCAGATATCTCTGGCGCTGCAGCCTTGGTTCACGACTATGAAGGAAAGCCAACGGCGGAGGAGCTTACCTCTCTGAGAAGAGTGGCAGACTCCTTGCCCACTGTCGCATATGTCTTGTGTTTTGCTGAGTTGTGCGAGCGAGCCTCGTACTATGGTACCGCCAATGTCATTGGCAACTTCGTCAATAGGAAATTGCCCCCCGGCGGAAATGGTGGTGGCGCACCCAGCAGAGAGAGCGTCAAATCATTCGGAAACACTGGTAAGTCAACTGGCATCTCTGCTTCAGCCTGCGTACTAACCTTGTTTTACAGCGGGTGCCCTGGGTTTGGGACTTTCCAAGTCCAATGCAGTCACTCAGTCCTTCAAAATGTTGGTTTACGTTCTTCCAGTCCTCTTTGGATGGATATCCGATACCTTTACTGGCCGATGGTCCATGATAATATACGGTGTATTCGTCTGTGGAGTTGGGCATATCGTTCTCATGGCTGCAACCTCTCCCGCTGTGTTGACGGCCCATCATGCCACTGCACCATTTTTCATTGGACTCTATGTCCTTGCAGTTGGCGCTGGTAAGTTTTATAGTCCCTGAGTATCCCTGAACTACCCGTTCCTAACGGTCTTGCCAGCAATGTTTAAACCATGTGTGTCGCCGCTGTATCTAGACCAAATGAGATCTACACAACCCGTTGTAAAGACCACGAAATCCGGAGAGCGAGTGATTGTCGACACCGATGCGACCACTGAATCTGCGGTCCTTTGGTTTTATGGCTTCATCAACATTGGGGCGCTCATGGGTATCCCAGCGGCGTATGCTGAGAAGTATGTTGGCTGGTCGCTCACGTTTGGATTGCCATTGGCTATCTGGGTCTTGCTACCAGCAGTCCTTTTCTGGGTAAAGCCGAGACTCGTAATTCACCCTCCTGGGGGAAGCGACCTTGGAAGGTGTTGCAAAGTTGTCGGCATGTGCTTGAAGCGAAATTGGAAGAAAATCGGTCGTCATGGTTTTTGGGAGGCGGCAAAACCCAGCGTCATCGCAGCCAGCGGAGGCGTCGTAAATGTCCCTTGGAATGACGACTTCGTCGAGGATGTTCGTAGAACATTTCAAGCCTGCGGAATGTTCTGCTTTTTCCCCATTCAAGCTATCAACGACAATGGTCTCGGGTCCGCAGCTGACGGCATCAATACCATGCTGACAAGCAATGGAGTGCCCAACGACTTTCTTCAAAACTTCAACTCCATCCTGATCATTGTCGCGGCTCCTGTCTTGAACTATGCTTTGTACCCCTTGCTCCGCAAGTGGCGCGTCAGATATGGTCCAGTTGCGCGTATTACTACTGGTCTGTTTTTGGCTGCAATCGGTGGTACTGGTTATACCGTGCTCAACTATTATGCTTATAAGACAAGCCCCTGCGGGAAATATGGTAGCTCCGCGTCTTGCGTCGATGCGGACGGAAACAGTCTTTTTTCCCCGATCACGGTCTGGTGGATCGCACTCCCATACGCCATCGGCGGATTTTCCGAGCTCTTTATCAACGTTCCTGCCTATGGTATTGCATACTCCCGCGCTCCAGTAAACATGCGTGGTCTGGTCTCCGCCTTGAATCTTTTGACCCAAGGTGTCACTTACGCATTTGGACTTGCCTTCTCTGGACTCGTCCGAGATCCATACCTCACTTGGGTTTTTGGTGGCCCAGCCATTGTTGGTTACGTTGCTGCAGTCACATTCTGGTTCACCTTTAAACACATCGATGACGAGGAGTACATGCTCAGCAACAACGACCAGAGACTTCAACAGGGCCACGACAGCTCGAGCTCAGTGTCAGTTGAGCCCGCTCACTCGGATGAGAAGGCTGTTAAAGTTTGAGCACACTATAGGTAGCTTTCGCAACCACGTGCGGGATGTTCGGCATCAACACTGGATGGCTTGAAAGTGGCTTGGATTTTGGCGTCGTAATGCAGAAAGAACTATTCGGGTTTAGAGCTTCTTGAAGAAACTCACTCATAATGGAACAAATCACATTTTTGTATATGCCTTGCACTATCGCTTCCCTTCCTGTCTTTGAAATTTCTGTGATAATTCAGCTACCTATGAAGCCACCCTCATCATTTTCGCACGCCGCGTAGCAAGTGCTGCCCTATTCACCTCAGACTGTAGGTCGGCAATCTTATATGACGATTCTACAAATCAACTTGCCGATCCAAATGATTTTTCAGCTTTTCGCGCAGACCAGTTGATTAATTCCAGGGCCACCATTCTTTGCCTTTCCCATGGGGAAACTTACCTTAACTCCGTCGTCCATCATTCTCTCAGGCGCAACTACAGGTTTTACCACTTTCGAAAATTCCGAGCCATGGCATCTCCTGACATACGAAATAGTTTCCTTTCAGTCAACTCATAATAATTCTGTCACTACATCGGGATTCTCTCTCGCAAATAGACTCATAATCTTCAATCCGGTCTACGCCTTTACCTTTGCTTGCAAGACTGTCACCGACTGCGGCGATATCATTTGGAGTACGCAATCAGGGATTGCCAGAGTCAATGATTTTCGCGTTCAGAAGCTAGATGGACGATCTGTCTGGACATTGGGGAACAACACTGAATCAGCGGACACCTTTGAATGGAACTTTGACTCGGGGTTTTGAATAGTTGGGACGATCCCTACGCGATAACTTATGCAATTTGCCCAGATTCGAATTTTGGTGAGCTAAATGGTCTCAGTGTCATTTGAGGCGGAGGAAGCAGCCGGCATCCACGAGCCCAATGTGACGGATCAAGGGATGGAGCCACAGACATTGTTAAGCCAAGTCCATATCTGTGGAGCGAGATTCCTTTAACAACTGCTAAAGGCAGTGCAGCGGACTCTTTGCTCCAGTATCAACAACCAGAAGGGCAACAACGAGGTCACTTTGAGGGATTTTGACATCGGTGCCAAATTCAAGAAATAGGGCAAACTTTCCGGAGAGTAACCAAAAGGAAGTTCAGATGGAAGAACAGGTGTTTTTGATGGGTATATTACCCCCTCATATATTCTTTTCACCGAAGTAAGTCGCTTCCCCACGACCAAGTATATCAGCTCACGAGGGCAAAAGTCAAACCAGAACGGAATGCCTGCAAGAATGAAAGGACAACGGACTTGGTATGTCAATATGGATTATCTACATATATTCAAATGTCCCCACTATTGCGTTTTTAAACTTTTCTAAAAGTCAGAGGTTACGTCTCAGTGTATTGAAAACAGGAGTGATGTCACTGAGATAACGAAAGCATGCTCAAGTTTAAGAGGCATCATTTGACTCGCTTATTTTCAGCTAAAATATGCGGCCCATCGAGTAAGGAGAAGATCTCCAGACTGGTAGTTTACATGGATCTATCTATCCAATGGAAGAGCAATCGGGAGACTTGACGCCCCACTCATCCCCAAACAAGGGGGTGCAGCATAGCGCATGGCGGGGGAGTTACGACGAACTAGGCAACAACATGATCAGCTTAGTCTCAAATATCTTCCAATTCCTACAATTCAACAATCCTTATTTTACATCAAATGAATAAATCGCATTGTTAGCAAAGCCTACCCAATGAATCCTTATCCAGACTGCGAGGTTTGCCACAAGATATGGCGTCAATTCGCGAATCCTAGCAACAGACCGGAACTCAATCTGGGAAACTTCGACGAGGCTGTTTCTCCCTATTGTACCACGCATACGCCTTTGATTCAAGGCTTCAAAGACCATTATTTGAATTTTAATGGACCTAGGTTTGGTAAAGCGGACGATGTGGGGTTCCCGGCAGGACGGTCGGAACTGGACATGCGGCAGCATAGTCCGCGGTTGACACAATCAATAAAAAATCTGGGAGTGTGTTGGAACCTTCTGTTGCATCATCAAGAGAAGGTTCCGAATCATCCTGGAACTGGAAGAATTCTAGATCCTGATTGGGCTGATCTTGATATTGTCAAGACATGGAAGCATGAATGTCTTTCTTCGCACAAGAGGTGCGAGAATCCGATGAAAATACCGCGGACTCGACCGGCATGGCTCATTGACCTCGAGACTATGAGTGTGGTTCCTGGTGAAGATACGGGCTCATTTGTCGCGTTGAGCTATCGGTGGGGTGACAACGCGAAGCTGATGACCGATTATGAAATGATGCTGAAGCTTCAGAGGCTTCGTTCTCTTGAGGACAAGGAGATTGCGGATAAATTGCCTCCGATCATGCTTCACGCTATGCATTTGACCCGTGTCATTGGCGAGCGATATCTCTGGACGGATTCCCTCTGCATCATACACGGTGATGATGTAGCAACTGGAGAGCAATTGAATCTCATGGGTGGCATTTACGCAAGTGCTATTGTGACAATCGTTGCGGCTGATGGAGACTCCCGGCATGGGCTTCCAGGAATCAAAGGTGTTTCTGGTCCTCGGAAGCTAGAGCAAAGAGTTTTCCCATTCGGAAACGAGTCGATAATGGTGAGGAACACTGGGATATTTTCAATGGGGTCGGGAACGCCGTACTACGAACGCGGCTGGACATACCAGGAGTACAAAATGGCCTCCAGAAAAATTCTGTTCAACAGAAAGGAAATACATTGGGAGTGCCAATGTTCTGTCTGGCATGAGGAACTGACACTCGGGACGGAAGTTGATAAGTACATTGACCCTCGCATGAACGACATCTTGGCAGGATTTCCAGACCTGGGCTCATACAGTAACATAATTACCCATTACAACGACCGGAAGTTAACTTACGATGAAGACGCAAACGCGGGTATTTCCGGACTCCTCGCTATCATCAGCCGCGCATTCGAAGGCGGCTTTCTGTACGGACTGCCAGAGATGATGTTCGAACGAGGGTTAGGCTGGAATCCACATTGGGGTCACGTTGACCTTCGACGACGAAAGCCTTCAGAGCGTGTTGTTGAAAACCCGCTGCCATCTTCAGCACTACCATCTTGGTCTTGGGTTGGATGGCAGGGCCTGACAACGTTGGGCCACGGCGAGGCATCTCGGATCAATGATAGATCCCCTCAAGTCGAGGAAACCTTCCCGATAGCTGAATGGTACACAAGCAATTCTCCCAAGGGAACTTCCCTGAGAAGAATTCGGTCGACTTGGTATGAAAATCGTGCAAGTTTCAAAGACAAAACCAAGTCTTTGCCTTCAGGCTGGACAAGTCATGATCCTGATGTCGAAGATCGCATCTACCCTGATGAATGCGGTGATCGTGTATTCACGCATTCCAATTTACAGGAGGATGGCAAACCAGTATACTGGTATTACCCCTTCCCAATCGCAGATATCCAGGAATCTACTCCGCTCTTTACACCGGAGCAAACCCCCTATCTCTTTTGCAAAACAAAGAGAGCTCACGTTTTGGCTTACCCCGCAAAGCCGGGACGCTATCCAGAAGAGAAGCAAAACTATTTGGAACTGAGAAACGAAGCTGGCGATGAGATAGGAGATTTGCACTTGCATAATCTCGAACAACGAAAAGCTTTCCCTGAGTCCGGAACTGAAAACCCCGCGGGCACAAAACTGGAGTTGGTTGCTATTTACTGGTCACGTCAGTATGCGAAGACTTTCAGTGAGGAGCAGAAGAGGTATACTTATCCGCATACGGTGAAGGATAGATACAAAGTGCTATGGGTAGAATGGAAGGACGAGATTGCGTATCGACTTGCAAGTGGAAATGTTGACAAAGCGGCTTGGGAGGCGCTTGATTTGGAGGATGTTTCTTTGGTGCTTGGGTGAGAACGTTTTATTTTATGCGCATATTATGACTCAACGCAAGCAATTTAGCAAATGGCTTCATCTGCAGTTGCCTCAGACTCGTATGTAAAGAACAAAGCAGTGACACGGCGTTTCTGTTACCTACCAACTCCTACAGTCGCACGGACCGGGCGTTCCTTGCTGAAGTCGCGGCTTACGAATAGCGGAGGTGGCGGCAAGAAAGATACCGGAGTACATGCCGCGTGCCCGTTATATTATAGCGTGGCATATGCCCTGCAGCCCTGCAGCCCTGCAGCACCCTGGAGTAACAGGCGCTTAAAGCCCCTGTAGCCTCAGGGGCTGAGCCCTGAGCGAGCGAGGCTGAAGATCTGAATTCAGCGGCACAATGCTACCCTTCTAGCGAGCCAGTACCTAGAACTATAGCAGATCTTGGCTTTTAGCGGGCTTCGGGGCCTATGGCCGGTGACTTTTTACCGCGACCTCCGTAACTCCAAAAGGCAAATGCATTCAAGGCTGCAAGCACAATAAGCTGAATGCAGAAAAGCTGACGTCTTCAACTCTGTCTCCTGAAAAGTCAGCTCCGGACACTTTTGTGACTTAGACTCGGTGTTCGGGCCTTGATACTACCTGAATTACTCAGCGTTTTTGCAAAAGTCTCCGAGTTGCCGCTGTCGCAAAAGCTTTAGCGAGTTACTCCGTGGAAATTCAGGGGGTCGCTTAGCGCCCGGGTTTTACCCCTGGGGTTCGGATATACAATGCAGACTCAAGACTCAGAATCAGCCACCAATATGTATTAGTGGCTGACTAGGCCTCTATTGATAAGTCTTCATTGATTGTTAGGACTAACAAATAGTCAAGAGATTGCTCAATACCAAATACCCAATTCAAATTGGGAAGTAAAATAGACTCGTAGATCAAAAACATTTTTCAATTTGCGCACTGGGGATATATGTACGTATTGGTAAATCATCTCATCGCTATTTATGCAGCAAAAAAAAAAAAAACAAAAAAAATAAATAAAAACAGGCTCAAAACAAAAAGCACTTCTAAACACCTCCCCAATTATCCTTAATAATCCGCCACCGTGTCGAGTCTCCACCCACCAAAGCCATCCCTTTCCCACTTGATAGACAATTGTGTCCCTGGCTGCTGGAGCTCAGCTTCCAGCACCGCCTCCCCGTATCTAGCCACAATCTCCGCATCGGCCTCGAAAACCATCTCTCTCCTCCCCACAGCTGCCCAACAAAGCCTCACAGCTTCTTCCCTGATATCCCTTCTAGTCCCGGACTTGATGACCATCCACAGTGTACGAATGACCCCGCAATCAAACACAAATGACTTTTGAAAACTCGGGTGTAAGATTACGCTCTTGCACAACCGTACTATTTGTTCCGTTTCTGCGATAAATGGTTCCAAAACACTGAATAGAAGCTCTGGAGGGGTACATAAAGTCTGGATTCCAATACTGGTTGCTAGAGCTAGTGCTTGTAGTGTAGCTGCGATAGCAAGATGTCCGCCGTCGACCGCCGCGAGAAGGGGCGCAAAGGCGTCATTCCATTCCTGCAGATGTTGCTGAAGTTTTCGACCTGTCGAAGCCCTTTCTGCGTCACTTTGGAAAGGCGGCGCATGCGTATCTTCTCGTCGTAGAATAGGTAATAACATGGAGTGTTGGAACTCCTCAAGGTAATTTCGCGCTTCTACGAAGCCAGTAAACCTGGAGGGTATTTTGAAGCCTTCGCTAAGATAATTTGGAAGGAGGAGAGTTGTAGATGGCTCTTGGCCCTCATCGACATCGCGGAACTGGAAACCGTTGTCGATTCGCATGAATATAAGGAGAAGCTGTTGGTCGAGTGTTGAATGAGCGGAATTGTCTCGCACGCTCCAGAACGAGAAGCTCCGCGAGACGAGTTTCTTTTGCACTAGTTTCAATGCTGCTTCCATGTGCCGTCCCGCTTGCGTGCAATCTCCTTGTAGATTCTCGAAGCAGTATATTAGGAGTGAAGAAATCAAAGCAATTCTCGTGGCGTCCGGCTCTCCGCGGGAGTTTATCGCGGTGTGGGCTTCTTTCAGCGCCATTCCGTATTGCTGTAGAGCAAAGTCCCGGTGCGTGGCAGCCATTTCGTCTCCATTCTGAGATTTGCTGAGAGCGGCGATCGCAACTGCCAGAGAACGGAGAGACAGTTCTTCGAAGCAAACTTGTGGAATCTTATGGCTCCAAAATCCATCCTCAACGTACCATGAAAGCTGTCTCGAGGTTTCAAGACGGAAATGAGTAAAATAGAGAGCCTCCTCTTCGTTGGAAAATGCGTTTGGAAAAGGCGACAATGATCTTGGAGATACAGATCGTGCATGCTCAACTGATTGTTTGGGCTGCAGAGCGCGAGGTGATGGAGTTCCCAAGGTCTCGTAGCGTTCACATACTCTTCCGGATTTTATACACTTTGCACAATCGGGTTTTCCTTCATCGCATTTTATGCGCCGGATCCTGGAGATTGAGTCAGTAAGTACTAGAAATATTTCATGAATTATTTTTATATAACTCGATGACAATTCAGGAGTGCAGGGAGACGGTACCTGCATGTTTTGCATCCAGTCTTTACTTTCGGCTTATAAGCCTTTCTGCGGAGAGCCATTTCTGGATGGAGTTTGTCTCTCTTTTTCTGTGTAATTTGGCCATCTGGGTTGCTACTGACAGATGATCCACTGACAGATCGATTTGAATCCGACATTTTGTTCAGGGAGAGAATGAAAGATTGTTCTAATCAAAAGGAGAAATGCTACTTGCTTGCTCGTAAAAAAGTCTATTTGACGTCCCTACGCACCTACCATATATAAAGCCTTCGCTTTTAGAGGCATTAGATGCTACCCTGAGCCGCAGCCTGCAAGAAATAGACGCGTCTATCTTGGCAAGTTTACGTCGTTCCGAGCACCAATGGAAGTCGAGAATTTCCAGCTCTGTCACGTGGTGGTGAGATGCGCAAGCTCGAACGAGATCAGCCTTACAACGTTAATCAAGATGCTAACCCTCCCCCCAGTTCCAAGTGAAATCCATAATCCATGGATCTTACGCCCCCAGTCGCCGGTTTCTCCTCTTTACAAGTGGCGCCTGAAGTTTGTTACCACGTTGTTCTGACATAACCAAGGAGTTGTGGCTGAGACTGGCTCGATTACCAAAGCGTTCCCGCTCAAAAAGTACGAGCCGAACCACTCAGAAGTTTGTCATAGACAGAGCTTCATCAACGGTGCATTCTGAGTGGTCAACGCGTATAATTGCACCCAGCAGTGGGGATTAGACAAAGCAAGGTAACGAGATCTGTACCTTCCAGTTTTGCGTGCCAAGAGTAAAACACAGTCAGGAGTCAGGACTCAGGAGCAAAGGTTTCGGCCATCCCAATCCTCAGCCTTCTGAGGTGCGTGCAGATGCCAGTGCAACCTTGTCGTAAGTTTTAGCCAATGATGTTCGGCGCAATGCTATCGGTACAGCCTCCGTCATATCTTGGCGGACTTTCATGAGTAGATTGTACCGAACACTAGGATCCCATAGGTCGATTTTCATTGGGTTTGATGTCAAAAAATATCGGTAGATCGGTGGGCCCCCGTCCCGATTGACGAATCCATCCTGGTAAATGCATTTTGACGTAGCGTTTGTAAATACCGCAGATATTATTCCCGCGGTTTAATCCACGGAGGGTCCTAACCACCGTGACAGCGCTAAGTCGGCGCGCTATGTCGGAGTGGTGGGTCGGCGTGTCGGCACCGCGTTACACGAATTTGGGTCAGACAATCTTTAGACGTAGAAAATTTAGTTATATATACTTTGAACTAATGAAAAAGCATACGAGAGATGGAAAACAGCAGATATCCCCCAGAGCCTCGTTTTTGAGGCCACCAATGACCCGGGGTACTTGTCCCAGGAGACTTTGGGGTCTAACTGCAAAAGCCAATTTGCATGTGTTTTTTTTTGGTTGCTTCCGAAAATAACAGATTTTTTGAAATTGAATATATATATATCGGGATACTGCAACAAACAACCTGTATATGGTGGGGTGATGAGGACCTGTACGCGAACGCGAATGCGGCGTGAGATTGTATAAGCAGCGATTTCGTCCATTGCGCAAACGAATAATTCGGGCGAGCAATTACATAAATGTGCGGTGACCTATCAAATTGGAGGAGTCGTGTCGCGTCGCGATTCGGGTCTAGATCGGGTACCGAAATGAACCAGGATTCAGCTTCATCTCCCCTCCATAACTTTATCATTGTCACAACGTGGAGGTAGCGGTGTAACAAAGTAGTGCGGAAACCCCTACTACTCCACCCACACAAGCTTTAATCCATACAGGCAAGTGCAGGTAATATCCTGACGTATTAGCTTGCAGTCTGTCCCGTCTCAGATGCTTATGCGAGCTCACCACCTAAGACCCTTGTTTCGTATCTGTGAATAGTTGCTGATTCATAACTCGTATTTCCGACGGAAATCAAGATCCGGAGACGCCCATAACGTGTCGCCGTTCAAAGGTTTTCTAAGCATCGAGCCCGCGTATAGATGCTACTGGAACAGACACCGCTGAGAACTGTGAGCATACAAAGCTAATCCAGTTCATTGAATAGAACTCGTTTTGAGGAATAGGAGAAAACATGGGTATCATCAAAACTTCCAACACGCACAGTCCAAGTCACGAGCACCTTCAGGCTCCCGCTTCAGCAAGACAACTCCTTCATCCTGTGCGGTAGACTTTCAAATCCTTGGGGTTCTTTCTCCTTTTTTCTGAGGTTGCAGGATCAATGGCATCGTTCTGTTCAATCATGACTAGCACACCGTTCCTCACACCATGCTCAAAGTCAGCTGAGTACTCAATACCAAACAGGTCCTTAGAGAACCTCTCCATCTCAGAAATTTGTTCATCGGAGGGGGGATTTCGAGGCTGTTGTTTGCGCACTTTCCCAAATCTTTGCTTGCGCGAAGGACGGTGTGCGATCTCAACTCTTTTGGCTTCGTACCATTCCTCAGAATACTCCTTTGGCCAGGCGACCCGCGGGTCAATGTGACCCCAAATTTGTGTGTCCAACAATTCTTGTTCAGACGGCTCGTGAGCGAGGTTTGATTCTGACTGCTTTTTGATGAATGCGTCTAGGATCGAGGAATCGTAGTCTTCCAGCTTCCGATGCGCTGCGATGGATTTTGGATTCGGTGGGACTGGGGATACTTCCACCGGATCATTGGCAGTATTTTCTTCGGGGTTAGTCGCCAGTTTATCGACGGTCTCGCCGGCTTTAAACCCTATTTCCCTGTCGTCTGGGGTCACGGCGGTGGTGGCATCCTCGACAGGAGTTTCGTTACTAGGGGTTAACGTGGGCGTTGGTGATTGAAGATCTGCTGTCGAAGTATTCAGAGCCAACGGTGCAGGATCTGCCATTTCGACGTCAGAATGGTCGAGTGTGTTGGTACGAGCTGCCGGTTCAATACTTGGCGATGTTCCCTGTTTGAAATGGGGGATGCCCTTCAAATACGGGGAGACGTATGTACTAGTGTCTGCGGAACGCTCTCGGGCAAAAGCTGTCTTGCGCGCGACAGGTAGTCTAGTCGTGGTTTGGTTTTCTGGCTTTTCGACCTGGACATTCTTCTCGGGCCGAATGTCGGAAGCCGGTGGTACGTGGTCAGGAGACCGATCTCTCATCTGGGCCCGCAACACCGCGTCTATGTCCGGCCTGCATTGCTGTTAGCTTTGCCAGTTCTTCTATATATATAAACGAGTATCTTACAACGATGACAACGCCGACGACAAGGAATTGCCTGATGTACTCTTTGGCAATCCCTGCTTTGCTTGTGAGGCAGCAACTACTTCAGCAATAGATTGAGGTGGGCGATTAGTCGGCGGGCTCTTCGAGCCCGACATAGATGCTATTACGGTCAGTGCGGTTAACCATGGTACATCACTAGAAAAGTCTCACCCTGCATGCTAGCGACCCTCCTTCCTTGCCCGGGGTTTGGTAAATTGGACTCTCTGGATTGAGTTCTCGAATGGCCCACGCTCGATCCTCGATTGCTACTTGAACCACGTTTACGTTTCCTCAAGTAAATCTTGTCCTCAGGCTTGATGTGATACAGCCCAGATTTCTTGAAGGGTTTTGAACCAGATGTGGGCTTCGTGATCGGCTGACTAGGTTTGGTGTTCAACTTGTGCTCTATGGAATGCATCTTGCATAATATTTTGCCATCCACGGAATCTTTAAGAGGCATTTTCTGACATTTGGGCATTTCGCAACGTCGCACGAGAGGTGCCTGTGATCCAAGAGCGGAGCTAGTACTAGCATGGCCTGGTGGGGCCATTGCACCAAATATGGGTGATCCTGCATTGCCCGAATTTTTCGCAATCTTCTCCTTGCATCGTTGGCACATGAAATCTGACCTAAAATATTTGTAAGTTTGTCATCCAAACAATAGTTCAGCTGACATTGGAAGAATTTCATCACAGGGATGTTAGAAAAGGGAAGTGGAACCATTGTGCATATATACGGTGAGCTTACTCGGTATCGCGCGGTATCTCGGGCTTGTGACAGCATGAATGCCATCTTCCGCTGCATCGGGAGCATTTGAATAGAGGTTTTGATTGTGTATGAGCTTCTTTGCAAACATGACATTGAGCCGGTCTCGGTCTGCCGGTTGAGGAGATCGAGGTGGAGGTAATGGAACTGGAATCATCAAACTCAAAACCTCGATTGTGTCTCTGTTACTGGTCAGTAATCATCTTCCAGTTTTTCTAGCAATGATCCAACAAGAGTGATATGCGCCTCAGGTCTTTTCAGTTTATTTTGAGTCGTCAACCTGCACTTAAGCGGCTTCGCATCTCAGCTCAGTCTCAACAGCGGAACCTCGACTAAAATCAAGTGATCAAATAACTCCTTTGTCGGCATTGAACAAAGGAAAGTTGTGCACCGCAGCCTTTGGTAATGCGTCCTGGAGTGAGAAGACGCACAACTCCTGATAGCAGTGCTGTCATGCGACGAAAAATGTACCCGACGATCTCACTGTACTCTCGCAGAGACTAGCGCGAAGACAGTCTTGCCAAGTATCGAGGGATTGCCAAAGAAATTTGAATGAACAAAGAAGACAGCGTCCTCAGTCTTCCCATGTGAAGGTGAGCTTCGACCAGAACCAGCGAAAGCTTTGAAGCAGTCGGACCTTTTACCAGATGCTTCATCATAGACGCAGAGTAGAACAGAATGGAAAATCTGCGTACCCTTGTTAATATTTCAGGTCCTCCATTCAGTGAAGTTCTGCTTGAAGAGGGGTTGCCAGCAGAGCGAGGCGGGGACCCCGCCAACTCCATCGCCTTTACTTTTCCGAGGTAAGTACGGTGTAAGGGACGCCTCCTAGTTCACGCTGCGGCAGTTGGCCGCGCGGAAAAGGGATATTTATTAATAGAAGCGCGAGCGAGAATGAGACGAGGAGGCGTAGAAGATACTGCAGAGCGTGACCAGTAAGTAAGGATGAGGATATGATGACTTGGAGTGAGGAGGTTATACCAAGGATTAGAACAACCAAATAACTTGCCAGTTCTCCATCATCGTCTCCAGATGTATTCCCTCAGAGCTTTGCGCGTCTCAATAAGTAAAGCATTCATATTACCGGTAGGAGATGTAGGTATTAAAGATGGCTGAAAGCTCGATATAAATTCGCGATCCAAGTCAGCGCGACACGCTAGCGGCCGCGTCCGGGGGCTACGGCGGGCAATAACGCCAGATATCTCCCTCGATATGCCTCGAACAAGACACCCCTCCATCTGCCAGCTAATCCTGTGTAATTTCTTGCTTCCTCCTCCGCAATGGAGTTTTTCAAATCTGCTGTAGCCTCAGCGATTTCAAAAGGCCCTCCTTTTCCCTACACCTTTGGCGATCGGGTCGATGTGGACACTAGCATTTGGACTCTGCACAATGGAACGAAGCGTGTATGAATCAACTCCCGGCAATGAACCGTGAATTCTAATACTTTGCCACAGGAAGATGGGTCAAACTGCAGCATATTCTCTTTCGATGTCACCGCGAACAAGTCTCGGTTGCCAATGGCAAGAAATGCTGTCAAGAAACTGCGAACCTTGAGACATCCAGGGGTTATTAAGGTTCTCGATACAGTGGAGGTAGGATATTCGAGAGGAACTATAGCCGCACATTTTACTAAGAAACGACTAGACGGAAACGTACATTTATATTGCTACTGAGAGGATTGTTCCACTGAGATGGCATATCAAGCGCAAGAGCATGAGCGCGGAGACTTTGAAATGGGGCCTCTTTGGTGTGGCAGTATGTTGGAGCCCTTCCACATTTTGTGACCGCAATTAACGGCCTTCTTTACAGAAAACGATCAAATTTATCAATGATGAAGCATCCTCGGTCCACGGTGCCCTTCGAGTTGGATCACTATACACTGGCGAGAGCGGGGAGTGGAAGGTTGGTGGATTCGAAGTCCTGAGCAGCATGAAGGATGATGAGGCAATAATATATGTTTGTGTCCACTTTCTGTCAGATCATGGAATGCCTCTGATGATTTTTAGAATTACGGAAGTCTTGTTCCAGACGCTGGCCGTTACACACCCCCTGAACTGGCGAAGTCTGGTTGGGACGCAATCAAACGAAACCCTCTACCTGCTGTTGACGCATATAATTTTGGTACTCTCATATTCGAGGTTTTCAATGGTGATTTCATCGGGGGCGATCAAGCCGGCCAGACCAAAAACATTCCTCCAACCATGCACTCGAGTTACCGGCGGCTGGTCAATAGCAACCCCAAGGCAAGAGTCAGCGTAGGAAATTTCCTAGACCAAGGGCGACGAAATGGAGGATTCTTCGAAACACCACTCATAAAACTTACGGAAAGTGTGGATAACCTTGGGATGAAAACTGAGGAGGAACGAGAAGAATTCTTGAAGTGAGCTATAGTTCTGAAATTGACTTTGGTAGTGCTAACATGTCATAGCGATTTAGACCAACTATCGGACGACTTCCCCGAAGATTACTTCAAGATGAAGATCCTTCCCGAATTACTTAAATCTGTAGAATTTGGTGGTGGTGGTCCCAAAGTGTTTAGTGTAGTGATGAAGATCAGCAAGAAACTCAGCGAAGATGAATTTGAAGCGAAGGTTACACCTGCCGTAGTACGCCTATTTAGCAGCCCAGATCGAGCCATCCGAGTTTGTCTGTTAGATAACCTTCCGCTAATGATCGACCGACTACCGCAAAAAATAGTCAACGATAAGATATTTCCTCAAATGGTAGGTCCTTCCTGATTCTCGTCCAGTCTTCATTTTGACCGTGAGAACAGGTCACTGGATTCACCGATGTTGCACCGGTAGTTCGAGAGCAGACCGTCAAGGCTGTTTTGACCATTATTGGAAAACTGTCTGATCGCACCATTAATGGGGAGCTCTTGAAGTACCTTGCCAAAACATCCAACGATGAACAACCAGGAATCCGGACAAATACGACAATATGCTTAGGCAAGATATCGAAGAATTTGGGAGTTGGTAATAGGTCAAAGGTTTTGATAGCTGCCTTCACCCGTTCACTTCGCGATCCATTCGTCCATGCGCGAAATGCTGCACTACTTGCACTTGGCGCTACAAACGATGCCTTCAGCGAAGATGATTGCGCAAATCGAATACTGCCCTGCATATGCCCATGTCTTGTCGATAAAGAGAAGCTTGTTCGAGATCAAGCCAACAAGACAATGGATCTCTTCCTTCAGAGAGTTCGAAAATTTTCCTCCACAATGCCTGACTCGGTTTTACCGCCACCAAGCGCAGTAGACTCATCAGCACCTCGCATGAGCACACCCCAACCCAGCGAAGCAGCATCGTGGACCGGCTGGGCGATTTCCTCGTTCACGAACAAAGTTTCCTCCGCGGCTGGCGAAATTCAATCCAACGGTGCTGCAACTCCAGCCGCGCGCCCCAGCTCTGTGCCCGCAACCAGCGAAGTTCGACGCCCAGCCCCTATCACAGCATCAGCTTCCACATTACACCGTCAAGCTGTCGCCTCACCTCCCGCAACTTCAACTCGCACCTCCACATCCTCAAACGCAAACGACTACTTCCGAGACGAGACGCCTGACGAAGATATTGATGATGCATGGGGGGAAATGGAGGAAGAATCATTCTTCGATGCCTCAAGCGAACCACCGAAGGCAAGCTCGAAACCTGCACCCTCGGCAGCGAATCCATTTGACGATGGCGGCGAGCCGGACTTCGCAGGTTGGCTAGCCGCTCAGTCTCAGAAGAAACCAGGAGCGAAGCCGTTGCCCAAAGGCCTCGCGAAGGCAAATGGTCGACCAGCTGCGACCGCAAGGATAGCTTCAACGGGAGGTGTAGGTGGAGCGGGCGCCAGGAAAGCAGCTGCAACGGCCTCAGCTGTGAAACCTAAACCTGTCGTCGCGAAGAAGATTGATACTGCTCCTAAAAATTCCGGGGATGACGATGGATGGGGTGACGGGTGGTAACTTAGATTGCAGTTGGAGTTCGGATAGGCATAGCTATGGCGTTAGAAACGGCGTTGGATACCAGGATCGATGGCATTACCCAGGTATGTCCAATTAAATAATCACATTTTAAGGACGCTACGTGTGCTTTATATGCAGTAATAAACCAATGCTGGGCAGTTGGTATTTGATTACAGGCATCAATGAATACCTAGATACCCTCATGGGCTCTTTCCGTGATTGGCTTGTTTGCATGGGCCTTGCAAGATCTTCCCCGACCTCCAACACGGGACCAACCCACCGAGCCCGGCCGAACGACAGCACTTGCACAGGCATTCCGTATAAAATGCCTGGCTCCTCGCTCACCGTGCCAATAAGATTTTCCTGGAGGCTCTGCCAAGGCATTTTGTAATTGGAGAGCCGCATATAAAATTGCCATCAGCCACCCGTATTTCCGTGCGGCACAATCCACCCCCAAAACCCCAATACTCCCCCCTAAGTCAGCGAAAAAGTAGCCGACTTGGTTGGTGCGCTCTCACAACTCGGCCACTTTTTTCACCAACTTAGAGCTCCCGACATTCATAGCAACAGATAGCTCTTGCGAGTACCTCAACCTATACTTCCATCACAACAAATCGCAAAATGACAACACCAAAACCAACAATCCTCCTCACAGGCGCCAACGGCGGCCTCGGCAGCGCCTTCGTAACAGCATTCCTAAAATCCCCACAATCAGCAACCCATCACGCTCTTTATACAGTGCGCAGCCCCTCTACAGTCCCGGACCTCCAAGCTATCCTCAAATCTGCACCCTCAACTCACACCTATGATATCTTACCCCTCGATCTATCCAGTCTAGAAAGCGTACGCACCCTGGCTGAAGATGTCAATTCTAAAGTCGCAAAAGGGGAATTGGGTCCGATTAAGTCGTTGGTATTGAATGCGGGGTGGCAAGATGCGAATGCTGAGACGTTGAAACCGAGGATCTTTACGAAGGAGGGGTATGAGGGGCATTTTGGGATTAATTATCTTGCGAATTTTCTACTTGTTTTGTTGCTTCTGCAATCTGTTAATAAGGAGGAGGGGAGGATTGTGTTGGTGAGTAGTTACACGCATGATGGACTTGATAAGCAGAATGATGGACTAGCTTATTATACGAGTAATACTGGGGAATTTAAGGAGCTGTATAAGGGGACGGATGAGTTGGTTAAGGGGAAGGAGTGGAGTGATGATGGGTGGAAGGCGGGGATGAGGAGGTATGGAGCTAGTAAGACTTGTTTGGTGCTTTTTATGTTCGTGCCTTTCCATTCATTTCTCCATTCCACCTTAACTAATCTGACAAAAGGTATGAACTCCAACGCCGCCTCTCTTCCGACCCAGCACTCTCCAACATCTCAGTCCTAGCCGTCGATCCCGGCGGAATGGCAGGCACGGGCCTGACTAAAAACGGACCGCCATTCATTAAATTCCTGGCAGGAATTTTTGGGGTTGTCGTGCAGGAAATCTTGGTTTGGTTCTCACCAAATGGACAGCTGAGACCGCCGCGCAAATCGGCGGGTGATTTGTTGGCTGCTTGTTTTGCGGACACGTGGGGCGAGCATCCGAAGGGTGTTTACTTGAATGGGAGTGCGAAGGCGGAGAGTTCGGTGGAGAGTCATGATGAGGGGAAGCAGAAGCAGCTTTGGGTGGATAGCTTGAAGTTGGCGAGAGTTGGGGATGGGGAGACGGTTTTGAGGGGGTGGCAGTGAGGTTTTGTTAATGGTTTGTTTGTTCTAGGTTTAGGAGGTCGGAAATGATCTTGGTTGTGATGTTTTTAGATGTATGTAATTGGAAATGGCGAAGGTCATGGAGGGGTACAAAAAGCGACGGGAAGATAGTCAAGGATGATTAATGTTCCGACTTTAACTAACTCCACACCTCAAGAAAATCCCGTTTCCTTGCAGTGATTGCTTGGATTTCCAAACGCCTCTCGTGATATGATCAAGTGAGCTGATACGTACGCAATCATATTGTGTTTGAAACGAGGGTGGGCAAGATGCGTGTTAGTGGCCTGACAAAATCCCCTCCCCTTCTATACTTATATTCAGGACCCACACCCCGCTTCGAATCCACTTTACGATTTAGAATCTCACATATTCTCCTACAAGCACAGATAAAACACATACTAAGGCTGAGAAAATGAAGGTTCTCATCGTTTATGCGACAGCGGCAGGCTCTACTCGCTCTATCGCCGAGCGCATCGCCACCAGAATATCTACCACATCCTCCAACACATACGCCACGACAGTCCTGCCCGCAGACGTCGAGCCTCCCCCAAACCTCTCAGAATTCAACGCAGTAATAATCGGCTCCTGCATCCACGCACAAAAATGGATTGCTCCAGCGCAAAATTTCATCAAAGCACATTCTGAGGAGCTCAAAGCCAACCCGAAGCCCACATGGATATTCAGTGTGGGGATGCCGGCAGCATGGCCAAAGTGGATAAGTGGGTCGTTGAAGATGGCGGAGAAGGAGCAGGATAAGGTCGGGAAGGAGGTCGCGAAGTATGTGGATTTTAAGGGACATCAGTTGTTTAACGGGGAATGGAAGACGGATGAGGTTCCGTTGCTTGCGAGGTGGTTCTTTGGCGGTACGGGGTTGATTAAGTTTGGCGATTATAGGGATTGGGATGCAATTGATGCTTGGGCGGACAAGGTCTTGCAGGAGTTGCAGTTGCCGGGGTCTAATTAAGCTGAAGCCAAGTTGTGTTGGCGTATTGGAAGCGTTTACTATGTTAGTAGATACCAAGAAGTTTTCTCTCATCTCTTAGGGAGTTCACGAGTAGTAGCTTAGCAAATACCGATAGTAATTGAGAAAGCAATGAGTACTGTAGAGAAAGAATGAAGTGAAAGGCTTCGATAATTAAGTTTCTGTGGTGATGGAGACGAGTGGGGCATGCAACAACTGTCCCATTATTGCTGACACCACGCCGAATATTATTCTTCACTTTCGAAGCCTAGCTACTCAACAAGGGAGCTCTCTCGTCATCTCTTCTGAGTCTTCCTCCGTCTTGGCTTTTGCCCACTTCAACATTCTCCTCCTCTTCCAAAACAAATCTGACATAAAATATTGTCCATACAGCCATCAATCCCCCTAGAGGAAAAGGGCCAGCCCATCCCACAGCATACACGGCAGCCTTTGGCAACTGGAACACAATTATCGCGAAAACAATAGAGAAAATGTAAAACGCAACCATCCACAACACGCTCAACGTCCAGATCATCCTTCGAAATATCGGACTGCCGTTATATCGCGCGGTAAATGCCTCCCGATACTCAGCCCCTCCATTTCCATCAACTGCCACGACATCTTCTACGATATAGTAGACGGCTGGTCTCAAAACGTTCCCAGCCTCCAGACTGCCGAATCGGAAAGGAAGCTTGATGTTGAGACCATTGAGAATCAACGATAACGCAGTGAGCGTGGCCAGAAAGAACATGAGTAGGGATGCAGGTAATGATATCAAACGAGTCTGCAGCTCATGATCATCATGATCAGCATCGCCCCTTGCCAGGGTTGAAGTGATGAGGGCAGAGATAATAATCAGAGCACCGAAGTAGCCCCACTGAAAGATGTCGAGTGCGTAGCGTGGTGAGCCGAGTGGACGGAACTCTGGTGACTTCTTTGTGAGTTTCCAGATTCGTTCTACTATTGCAATAGCTGTAAAGACTCCTAAGACTGCTGTTGGGATTGTCAAGACTGAAGAGTTGTTAGTGATCACGTGCACATAGGCCGAGATAGAGGGAGAACCAACCCGCGATGCGATCCATCTGTGGCTGGCCATACCAAAGGCCGTAGAATAGGCCAAGGTTTATGAAGATCGGGGGTATGATGATGATTGTCCAGGCTATTGCTATCGAGGAGTAGCGGGTATGGAGACTGTACGGAAGTTTGGCCACCATCTTGGGCGAATCTTTTGACAAATGATAGGTTGATGCCGCCCCTTGAGCCTTTCGTATGGTATGGATATAGAAGACACAACGTAAATAGAAGCGTATAGTCCAATATATCGTTTATTGTGAAAGAGTCTTTGAGACGTCACGATGTTTGATGTTTTGCGCCGGAAACCTCGGCCGAAGTAAGCTCCGGCGCTACAGTCAGAGACGACGGTTAGTGCAAGTGAAAATATGAACATAATTCTCTGTGCTCTTTGTGCATTTTGATAGACAATATTGGTATATTAACTAGCCATATCTTTGAATAGAACGATTGAAAGATTATTGTAAAAAGAATGGGTTTGTCAGAGACAGCATCATGTGATACATACCCACTAAAGGGGTAAGCGATTCAGCTAGGAGAGCCTGAAGTTTGGCGAGTAAGCACTCTATCTCATTCAGGAGATGACAAACGATATCTTCCCCTCCTCCTTTCGTCTTAAGCATCAATAAAACCAGTTTATACAGAATAAAAATCAACAAGGAGCAAGTCTAGTAACACGTACCTCTCTCTATCTTTGTCTGGGGTTTAGCAATGTTGAGCGGTTCAGACTGCGCCACACACGCGTACAAAATCCAGGCTGCAGCTCCTGCAGCTCGTGCTCAAACGCACCACGACTTTGTATAACTGCAGCAGGACCAACCCGATATTTCATTTCAAATCTGCATAGGAATTCCCAACTCATTCCACAGCTGAACATCATGAAAGTCGATACCCTTCCTGCCTCCTGGACCGACAACACCCAGTTCGTGACCAACACCCAAAGCGAGGCTGTGCCGCCAAACGCCAGCATCCAAAGAAGGCCAGTCCCCAACCGTACTACAACTGCCTCAGCATCTCAAGAGAGCTGCACATGGGATGAGAAATCAGTGACAGAGCATGAGACCCTGTTGTCCGCAACTGATGGCAGTGAGAGGTCATTCAACGATGCAGACTCTGGAGTCTCAACGCCAACCCTGCAATCTGAGCATCAAGCTTTGCCTATAGAAGAAGCTCGGTGCTCCTTATTAAGTGATCGCTCTGCGGCATGGGTCGTCCACGGCAAAGGCTTGAGTCTTTCAACTCTGGCAGCCGCTGTCTTACTTCATGAAAATAAGATCAGAGCGAAAGACCTCGATTTGTGCGTCTTCCACAGATGTGTTGTTTCGAGTGCTAAAAATACTCAGATACCATTCCCTAAATACCCGGGACGACTCCCCCGAACCCACTGATCCGATCTCTGGCGTGCTGTCTGCTGCTCACGGTACGGTCGGTGGGGTCATCAATGGGTTAGCTGACTACCCTATTGAGATAACAAAGATGTTGAAGGAAGATAAACCACTCGCAAAGGGCATGGCTGTAGATTTTGCTCTTGACCGGGGGAAGGGAGTAAGCAGGATCATTGGCACAGGGTTGAAGGCACCAATGGATGTTACCATGGGCCTAGCGAAGGGGTTTCACAATATGCCAAAGGCTTTCGGTGACGATACTGTCAGGGAGAAGGAGAAGGTTACTGGGTTTGGTAGTGGATTGAAAATCGCCGGAAAGGTAAGTTTATTCTGTGATGGCATGACATATACTGACTGGATTCCCAGGGCTTAGGACTAGGACTGTACGATGGAATCACGGGTCTTGTCACACAACCGGTCAGGGGCGCTCAGCAGGGTGGCGCCTCCGGATTTTTGGGAGGAATTGGGAAAGGCATTGCTGGTGTGGTGTGCAAACCAGCTGCAGGTACGAAGTCCCACGAATTTGAACAAGCGTAGCCGAAGAATCATCATACGGGGAGCTGACAATCCTTTCGCCATCTAGGGGCTTGCGGGGTTCCTGCATATTCGTTCAAGGGAATATATGAGGAAATTCATAAGAATCGAGGGTTTAACGTTGACGAGCACGTTGTTGCTGCACTTACAGTCCAGGGCGAAAATGAATGGGAGGCTTGCGGGATTGAAGAAAAGAAGGACATTTTATGGAGGTGGGAGGCGGTTCAGACACGTACCCCAGGCTTTTCAGAAAAATACCAGTGAAGGGGTTGGTATTTTTGGAACAGGATACTATCAGGCTATTCTCGAAGTCTTTTGTATCGTATTCTATGTTCATGGTAATCGTCTCTATACTGAATTTCCTTTCAGATTGATAAATTTTGATGTTACTAAAGAAAATACCCCTAGGACCTCGCAGAAATTTCCGGGGGCTAACCGATAAACCGTCTATTATAAGTCAAAGCTCGATTAATACACGGACAATCATCGAAATCCGCGTCATTAGGAATTGATATCGCAATGGTTTGATCTCGTGGGAATCCAGACTCCATCAGACATTGCACCCTCCCTCTCGGCGTATGGTATACCTGCAGCCACTTTAAGTTACAGCTTCGTAATCCTACTTTCCCAGTCACATTTTTAGTATGCCACTTGCCACCGCTATCTTATGGGACTTTTGTGCCACCTCTTAACTCCACCATCGAAGTGCTTTCGCCAACGACCCCGCCCCGCCATCACCTGCATCAACCCCGCTTTTCTTCACCAAAGAATCGCCCAGCGGCCTGTAAATTGAGCATTTCATACAGATAATATGGGGAAGACATCTGCAAAGTATTTAGTCTATGCACGGGATTTAGGCTTGAAAGAATATCGCCACTGGTAAGCCCACAGATTAGCCTCATGCACCAACCGTCTATGCAGTCTACGCTGACTGTGCAGTTTTGCGGCCCCTGAATACCACGACAATCCATGAAATAATTAATGTCTCTCTCTGACATTAGCTTAGTAAGTGTTGACCTCGAGATCTCATTCAATCAATCTTTCCGGATCGTTTCTACATCACTGACTAAACTATGATATCCTAGCTGCCCATGATATTTCTTCACTTTTTGGGCAATTATCAAGTGGCGTTATTCCGCTTCATGTCACACTGTAGCTCAATAATTTTGACATGGAATGCGTTAGTTCTGTCCGCGAAATGGTGTTGGTAGAGATAGGGAAATGCACCAGAATTCAGCAGGTGTACGAAGTTGACAATCTTGCCGGCTTTCCAAAATTTGGCTATATATATGGCGTCGCACACTTTCAGAAGGCTTTTTAATGTTGACACGTCGAGATTCAAGTCCAGTGTTCGGTACCTTTTCCAAAGAAACTGTCTCAACAATTCTCTAATCACAACGCATCCTTCTCGGGTTTGATCATCACTTGAACTGCTATCTTATAAGGCTCAATCTCGGCCTTTTATAGATTTTTGACACTTTCCCATCAGTGTGCATACCTTCGCGTTCAGAATGGACGAGGTATTAGTTGGAACATATCTTTTCCAGAGACTTAAGCAGCTCGGTGTAGATTCTGTTTTCGGTGTGCCCGGAGGTAAGGACCTTTTGCATTTCCTTCTTTTTAATTATTGCCTCGATAATCTCATATCTCTGCCCTATGCAAACACATCGCTGACAAAATGCTTCTAGATTACGAACTCATGCTGCTCGATCTCATCCCCGAAGCCGGCCTGACATGGCGTGGAAATCCGAATGAGCTGAATGCTGGTAAGTTAAGTTCATTGATCGAGTAACCCCTCCATATTTGCTTCGAAAGAAGTTTTGTTGTCATCTCGTCTAACAACTTAGGTTATGCGGCGGATGGTTACGCACGCGTCAAAGGCATCGGGGCTGTCGTGACCACCTTTGGTCCGGGAGAACTATCAAATATGTGTCCCATTGCAGGAGCATACACTGAATTTGTTCCCGTGGTGCATATTGTAGGGTATCCGACCGAAGCAGCACAGCATGGAAAGAACATCATGCATCACTCCCTGGGAGAAGTTGGCGATGGGAAATTCGAGTAAAGTTCTTCAAAGACTGAGCATGAGAATCAAACTGATAATGAGGCCAGCGTATATCATGAAATGTCGAAGCATATCACTTGCGCCACAGCTGTGCTCCACGACCCCAAAACAGCCGCAGCTGAGATTGATAAGTTGCTGAATGGTATGAAATTCTGCTATCAGTGTTGAATGGCAGCTAATTGTAATTGCAGCGATGCTACTGAACTCGCAGCCAGTGTCAGTATACATCTCACCTCCTCAAATGAGACATTCTGGATTAACATCTTTTAGATACCTCGGGCTTCCCACAGATATTGCTATGCAGAAGACACCCGCCATCAACCTTAAGTTTCCATTGACCACTACGCTTGCCCCCAACAACCCCGAGCTGCAGTTTTTCGTCATCGAAAGGATCAGGGCGTTGATGGACAAGGCTGAGAACCCTGTTATCATCATTGATGGTGGTAAGTAACATTAAATCTCACCAGTCGGACTTTTTTTGTATCACTACTAATGAAGTCCCAGCCGCTGTGAGAAATCGACTTCTCGAAGAGACAAAAACATTACTTCAAATCACTGGCTATCCATATTTCGTTACTGCCATGAGCAAAGGTTTTGCTCCCGAAAATCTGCCGTCTTTCGGCGGTGTTTATGGCGGTGCATCTACCTTACCTGAAGTCAAGAAAGCAGTTGAGAGTTCTGACTGTGCATTGTGGCTTGGAAGCTACCCGGTGAGTGACAATTTTGCTCCTTGATATATGGGCGCTGACTTCCATTTCAGAGTGATTTCAACAGGTAGGATATACATGGTCGAGACGAAAGCTGGTATCAATGCTAAGAAAGAAATTATTTAGTGGAGAATTCACTGAAAAGGTAAAGGAAGAAATCACTGTGGACTTTCAACGATTTTTCGTCAAGATCGGCGGGGTCAGATTCGACGTCAAGATGAAATATGTGAGATACACCCAGTCGAGCAGACGTGAAGACTTTTTGACTGAGACTACGTAGGTTCTAGAAGCTCTCATCGATGACTTGAAGAAAAAGCCTCTTAGCTACACAGCAAAACCGGTTTCTTGGGGCCCGTATGGCTCCGCTTTGCCTGAACGAAAGCCAATTCTGACGCAAGATTATCTTTGGAGTGTGAGTCTACTCTTTCAACGTCCTTAGGATCGTCTAGCTCAGTATGAATATAGTCTCTTGGGCCTTATTTCCAAGATGGCGACTTCGTAATCGCAGAGACGGGCACATCAGCTTTTGGTGTCCCAGGATCCAGCTTGCAACACGCCAGCAATGTCCAAATGTTCAATCAAACTGTATTTGGTAGCATTGGGTTTGCATCTGGTGCTGCAGTTGGTGCTTTCGTTGCAGGCAAAGAAACGAAGACGATCGAGAGGAACATATTGATTACGGGAGAAGGAAGTCTGCAGTTGACTGTGCAAGCTTTCTCCGATTTGTTGAGGCATGAAGTCAATCCGACCGTGTAAGTCCTCCATTAGTGCCATCCTCATTCTCTCAAAAAGGAAGAGAAGCTGATAATGTGCAGATTCGTTCTGAACAATGGTGGATATACTGTTGAGAGATTGATCCATGGAATGGACGCGCCATACAACACCGTTCCAACCTGGGATTACGGTGCGCTATTTCAAGCCTTTGGACCCGCTTTCAAAACGAAGCAGTATCTTGTCAAGAATCCAGATGAGCTTGATGCACTGCTCTCGGATACTGAGTTCCAGAAATCTTCATGCGCACAGGTAAGTCGACCCGCCTGCCCATTTACCAATGTTTGACTAATGTTGGCGGTAGATCGTCGAATTGGTACTCGAGAAAGATGACGCCCCTATCGCTATGAAATTGACTTCTGCTGCTATTGAAGAGTTTAACAAGAAGTGGTAGGAGTTCATGAAGCACGGGGCGTTTGCCTTCTTTGAAGTTCTTCCGATATTTGTAGAATGTGGGTTTCACTTTAAACATTCACTTCGTTTCCCGTTTTTCTGTCAAAGTTTATGACCACTGTGAAGCCCAATCTAAGTTTGCCTGCTATCAAAGCCTTTTAAATCAAAGTTGTAAGATAATTTAGTCTTTAAAGAAAGCTTCTTAGAGATTTCGTACAAAGTTCTTCAGACTTTTCGCACCAAGAACAGTTCCCCTTCAACCGAGTTGTCACTCCCCATGTATAAGTCACCTCCTGCTACGAAGGTTAAGGCGGAAGGCCGAATACAGGTGGAATCGGAACAGTTCGAAGAGTCTGCCTGATACAAGATATCATCGTAGCCAGAAGTTGAATTAGCAGCAGCCACAGGTGTGTACGCCCCACTGCTGTCTTTGGTGAACGGCACCTTAACAAGCTTGAACCCTGCCGCCGGTTGACGGTTCCAGGATCCATGAAGGGTAATAAAAAGGGTTGAGAAAGTCGCATCGAACTTGCTGTCGATAGGCGCGTTATGATCCTGAAAGATCATGCGAGCGGGCTGCGATTTTTGGATACAAGTGGTGTCGTTGAAAGTGCTATTGGGTGCCGCTACAAACTGATCGCCTGGCGCAAAGACAGTGTCTGGTATCAAGCTTGGATCCCAGACCGTGGAACACATCGGGTAGCCGTACCAGTTATTATTAGGAACCGTCACATCGCCGAGGTAATTGAGTTCTTCAGCAGGGTTGTCCTGATGAATATCGGTTTCCACACCATCAACGGTGCGGTTGAAGTCGTCGGCACTATTCTCGACACCCCAGAGCCTGTTGAAATAGTCAATTCTGATGTCCTTGAGTTGAGGGTATGGAAACTAACATGTTATTGCCGTCGAAAGCAAGAGCAACTTCATTTCGAAGCCCATAACCCATGAGGTAGCCGTCTCTTACATAGTTGTAGCCACCATCGGGCACTTTGGATAGGTCAAAGACTTTTACAACTGCACGGGAGCTTGCCGGGTCTATAGAGCCAAGATCAATATTGTCATCTGATCCATGGGAAACCACCAATAAGTTTGGTGCGTGGGGTGGTATGATGAGAGTCCTGGTGGCATGTCCAGTAGGATTCATCCCATCAACCAGCACGGTACCGTTGGTGTCTCCATATATATCCCCACCGGTAGCATTGTAACTGAACCTCCATGCCGTCGTTTGTCCGCTTGCATAAAGCGTGTTGCCGTCTAGACTCAGGTAAATACCATGGTTTATACCGAAGGTATTTATACCATCCGAGGCGATTAAAAGACGGCTTGATTCGATACAGCCCTCATCAGTTAAGGTATGCTGGGTGATACCTAAGCCGTCTTCAACCAAGAGGAGGCGACCTTCCTTATCAACAACAATTCCTCGAGGATAGGAAAGATTCCCTGCAACTTTGGTTGCTGTCCATCCACTAGCCACTTCAAAAGGGAAACTGGGGTCCGGAACTCCTGGGCAAGTGGTTGGAGCGCGGGAGCGAAGCGTCCCGTCCGTTGATTTTGCAGAGACTAGACTAATATAGGAGGCTAACAAGAAGATGTTAGTACTTCGAAGTTGAGCACAGCCTGCTTATTGTTGGCACAGAGGAGCGAAGTCGAGATCGGAAAAGATGAATTTCTTACGGACCAATATTGGCTAATGTCACGGCGGTCACCACGCCTTTTGATATTGAAAACATCACAAAATAATTTGTTTGAGACTCTTATGGTGGCTAAAGAATTCCGATCCTGTTGCCAGAGTGATCTATCTTTCTGGCTGGCTCCGGAGAAGGGTTCGGACGAGAAGCACTTGAGCGACGGGGAGTAACGAGCACTTAAGTAGATCAAATCTTGAATCGAGTGCATTGTCTGCCGATCCTTCTTGAAATACTTATTATCTTTCCACCATTGAAGGACCTTAAATTCCAAGTTTAAGCAAGGGCCAGAGATTCGACCAGGGTAATTGAAGATACAGCTTACTTATATTGGAAGGAGAATCTAATTATTTTTCCGTATCTGGAAAAGTACCGATCCCGCCGTTTGCGCGCAGTAGTCGACTTCGGACGTCGCTCTTGGTTGAGTGCGTTCTCCAGGTATTCTCCACAAATGCAGCATCGCGTCACTTGGCAACAGGCAGTTTCGCTTAAAGGCAAAGGGGGCTTGGTAAATCTAGGGATTTCACCAGATATAGAAACGAAATAGACCAATCATGATAATGGCTCCCCGTTTTATCTCTCCACTAGTAGAGGGGTAATATAGATAATAAACAATGCGTGCTTGGCGTTGTGGAAAGAATGAGACTAGGTCTGATGCGACATAAAGAATGGAAGGAGTGGCGGCTCAGACGTCAACGAATGCTTACTGTAATGCGATCCTGAATGATGTCATCTGGTCCTTGAATGTTTGGCCCATAAAGCCCATTCTTTTCGCCGTTATCAGTATGTCGTGCGAAAGATGAGCAACTACGGAATCTATAACCTTTGTCTTGTAGAACCGCTTTATTCAGTGAACTTTCAATCGCCTCCCAGTCCAAAAGTTAAAAGGTTATGATTAAAGAGGAGGAAAACGTAAGACAAAAAGTGACAGGCTCTGATAGTCAAGTATGAGCTTGCAGAGGAAGTGAAGTCTTTTTTGTAACGAGTGATGAACATCAACCAGCAGCACTCTTGATCCGAGGCTTAGGGCCCCTCATACTTCGCTTCTATCTCATACTTGGGTATCGACTTTGGCCAAAGATTCCCCAAATAGTCAAAACTTCACAAGCCTAATACATCTTCCAAAGCTCCAACGTCCTTCATCGTCCAAACCCCAATGGACTATAAACACCATCAGAAAAACGAAAACAATCAGGGGTAATGAGACTGCGAAGTAAATCCAGAAATGACCCGTGGCAGGTAGATAACTTTCGTTCATGCTCAGGAGACTGCACGAAAATGCCAGTGGAATAAATATAAGTCCCAGAAAAGTCAATACTTTCATTGTCTTTGCCTCCTTGACAGATCTCTTTGCCTCCAGTACTGACTGCTTGCTTCCAACTAGTCCTGCCAGGCCAGTATTGAGCGAAATAAGGGTTTGCATCCTCGTCTGCAAGTTCCTAAATCTGCGATGGATAGGCTGGAAGTCCTGGTCGACGGCCATCCAGTCTCCGGCCTTCTCAAAAGATGGTTCGGCTAGCGGCATACCAGCTTTGAGCATATCATTCTCCACAGCAGATAGGTACCAAGAACACCGTGTATTTCACATCAACAAATCCCTCCACATATCTTCTGCCCTGGGCAACTCATCACCTTTCAAGCTGCTGACTTCTGAAAATTCCCATTCAAGATCCGCGATGATGGAGCCAATGTATTGTAGGAGTAGCATATAATTAGACGCTACTATTTTTTTTATATACATCGAACAGTATTCCTGGGGTCTATCTGGTGAAAGCAGTTTGAAATGTGTAGAGAAGTAGTAGCAGAGATCTTCAAGCATAGAGTGACGCGGTGGCCCGGTATCTCTATGTGAGGGTGGCGGCGTCTTCATGAAATCTCTAAAACCTCCTTGATAAGGTTTATTGAAGCTTTCACATGTTGTAGTATTTTGTGTCTCGCTTTTTGGTTGAGGGTAATCGTTGAAAAGACCCAAGATCATTCTTGAGACCGGTGGGTCACAGAGAATGATAGCTATTAAGACGTTAAATTCATCTCACAGGTCTACAGAAACTCGTAATACTCACCATCCCAGTTCTTGCCATCTTGATGCAGCCAGAGGGAAGTTGCCTGATGAACAATGCCTATCGTTCCAGACTTGGAGAATCCGTTTTGAACGACGATAGACTTGCCTGTACGCTCACATATTGGGCTGTCTTTAGGCTTTACTGCTGAAAGATGCCGCACTTCAAAGTATTTCATTATGAATTGCTTATCTGGCTCAGACGAGGAAAGCAAGCTGCTCAGCATTCGAACTCCTTCGTGTTGGACTTCAGATATTGATGTTCGCTCTTGGTCAACAAAAAATGACGGGTCTATAGTAAACTTGTCTCCCAGGACTGATGCGAAGTCAGGACAGATGCCTTCGAATATATGGATCCTACGCCGCGGAAATTTATTATCGTCCTGCATCTCAGGGTTCGAGTAGTAGAGCTGAAGCTTAATCGACGATGCAATGTCAACCCTGAGAGGGGGTTTTTTCTCTCTGATTTCGAGAATCGTCATGGAAGCTCTGCGATGTATAAGGGGGGCCCAGGTATTGCTACGGTCCGCTGTCTCCAGTGTTGGATTGAGAGAGCATAAAGACGCCACATAGTCTCGATAAGGCCCGGGGGTAGATAGCCAATTAGATTGTCTGACCTCTTGGTGAATATTTATTGGGTCAAGTTTCGTATGCTCAACGATTATAGACATCGTAAAAAGATTGAAAGAGCTATCAGAATTGCTCGGGGAAAATATATATATGTAAATCAGTATTTTAACCACGTTCTGAGAGTCATGCCACAAATGTGTGGTGTGTTTTCCTGGACTAAGTCTCCCTCCAAAGCAGCAATAACGAATCAATGACGAACAGGCGACCCAAGTTGTGTGTGCGTATCAGCCGACTTTCAGAGAGCCGTATCTTTGTGGCTGAATACCTAAGGCCAATCGCAAGTCTACCACCGATTCCCAATTTCCCGGCCACGGAAGATTGTATTGCGATCATTATCGGAAGGATTTAAAAACTTGACGATGCAACAAAACTCAAAACAGGGAGCTTCACTCAATGTCTTACCCTTGTCAAAGCCTGACAGTCTCCCCAAGAAATGTGGGCCATGTCGTAACCCACAGCTTTGTGCGCAGGCGTCTGCCACTTTGAGGCGGCGTAAGCGCTCGCCACATGACGATAGATCACCCATCCTCGGTCCATGAATTTAAATGACTGAACCCCATTAGTTGAAGTATATATGAGTTTTGATTGGGGCTTGCTTCCCCATAAATGAAAAGAGAATATAATGACAGTGCTTGCAAGTCAAGGTTTAAGCTACGTTTGAAGCTTGACGGATGCGGTACGCGAATTCCGAAGAAGGTTTGCGCTCCAGAATATATCTCCGAGTCTCTGGATCTGAAGTTCAGCAAATACGATCTGTACTAGCTGGAGTAACTGATAAATGCTCGTAACTTTAAACCAACGAAAGCGTACATTTATAACTAGCTAGATAAAGGACCACGGATCAGCGGAGAACAGGAAATGACCCTGGAAACTACAGTGATAGACTGCATAAGATGACAAAGAAGTATACCTCGAATCCGAAGACTTGCCAAAGACTTTGTGGAATATGCCAGGCAGGAACATTTCGCATCCAGACCTCGACCAAAATAAAAACAGAGAAAAGAAGGAGAAGAAAAAGCCCGACTGCACGGGGAACAGCTTTTTGCACGCCACCAGCAAAACCTTTAGGGAAGGTTCATTTGTCTCCGCCATCGAGTCAATACTTCAGAAGTCAATTTTGAGCATAATGCACACCAGCCCAAGACGCAAGGAAATTCCAACTGTTTTTGTGAGCAAAGTTCCGGCAGTCTCGGCATCAGTGTGTCACACAAAAGCAGACAATACTCCAAAGTGGACATAATTACGAATGGAAGTAAAAGGATGGGGTGGTTTCGATTGTTCCACATCAGCGTGCGCGTGGTACATGAAGCGCAGCAGCAAAATTCGAACGAACGGGTTGTGAATGCGGAGCTGACCGGCACGGCTCGTGGCACCTGCTTGATAAGTGCTTTCCTCCGAACGATCTTCACTTGAAACCGCCGGCTTTCGATTTAGTGTGTGTATTTGGTGCCGGTAAATATGCAAGTGTCCCGCTGCGAGGAATTCGTTACAAAATTCCAACCAATAGGTTGCAGGTGCCTTTACGCGTGCGTCTAGTTAGTTCTAGTGACCTTCCTGTTTCTGCTACCCCGCATAACCTCAGCCGCTGGCATTGGACATTTAAGTTTCTTAGGGCGCAATAACTGCCATTCCGGTGTGTTGAAGCATTATTAGGCTGACAATGGTAGCCAACAATACGAAGGATCTCCTGCATGAGCAGTCAAGCTTCAATGCATCCCTCTTGATTAAGGAATTTTGGTTGGAGGAATGACCGTAGACTTCAAAAATACCGCCGAGTCCAGCGAATTATAAATATAGAAGGCACTCCCATTTTGCTGAAGTGACTTCGAACAACAAGTTTCCCTTGGGGATCCAGGGCTCTCTCACGTTCCATTCATTCTAAGCCGATACCATTATAAATTTCTAAGTGAAGAGTAGCCCCTAATATTACGAACATTTACACCGATACCTTGAACCCAAACTAGCGATGATGCTCTCAGTTTTAACTCTCGGACTTTCCCTACTCACTCTCTCATCCGCCGCCCCTGTCTCACTTCTCCCCCGTGCAACCTGCTACGGCGGGGTCTACGTGATCGGTGCACGCGGGAGTGAAGAAGCTGCCGGATATGGCAGCGTTGCATCCGTCGTCAATGGAGTGTTAAGCGCCGTTCCAAACTCCGGGGCCATTGCATTGGACTATCCGGCCTCAGTGCTCGATCCTCTGTATCCTGAATCCGTTACTGATGGCATCAATACGATGATCAGCTTGATTCACAATTATGTTGATAGCTGTGGTGGCAAGATTGCGCTCGTGGGATTTAGTCAGGGCGGAAACGTCGTGACTGATACTCTTGCTGGCGGTGTTGGCAAGCCAACTCCCATTTCTGCACACTACGCTTCTTATAGTAAGTTATTGTTTCAGCAACAATTGTGATTTTTGAGAGGGGTGATGTTGACCTTCTACCTAGTTTCTGCCGTCACAGTCTTCGGAGACCCAACTTTCACACACGGCCAGTCCTTCGACCAGGGAACTGATACCACTAGTGATGGGGTAAGTGACTTCACTTTAGTTGGACGAAAAGAGAGACTGTGTACTAATGTTGTTTATCAGATCTTCGCTCGAGATGAAGATGGCGCCAGCCTTGCTTTGCTTAACACATACGCTGCAAAGTTGAAGAGCTACTGTGACACTGGGGACGTATACTGTGCTTCTGGTGACGACAGCTCAGCACATTCGCAAGAAGTACCCACTTGGGGAAGCGCAGCTGTGCAGTTCATTACAAGTCTTAGCACATAACTGGTCTTGTGGATCTGACGATGTTATGGTAGATAAAGAGAATTATGAAGCCACACTTTATTAGAGAACTTGAAGCTTTAACGCGCCTAGTTTTTGCGCTACAGTTTCGCAAAGAATTCGTGATGCGAAAACCTTCTTTTCGTTGCTAAGTTCGGCATTCCTACTGTCGCAGCCCAGTCAAGTTCGGTTTTGCCCCATATAAGAGCTCTTGTCATTGCTTGGCGTATACTGTACAAATTCCATGGATTTTATTATTTATATTCTATCTCAAGATTCAGTCAGAAGTTTTGAAAGTCTCAGATCAAATGGAACATTATACAACTCTCACTTTCAAAAATTAGTTTGCTAAACTATAACAATTTTATAGAAAACTCAATGTTATAGGTGTACGCCAAGCAATGGCCAGCGCTCTCACGCCCAACTGTGGTGGTTATGCACCGCAACTAGTTGCCTGCGCGCCATCGAAACAAACAGAGCACATACCCTCACCATGCTTTGAATGTCCCAGAGATTACCACATATTGACCTGGATCCCGACTCCAAAAGAGTGCCCAGATCCCCCAAAATAACCAGGTGCGGCTGCAAATCCTACTGGCATCTCATTTCCTCTCAAAGCACATGGTGCAGTCTTATCGTGGCAATGGAAGTTGCATGCAGATATTTGAGATGGATGATAGACAGCTCCCTTGGTCTGTCTTGTAAGCCGAATCAAATCAGCAGCCAAGCCATCGATTTCCAGAAGCGCTCGAGACACCGACTCAGCCGGCCAATGTTCCTCATGCCCGTGGCTAGCCATATAGTAATATGACATACACATGAATCTTCGCATAGGAGAGTCTTCGGAGGTCGTTGAATAAGTCTCAGTTATAGAATTTAGAGATGGCAAGAACCTCCATTCTCGCCAAACTTGATGGAAGCGACTCATGATTAGGTCTATCAATTCGGGCATGCAGATCTTATCGGCAAGACTATAGAATTGAGTACACGGGTAAGAGAGTCGGTAGGCGCTAGGCTGCTGTGGGTCAGGTCCCGGAATCATGGTCAACGGCCGAATAGTCCCGCTGTAGACCCATTCCACCAGCAAATCGAAAGTCTCAGGTAAGTCTTCGGGGAATGTTGCCGAGTTCACTGCGGCCTCTTGGAAAGTTCCCTTGAACATTTTGTCGAAGTATGGGATTTTGTTGCAGAGGAGCTCTTTGTGTACCGAGAAATGGACCTTGTTAGGCCCAACGTAGAGGTCTACCATCTCCATCTTCTCTCCCATCATCCTTTAAAAGAGTTAGCGAACGAGATATTTTTTGGCTGGGCCTGACCTGGGACTTACTTGCGGAAGCAGGGCGTGCCTGATTTGTCCTCTTGGTTCTCATCTTGAGAAGCCATTCTGCTGTTGCTTTGCAGTGCAAATAATAACTGCAGTTCTCCACAATTTTGCGGATACGCAACGTTGGGAAGATTTTGGGTTTATTACAGAATGTCGTGCAAGTATCCCAAATGGAAATCGATACAGTTCGGCGGAGCAGTAGTGACACTGTGGAGTCCCCAGTGGTGGTATATTGGCAAGGAAGAGGCCCCTGAAGGAAGCTTACGTACTCCCACTCCTGGTGGACAAAAGAAAAGCGGCACTAATTCTGAATGTGCCAGGCCGAGTGGGACACTCAAAATTTGGCAATAGCCTTGTAGGAAGATAAACTGAATTCTGTTCGGGTCCGGTAGGGTGGAGGCGCAGAAGCAAAGGGCTGTGTGGATGCTGTGAACAGCCAGAAACTAGGTATAAAAATTATGAAAGAGTATGAGCGGGAAATTTTGTGTGACCACTAGTGCTGTTAAGAGTATGGTTAATATACTGCGTAGTCTTAATCGGGATTAGCGTCCTACATTATAGTCCTATCTAGCTAGCTACTAGCTACAATTCATAATATATACCAGTCTTAAGAAAGGCAAATATTTCTTTCGTCCTTATCTTTGCCAATCTTGTCGGCTAGTCAGATTCTTCAGCCGCTGCGGGGAATCCTGGTTTACTAGGCAGTATATAGCACGCATATGAATCTTGAATTATCAGATTCTGCTTCTAGTATTATTGTATTAACGTGTGTCTTTAAAGTGAGGCTAAATTACTTTTATTAAAATTTTCAGTACTACGTCAAGACCTCGAACTTGACGTAAGTGCTACCTTCCTGTTGCTCCATACTCACTACTAATCTATTATAAATTTGAGAGTTGACAACGATCAATATCAAGGGTTGTAGCAAATTGTCAGTGTGGGCCCTAAAAATTCAAATTTCAGAAGATGAACGGTAATCGAAATGAATATAACTTCTCTTCAATTATGTGACACGTGTTTAAACAATGGAACCAGGGTTTGCATACAGCGTAGCTGAATTTGCAAAGCTTCGAAACGAGCCTTTCCAAATCGCTCACATGTCATCGTCCTACCACTGATTTAGACATGGTAATTTCGTTTCATTGGTAGCATTTCTACACTTTATAAACGCGTTTTGACTGATAAATTGACTCTCGGACAAAACCAACCTGAAAAAATGACAGCAATCACACGCAACATGGTAGCAATGACGTGGTAAACTTGCGCTGGAGGAGGGCCATGTAAAGAGACTAGTTAGTAAGTACTAAGTCTGCCTAAAGCCTGGTCAAGGGCACAGCCCTTACTATAATAGAACCTCAGTCTTCTCCAAAATCACGTCTTTCTACACTCAATGTAAAATTTTGACAGCAATTACGTTCTTGACAGCAAAATTCCTTATCATACAACACTTCAGTATGGACGACTGAGCTCATGTTGAGCCCGCTTTGAATTTATTAGTGAGTAGTTCCACAAGATAAGAAGAAGGGTAACGAGAGTCGTCATCTCCAATAGGACATTCCTATACCTTGTGGTTTCGCGACTCTTGGAGTTATTGATCAATTTTACAATAAATATATACCTGTAGCTCGCAGGCAAAATCTAATCTTGGGCGTTCAATGACTGAAAGAAGATAAAACTTTGTGTAATATACAAGCAAATTCACTGATTCTAGTCGATAGTATAGACAGTTATAAAAATACCACCGAAACGCAAAAGGAAAGCAACATTCAAAAAGCCGAAAGTTCTTGATCGCCCGATGGTGTCTGGTCGTGCCTCAGTGCAGACCCAACACCACGAATGTAGAAAGCCTAAGAGTCTTCTTCAAGGACCTCTCATGCACAGTACTTAAGATTCACTTAACCAAAAATACTACTGTCAACAAGAAAATCGCTGCAAGCAAACCATTCATTCATTCATTCAACCCAAACTCCTCTCCCTACCCCCAAACTAAATCTCAACCGAAAGCCCGTCGACAATGCACATAAAAAGCACCCAGGTCAACATTGCACATCAACCAAAACGCGGAACTCGACCAACGATATGGAGAGCTTGCAAAGCAACCATTGTACTTAGATGACAGATCAATAAACATTAATCTCCCACAATTTATACCCCCCTTCCCCCCACCTCCTCGAATCGAGTTTTCAAAAAGTGAACCCCACCCGCCTAAAACCCCCAAGGTCGAGAATACCTACCTGCGGGTATATAAACCCCACGGGCCCAACAACCCCATCACAGATATCCAAGCATTCCACCGGAGCTTCGCAGACGTCCCGAGTCCTGGCAGATGAGCGCTTGAATACCGGTTCATCTATCCAGGAAATAAACTCCGGAGCTGCCCTACGCTACAAGAATCACCTACTGCGTTGGAATTCAATTCACATACGTTATGAAAAGTTGTTGTTGTTGGGAATGAAGATGATTTGCTGTCAAGAGCCACATTCAGTCGTAATATAAATTGAACGAATGAAGGCCGGGGAGTAGATAGGGGAAAGTTCATCATTGAGCATCTGAGTCGGCGTGGTCTGCCAAAATAACATTCACGTGTCTTCTGTGCGCCAGCGACCTTCTCTGATGTCTGCTGGACTGGCATTGGCATGATTGGTGATCTTGAATCGAAGATAGCACAAACATTTATACGTGGAAAAAGCAGAGCTAATTTGGCGAGGAGAGGAGGTGGAATTCACTCGGAACCAGAATCGAACATGCGTGAGAGACGCGAAAAGCTGAAAATAGAGGGGCTTTCAAGGTCATAAATCAGATTCATGATTCATCAAACGCCTATACGCAAGCCTATGGTATATGAACGCCGATATACCAATATCCCAACGCCATTTCATACCATGCTCATTCATCGCGCCTCGGAATAATCATTCAACGCCACGCAAACCAATCCCCTATGATGACCATTATACTGCCTAATAATCTGCTGTGATCCCAGTTCCCAAAGTCTCGCATAATGATCACTACAAGCCGTGACCAAATACGCAGAATCAGCACTAAAAGCGCAATCCCAGACCCATCGCTGATGTCCGGTAAGCGTGCTCTCGAGCTCGAACGGCTGGTCGGCTTGGGGATTTTGTGCCTGTCCTGGCTTCGGGACGCGGTTTTCGAGATCTTTGACTTCCCAGATTTTGGCGGTGCAGTCGGCGCTGCAGGTTGCGAGGTGCTTGACGTCGGGGGAGAGGAGGACGCGGGTTATGTAGGAGTTGTGGGCTTTGAAGTGGGTTATTGGGATGAGTTGGGTTTTTTCGCGGAGCTGGAGGAGGTGCCAGACGTAGACGTTGCCCTGGAATTATTAGCATGGATTGAAGGAAGGAGGAGAAGGAGGAGGGAAAGGGGACCCACAGAATTCGTTGCGGCGCAAAGTGTAGTGCCATCTGAAGCTACCGTGACACTTGAAACAGGTACATCTTCTTCGGGGATGAGCTGGTGCGAGCAGTTGTTCTCAGCTAGATCCCAGACTCGAACGTTTCCTCCACGGTCACAGCTTATGATCTCTCCTTGGTTGGGGTGGATCACTACGTCTGTGACTGGTGGTCCATGTGTATAGCTTCGCTGGACAGTGCCACTCCGAGTCTCCCAGATCTTGACTGTACCATCCTCCGAACTCGTTACCATCCATTTGCCCTCGCAATGAAATGCGACGCCGGTGACATTGCCCGTATGGCCTTCGAAGGTAAGGATCGGGTTGGGGTTTGTAGATTTGATGTCATAGAGCTTTATATTGTGATGGCCTGCTGCAGCCAGATATCGTTTGTCGGGCGAAATACATAGTCGATTGACTTGTGATTCGGAATGCTGGATCGTTCTCGAGCAAATACCAGAGAGCGCTTCCCAGAAGCTGGATAATGGTATTAGCTATGCAAACTTGCAAGGCAAACCTGAGGAGGCACGTACCGAATTGTATGATCATAGCCAGCTGTAGTCATGATGCAGATTTCCTCGTCAGTCACCGCATATCTGTATGCCATTGCGGCGGGGGATTGCTGCATTGCGCAGGCGCGGGAAGGGGCAGCTTTATGAGCAAGAGGATCGCCGGTCGCGACTTACCTGTACATAAAATGACACTCATCGCGAGATCGTTAGTTCGCGGCAGCCGTGATAGGAGTTTGCAGTTTCCTTATCGATAACGATTCACATCGGTGGTGAGAAGATATCCAAAGATATGGGAAGGTAAATGCGAAGGCGGTGACAGTATACACTCGCAATCGAGCTGCCCCAAGATTTCCGACGTCGAAGCTGCTGCAAGGATGGCCCCTCACTGTCGCAGCTGGACCAATGGTGAAGGAGAATTGTTGATGACATAATGTGGCAGCTGTCACCGCCTAGTGGTCACTAGTCCGTCTTTGGAATAAGCGACGGCACAAACTTCATTTCAATCTAATCTGACCTGACAGCCATCATTTCTGAACCGACAGCCACTCTCTGGAACAAACAAGCAAAACCCACTCATCAGCTCAACTTCCAACACGATAATTGTCGTCCCGCAGTTGACTGAGATATCTCCATACATCTAGTCATACACGGAGAGACAGCGAGCAAATATTCACTGAAGCTTCTTGATGCGCCAGCATCTCGCTGCCTAACTGGCACCCAAACCTCTACCTTTTAAGAGGGGTCTTGGAGAAGCACTTGTCTCGATCCAAGAGCATCAGAAAAGAACTCTCGCAACAAGCAGAGTCACAGTCAAAAGGCTGTATCCAGGTCAGTCGAATAATAGCAAAGATGAATCCCAACAGGGAAGATGCTACGAGCATCAAGCAAGATAATGGAGAAGGTAATCATGCTTCTACCAGTGATTCGCAAATCACAGATCAAGACGTAGATCTTGGGCTTACACTACCACCCAGTGATCTTTTATTTAACACGTCGAGCTTCGTTCATGATGCTCCATATACATCTAAATTTGCTTTCCCCGCTCAAGAGGGGGTAATTGAGGAAACCTCGTCCAGGGAGCTTCCACAATGGCATGGAATCTTTGATGATGACTTCTATCTTGAAGAGCCTCCCGCGAAGAGACAACGGGCCACATCCCAGAACGACCCTCTTCCGAGTCTGGAAGATGAAGCAGTAAGTTTATTCAATTCCCAAAGCATCAGAGCTAAAGTCAATCACCAGCCATCCGCCTCGAATATTCAGACCCGGGCTCCATCGGTGATATCTGATTCTGGAACGCGTCAAAGCCGTAGCGACTCAGGATATGGTATCAGCATTGCCGAACCATGTGAGAACATCGAGCAGGTGAATGATGCTCCGCATGAGAATTTCAACCTGTCGGATTTCGATGCGGGCCTATGGGGGGACGATACGCTACTCGATCCCCTTGATGCCGAATTCAATCCACCTCCACTAGAAAACAACGAAGTCTTCACCATTAACAATGCTGAGAATATCACAATCCCCGCCCCCAAGCCAATTTCTCAGCCATCAAACGAAGCTCCACCTGCACCTCCCAAACCTGACGTCCATATACCTAGTGAACGTAACTTACCGGTGAAAGGGCGGAAGTTTTACCCACCGACGAAGATTCCCAAGGGCTTTGGTGCGAAGAAGATGTCCAAGGCAGACGCAATCAAAATGGGGGCGTCGGTTGGTTTGTTTCCAAGTACTGGTCAACTCGCTGCCCCCACCGCACCCGCAACTCACGGGGGAACGAAAACCTCCTCAACAGCTCAAAAACCTCAAACACAGAAGCAATCAATATCAATCGCGGACGCCCAAAATACCATGGATCTTCCACTGCCACTCGCCATTTCTATCGCCCTTACGGAACCTGTGATGCGGCAAGCTACCCTGTCGACGATCTACAGAACCCAATCTGCTATGTTGCATACCCCTGGAAGGCCATCTCAACCACCTGCAGTAAAATCGGAATTCGTCAAGCTTCTCGGAAAGTTCTACGAGAAATTTGAAAAGCAAGGTGATATCCGAGAGGCGTTGATAAAGTTTGTTTTGGAGAAGCTCGAGGAGGGAGCTGGTGAGTTCCTTTTCCCCCCGTATTTTCTTCGTACAAGCTAATCATGTCGCCCATAGATGACCCACAAACTGTGCGTCCGACGATGAAATGGATGACTCTAGAGAAGGATTTGGAAACTATGAAGCAGGTGATGAAAGACATTACCGACGCTGAATCTGGGAAACGAGCGCTTGCCCTTGCGACGGGATCTACGATTTTCAAGCGCAATACCGAACATATCAAGGAGCTTGTTGCTGGCATGCCTCACTTGAAAAGTCTTGAAGCCAAAGTTAAATCACAGTCGAAGCAAATTGAGGCACTGGCAGCCAAGTGTCAAGAAGTTCAGCTCGAGGCACAGTATCGTGCAGCGATCGAGCAAGCCTCCAAGCGCACCGAGGCACCTGCACCTGTTCGGATGCCACCTCATCAACCTTCTGAGCCTACTGATTTCGACCAACTTCCCAAAGATCTCGTCCCACTGCTTGGTAGACACTACAGAACTTCAGCTCCAATGTCGAATACTGCGTGGATGTGCGCGCACACTGATGCGGACTCCGAAAAACATTGTGGGGCCATCATGAGAAGCTGGATCAAGCATCAACAGCGAGGAAACAAGTTATGGATCTCTACCAACACTTGTGTAAAATGCCAAAAGGTCCACCAAACCCTGGAATTTAAATATTTCCTTCATGAATCTGAAGTCCAACAGCTCGGAGGGATTAGCCAACGTCGAAAGAAATCAGATGATTCTCCTATGCCAGCCAATAACCCAGTCGAAAACAATCATGAGCCTATTCATGTCTCGACTCCCTCCCCGGATCCAAAGACTTCAGCCTCTTCTGTGACTTCGACGCAAGCAACTTCCGCGAATCATCGCCTACAACCAGAGTATAATGAGCAGCGACATACGCAAAAGGAAGCTCCTCTGCCAGTGTCTCATGCAGCACCCATTGCGGCGCCAACTCAATATCCACCGACTTCATCTATTACCCCTACGTGGAAGCAGAAGGCTCAAGCTGGGCAGCAACGCGCAGAAATGGCTTCGCAAACGCCGCTACACCCCGCAATTTTGGACCCCCGACGGGCTTCGGCTTCGATGCAAGCCCCACGACAAATGCCTGTGAGCGGTACCACACAACCGCAATCTCGCAGGGCTCCCGCTGGTGGACTCAATATCCCTACCCCGGCCTTCGCTCATGATTCTGGACCAGGACGCGTTACCGCCGCAGCGAGTTACGATCAACCACCATATCAGTATAGCCCCCTGTATCATCAGCCACCCCATCAGTTCGACTATAACCAGGCGCTGCAACAATATTATGGTCAAATGCCCCTGCAAATCCCGTATGGATACAACCAGATCGATCCTCGTCCGCCGCATGGATCCCCATACCCTCCTCAGCATCAGGATCTACACCACAGAGCGCCGCAACAGAATTATGGGCCGGCGTTTGTCCCGGTACAGGCTTATTATCACCGCCTTCCCCCGCAACCCTCGCCATCTCCCCCACGGCAGAACCAACCAACTCCGCAAGCCCAACGACAGAATCAGGGCATACCACGAACTTCTGGCGTCGCTCAGGCACCCCTTCTGCCAACAGCGCCGACCCATAAACCAGCTGACCTTGCCACTCCTCCAAGGCCGACTAACAACCGCCTCAAACGTCCATTGCCAGCTGATGTCGAGATAATCGACCTTGATGCCGAGAACCCATCCTCGTCAGAGGATTCCCAACCTTCTGCCGCAAAGAGGCAATGCAAGTCCAAGCCACCAAAGAATCCGAAAAAGTCAGCCAAACGCTCGCCTAGTCCTAAGCCTCGCACCATGAGTTCAGCACCAATCGACAAGCAAACTGTTGAAACGTTAAGGTCTCTGATGGGCAAAGGTGTGGAGAAATCCTGGATGAAGAATGGAGGCCCGCCCGAGACCACTGGTGCTAGTAATGGTGAAAGGGAAGGAGCTTCGCCATCGGCCAGCCAGTCAAATGGAGAACAGGCCGCTTCATTACCTACTACTCAGGCCGCGCCTCCAGAGAAAACAAGGAGAAGGACCAAGGCTGCGCCTAAACCCACCACATCTGCAGCAGCGTCTACAAAGAAGCCAAGAAAAAGGGCTCAACCTACTCCCAAAGTCCTCAATTCCGTGGAACAAGCGCCAGCAGAAGAACCCGCAAACCCTACTCAAGCACCCACACCCTTCCAAATCGACGAACTCGAAGAAGACCAAGACTCAGACAACGACTCCCTCTTCGGCGACTCCTCGCAGCACACAGACCGCGACCGCGAAATGAGCGATGAATTGGCTGATGAATGGGCCAAGGAACTGGAGGCTGAAATGTCGATGACGCCTGAGGTTATAGAGGAAAGCGAGGGATTGGGGAGGGAATTGGAGGGGGAGATAGAGGGGACGCCGGATGGCGATGGGAATCGGGATAAAGAGGAGAGTGAGGAGGAATGAGAGGCGGACGGGGGTTGTATATGAATATATGGGTGAGGGTTGAGAAGTGAAAGGGAAAAGGAGGTTGGCATTTTGGATACCCATGGCAAAAGGATGGAAATTTAGCTTGGAACTAGGGATAGGTTTATGTATGATGGAAATGAATATTTCAAGATTGCTTTTGTGGGTTTGTGTGATGTCAAATAAAGTGAGGATGGATGGCAACTTGGCAAGTACTTACCTACTACCCACCCTCTCCAAACCCTCTGTTTATACCAAATTCACTGCAACCAGACTGTTACAATTACAGGGTATAAAGTCCAACAAAATGCCTTTAGAACCTCGTCATGGAGCAAGAGATTCCACTGTAGAGATTTTCATGTGGACTGGGACTTTTGTAATCTTATATCCGCACAGAGAAGCCAGGCGGAGCCTTACCACTATTCACTTGCATCATGGATATGAGGATACTCTTAGCAAGATATCACCATAAACTCTTAGAAGTTTTTTCTGTCGTTATCTACTTTGCTGTCAAACTTTACTTCATTCATTCATTTATTCATCCCTTAAGACCAACCAGCTAATACCCCCACTTCCTGCCGAGAAATCGACCCGGCGATGAATGATTTACGCCGGCGTTGATACCCAGCTGCCCAAGCCTTTCTGGTGGACGTGTTCCTTTGGCTTGACTAGGAACGCCCGTGGAGTTTCTGTGGGGGGATTGTGGTGGTGTTTTTATAGCAGCTGAGGGTGAATTTGGGGGGGCGAAGTGCGGGGGTGAGAGGTATATAAAGTGTCTCAGGTGTACTTTTGTGGAAGAGTAAGCAAACACAAGATAAAACCGACGTGTTCATATCATGTGATGGGGTGCCGATATATATCCTGATGTTTCGGTGCTATTTTCTCTCCGCAGTAAGTGCATCTCTTGGTTGGTTGACATTTACTCGTTGTGAGGGTTTAGAATTCGGTTGTTTTTGACACTGAATGTTTGCTGTTGGGTAATTAGCTGCTGTCATTTACTTCATTCATTCATTTGGTCAAATTCACTCACATAAACAAGGGTTGATCGAAAATAAAGCTAGCTTTTTCTGTCCCTATATATTCACTCAGGTAAAAGTATTTCGTTGGATGTTGGGAGCCTCGAGACCACATGAAGTTCCGTCGACTTGCTCATATTTGGATTTGAGGTTTATTTCAAATCCACATCCTGCTTTTATACTTCCCAGGACATCGGGGCTGAGTTCCGTGATTATGATACATTCATTGGAGTCAACTTCGAAGTCGTAGATTCTGTGTACTATTTAAATTGCCATTGCCCCGCATCGTAAGAGATCTTCAAGAAAAAGCTCATGATCCATTCGCCCCTCCAGTATGTGTGGGCTGGGCTGTCGTACTAAATTTGCCTGTTAAACCTAACCGCGCCCCGAACTTTTCCAGCGAGGAAATCCCTTCACCCTCTCTCGACAAGCAAGCAGCATCAAAACTCCGGACTTGAATTTAAATTATTACTGTCAACACTTGATTTGCTGTCAGTCCCTCCGTTCATTCGTTTATTTCTCATGCACTATAGAGCGACTGATCGGAAATAGGATCAGTTTCTTCTATCCTATCGATTGATTGGTGCAGAGAAAGTGGCTCCTTGGCCAAGAGCTCACGAACTTCCAGAGCATGCGAAGTCATTAAAAACTTTGGCTATTTTGTATGACTTTCGACTTCCAGGTCAAGACCGTGCTTTTATATTTCCAGAATTGTGGAGAGGGATGTTCGGTCTATGAATCATTCACCTAACTGGGCAATGAAGTCAACGAGTTCTGGTTCGCAGAGCCTATATAAGATTCGGTTTCTGTGGTTAGGACTCTCTAAGACAGAATAACTGGATGCTGCCAAGGATTCTACCTGTGCGTGTAGTTTGGGCCTGTTCGTGTTTTGATATCTGCTTCTAACAGAAAGTTGGTTGAATGAATTTGAGATATTCGGTAATGGAGGAGTGTCAAAGTTATAGAGTTGAATGAATTTTCTTTCTGTCAAGAATTGAATTGTTGTCAAAGAATTCATTCGTTCACTGCGTTGCTATATAACCAATGAAGTTATAACATAAACAGTCCAGACTTATGTGAGCAATGTACTCTCTTTGATAGCGAGGGTCCCGGCAGCAATGCATCAGCGCACAGTGCCCCGGATTTCACGTCCTTTCCTTTTTGCTTGTTTTGTTTCAACATTCCTTTCAGAACTTACTTTTATACCTCCCATTCCATTCCCCCCTGATTACCGAATCACTTCCCATTGGCTCATGATAATAGTGCGGAGTCGTTGGACGGGTATATAAGCTGGTGTTTGGGCTTTCCGGAGAATGCGCCAAAGTTTTGCCGAGTATTTCCAGGGTCTATGTGGCCCGGGGTGTTGACGGCACTCCGTTCCATAGATTGCGCCAATAATGAGAGAGATGTCAGGTTGTCCAAATTTGATCTTAGGCGCAAAGTTTTCAGGGTGGAGCTTAGATTGAATGTAACAAGTTGCTGGCGGTGATTGAATTGCTGTCAACTTTGCATCCGTTCATTGATTCGGCTGCTGTTTAAAGAGTAAGATACGCTATCTTGAAACACTTTCCTCGTTTGTGTAATCCTGTGCTCAAAGCAGATGGCCATGACGAAATAGCGCAGAACGACTTGTTCCATAGCACATGTTAGAACCAGGAGGGACCGGACGATCTTTCTGATTGATTCCAGTCTTTGTTAGCATGTTACTTTTGTAGTTGACGGAATACCGAGGTCCATACGTGATTCATGTTTAATTCACTGTGTGGAACGTACAAAATGTTCTCCGTACTAAGTATGAGGTCAGGGAGACTATATAAGTTCACATCTCCTGCTAAAGCTAGAGCTCCTCAAACCAAAAGCAAATCATCTTCAAAAAGATATGTGGTGGGTGCATGTCAGTTTTCTGATCTTTCAAACGCTTTCGCGTCCACTCCATCTGGCACAGCCTAGCAAAATTATTGATGCCGTGGGGCTGCGAAGCCAAATGAGTTTGAACTGAATGAACTAGATTACTGCTGTCAATTTATACCCTGTTGTCATTCATGCACTTCAGTCGATTGGCCTACATTTTGATTATTATGTTCTCTACTCCTCGAATATAGATGATGCAATTCTGTTAACGAAACTCAAGGGTGAGATGGTGATCTTTGAATAAATTCTATCAAGCTAAACTGTCTTATTTGACAAGTCTTCGTGTTCGTATTCATTGCTTGGAGATTTGGAGAGCTTGTTTTATAGTAGAGCCTTTAGGCGTGAGTTGTTTTCAAAGATCCGCTAAAACTTCAGCTGAAGATTGGGCGAAGAAAATTTCATGGTCATATGTTCGCTTGTTTCGTCAAGATGGAAATCAGATAGAATTGTGATGTCGCACGTTTTTTGGGTTTCAATTGATTTTGACTTTATTCCATCCATTACCACCACTAATACTAAACTATCTCAAGGCCTTGAATAGATTTTCAGGTTCTTAGGTATGTTTCTTTTGCCTCTTCGAACTTGGACGAATCACAGAACTCCCATTGCAACAACGAATAACAATGAAACTTGAGCCATCAGTAATGGCCAAGACCCGGCCAAAGAACAAGCATTCCCAGTGAAGGGTTGCGTTGGGGTTTGTGTTGTGTTGGCAGGCTGTGTTGTATTGGTTACAGGTTTGCAATTGTTACTCCTGGATATGTCGCTTTGTAACTCAATCGAAAAAACGCCATCTGGAGAAGGATTACTCGCGGTTACAACAACTTCGATGTCGATGCTCGATTTCGCAGTGTATTTCAAAATCCCGGGGGCAATGATAGTTGCTGCTTGGCTTGTGATGTCGATATGGGTCTGGGCGTCTCGAAGTGTAACCACCAGATTAAGGTCATCTTTCGTACCGACGGTGATATTAAATGTTTCGCTTTGTCTTGCACTATATACGAAAGTATTGGATCCAGTCCGAGAAAGAAGTGAGGAGGTTGTCAGGCCAGAGAGCAGTGGAGTTTGGTCACCGTCTCCTTTCGTATCAATGCCAGTGAGACCTTTCCTGAGCACGAGTAAAATGAAGTTCTCTTGAGAGTTAGCGTCATTAAAGGCTTCGAATATTCCCCCAGTGTGGAGAATTGCCTTCAAAATGCCTGGATCTTGATTGTCATTTGCAATGGCGAGAAATCCAAACGAGACCCTAATACCCAAGCTACCCGCCCGCTGGATCTCAGCGATAGTATCAGGTACCTGGCCTGGGGGATCATCGGTCCCATCTGTGAACACAACGATTCCTGTACGGTTGTTCGTTGGATCATTGCCCGGCTTGGTCAGCTCATCCGTAGCAGCCTTGATACCTCCACCGATAAAAGTCCCACCAGTCGGCTCAACATGATCAAAGCTGGAAGTTGCAGCCGCGGGATCCCCAAGAGGATATATAACACTTGCATCAGAGTTGAAATGTACGACTGTAAGAAGATCGGGAGTCTTCCCTCCGCTGGCCGAGCTCTGGCTAATGAGCTTCGCGTCAAGCTCCTTAGCAGCCGCGAGGCGAAGGTCTTGACGGTCATAATCCGTCATGGAGGCAGAGATATCAATCACAATGCCAATTTTCCGTCCACCGTTGCCACCTCCAATTTGGCTGAGAAGTGGGCCGTGGGCACAGGGGTCGTTGTTCTGGCGAACATCAAGGGCCGAAGCTTTTGGGAGAGATTGATAACTCAGGCCGAATAGTGCGAGGGCGACGGTGAAGAGTTTCATATTTCCCACGTTTTCAAGATTTCTAAAAGCCTCAAAGTCAGCTCTCATTCGTGAAGTTACTTTCAGTTTGAAATTACTTCGGCTGTAAGTACCTTCCTCTTAATTTTTGAAACAAATATCGCGAGATCTCAAGCCGACTGGTAGAGAATGTGATTGTATTTCCGCTTTCAAAATTGTTCCAAAGAGACTTTAAATGATTACGAGCAAGGGAAGTCCATCGTCAAAAGACATTGTTAAGCTGCCACCTGAGATAATACAGGCTGAGCTATATTTGACCTTGCTTGGCCAGAACGGCATAACCACATATGGATGTGCTATGAAGCTGCAAATAAGATAGAGGGAAAACCATTGTTGTCTGATGATAAAACATGATTGCGGCCTCCGGAGTAAACGTTGTCTGATCAAGAATTGCTTAGGATTTGTGTTCGGCTGGAAGCCCGAATAATGAGGCGTGTTTCGTTTAGAATTTCCGAATTGGGCGCCATCGGGTGGTGCAGCTGAATCGTTCTCGTTCGCAGCCGCTTTGTTCCGCAGAACTTCAGCCGCCGACTACACCTTTATTGGTGAATATATTCCTGCGGATCGACCCTACCACCACAATATCTAAGGGTCAATATCATAAGTTCACAGAGATGTTCGGACATTGCCCATTACCATTTTATGGGAAGACCAGTGGTGTGACGGTCCGGAACGACGCATTTGTCTGATCAATTGGATGATTTCAGTGTCTCACATTGCTTCTTTTGACGAAGGCAGAACGCCCATGGGAACACTTTTGGCACATTGGGTGGAAAATCCTTGGCAATTTGTAGAAGTTTGGCGCCTCTGTTTATGAATCGAAGTGACTCAAGATGGTGGTGTGATTGCATTTGGTTCTCTGTCATGATTTAATTCATCAAATTGTCGTAGAATATAGACTGAGAACTAGACTGTTCCTGCCTTCTCGTTGACGTCTTTGTACACTCGAATTTGGGTGCTAAAATCAAATTCTGCAGCAGTGATGGCCAACTCCGCCAGTGCTGAGAACACAGGGACCACACAGAGGGAGAAAACTAGCACAAAGGTTAAAGTGGCACCACTTGAAAAGAAAGTCACACCCCAAGGTCCTGATGAAAAGGCAAAGTCGACCGGCAAAGGATCAAATCCTGCCTCTGTCAAGAACCCTAAAGGTCAGTCCAAGAGCGAAGTTAGATGAGCCTCTTGATTGATAAAAGCTAGGCTCGGAGCGACCAGTAGATGGCTTGCCGCAATCACCGTCTCAAGATAATCCAGCAGGGAGCCATCTATATTCATCCACTGGAGGTACTAAGCCATCCACCGCTAGGAAAGGTGCTGCAATCAACAGCAAGTCGGAAGAATGGCGTCCCAAGGAGATCCAAATTCCATGGCTTTGCTGGCTATTTTGCACCCAGATATCTATGGTAGCAGGAATAACAGCTCTTACGGTGCTTTCTTATAGAAACTCCGGATTTCTCGAAGTACCTGACCCTCCTAAAATCTTCGCAGGCCATCCTATGCTTGAAAAAACACTTTGGTCGGGTGGATTTCTCTGGACTTTCATTCCAACGCTCTTAATGACCTTCTATGGAATGCTTTGGGGTTCGGTTGTATCTGCTTCTGCAGACAGACAGGCTTACGTAGAACTGAGGAAGGAACATGGAGCGCCTGGCAACCTAACAATTCTATCAGAACTGCGGTCCTACAATTCGTTCAAAGTCCCGTTCATAGCATTCTATCGTCGACATATTGTGCTTGGCTTCTGCCTGTGCCTTTCGCTGCTTATGTCAATCATAGTAGTCCCACTCAGTTCTTACTTCATCACAGATGCCGAGATGTCTAAGAACACTACGGTTCCTGGTACTCTGACTACACACTTCAATGAGACAGCTTTCAATGAAAAGTCCGACTTGAGAACTGTCATGGACTCTGTCTCTGCCACATTGCTACAAAGTGGAAGTGCCCCTCCATGGACAAATTCGGAATATGGATTCCAATCGTTCTCACCAGTACACTACCCAGGGGTCGCAAACATAACTGTGGACATTCTTGGATACTCGGGATATCTCGACTGCAACATAATACCCCAATCAGTCTATTCTTTCAATGCAACTAAGAATGAGCTTTCTGTTTCTATTACAGATAGGGGTTGCCGCATATCACATACCCTCGATATGACCAATGCCGGCTACACCTATTTTGTGGAGTCATGGTCAATGACCGATTCGGCTATAATGGCAAATACAGCAGGCTAGGGTTACTATCTGGAATATTCCCCAACGATAAAACTTTGAACTCAAGCTATCCATCAAATATTAGCTTCATTTCATGCATCCCCTCCTACTGGGTGACCCCAGGCTCGTTGAACGTCATCTTCGGTGTCGGTTCAAGCCCCATCATCAACTCATTCCAGCAAATTAGGACACCATACGAATTAACATTTGGCGCTCGATCTCTGTTTGAATGGAGTCTTCACCTGGTTGTTGGTTTCAATATGCAATCTTCGATTTATACCAGCGACTTTGGTCTCCACGTCTTCAGACTGGCAAGAAAAGCAAGCAGCGCCTGGCCATTGCAGCCAGAAGTTATATCAAAGTTTACATCAATTTTCTTCACTTCCGTTTTCGCTGAACTATCGAGCACCGTTCTCCTACAACAGTCAGACAATCCTTTAAATACAACTGGAATTCTAACAGCCTCCACTACTCGGTTAATTGTCATTTTACCAGTTGCCTATGTTTTGATCGTTCTGGTTGCAATCATGGGCGCTCTCACTGGATTTCTTTATCACGAATCTTTGAAGGAATCTATACTTCTTGAAGAGCCCGTTGGTTTACTCAGCTATGCAAGCATTTTGTATGGTAGTGTGTTGATTGATTGGATTGCGGCGTTCAGGGAGAAAGAAAAGACCGGGGGTAAACCAGCGTCGGTGATCAGTAAAACTCAAGCTTTGGATAAGGCTATCTTCTCAATGGGAGTGCGGGAAGCGAACACGGAGGCAGGAATAGTAATCACTTGCCCTTCTCAGGAGATACCAAAGAATAGGCTTTAGCTCGGAAAATTTTGGCTGCATGTCTAGAGATCTCAGAAACAAGCACGAAATATCTCATTCCCACACTTCAGTTCTTGCTCGCCCATTTGGATGCATGTGAGACATTTTGAGACCGCTTGTGGGGCCACACTGGTGTAAATTTGCAGAGAAACAATAACAGCTGCTCATGCATGATGAGAAGTCATACCACAGTGAAACATATTCCGTGTCTTGGCGATGAGACAATGGCCTAGATAACCGGCAATAGCTTTCAAGAATCTCACACCATACTATCAGATGACTATGCTCCCACCGATGAATAATAAGGCGTTGCAATACGCTCAACACAGCCACAGCTGGAACACAGGCGACGAATACTCTCAACGCACCCAAAATAATCCAGACGAAAAGGTTGCTCCCAGGTCACTCCACGGTTGTCAAAAGCGTCTTTAACAAGTTTTTCAACGACTGACATAGCGGAAGTCAAAAACTTTTAGTCATCCACGATAAACACTTCTACCATGGCAACGATACTTGCACCTCTGTGGCTTCTGTTGTCCATACCCGCTGGGGCTCTTAGTCCCACATCAATCACCATTCCATCAGCCTCTGGCTGCTTGGGAGGAATAACCGCGTTCTCGAATTGTGCAAAATTTGTCGCAGCGCAGTATGCATGCGACTCTCTCACGTCCAAGGATGCGCAACTTTCTTGCCTTTGCACTCAAGAATTCTTCAACTCCTTCCGCGAGTAAGACTCCCATCACCAAAAGCTTACGGCTTAATTTCCCCCATCATTCTTAGAGATTCATGACTGATAGCTATACTTCAGTTGTGAGCGTGAAATAGAACAGTGTACGCAGTCAACAGGAGACAGTTTTCTTTTTGAGAATCTCACGATACAATGGCATGCCGAGTGCGACTCAAGAGTGCCAACGATTACAACACCTCCAACTGCTATAATTACAGCTAGTCTGGATATAGGTGCATGTTCAGACCTTTACATCAGCTGTGAGAGTGCGTTGTTTGAGATAACGCAGTGCTCTAGATCCCAGACGATCGCATCATCTTTACTCTCATGTGTCTGCCAACCCAAAGTGACCAATCTTCGATCCGAGTGCGTATATGACGGAAACATATCTTGCGACTCGACCACTGCCAACACCGCTGACATTCTTGGATATTCGATATGCTTAAATTATGTTAGTAAAGAGGCTTGTTTTCTTTCTTTCCGATCCTTGGTTCTATGTCAGTTTGAACAGTATAACTAATACGAGCTCGAAAGAAAACACTGCAACCTGCTGAAGTAACTTCCGCTTTATCTGTGTTCTATACATCACCTAACATTGAATACCTGACAATCACATCCCCGACAAGTCCCAACATAGCTTCGAGTTTATCGAATTTATTATCCTCGGTGACGTCGGCACTGTCTTCTGGAGGATTGACGGCTGTCAAGACTTCGAAACCAGCTGTGCCCACCCTCACTACGACGGGTGCTCAGACTTCTGCGTCTCGTTCAGCAGGTGATTTGACATCTCCTGGATCGATTGGATTCGCGACTTGGGAACGTGGCCTGTTGTCGGTCGCGCTCGCCACGCTTGCGCTATATTGTCTGATAGCTTGAAAATGAGGTGCTAAAAGTGCTCATTCTAGCGACTTGCCTCAATGTAAGAACTAAGATTTAGTTGCGATTTATTTGTTACGAAGTTCCTAGATTTGGCACTTACTCTTTGGGCTCGATTTATGGCTGAAAACTGGGTGGAACCCCAACGCTCGTTGCTCGTAAAATCGTTCTTTTCCACGAATCAAATCACGTCAACCCGATCGTTGCTTCGCGTGAGACTTATAATTTCGACCAATCAAAAGCAGAGTGCGCTTACCTCCAGGATGGTGGTAAGCCTCACTGGAAGCTTGGCATTGCGCTACCGACAGTACTGTATCTTGTGGCTGACTTCATATCTATTTCGAAAGATGAGGATCCTGAAGGAATGTGCGCCTCAACCTACACAAGTATACGAATATTCGAGATCAATACTCGAATTGCTCTAAAGCCTCTATAACTAGAAATGGCTGAGAATGATATGCTCTATAACTATAAGTATCGTTGGGGAAGTCTTTCATGCCTTCCAAATCGTATTCTTTCCTTTAGTCCATCATCTTTTCTACTTCCTTACTATCGCGCTTTCCCAATTTCCTCTCACCAAAACATATGATCATGTACCTATCTACTACCAAGGCCTTCTGCTTTGGTCTATTACTTTCACAAGCCAGCGGTCATCCCAGCTTATCGTCAGCATCAGGAGAAGATACCCTCGCTACACGCAATGATATTTCAATAACCTCCGCGAAATATCAAAAGAACTGCCAACGTGATGACGGCATCTACTCCAAGGCCGAAACAGAAGCCTGGGATACGATGAAGAAATTAGCAGATGCGGCCAAAAGATGGGAAAAACATGGTAATTACCAGAAGACAGCCGAGATGTACTTCGGGGGCGATGCAGCGGACGAGTATGATAGGATTCAGCGTAAGTATTGGAATCATGCACATTCTCAACCTTGAGGAAATGACTAATTATCATACCTCAATATACAGAGAATTTCAAGTACGTTTCCGAATGGCACGATAGAAACTTTTGGATCGGCCCGAACACTCCGCGAACAAATGCGCTATACGAGGTATGGTGCGAGGAAAATGGTCCTGACGGCAAGATTCCAAAGCCAGATGACTGGAAAGGGGATTGGGATGGAGGCGCTTGTGGGTTGGGAACATACGCGTATAGTTTCACGCGGTCGCGCTGGTGGTGGTTACGTGTAAGTGTTCCATTCCTTTCCTTGGATGTTGCTAATAACCCACACAAGACCGTGTACGATACTGTTATCTGTCGAAATGGATGGTTGAAAAGATTTACCCTTCAACAGCTTAATCGGGATCTCGACAAGGACAAAGTTACAATGGATACCTTGTTCACCTTACGGGCAGCGACTTGGCTTCATGAGACACTCCATCATAAGGTTGTAGCGGACCCTCGTGGTATGTATTCCTAGAATTCTCTTTCCAAATTACGGCGTCTGCCGGTCATCATAACATCGAGTTTTACTCATAATTTCTATATTCTAGTTGAGGATTTACTTATTACCGGACCTCAAGCATGTTATGGTCCAGATGCGTCTGCAGCACTCGCAAAATACTGGGGCGCAGTGAAAGACCTCAAAAATGAGGATGGAGGTTATGATGGAGAATTTGGAGCTATCAAGAATGCCGACAACTATGTCGCTTTTGCACTTTCGGTGTATTTCCAAGAAGAACTCAAGATCGCCGATCCAATAGAACCGGCTGGACCATGGCGTACAATTCCGAAAGAACAGGTAAACCCTGTGCCGAGGCGCAAGGCAAACAATGGTGGCTTTACTGGTACGTTTTCCGCCAGAGTGCTGACCAACAAGTATGTTAATAGACGAGCTAGTTTACGGAGCCTGGGACACGGCCGATAAGTACGAAGCTGGAGTCGTCAACGAATTTCAAAATACCAAGGATAAAGACACTTCTCGAAGAAACGATGTCGAATGCGTAGATGCGAACTCCGTCGATCCCGAACAACAACCTTTCAATCGCGACGACGCCATCAAGTCCATCAATGAATTTTGCTCAAATAAGGACTATCAAAAGCTGCAAATAATAACGCCAGTCTCGTTTGGCACTGGTAAGACCTCCGACGGAAGAGGTAAAACCCAAGGCCTGGACAACAGTCAGGGCACACCACCCGATAACACCGTAAGCAACGGGATCTGGCTATCTGCATCCATCGCAAACCGTGATGGTTGCGGGGCGAGCTACAAGTTCGGGCACGGAAATGACGAGAAATCTGCAACGGAATACTGCACGTCTAGATTCACGGATCTTCTGGATAACTGCCAAACAGATACCAGAACCGCAAAATATGGCGGCTCACTTGCGTACGGATGCGAGTACTATCAAATTGCTGGACGGTATGGCAACTCGACAGCTGTATTTGCAAATCCTTCTAAGGGAAATTTGCAGTGCACTCCCGCGTAAGTACTTCATATTCAAACTTTTTCGGAGCCATCAGTTGACAGTTTCATACAGTGCTGCCGACTCTCAATTCCCGGGCACTTGCTCCTGCTCGTACTCGAATTACTATGGAAATGACAACTTTAAAATGCCCAAAAGTGGCAAGTGCGGTGATGTGGATGCTGAGAAGGACTGGCTTAGTGTTCAATCTGTTCAGGGGGCCACTGCTTTGAAGACGGCTACTGGTCTACTGCCAAATCCAACACACAGGGTATAGCTTACTTGAAAGCCGGGGGTTTTTATCAATGAACTTTGTATTGTTTTCTTTTGATTTGGCTAGGTTTTGTTCGAATACTGGACTTTGTATTAGATAATATTCAATTTGAGGCGTTTACGAATACTCCGCTGAACGGGATAGGCCCAAAAAGGTCAAAGACTTAGTGGGGCATTTACCCCTTTTTAAGCGAGGGGGGAGTTCTTACCAGAAACCGAGAACGAAGGAACGAGCCTCGCCGTACCCTAGTTCAATTCGGACAAACTGAACAGCTTTTCGGAATGAGCAGATAAATCAATTCAATTCAATAAATTCTAGCACATCTCCATAGATATTAGATACTCTCTTCCCCCTTCTTGTCTTGTCTCTTTCTCGCCGTTCTCTTCGCAATGCTGCCGGACCTTGTACTCTATTTGCATATATCATTCTAATCCACTGAAGTAAGGAGGCCTGTCTTAATGTCATACACGAAACCATGGCAGTTCTCGGCAAGCTTCTTCGGGATGTAGGGAGATGTCTTCAAAATTTGAATGTCGTCCCGAACACTTTGCTCAAGGCTGCTTTTCATGTTAGTTTTCATTGCTGAAGTTAAACTATCACCCTTTTTCAAACTTACTTCTCAAATGCACCAAACGACATTTCGTCGATCTCCGCATGGTCAGGCAATCGATCTTTGTGGAATTTGCGAATTTCGGCGTCTTTGAAATAACTAGCACCACAATCTAAATGATATCGAGTTAGAATCCTATTCCGCGTCCGGAGAATATGGGGAGCTCACCCGTGTGATGTATGACTACAACTGAGGTCAGGCCAAGAAATGCCTCGAAGAGCATGACTTGTTGCACAAAGCTAGGACCGACTCGGCCGGCAGGGGTGCGTGAAATGAGAATTTGATCTGAAACATTAGACCTCACGATAGGATATGTAAGTAGGGTATATATCTACCTTCAGGCTTGGTCTGCAGGAAGATATCTGGATTGACCCGAAAATCCACACAGGTTACTTTGGAAAATCAGATTTGTACGTCTGAAAGCTTTGACGGCTAGTCAGCTTACGAACTAGGGTTGTATTGAACGACCCTCCACTTGCGATCACGTCCGCTATTGTGGGGAAGGCCTGATGGCCCTCTGCATACTTTCTGACAAGGAGTTGTAAGATGTGGATAAATAATACTTAAGGAGGGGATAATCGCTTACTTGTTCCTCTCAAGGAGAGTTTCGGGGGTTATTTTGCACATGTCGTCAGAGTTTTTTGGATTTGAATGTTGCTGAAGGTCTTTGCTGAGGTTTTGATACTTTCGATGAATCCGAGGAAAGGAATCGGACTCGCACGCGGGGGCTATATATATACCGCGGGTGTTTTCTACCATAGTCACGAAAATAAATCATCTCCAATGCATTTCTAACCATCAGTCATCCCGAAAACTGACCGAAAATCATTTCACTTGTCATTTCATCTTTTGATGGGGAGATGATCGAAATCATGTTGAATGGCGTCTTCAAAACTTGGATCCGGTGAGTTGTTGATGTATTGTAAGCACATTGATATCGTATATCCGCAGATATCCGACCTATCATTCCGCCCATCGCAAGCCCACCACACTTTGGGAAAGTAGAACCCTGGTGCATCTTCAAATTTTGTTGTTGCTGTGCGCGCCGGAAAATATTCTTGTGGACGTTTCATGCCTTCCAACATGTTTTTGAGCTTTCCACGGATGTAAACTTTTTTTCTGTTCTGCCACTCTGAGGTATCATTCGGATAGAGAATCTAACCGAACTGCGGCATGATTACTATACGTACGCACAGTCTTGAGCCATGTATCGAAGGTCGATTCAAATCCCGCGTCCTTTGAGAGCGCTCTTTGTAATTTCCCATGGATTACCTCGTAAAGCGTCGTCGCCCGTGGACCAAAGGTTCTCTCAAAGACAGAAGCTATAAGTACAAGCTCAGGGTTGGGACTGGAATCAGAGTGACAGAGCAACTCCATTTCCGTCATTAATATATGTCATAAAAATAAAAAAAGACTATTCCCATTATTTGCCATCCCAAGATGTCTTCAGAATCACCCTTTCCTCCTCTACCTAAGTCCAGCATCAGTCTACCAGACACGCCTCTTCTCAGAGATGCTCTAGACTATATCAAGAAATACACGAGTCCTACCACCGTCAACCACTGTCTCCGCAGTGCCTACTTCGCCTTTTTACTATCTCGCAAGATGGAACGAATCAGCTTGGAGCCACTCGACATCGAACTCATCGCATTCTCCACCATAATGCACGACATGGGTTGGGCCACGGACAAAACTTTACTTTCCAAGGAGAAGCGTTTCGAAGTTGATGGAGCAAACATGGCCCGCAGCTTTCTCGAGGAAGCCAAGTTCTCTACTGGCTGGGATAAGCACCGCATCCAACTGATGTGGGATACCATCGCACTCCACGCCACACCATCCTTCGCATTGCACAAAGAGGACGAAGTCAAGATAGCTCACATGGGTATTATGGCCGATTTCTTCGGGCCAGCATACAAAGTTTATCCCATCACAGTGGAAGAAAATCAGGAAATTGTCGACGCTTTTCCTCGCCTTGGTTTTAAGAATCAATTTCTTGATATCATGTGTGGACTATGTGCTTTGAAACCGGAAACTACGTACGATAATTTTGTGGCTGACTATGGGGTTGCGTTTAGGCTTGATGGAAAGGGGAGTGGTAGGGAAGAGTTTGCGAGGAAAAGACTTGAGTCTAGTTCTCCTTTTACCTTATACTCTGCAATTGGCGTGTATGAGAAAGGCAAAGTATGAGAGAAATAGCTGTGAAGGAAATATCTGGTACTGTTTCCGAGTATATAGCTCTTAGAGCATTAATCTAGAATTATGTTTCAGTACCTTTCGGATTACCAGGGTGCGTGATATTTAGGTGAACTTCTGTGCACGTACTTGTACAGGGAGCTGTGCCGCATGAGCGCGCTTTATTTTGTTGGAATTGATTGTTGGGGTTATAATCCTTTGGAGGGGGGTTTTCTACCCCGATCGCTCACGCGGATGTTGGGGTAGAAACCCCCCGCCCCGCTTTTTCTTTCCCTACCTCCTATATAAAATACGCAATACAAAGCGACTATTACTACAGTATCTGCAGTTCTTGTGTGCATGAAAATTGATATACAGACTTCTTACCCCAAAGTAAATTCTTAGGGTCGATTCAAGGTATATATTCTCCTTCCTTCATCCCTCCGCTCTTTCCAAACCACTCACCCTGATCTGCATACACAAATTCTCCTCCCTCATTCACAGAACACAAACAAAAATGACAACTCAACAAGTCCTCCGGCTCTCTTCCCCAGGCAGCATTGCGTCTTCCCAGGAAGCAATCCCGACACCCCTCCCCCACGAACTTTTAATAAAAATTCATGCCGTGGCGCTGAATGGGAGGGATATACATGTTGTAGATGGCACGTATGCGTTGCCGGTTAAAGATGGTGTGGTGATGGGGTCGGATTGTTGCGGGATTGTTGCTGGGGTTGGGGGCGAGGTTGAGGGGAGGGGCTTTGAGGTTGGGGATGTGGTGATTAATGCGCTGAATCCTATGTTTTTGTATGGGAGTTTGAGGGAGGAGCATGGGGGTGAGACGTTTGGGGCGTTGAGGGATGGGGTGTTGAGGGAATGGATGACTATTCCTGCTAGTGGGGCTGTGAAGATTCCTGGGAGGTATATGGATGGGAGGGGGTATGAGCATTGGGTAAGTGAAGGCTTGGTTTCTGTCTTCTTTGGCTGCATCTGCCTATCTTCTGCCGTTCTGTAGCCTGTCTAAAGTCAAAAGCATTTTGGAAGAGAAAATTGCTGACTCTGTCTTGCCAGGCTAGTTTGGTGCAGGCTGGTAGTACGGTCTGGAATGCGTTGTATGGCAATAAGAGGTTGATGCCTGGTGATACCGTCCTTGCTCTCGGTATTTCCCTCCCACAATTTCCCCTGCAAGGCTCAATTGCTCACTCGCTACAGGCACAGGAGGCATCTCGCTCATAGCTCTCATACTTACTAAAGCCGCCGGTGCGACAACCATCATCACTTCTTCAAGTGACGAGAAGCTGCAGACGGTGAAAGAAAAATACGGCATCGACCACGCCATAAACTATACCACGCACTCCAACTGGGCTGCTGAAGTACAGCGAATCACTCATGGTAAAGGCGCCGATCACATCATTGAGAGCTCGGGTGTGGGAACTATAGGACAGAGTCTAAAGAGTGTCGCCCGCGCAGGCGTCATCTCCATCATCGGTTTCCTAACTCCGCATCCGTCTGAGATGCCCGATCTAACGATGGGAATCCTCTACGCGGGATGCGTAGTGCGTGGAGTCCAGGGAGGTTCGAAACAGCAGCTTGAGGAATTAGTTCGGTTTGTGGGAGAAAGGGGCTTGGTTATGCCGGTAGAGAAAACGTTTCCTTTTACCAAAGAGGCTGTCGTGGAGGCATTAGGATATTTAGCATCAGGCAAGCATGTCGGGAAGGTATGTATCAAGCTTGACTGAGAGCGTTCAAACTAGCGTAGATCTCGTTGTCGATGTCATGTACATGCTCTCCCTTAAAAATTTCTGTCCAGATTTTGATGATTGTGCTGGACATAAGGAGGATGTTGTCTTCGAGGCCGTCAAGTGTAGGTGCAAAAGATGTCTCGCGGATAATACCATGAACGATGCCTATTATTTTCTTTTCGGCGGGGCGTAAATCCGTACCAACCGTGGAGATCATCTCCAGCCAGTCTTTAAGTAACAATGCGCATTCCAGACTTCCGAGTGAGTGCTCAATACTCCAAATCGGTATCTTGATCCGCACCATAAATGCAATGCCAATCCGGACAGGAATACTTAGTGCATGAGCGGCATGCAATACTGCTCTATCGCACACTGGAGTACGCGTGAGATTCGAGGGCATGGATTCTATACGGCTTAATAGCCGTCCATGACAAGGTCCCTGATTTGAAGTCAAGCGTATGTAGGCTAGTCGGAGCAGCGCCGCAGCGCTGAGGCCAAAGGGTCCTTTAGGTGATAGCGGATCGAGCGTCGACTCATCGGTCCGCTCCCAGGATAACTGCCAGGTCCGCAGCGCGGTTTCGAAGCCTCTGATACTTTCCGCGTCCAAAGAGCTGCGGCTTTGGTGGTCCAGAAGGATTTGCTGTAATATGCCGTGAACAAGTATATAATTCGCGAATGACGACACGCTCTCATCCTCCGGAATTTCCGTTCTGGTGAAGAATGAGCTGAGTGTAGAGAGAAACGGTCGCTCGGCTTGACGGGCTGCCTGCTGCCACTGCATTGCGTTCTTCGCGTTCCATTGCTCTGCGTAACCGGGTAGGAAAAGCCCAATTTTGGAACTCAGAAGTGAAGGAGGAGTGTTGAAAGCGACGCTGTGTAAATTCAACAGCACATATGCAACAAGAAGAGTCCTCCGCCTCTCTTCCACAGCGGACCATGTTAACCAGTCCACATCTATGGGCCTCTCATCCGATTCCTCAATTCCATTTTCACGAACCAGCATAGCCAGCTGACTAGACATCGACAATGCGTCCGGTAAGATCCTCTTGTCCGACCACGATGCAAAATAAACAAGCAAAACAAGCGTCTGTATCCTGCCCAAACCTCTTTCATTTCCTGAAACCGAATGACTCTGTCCTGAAAGCAGCTCCGCGGCCACCTCAAGATCCCCACGCCTCTTTTTCTCCATCAAAATCCCCTTAGCCATGAAATACAATTGATACGCATTCTCACGTTCAAACCTATACAACGCTCCAAGAACAGCCATAGCCAGCAACCTTTCTACATCTTTCCCCTCAACTGTGAAACTAGCAGCGTGTATAAACGGAAGCATTTTCTGAAAACACTTGAAGTATATCTCCAGATACCCAGCTAAAGTATTCCTGGACGGCAGCGAGCACCCAGCGGGTATCACATCCGTGTACAAGTGCACATCAAGACGGATACTTTCATACGCGGAGCTGGAAATAGTCCATGGCGAACGATTGGCATTCTCGACGGGCTCGTCGTCCTCAACGTCTTCTAATACTGGCAAGCGCGAACTAAATTTCGAGAAATTGCTCACAGGCGGCTCGGGACGTGGCGGGGTGTCGTGAAATATAAAGTTGGAGGAGAAGAGGGTACTAGGCAGCAGGTCTTGATCCATGAAATTTGTATCCCAGAACATATCCATGTTTAGATCATTTTCATTTGCACATATCTCGGCATCCGGTTCCGGATGAGGCGGTGAGGGCTCAATGTCAGGATGGCTTAGCCTGGCATGGCGTACGAGAAGATCTCTGTGTCATTGTTGGTTATGGAAGTGAAGGCAAAATTGTATTGCGTTTGCTCACTGTCGAGTGAAGCTCTGCTCACAGCTAGTGCAGCTGAATGGCTTCTCTTGTGTGTCTATAGAATAGGTCAAAAGAGGCATAGTAGGATTTAGTGGATCTGATCTTACGAGTGCGCTCATGACGCATTAGATGTTCTAGTCGTTTAAACTGTTTGTTGCAATACCGACAAAGCGGGACCGCGGTTCTGGGTCGGCCGCGAGGAGGCATTGGGTGTGATATATAAGAGTTGGTTAGACTTGGAACTTCAGGAGGTTAAACTTTTATGTGGGCCACTTAGCTAGGCGGGGAATCGTTACCCCGAGCAACAACCTCGAAACCTACCCTATCCGTAGAAAATTGAGATACGAATCTCTTTAGTATAGAAGCTAAAGGAATAGAGAGACTATTTCCTAGAGCTTGATGAAAAGCTCAACTTGCAATGTTACTCGATATAGGTCAGCGTAACAACTTCTCATTCCTTAACTCCATTATCTCCTTAGTCCGGCGGTGTAATAGCAGCCCGAATTTAAATCGGTCAGAACATTAATCCGAATACCTGGATTCTCAGTTAAAACAGATTGTGTGCAAAGAAAACATTAGATTAGTTTTAGGAATTACTGTTCTTACATAAAGACCAACATTCTTGTCAAAAGAAACGGTTTTCAAATCCCCCATCTTTCCCCTTTGAAAATCTGCCAAGGCATTAGATTCTCACTATATACAGAAAACAAACACAATTATGCAGTGGCTCGTAACAGGATGCTCCTCAGGTCTCGGCCTAGAACTCGCACGAGCTATCCTCGCATTAGGACACAAATGCATCGCCTCTTCCCGAAACCCATCCCAAACCCCCTCAGAAGTATCCGAAATCTCGAAACTGGGCGGCATATGGATTCCCCTTGATATCGCATCTTCCGATCTCGAAATCCGTTTCAAGGAAGCAGTAGCCAAGTACGGAACCATTGACGTCTTTGTCAATAACGCGGGATATGCAACTGGTGGCCCATTGGAATCTATGGAGTACTGATTACCTTGTTTGAATAATGTGTTGCTGGCTCTAACCATTGAACCAGAATCGAGGCAGCTCGCAACCAAATGGAGACAAACTTCTTCGGTCCCCTCCGCGCTATGAAAGCCATTATCCCCTCCATGCGCGAGAGAAAGCAAGGCGTAATAGTGAACATCACCAGTGCCGAATTCTGGTCTCCCCACGCCGGCACCAGCGTCTACTCAGCCTCAAAATTCGCTTTTGAAGGTTCCGTCTCACTCCCATCCTCCATTCAAACCTAAACCCATATTTTCTTCCAACAGAGGCTAAAACCCCCCACCAGGTCTCTCCGAAGCGCTCGCAGTCGAGCTATCAGCCTTCAATATCCGCGTACTCATTGTAGAGCCCGGCGGAATGCGCACCCGATTCGTCTCACCCTCGACCGTCTCAAAGCCAGTGCTCCCGGAGGCGTACAAGGGGACAGTAACGGATGTAGTGTTGAAGGCTATTCTTTCTATGCATGGGAATCAGGACTTGGATCCTAGGAAAGCGGCTGAGGCTATTGTGGAGGAAGTTGTGAATCCGGGGGCTGAGCCGCTGGTTTTGAGGCTGCCGTTGGGGAAGGAGTCGTATGCGGGAATGAGGAAGATGGCGGAGAAGCTGGGGAGGAATGCGGATGCGTGTGAGGGGGTTGCGCTTGGGGCAGATTTTTGACGGATTGGAAGACTGCTCTGGTTTTTGCTCTGAGTCATCTATACTCGGAAACAGTACCGGGCATTCCTGGCTCTGATGTTTCCTTCGTGCTTCGTCTTTCTCGTATACACTAATTATGGAGTATAAGGTAAAAGGTTCTTGAAAAGAAGGGGTATGAGTGTTTCATTCATTTCTCATTTCATCCATCTCGTCATCTCATATATTCATAACTGTACCCACAACCTACCCGAATTTAAACCCCCTCTTAGGATCCCACGTCTGATTCTGACCCTGATTCCCGCCTTGTCCTCCTCCCCCTCCCCCCTGACCCGGCGAAGCACCACCGGGTCCCCCAAATTTAATCCCCATCTCCGGCGCCCAAACACTAGGTACAATCGGGTTCGGCGTTCCCGGACCCAACCCCCTCGTCGGTATCGGCGCCGGCATTTCTTCCCTTTCTTGTGGCGGCGGATAAGATTGCGGAGCAGGGGCAGGATTACTCTGATGACTCGACGAACTCCCCGCATTCGAACTCCTCGTATTATAAGTGCGCGGCACAGGCGCAGACTGCAAATTCATCTGTCCCAACGGCGGTAAAGCCAACTCTTGTTCGAGACGCAAAGCTTCTTCTCGCCTCTCATACACGAACCCCTTCGCACCATCCCTAAACCTCCCAACGATACGCGCGAGATCATTATAGAATTTCCGTCCGACTTCAAGGTTCGACACTATTTCCTTGTATTTGAAATACGCATTCTCCAGTTTCTGCAGCGCTTGTTCGCGCTCGCGACTCGAAGTGTCGCCTTTGCGCGATGCTACGAAACTGGAGTTGGAGGCTTCAAGACCGCGGAGCAGTTTTTCTTGTTCCGAGGATTCGGAGCGGAGGGAGGAGAGATCGGTGTCGTATTTTTGGAGGGAGGACTCGAAGAAATCTTCGAAGTGCGCGGGGACTACGGTTTGAGAGGGGTATTCGCGTTCGAGGCGCGCTGCTTCTGCTAGGATGCTGGAATTGATGTCGTCTTTTTTGGCTTTTTCGCGTAGAGCTTCGATTTTGCGGCGGCGGCGGGATTCGAGGCGTGAGACTTCGTTAAGGGAGTTTCGCAGCCGAGATACCTCTGCTTCGAGTTTGGGAGGTATGGCGACGCGCCGCGAGGAAGGGACATAGTTTGCTATGTCGCGGTCGGAGCTGGATAATATGCGTAGCATTTCTTCGCATTCACGAAATTTGGACTGTACTAAGGAATCAGAGTTCGCTGCACTCTTCAAGTAGCCGTCGATTTCAGTGACTTGTGCATAGAGTTTTTCTGCTGCTTGCTGAGAGGGGAGGCGTGTCCAGCGGTCTGTGCCGTATTTCATCAGCAACCGTTCGTTTTCTGACGCTTCTGCTGAGAGCAAGTCGCGGCCTTCAGCGAAGATGGCTTCGTCAGAGGATTTCAACTTTGCAGTATCGGAGAAAGAACGTTGTAAACGGGTGATGGCGTCTGCTTGACGGATTTCTTCGGCGTGGGAGGTTAGGGACGGAGGAAGGCCGAGTGGCTTTTCGAGAGCTTGGAGGGAGCCGGGGAGGTTGAGGGAGCGGAGCGTGTCGTGGATTTTGGTGGTAAGGATCTCGAGCTCATCGATTATGTTGGTATTTACCAGACGGTCTCGACGCTCTTCGTAGATGCTGGCGGCGACGTGGACGGCGAATGGTACTAGTTTGGCAAAGAGAGGCGGGCCGAATTCCTTCTTGTCTCCAATGAAGGTAGATGGTTCGGCAATTTCTTTGGGTACTTTTGCTACGGCCATGTTGGCTCTCTCCAGAGTTTTGAGCTCTGATTTTGGTGGAACAGGATCTGAGATGTCAGCGAGAATTCTACATAGACTAGACGAAACTTACTGAGATAGATCAGATCATTATCCTTTTCTGCCCTTTTCAGATCCTCTGTGACCTTGTTCTTCAGCCCATTCAAATCACCCAATACCACCTTGTTGAGATATTTTGCTTCTTTCAACGCCTCATTAACACAAGCAATGCTATCTCGCAGTCTGGCAACTTCCTCTCCGTATTTCCTTTTCTCCAGACAATCACAAGCTTGTCTATATTGAGCAGCAGCAGCAAAGTGATGATGCTTAGCTGTAGCATGGTGTATCCACCCCGACTCAATAGCCTCACTCTTCACGCCCCAATCTCCCGCAGCACCATAGAAATCCGAGACTTTAGCAGCAAGTTTAGCAATAGAAGCATCCTTGTACCCATCCATGACTGCCTTTTGCCAGAAACATTCTTGTGCTTGTGCCAGCATCAGGTATTCTAGTGATTCGAGAGTGGAGTCGTCCATATCTTCAGGCGGGGTTGTTCGAAGTTCTGGGATGACTTCTGTCTTGACGTGTGAGAGAACTCCAGCTGCGAGGCAGAAGTAGTTGCATGCTGATCTCAATCCTTCTGTTGTGCTACGATTCGAGTTCATAGCCAGCTGGGAATAGAGGGCTGCCAGGTTGTAGAGGATATTTGCCAGCTCGAATTTGAGGTTATTTTCGGAAATGGGCCGTTCGGTATTGTAACCCAGCGCGGGATACCATGTAAAGTCTGCTCCAATCTGCCATCTTGTTAGATATTGGATTTCATGACAGAAATTGGGAAGCTTACATCTATGGGGAATTTACCCCCCATCCAAGAAAGCTGCCCCGCATACGCAGCTATCTTCTTGATCCCGCTAGTATGCGGCTCCCGCACATGCACAGCATCTCTCCGTAAGGCATCGATGACCTCCAGGTCCTGCCTGAACATATCCGGGTGCTGGTCATATTTGCTGGAGATGTACTGCTTGATGGCGGCTGAGAGGGCGAGGCTGTTTGTCTTGCGGAAGGGCAGGCAGAGGATATTGCTAGGTATGAGATTAGTATAAAGCTAGCATAAGGGGTATGGGAATATATGGGAATAGTATTATGCCCACCTCGACATGGCGTAAAACGACCGCGACGGAGGTTTACGCGCTTGTTGCTCGTTTCTGGTGTTTGTGCCCGCGTTGATCAAAATGCGACGATGACTTCATCGGAGCTAAAATGGCCAGAAAATGGCCAGCCAATCAGAGGACTGCTTGCTCCAGCTTCACGATGTTTCACTTGAAATGTTTCCAAATCTCCCACCCCCGCCAAAGAATTAAGGATGTACAAAGGATGTACATTATTTGTACTACTTTCGTGGAGTAGCAATACTAGCAAGCAACCTTAACATGCCCCTTTCCTGAGAACCTGTCAATGTCAATGTCAATGTTTCATCATTGACGCTGATCCTTCTTCCGCCAAAGGCTGATCTTCTAGGACCACCAGGGCGAGTGCTGCTATTCTTGGCGGAGGCTACGTACCAGTACAAATGCCGAAGCTACGCAGAATCCTGCGATGAATCCAGTGAAAACAGCTACACGTGATACTACACGTGATATGAAACGCGCGTAAAATGCTGCTTCAGGCGAAGGATTGGTCGCCAAAAGCTAGTCCCCACTGGGGACTCCCCAGAGAAGCCGTCAAAGATCGGCAGTGTTAGGAAGACAAGCTTCGAGACAGGAGCCTGCTTCAAATCGCCAAGTGCAGTTTCATCTTAATTTAAGCATATGATATCAGAACACAGCTAAAATCGAGACGATTTACGAAAATTGGGCTCGGAGTACAAACGCTGGCCGTTATGGTTACAATGGTTACACTTTCAGTAGTGTAGCCAAGTGTAGCCAAGTGTAGCCGTTTGTCGAGAGCTGTCACCTTTGGCGGGGAGAATTGAATGATTCTGGAAATAACTCGGTGGCGTTGTGTCCGACACTATTTGTTATTGGAATATTAAGCCCCGCTGCAGAGAGCCCCTGAGTCGTCGCAATCAGTTCCCGATAAAGAAGATGGCGAGACATCCTCGCAGGCGGCTGAAATGAATTTAATCGAATCGAATCCACCAAAGTCAGCTAGCTACTTCTAGATATCTTAGTGGAAAATCGAGGCCTCGCGTCAGCCAGCCGAATCTGAAAATGGACAAGTCGGGAATACTAAGATTCTCATCCCGCCGCTATTCATTTGTCCAGCCGTGCCAAGCGTGCTATCTGATCCTGAACTTCTCCACCCGCGATCGACACTTCTGCGACGACGGAAATATCCAATCTGCCAATTGCTGCCCGCCCAAATCTGAATGCCCGCGGGAGAATGTAGACTCTCTATCTGGATGGATGTGAGTTTGTAAACCATCTGGGAACTACTCATCAAGACGGTGTACATCCTATCAAGCCACAGCATCCTCGATTATGCTTACTCCGTACCGGATTCGGTCCGGATAATGTTCGAGGATACTGTATCTGTAGCTGATCTTGCAACACTGCGGATGACGACAAACAATCGTAATTGTTCTCTTGCACTTGCTGCTCGCGGTAGATGAAAACACATACCATTTTGGAGCACGTGGAGAGACCCCTGAAAACACCAAGGAAGAGAACGCGCATGTCCCAGGTTGGCTGCAGGTCCTACTTTCGCTCCTGCACATGCCTGCACATGTCTGCACGTACGGTACAGGAGAACAAAAGGAAAGAGAAACCCCCGCTGGCCTCTTGTCCTCGATTTATGTTCTTCATGTTCCACCCTTTGGCCTCGTTTCAATAACATATTTTCTTTTCTCTCTCTTCCCTCATATCATCCCCGACGACTCTTCAGTCTCTCTCCATTTCCTTTTAGTTCTTTCTGACCCCTGACTTGGCTCACCTCGAAGTTCCTCACTCATTATGGGTGCTTCAATGGCGGCCGGCAACCGACTCACTACGCGGAATTCATTTACGAGGGCACTGTTCTTGACCGTATTCTGTCTCGTGCTCTTCTTCTACACATTGCGTCCCTCGTCAGTTGAACATATCCAAAACTTACGACCACCCATCACCCCACCACCGGCAAACGACTCACACATTTATCTACCCGACTGCACCGTTGACAAATCTCACCTCGAAAATTTGCAAGACCGCTACGAGCTGGGCGACGAGATCGAGTATGCTCGTCGTTATGTGCGGTTTCATCGCCAAGACGTCGAGCGGAAGCCGATAACCAAGGTCGACATGGATCTCTTCCCTCGCGGATTCGACGAGATTGATATTCGGAATCCGCCAATGAGGACGACATGCTTGAGTCCAATCGAGATTCCCGTCCCTAGATCCCCATACCCAGACACTGTCGACGCCTCGGATCTGCTATTTGGTATTTCGACCACCTTCGCAAGGCTGACAGATAAGAAGACATCTCCAGTCAACGAATGGGCACATTGGTTGACAGACGGAAAGGGGAACTCCAATGGCGCAGGACTGGTCCTGCGGCTCATTGATGCCACCGTCGATGAATTGGAGGAGACCAAAGTACGCATGGCTGAGATGGGTATTGACGTGAAGGTCTACCCCACCGATAGCTCCATTGAAATGGCAAAACGATACCTCTCCCTCCTACCAGCTCTTTACAACGACACATCTCGACCTGGCCGCAAATTTCTCGTCATGGGTGATGATGATACCTTCTACCCCTCCATGCATGCTCTTCTCGATAGACTTTCCCAATACGACTACAGAACCGATCTTTACCTCGGTACCCTCTCCGAAGACGTGAACAATATCCAACGTCATGGATCTCAGGCTTTTGGCGGAGCTGGTGTCTTTTTCTCCCTTTCACTTGCTAGGAAAATTGCAGACAAATTCGAGGAATGCAGCACAGAGGAGAAGCTCCAAGAAGCAAACACAGGCTGGGGACCACAGGGAGACATCTTATTGCGAAGGTGTATTGATGAACACACTGAAGTCACCCTCACATTGATTCGCGAATTACACCAATTGGATATCATGGGTGATGCGGCAGGATTTTACGAGGCTGGCCTCGCCCCACTATCGCTTCACCACTTCAAGGGTGGAATGTGGCACAAAGCTCAACCTTACGAAGGAGCGCAAGTCATCCATGCATGTGGCGAAGCATGTTTCCTACAAAGGTTCCAGACAGCAGACGATTTCATCATCTCGAACGGATTCTCTATTGCTTATTATCCCAAAGGCATCGATTTCAATATCCATCAAATGGAAAGGACGTTTGTTGCGGCTCCAGATGACTATGGGTGGAACTTGGACTTTATGTTCGGCCCACAGAGGAAGAACCTTCTATGGACTGGACGAAAAGTAGCATGGGAACTCACGGAGTCGGAAGTCCAAGACGACGGTTCGGTACGACAAGTATATGTTAGAAAAGCGGACGACTACCGGTGGACATACGGCGAGGGCGGGAACAAGATGTTTGAAAAAGACGGCGTGCTGGAGCTGATATGGATCTCGTCCTAGACAAACGGATCTACAGTGCGGATCCATCTCTTTTGTATAACTGTCCATTTTCACAGCGCCAGATAACGATCGAAAAAGTGTTGCGGAACGTATATATGGCATCAGCGAATGGCGTTTCGGGCTGGGCATAACATTTGCTTTTGCTTTCTTCTGGATTTGACTCGTATATAAGGGACTGTATAGATACCATTACCATCGTTAGAATATAGATGAGTGCGTGTGTGCTTTGTAGATAGTGAAGTGGAATATATACTTACTTTTTATTTCTCTCCATGTTGAAGATGTGATTCCTTGTATGGGTGAAGTACTAATGAGGTCCAAGTGGACGAACAAAAAGAATTTCCTTTTATCACATAGCTAGGTCCGTCTGAGTTCCCTTCTTATGATAGGCATTATATAAGTTCCTACCCTGTTTATGGGCGGGACATAAATTGGGGTCAGCTTAAAGAATTCGATGGTGGTTGCTAACATGGCATGGAGAGCCTCTTATTGTATCTGGGGGACTTCAGCCTAGGGCCGGCCACCAACAGCGGGTACAAGGTTTCACGATTGGCTTGACCACCAACATTTCAACCTCACCTGAATCAGCACTGCCATACTACTTGACCCTCAACCTGCACATCCCAAAAGGTTTCCCAACACGTCGACCTTCCGCGCGACTACAGTACAGTGATAATGGCATCAACAGAAGACTCCGAAGCGCTCAAAGATACGGGCGGGGTGCTGGAAGATTGTGTTGTCGAGACAAAGACGTTGTCGAGCTTGCGGGTGTTTCCTGAAGAGATTCGGGAGATGATATTTGGATATGTGGTTATGAATGAGGGGCCGCAGACGGGCTTGATTGCTGCGTTGAGGGGAGAGAAAATGTTGTATGGTGAGGTGCTTGGGGTGTTGTTTAGGGAATTTAGGTTTGTGCTGTCGAAGGAGAAGCAGGACGCGTATCATTGGACGCCGAGGACGGTGCTGAAACGCATTACTAAGATATCTCTCGAGTAAGTGATCTCGATTCCCCGGGAAGAATGAAAGCTTGGTAATTAATTGATAAGGAACCTGGATTCATTGATGCCTATGAGTAATGTCTCGGTATATTTTCCTACAGGCACGAAAATCACGGATATACGAATGGAGCTCCGTGGTAGTCGTGTAGACGTTCAACATTTCTACGACGTCATGAAGCTCTGGTTCACGTATTTCGGAACGGTGCGAAAGTTCACGCTGGTATGGAGTCAACCTTGGAGAGCGTGGACTCTTGGAAGCATGCCCGTTATTCCCAAACCACCGAAGGCATTGAAAGATGCTATCAAGGTTGCGAACAAGCGCTTAAAGAAAGAAGCACTTTGCTTTCAGGGAACAGGACAACTGGATCCGGATGAGCCGGAAAGTCGTCGAATTCCTGGCCCGGGGTTTTCGGAGGAGAGGACGTTCAGCATGTCTAACGCGGCAAGAGTCCAGGAATTGGAGATCTATGAATGGACATGGGAAGCGGAGGGGGCCGGTGTGCTAGCTTGGGATTCTGGAATGATGAGATGAATGATTGAACTGTATCGAAAGCCACCTTTCATGGGTAACATTTAAGAGGTAAATAGGACCAGCACTGCTCCCTCCCTCCTAGCCTCTCATTAATAAACCCTCAGCATTGCACCACAACCTCCCAAAACGGAACCACAACCACTTCCCCAATAAGCCCATTATCCACCCCCGGCAACCCCCTAACATCCCCCCTCGTCCCCTCAATCCCCGGCGTCATCACCTCCTCAAAGAAACCCCGAATATAATTCCACATCACCGTCGGCACCACAACCCTCACCTCATTCCTGCCCTGCCTCAAAAACCGCGTAATATCTTTCGACGCTCCAAAGTAATCGAAAGGCGGGATTTGCCGGTCGTTGATGTACGCGCGGCCCCCGTGGAGAATGGGGGGCAGGGAGATGTAAGCCCCTGATGCAGAACTGTTTGAGGACCAGGGGAATGTGGCGCTGTAGTAGCCGACGCCGGATACGTTTGTCAAAGCGGGAATGTTGAGCCAGGATGTTAGGGTGGGGAGGTTGTGTGTTGTGTTGTGCTTTACGGCGACGGTGCCAGCATCGTAGATATTTGCTGGTCGGTCCCAGTGCTCGGCTATCAAGGTCCAATTTTGGAGGACGATGGGGTGGGCGATGTTGCTGGAGTTCAGGCTTTGGGTCTTGCCGTTGGAGAGTGTGGCTTGGCCGGTGGTTGTGGAGTGTAGGGAGATGCTTTTGTTGGGGGCTGAGTAGGCGCTTCCGAGGAGATTCGCGTCTGTTGATGTTACGTGGCATGCTGGATCGTTGGATTGAGAGGGTTCTTGGAAAGCTAGAAGTTTTCCTTGTTTGCCTACGAGCTTAAGTGGGATTGTCGTCGTTTCTGTGTTTGAATTGTATGCCAAGATAGGAAGTTTCTCCCCGGTCCAAGCGTCTAGAAGGTATGGTGTCTTCGCATTCTGGACGGTGATCTCCCCGACCGTAGCATTAGGAGAGTCGTTCAGGATGAAGACATAATCTGTCTTAGTCCCAGCGTCGCTCCTGAATGTCGTATACCATGTCCCATTCGCGGTATATTGAGCCCTGGGCTTGAGACCAATGTTGGCCAATTTACTGGCAATTCCTCCAGTAGCAACCTGATACACATTACTCATGGACAGAAGACTTGCTAGCTCTTTTTCAAACAATGGTTCTGATGAATCGTTCCCGCTGGAATAGTATCCAGGAGTACCTCCACTGATGACGATTGGCACACCAGCACTTGCAAAGTTCTGGAGATCAGTGACGGCATCTAGGCTTAGATTTTGATTGCTTGGGATAGCGATAGCTTTCCAAGCTGGGCCGTCGGGAGCTAGAATACCATTCTTGGCAGATGCATGCGGGAGGTTGAAGTTTTCTGGTGAGAGATATGTGTATGACCAGCCTAACGGAAGAAATCAGTAGTTGCTTGATAGGTGGAGTTACTGTTACCTACCTGCACTCACGAGATCGGTAGGTGCGTAAAGTGGAGGAAGCCTAGGATCCGTTGCCGACGGCTTGCTATACAGCGCCACATCCGTGAGAGGAACTCCCAACTGCTGAATATATCCCAAGCGTGAGATATACCCCATCAAGTCCGACAGTCCATTTTCCCAAGATGGTTGCTTCGGAGACCACATTTCGGAATACGCATACGAAAACGCCGTATAGCCAGGCCAAGTAGTCCCAGGATACTTGCCCGAGTACGGCTGTCCATGGATAACGAATTTATTGACGCCGCCCGCTATGGCATAAGTGATAGAAGACAGAAGATCCGTCATATAATACGAATATGCTCTCGAGCCAGCGGCGCCAATCTCGTTGCTTATGAGATTCCTCCCAGCTAGGTTTGCTGATCCAACGAATTGTCGGTAGACATCGACGTTGCTGTGGAAGGAAAGAGACTCGCATTCGGGAATATCAACTACTGGGATACCAGAAGTCATATCCAAGGGGAGATTATAGCCTGGCTGTGCAGAGTATTCTTTTCCTAAACGGTTGTTGGTCCAATTCTTCAGAGCTTGCAGATACTCCCGGTATCCATCCTGGATTGCCCCGCGGTAGTCATTGACATAACCTACACCCTTGTCGGGTGTGCTGAGCAAGACCTGAAACTCGCCTGGATCATTGGATTGAAAAAGGAGATTGTTCTCTTGGTAAATCATCATTGGTAGATATGTGTATATCGGATATCCAAATTTCTCTTGAAATCTTGCAGGTAGAGACGGTGTCCATGTGACATGTGAGGTTATTTCGACGCTGTCTTCCCAGCCTATATGCCAGGTAGATATTATCAGTCAAGACACATAGACCCTAGGCAGCTTGTACATACCATAGTTGCCGACCTGTTTCAGCAGATCCTCCAGCCCATCAACCAAAATATACTTCTCCCAGAACTTCGTGACCGTTTCAGCGCCACGTGAGCTGAAATGATCTACATTGTACGACCCGTCGTCCCATATTGTTGCCGATCTGTTAGACGCGAATGATAAATTCTTGTTCAACGTTCGCTTCTGGTAGAATGCAAACAGCCGGTAATACAAGCCAGTACTGTTAGCCGGGGCCGTGAATGTTGCTGTACCGTTTGGAGAAACACTGGTGGTAACATCCTTCAAAGATCCATCCTGAATGACGATTTGAAACTGCGTTGCGGCTTGCTGCGATTGCGCGAAGTCCGAACTTGGCAAAATGGCGGGGAAAGATCTGAAACTTTCCGGTGAAGTCTGGGTTGTGAAGGATGAGCTGGTTGATTCTGAAAGAACATGAGCGGAGACTAAAGCTACTAGATCACCAGTTCCCCAGCCTGGAATAACGCCATTGAAAGTACCGTTGGCTGGTACGATGGTTGAAAATGGAATCTGGTCAGAAAAGTTAGCAACCATTTTTCGACTTATTGAGGAGGTGTTGGGTACTAGATCCCATTGAAGCCCCTCATCATCTCGCTCTGCTGGAACACCCTGCGCTTGATTTGGCCCGAGAGGGAAATCCATGAGTGTCCCTGTGTCACGATGACCTTCCATTGCGCTCCGAAAGACATTGAGATACGGAGGAGTTCCAAAGCCATAAGTAGACCAGTTTACGCCGGCTGGAGGCCCGCCATAACCGCCACCGTAGTTATAGTAAGGGAGAAACTCCACACCACCAGCTCCTATCGAAGCGGCGGCGACAATATCTGCTTTCACCACATCGCCGTCGACACTTGCGTCGGGCAGCCAATATCGAAAGCGCGGACGAAAAGCAGCTGACGGGCGCTCAAAATTTCCAAGATCATTGTTTGTTGATTGTCCCTTGCAGGCAAGATGTAATAATGTGGACGATATAAAACTCAACGATGCAAAGGGACGAAGCAAAAGCATTTTGAACGTTGAGGAAAATCCGTCTAAGAGAACCATGAGTTGGTGATAAGCAGGCGGGTGTATATCTATCCCACTGAAAAAACGACATAGTGCATCGATCAACATGGCGTACTCGTGCCCCTGTGTGCTTGAATATCACCTTCTTGGTCTGGAGTTGAGTAAACAAACCAGGTAGAAACCATGGGGATAAAATCCCTGCCCACTGCGCCGCGAAGGTGCATGCCTCCAAAATTTGACACAAAAGGTCCTCCTGACAACCAAGCAAACATCAAGACCTGCCCTAAAAGGCTACCTGGTGACCAAAAGTTTTACACGTAAAAGGGTAAACGTGAAAAGGAAAGTCGAAAAGAACGGCAATCACAAGATTAGAGCTTCGGCGTCGGGCTAAAGCAACCCCCAATCACCCCTGCAAATGCGGGGAACCCAATCATGCGACGTCACGGAACCCGAATCTGCTCTCGTATCAACGTGGGTATTATGCGTATATGCTATGGACCTCAAATGCAGAGTTTATGAGCCCCATCACGAGAATATACCATGCATCGAGTTGTGTGGTGAGGATTGTGTACCCCGAGGTCCTGGTGGTCCCTGAAATTGGGGTTCCGAGGTCGCTATTGGCTGTTCACTTTGGCAGAAGTACCGGTAGACAGCGTTCGATATGAAGGGATCTCGAGAATGTCGCTGCAATTGGATCTTCGGCATTTCTTCCGTCGGCCGGTGCCTGATTTGACCTTTTTCGGCGACACCAATCCGTTGATCGACGGTGCAGTAGATCAGTCGCGTCCCTGGTTTCGAAGGGGTGATCCGACTGTCATCTCAATCCCAAGCATCACCGACGTCTATATTCCCAGCAGGCGTCCAGTCCACCATGTCATCTGCAACTTGCCATACTTCAATGGTATCCTTCTCTCCATGTTTTCCGACGATTGAGAACGCAGTTCCAATGGCAGTGACAGCAGCTGCTCCGAATGCACGTTGACCAGACAAAGTTGTCATGGTTGGCGGATACAAGTCGTATTGCAGCCAGTTATTGATGTTCCCAGACCAGGTATCAACTTTGAACCCCGACTCCGTTGGAGACAGAAGTTCGATCCATGTAGGCAGTCCTACGGGCGAAACAGTTGAATAAGAGGCTGCGGCCACGATAGGAGCCCCTGGAGCAATAGGTGACAATGTTTGCAGAGCGGGCAACCAAGACGGAACTATTACAAGTCAGAATGGAATTAGAGAAAACCCCATGCACAGCGAGAGGAATGACTCACGTCCATTGACAGGATTCAATGTAGCAGGAATCCAGTATGCCAAAGTGACATTGAGTAAAGCTGATTGATAGTACAGGTTGATCTGATCTTCCACACCAGCACGGTAAAACGGGTGCAGCGCAAGTGCCGTATTTGGCGCCGCCCTGGCGATTACTTTTGTTGATATCCAGCCCGACTCGGTGAGATTCGCTATTTGAATCGAGCCATTCTTATCCTGGTAGGAGACGAGGGTATTATTGGAGCATAGACTGCATTGGTGGTACATTGCAGACAGACTTGAGTTTGGAAGAGATCTGTACTGTGCGGCCGCCAGTGTCCCTTCATTCCATGCGTTGGTCGAGTCGTTGTATATCCTATCGTGGAGTATGAAGTCGTTATCCATATAAACGATGCTGATTTGCTATTAAGAAGTTAGTACAGTTCATGTTGTTAAGTGCGGCCTTACCAAAGGGCTAAGGTCCGGCCTTGTAACAGCAGCTGCAATTGATGAGTTTCGTCGAGCAGAGAACCCGAGACCCCGGGTATTCCAGCTTGCATTTCCGGCCGAACCTGTAGCTTCCATGACTTGACCCAGAGTATCTTGGTAGTAGACGCGGGTCTCGTTGACTATATTGGCAGTGTAAGATACTGCTGCAAGACCGCCTCGAATAGGAGCTGATAGGTTCTTTTGAGTTGTGTTGGTCTTGGCTTCCCCCGCTGGAACTGATAGACTGTGTCTGCTTCCGAGAATCCCTCCCACAATGCTTATGACGATAAGTGCTCCTACAATCGCAACAGGCCATAGAATTCTTTTGCGTCGTGAAGATTGTGATGGGGGTGTTTGCTGGGATTCTGTAAAGTCGTCCTCGTGGACCACCACCCTCGGGCCTTTTACAACCTCGATTCCTTCATTCGATGCTCCAATCTCCTTTTCAAAAACTACCACAACTTGCTTTTGTGGATCGGAAGGGAATGGTCTATCATTTTGATGTGGCAATGCTCCTGGAAGGACTGCTTCGAGAGTGCTGTATTGCTCGGTAGGAGTAGACATCGTCGAATTTCATCTTGTGGGACCTTTGTAAGTAAAAAATGTTGGTAGACACGAGAAATTAAAATCCAGAAAGATCTTGGAGTATGGAAGAAGCATAAGAGTATGATCTCTAGCGCAGTTACAGACTCACGCTCTTGCTTGGCTGTAGAAATAGCAACAAAACTGTGGAAAGTTCCGGAAGGCATGATGAATTTGGGCGAGTCGGCAAAACAAGATGAAAGTACCGCATAATTTACTTATTCTGAGGTTCATCTTTGGGCACTCATTACTTCCTAATGTGGCTCACGAGATCCATAAACCTCTGATGTTTCGGCTGCAGCCCCTGATTGCGGCGTACGGCATCGGGTGGCAGCGCCCCATGGACCCGGTAAGCTTAAACAAGGAAATCCAGAGAGATTTTATGCGATATGCATGCAATAAGATGCTGACTGCAGCGTTTGAAATGTCAACCACTGCCCCCTTTGATATGCAAGTATACCTGACCACGTGACTTGAATTTCGAGGCGGATCCTCATTCGGGCTTCGAACGAACCTCGTTGCGGACCCTTCAAGCAATCATATCTCGGACCTGGAGGCAAATAGCTAGTAGGATACTGCACGGAAGCCGACCAAGGGAACTCCCAACGAGAAGTACCCTTCAAACTCTTGAAACTCTTAGGCTCTCCACTCTTTAGACACGTGATGGCTTTCTCATAACAGCAATAGCAGCGATACCAATTGGCAAGCCTCAAAAGAAAATAGAGTACGCAACATCTAAATCCCTGTAGACTTTACAGGTGAAACAACCTAGCATTCACTACCTACACCATATAGCATTTCCAACTTTCCATACCCCTCCTCATTCTGCTCAAAGTCCCAAAAACCACCACTCCCCAGAACACCAAAATCCCAAAGCTTAAACAAAAGGTGCAAAAAGGAAAAAGCGATCTCAGCTCTCCCCCTCACGTCTAACGTGTTCGAGGGGGGCGTCGAAAATGTTCTCCCCCATCGCGGTCTAAGCAACACAGCAGGAGAGACCGCCATTTCGACAACTGTCATCACCGATCGTATGGATTGGCTTCCAATCGACATTCAGAGCTTGTAATTCCCTGTGGTAACGTTTTTATGCAAGCAAGTACAGGCCAAGGTAGGACTTGCTGCTGGTCCCTTGGTGTGGTGAACGAATTGAGAATTTTTTGGGAAAGAGTGGCTTTATGCGGTTTGTGGGTGTGGGGAAGGAGCTAACGGCGGGAGAATTTGGGGTTATGGGAGTTGGCTATTTTAGCGCTCTCGTAACTAGCAAGTTACCAGGGATACTAAATGAATTTTAAAGGGAACTGATTCGTACTCGTGGACTCTTTAGAAGTGAGATAATTGTCTTGGACTGTGGCACTTGCTGTCTTCTTGCAGGGGGGGGACAATGATTTCTTATCCTCGAACACTAGCGAAGAATAAAGAAGTTCTCCCGAAGATCTCGCACTCCCCAAAAGCGATTTCACCTCCTCAACATGACATCACACTGTGGAGAAGAATCTTCTTCTCGGGTACTATCATCACCGATCACAGCAAGTGTCATACTGGACCGTCTAAATTGGCATCTTTCGCCTTGGCGACCTTCGCGATGTGCAACATTTCGTGGTATCACGGATGGTTTTGGAGATGGTGTGTCAGGCTAAGAATCGGTCCCAGACGGGAACATCGCATTACGTAGCCAAGATTTCAGGACGTGAGTTTAGAGATTGAGTTCAGAGGGCACCCTTTTGCGAAATGCAACAAAACTCCCATATTACCTATTTGGCAATAGTTGAATGAACTACCATGCCGTAGGAAGTGACAGAACGACATTTGGAGTACTTATATAAGAATCATAGCTTGACTAGTTCTAGATGACGACTTCTGACAGCGTATGCCCGCGCACTTCAGAAGGGGCGAAGTGCAACAAACTTTAAAAGCTCCGAATTAGGCGGTGGGAACAAGAACTACGGCTTTGGGACCCAGACTCAATAGTTACGCTAGTGAATATGACAGGATGAGATGGTGATATAGCATTTAGGAAATATCATGACATGAGATTCTTGACGAGCGCAAGAGAGCATGGGAGATCTGGTACCTCTCACTTTCGTTCAATGAAACTAGACGGAGGCCGAAATACTCGGCAGTGAACGGTGAAGTCGGAATTAAGTACTCTGAGCACAACAGCTTTTGGGATCAACTCCCCGGATCTGACCTGTGATCCTGAGGGTGCCCCTCGTGAATAATGGGATTATTGCTCATGCAATGGCTGGGCCTTGCACGAACTTGAGAATTATTCCAGCTTTTGATAATGGTTATTTCACCGCTACGTGTTTTCCATATAATTGCATATGGTGGGGGGGGATTTCGAAAGCAGAGAATTTTTGACAGGTGATTGACGCGGGATTTTCGGAAAGGAGATATAAATAGATTTGAGGCAACTCGCACGATCTTGGCCTCATCTCGCGTTCAAACCCGGTCGACGTACATCAACTTCGTGCATATGCGACCCCCACCGTGAATGCAACGATTTGTACTTATATCAAAGCAAAATATATAATCGTGATGAAGTTGTACAGAGAGAAACTTTCCATTCCGAGTCCGTGGAAAATGGCCTGGCCCTTGGCCATAGCTCAGCTAGGGTGGCTCAGCTTAGCAGGAAGGATGCCCCTGTCATCTTGAATGGCGACAATCGCGTTTCAGGAGCCGCTTCTTCAGGGCTGAAGGATTCTTGGGGTTCGTTCTAGCCGCGGGACAATAATGTAGCAATACGAGTTTGTGCGTTTTGTAGAATATGAGAGGAGAACAATTCAGATGGAAAGAATACCACAGGTCTCCAGAAAGAAAGAATGGGAATCAACGGTAGAATACTGGAGAAATAAATCGTTCCGGTATCCACTTGCGTACGAGGATAAACGAGCCTCCTCTTCTTACGGGATTTATGCTCTTTTGAGGTCTACCAAGATATGGTAGTGGGTACAACTTGAACAGAAGGGTCCCACTCTGCGTATATTAGTCCAATCTCATCAGTCCCATATGCGCCTGGGCAAAGGTATGGTATGTGCGCCCTTTGGACTCTGGGATGAGGACCACGAGGCTTTCCACGTTGTGCCGTAGTACGAAGTAGGGGGCACTTTCGCACCATCCTGTACTGCGCCGCTGAATCTCACCCATCGGATCTCGAGCTCGTTCAACCTCATCCGCTCATTCTTTCCTCACCGTCACTCGTTCCGGTGTGTGAAATTGACATCGTCAGACTGTTTTGATGTGTTCTTGCTAGAGCTCATCTGCTGTGTTGAGTCGCGGACGCGTTCAGAGACATTTCAACGCCTCGCTCAGCCAGAGATGAATCGTCCCCTCGCTTGTTTTTAGGATGCGCCAATCTTGGACGACGCCCACGCGGACGACAACACGACTTGTTGGACCACAACTGGGACTACTAGGAGTCTGGGGATGGATATCAATATGTCTTGTTGGGAGAGCTGCGGCTGTGACGGGTCCTGCGGCTATTGACATCGCGGCGAGTCAATACTGGTAAGTTTTTATGCTTAAATTCCAACCAACATGTTTGAACCCAGTGCTGATTGTTTGAAACAGGGAGGGCAACGATGGACCTTGGTCAACATTCCCTGTTACGGTCGGCACGCCTGCACAAAATTCTCGAGTCTTGATATCAACAGCTTCGACCTCAACGTGGGTAGTCGCGGTGCAAGGGTGTCAAGGAACCGGCATCCCATCGAACTGTTCCTCGACCCGCGGCTCCCTCTTCAATATCTCGAGTAGCACATCATGGAAGGACAATGGCCCCTGGAATTTGGCAATAGAAGACAACCTTGGAACAAATTATGCTGCCGATGAGGGACAATTTGGATGGGAGAACGTGGGATTGGGATTCCAGGGAAGTGGTGGTCCATCGTTGGGAAACACAGTTGTTGCGGGGCTACAAACGCCGGACTTTTGGGTTGGAATGTTGGGTTTGAATCCAAGGCCGACGAATTTCTCCGATTTCAACCACCCTCAGCCCTCCTATCTCAGTCTTTTGTACGAGAATCAAAAAATCCCGAGTCTAAGCTATAGCTATACGGCTGGAGCCGAGTACAGATTCAATAAGGTGCTAGGAAGTTTAACATTAGGTGGATACGATACTTCTCTGTATCTGCAGAATGCCGTCACGTTCCCATTCTTCTCTGATCAGTCGAGAGATCTTACGGTCGGTCTCAAAGCCATTACCAGTGGTGACGGGCAAGCAATGCTTCCCAATGGCATCTTGACCCTCATCGACTCAACCGTCTCGCAAATATGGCTTCCCATCGAGGCCTGCAAAATCTTCGAATCCGTTTTTGGACTTGTCTATGATACGAAAACCGAGTTATATCTCGTCAACGATACCCAACACACTGCTTTGCAGAAGCAGAATACTAGTCTTACATTCACAATCGCTCCTACGCTTCAGGGCACAGACGGCCTTAATATTACCTTTCCTTATTCAGCTTTCGATCTCGAGGTTTCATATCCCCTCGTCAATAATACACAACGATATTTTCCTTTGCGTCGCGCAGACAATGACACACAATACACACTAGGCCGAGCCTTCCTCCAAGAAGCATACCTCACAGTAGACTACGGCCGCTCCAATTTCTCAGTCTCACAACGAAAGTGGGAGTTAACGCCCACGAAACATATTGTTGATATCCTCCCTGCAAACGCAACAGTCGCAAATTCAACAAGCACTGGCTCAGGAACAGGAACGGGGAGCAATCCTTCCTCGACTACTGCTCCGACCGCTACAAGCAACACGGGAGCCATAGCAGGTGGAGCAATCGCCGCAGTAGCAGCCATCGCAGCCATCGCATTTGGCATCTGGTTCTATCTCAGACGTCGCAAACGCGCAGCTGAAGAAAAGACCTCCGCAGAAGCAGAAGTGGCACAAAATGTTGAAACAGCCACGACCCCCGAAGAAGACCCCCGCAAAGAGGCAGCGTCAATCTATACCAACATCGACTCGACCTACAAACACGAGCTGGATACGCCTGGCATCAAAGCACCGGAATTATACGGCGCTACATATTGGGGGAACGTGGAGATGAGTGCTGAGGAACGGATGGCTGAATTAGCAGATAATCAGGAGATAGTAGTGGGGAGATTTGAGTTAGAGGCTCCGCATGGGATGCAAGAACTCAGTAATGTGGAACGTGACAGGACCGCAAGGGAGATGCTGCCTAGCCAGCAGCGTGGAGGCGTCACTATACAAGGAACAAGTCAGTCTCGGACAAGAACACCAAATGATGGAAGCCCGAGGCCATTTAGTTGGCAGGCTGAGGATTAATGATTGGCCATGACATACGGATTTAAGAATTTGTAATTGGATTTAAGCTGTATATATGGGTTGGAATGACAGAAGCATTGCATGCAAAGAGGTCCGGCTTCCCTCTTCACACGGCTACGCTAGTGGGTTGTTCTTGCCCCGCCTTCATTTGGCAGCAGGGCACCTGCGTATTCCGTATTTGAAAAAAAACTTCCAACATTTTCCTCGCACATCAGACTCATCCCCAAACTTCAGCCGCAGACAAGTCGTCGCATTTCGTTCCCATTTCTGCATTTGTCAACGGCAGTCTTTCCCTCATGCTTCTTCGCATCTCGCTCTATTGCCTGTATTTGTCGTCCGATTATGGAATCAGTGTGCAACGTATACACGACGCACCGCCACGATGAATCATCTGCAAGCCGCCTGAGCGAATCGCAGGCACCTTCTAGGATGCACCCTCACCGCTTCAGCTGGGTCGGGCTTTTAAGTCCGGCTTCGCGGGCTGATGGTCCATCCGCCAAAACTCCGAATTTTGCATTAAATTCTAGAATGTGCCTTCACTTTCGACTTGGGCGGAGAGATTTATGCTGCTGAGTCAAGACCAGTGCAATTACCAGGCCGATTCTCTTGCTGAGATAGGTCGAATTATACGCGTACAACCCCGCGTTACGTTGTCCCTGCCTCTCGGTTTCGTTTTTCATTCGTTCTGTCGTATGGCTGGTGCATTTGAGGATAAGCCCATGCCGAATCTTTCAAATCATCTATATTGGTCATCTTGTACCGCAGACGACAGACCAAGCTACGGTCCCGTTTAAACTCCGATCACTCCGCGCCGAAAAGTACGAGCTGAGATCAAATTTGATATATAACTCTCCCCCCCATTTCAATTTTATTGCAGCAGAATCGCTGCCCAGATCTATGCCTTTTGTTCTCTATACCTGGAGACCCCCAAGCAAACTATTACTTCGCCATGTCCTCAAGATCCGTAAGCCCCCATGAAGGGGAGAACGTCACTCAAACGATGACAAAGTTTCGACAATGGTTTGTGAAGAAGCGAAAAAGAAACTCGCCTTATCCATCTCCATCGCCGTCTCCATCACCATCAGCATCGCCGTCTTTGAGGCCCATTGGGTCCAAGCCAACAACTAAGTCTACGTATTCGATAAAGAAATGGAGAAGGGACGACGATCATTCTGAACCTCTGCCGGGATACCAGAGCGGCTTTTCCAGGCTGCCATCGCCCGCACACGACACTGCTACTGGAGTTTTACAGCACGAAGCACAATCCGCACGCCATGAGCCTAGCAACAAGATCACGAACCTTGGCCCTGTTTCTTCCCGGATCATTGCTACACCTGGCAGACGCCGGAGCAGCGCAGCACAACAACGAGAGATACTGCCACCAAAAAGATTCACCGCAAGCGATTTGAGAAGGCCACAGATATTGTCTCGGCCTTCCCCGTGCCAAGCGAAGAATGGAAAGGTCTCCCAGACTCTCGTGCAAACTGGATGGCAGGTTTTGACATGGTCCAGCGGACGTGACTTCTGCTGCACCTCCCGTCTCCCATTGTACTCGCCGCATCTTCACTCGCCGCTCCGCACCGGTAAACCCTACACCGTGTACTTTGAAGGCGAGATTCAACCAGGACATAGCGAGGACGCCATTTGTCTCGCACTTGGGTTCGTCGCTGGCGACGATCGAGTGTCGCGCATGCCAGGTTTCGAGCGTGGGAGCATTGGGATGCAGTGTCGTGACGGGAGCTTCTATGTAGGCAACGGGCGCATCAAAAATGCGTCTGCACGAGCTTTCAGGCCCGGAGACCAAATCGGATTCGGCATGACCTTTTCGAACAGCGGAAGTGGCGTTCTATCTGCCTCATCATCATCCATCGATGTGGAGCTGTTCGCAACGCGAGATGGGAAAAGAATAGGTTCCTGGGCTTTGAAAGATTTGGTTGAACATCCAGACAGCCTTCGCGGATTCGATGGGCACAATGACCTTTACGCTGCCGTCGGTACGACGAGGGAGGTGGATGCCCACATTTGGTTTGATAGGAAGTACTGGCGATATAGCCCGCCGACGGATGGCGAGCATGAAATATGACAGCAGAATGAACATGGGTCTCGTGCGACTTAAATCCTGTAATATACTTGAAAATTGTTTCCTTGCTCTATTTTTCCAGTTTATGGGCTGCATAGCGCGGAAGCATTTAGAGGAACGGGCTGGGAGCTCTCACCAAAAACGGGAAATCCTGGGGAGTTTGGGGCGTCCATACCTTCAATTAAATCAATACTTCTGTTCATTGCCATCTGTTCATGCATCGTCAAGGTTTCGTGCATCTGCAGCCATTGCTTTTGAAAATGGCGCATCAACCTTGAGGTTTTATTGGCTGTCAAGAGGGCGTGTGATGCATTCACAGCCCCGCCAATTATTGGCAGGCGCATCCCGATATGCCCGAAACCCCAAATGAGGCTCTTCTCGGATTGGGAGTTATCTTCCCGGGTTTTGTCCGCTGCTGCCACTCCAGGGAGTTTGCGATGGCCGGATCTGGCGTCCAAGGACCGCAATTCGAACCGCTGCTTTGTACGGACCAAAACGACGACTATCCACAAACTTTCAATCCTTTCGCTCATGACATTATCGTACTGAATGGTCTTGGTAGACCTGAAATTGCTAAAGATGCCTCGGTGGAAGAGATGATCAAAGTCTTGGGGCGTTCGAATTACGCATGCAGGGAATCAGGAGACAGCAATGTGCCGCCGTTGATTCTGATGTAGGATCTCTGTCAATCCCTACTTTGGTCTTTCATGCCATATTGACAATGTCATAGACGATTCGAGGAGAAGAAAGAATCCTCCGATGGGTCTTCTACCCCTCTAACGTCCGGCAATGATTGGTCGCAACTATGGAAATATTACGATTCCTGTTGCAACGATTCCGATTCCATGGATTTCGTCTTTCGGATTCGACAGATAGATCCACACTGCGACTCTTCTGTATCCAAGAAAACTAAATCCAACAACAACTGCGGGTTCCAATGCCACAAGATATCGTACAGCTTCACCTGCGCTGGCAAAGCTATCTTGATAGCGCATCATTTCCACCAGGTTGAAAGTGGATACAAGGAGCTGGTTCGTGTAATGACCTACGGAGTCATCGAAACAAAGATCAAGAAGGTCCTTTGCAAATCTCTCCGGTATTTGAAGCTTCCATTACAACAAGCCAGCGAGCACTGTCCAAAAGGCCGCACAGTTCTAACAAGTTCCCTGACGCCACATCCAAAAGCTATCCTGTGTAGCATGCTCGAGTCTCTAGAAGAAAACTGTCGAGATGAAATAGCCTACGACCGCAAAATAATCATAAAGAACGAAGAGGATATCAGAAATCGGAGTGACACTTTGGCACAAAGGTCAAAGGGCTTGCAAAGCAACTATGTGAAGCTGAGCAATGCGCGCATTAGGTTGGGGGATCAGAGGGAGAAGCTTCAATATCTAGAGTCTTCAGTTGCATCCCTGGAACAGACTAACGGGCTGCCGGAAGAAAACACGGGCGAATTGGACACGACAGCTCAAACGCAACTCGCCCAGATCTACGGAGATCAGCTCAATGAAGTCAAGAGCAGGCTGAAGACTTTGAAGGTGAAGTGCCGACAACTCAATATTTACATCGAGAACCTCAAAGACCGAGTCGAAGGCATTCTCTGCATCGTAAGTCCAAGTCCCATCTTCATCTCTATACACCAAACTTACTCACCTTCAATATAGGTCTCAATCCTCCTCGCAGAAAAGGAAAACGAATACAATCACCAAAAAGACCTCTACCAGCGGGAAATGCTAAAACAGCAACAGCTGATCGCCTTTAGAGCGAAGCGGGACAACAGCGTCATGAAAGTCATCGCCGTCCTCAGTGCTTTCTTCTTACCTGGCACATTCATCGCTGTAAATCTCCCACACATCCAAGCTTGGCAACAAACTAATCAATTGAATTAGACCCTCTTCAGCGTCCCGATCTTCAATTGGGACCAAGATCAAGTCATCGGCCGGCATTTCAAAACATATTGGTATTTCACGGCCCCGGTAACGACGGTGCTTGTTGTAGGGTTCTCGGTTTGGTTTGGGAAGATGTGGTATGATGATTTGCGAAAGAGGCCGATGGATATGGAGAGTGGAAGTGGGAGCGAGACGACGAGTTTTGGCAGTGGCGAGGGGAAGTTTGATGGGGGGTGAGTGGGGGATTTTTGAGCTGGGGTATAATGGTTGGGAACTTGCTATTGGTAATGAAGAAAAGTTCAGTAGGCTTGTACCGTAGGTTTTGGAAGAAATATATGATTCCCTGAACGATGAACCTGACCCCGCCATCCCGCCCAGTCTATCCTTTTCGGGAAGCGGGGTTGATAAAAAGCGGGATGGTCTTTGTAGATTTTGAATTTAATCTTGGTCCTCCATTATTGTGAACATAAGATCTGACTACTCACTATCCTTTCTTATTCTTGAATTCAATGTACAAGGAAATTGTATATTTTTTCGCTGAGATAGTTCTCGCAACTCGCGAATAACTCACCTTGGGTTTCCTTTCCTCGGCTTTAACGGACATCAATTTGTATAAAAGATGGTGATTCATGCCCAGTGAATATCAACTTGATCCATCTAATTCATCATACCTTCTTTGAGGCTCGCCACTATACACCTTCATGTGAAAGAGAAAGAACGGCACGTGACGGGCTATATAAATTACATCAACCCCTCCTTACTTCCTAGGCTCAATCTCCACTTCATCCATCACACTTTCACCTAAACTCGAAGCCCATAAAAAGCTCTCAAAATGGCTACCCAAGCCTACATGTCCGACCACAGCCCCGCCGTAATCCGCACCCACGCTTGGCGAACCGCCCAAAACAGCATCGCTTACCTCCTCCCCCACCTCACTCCCTCCATGAAAATCCTAGACGTCGGCTGCGGCCCAGGTTCAATCACAATCGATCTCGCAGAACTAATACCACAAGGCCACATCACCGGCATCGAATATACCTCCTCACCTCTTCCCGCCGCACGCGAACTAGCTGCTCAACGCGGGGTATCGAACGTCACGTTCCAGGAAGGCGATGTGCAGAAATTAGAGTTTGAAGATAATACTTTTGATGTAGTGCATGCACATCAGGTTCTACAACATATTTCAGATCCTATCTTGGGACTGAAGGAAATGCGGAGGGTGTGTAAACCGGGTGGTTTGGTTGCAGTTCGGGAAAGTGCGAGTATGACGTGCTATCCCGAATCAGCTGAAATGACTAAGTGGCGAGAGCTTTATTATAAAGTTGCGGAGAGTAGAGGTACGAATCCTCATCCTGGTGCGAGAATACATGTTTGGGCGAGGAAGGCAGGATTTAGGGGAGAGGATGTCAGGTGTAGTACAGGGAGTTGGTGTTTTGAGACGAGGGACGAGAGGGAGTATTGGGGTGGGAGTTTTGCGGAGAGAGCTATTAAGGGGGCGTTTTATGAGCATGCTGTTGAGGGGGGACTTGCGACGGAGGAGGATATGAAGGGGTTGAGTAGAGCTTGGAGGGAGTGGGTGGATAATGAGGAGGGGTGGTTTGGGGTGTTGCATGGGGAGATTCTTTGTATAAATAATGATGCATAAAAGTGCCGTAGAAGAACGAAAAATTGAATGAGACCGTAGAGATAAGTTTTGGCTAGACTCCGATGTTGGTGGCAGTGCCCGTTGTCCTGCTCGGTTAGTGAAAAGGGGAGGGGTAACACATGGTGGCGTCAAATTTTGGATCCCCTCAAGTTTTGTACGGATTGGACTTATTTGAGTCAACTAATTCTCAAATTTCTGAGATTTCCAACGAAGTTATTGATGATCGACTACCCCCGCAACCAGACTTTGCGCTGATTCAAAAGTGTCCAACAACAGGCTTGGGCACATAAGGCTCCTCCAAGTACTTCACCTCTTCTTGAGTCAATGTCACATCTCGTAGACCGCATGCCTCATCCATCCTTGACAGACTGGTGCTGTTGAGGCCGACAATAGGAATAGCACCCTTCCCCCTGAGCCAAGCCAATGAGACCTGACTCATCTTCACGCCCTTCTTTTCAGCCACCTCCTGGACACGATTTACGATTGCTTCATCTGCATCAGTGGTACCACCACCCATTGCAACACTAACTTTCGACCTTTCCGTATCAACTCCCCAAGGCTTCGCCAGCTTACCTGAGTACAACGGGCCCCACGGGATCAATCCGACCCCCGTCTCCTTACAAAACTTGTTCATTTCTCTCTCTTCTTCTCTATAGCAAAGATTGTATCTGTTTTGCATGCTCACGAACTTCGTCCATCCGTTTTTCTCGGCGATGAATTGCATACGGGCAAATTGGTATGTCCACATGGAACTCGCACCAATGTAGTTGACTTTGCCGGATTGCACGAGGTCGTGAAGTGCTTTCATGGTTTCTTCTGGGGGAACGGTGGGGTCGTATCGGTGAATTTGGAGAAGATCGATATAATCTGTTCCTAGACGCTTGAGCGAGGCATCAACTGCCTTGAAAATTGCACCACGTGAGAGTCCTTAGAGATGCGTTAGGCAACGTTCTTTGAGAAGTGTTCATGAAGTGACTTACCACCTTGGTTGACGTAATCCTTGCTCTTAGCCAACTGGCCCTCAAACATCCAATTGAAAATTCCCGGTTCTTCTGGCACCGTTCCCATCACCTTGGCCAAAAGAGTAATTTTGTGACGAGGAATTTCAAACTTTTTGATGGCTTTGCCGACGATCTCCTCATTCACTCCGGATGAATAGACGTTAGCAGTATCCCAAGTGGTGAGACCTATCAATTAATCAATGCTAGACCATAAATATGGACCAAGAATATGCTTACCTCTGTCCCAAGCTGCCTTCAAGACTTGCAATCCTTCTTCTTCTTCCATCACCCAAGGCATCCAGGCTTTGCTCCCGATACCCATGGTACCGAGAATTGGCGAGGAGACCCGAAGGCCGGATGTTCCTACCTGGACATACTCAACTTTGGTTGCATCTAAGCTGCTTTGCAGCGAGACAGGGACTGGTGGCATAGGCATCGTGTGTTTGTGTATGAAATATTTCTTGTGTTGAAAGGAAGGCGCGCGTAGAAGAAAGTGCTGGCTTTTCAAGATGAGTGATGATACTGTCTCAAGTCTGGACACATCACATTCTTATATAAATTATGAAATCAGACTTGCTAACAAGAGTTCAACCCATAGACGGAGTTACGAAAGCAAAGTCCCTGAGATGCATTTCACGAGGTATGCGGACATAAACACATGCCAGGTACATCCATGATAGAATTACCAATGACCTTACGAAATTTGATTGCATCCAGCCCGCTGGGCTCCAACACTAAGCACATGGGCGATGGAACTGAAAATAAGGTTGAAAGTCCATATCAAGATCTTGATGTCAAATATAGGCTAACCCGAAAAGTCAATACCCACGAGATGCAACGCAGGCTAAAGCTGACGCACCAATGACCTCCAAACTCCGCAAACTCCACAACATGCTTAAAAGCGCCACTATTCCATTTTTGTCAATGGTCAAGAACCCAGTGCACGGCACTCATCTCCAGCCATTCTTTATAATTGCCTCCTTGCCACGAAATGTATTTTTTGCTTTCCGCACAACATTGCTCGCGGAATGGGGCATTGGCTTTCCCTCAGACGACCCAAACTATCGAACTAATTTCGAAGGATCTTTCTCTAGTATGCAGGCTTACGCGCCCAGGTATAAAACAGGCCCATGTACAGTTCCTTTTCAGTCAGTCCTGACACTGCTCACTCTCCACTTTTGATCCGTCCTCATGGTTAAAATCGTAGCGTTTCCTCCTGAGTGCCGCTCGACGATATCGCGAAACACTATATACTCCGCTTTGGAAGGCACAATGTCGCCTCAGCGATGTCTTTTATTCATTCCATCTCACCACTGCGCCTGTAGATATCCAATTAATCAGATCATCATTCATCGACCACGACTCAACCGACACATTGCCCGGTTGTGCCGGCGAGCCCACGACTGCAAATGCATTCCCAAACGCCGTCATAGCAACAGCGCCATAGCTCCTAGTATTTGCAGTCGAGTTCGACATTGACGAAGGAGTATAGACCTGTGGCTGTGACCAGCCTTCAGCTGCATGAGACCATGTATTGACACCGATGCCCCTATCCGAAAGTTGAAGTAGTTGAATCCAATCAGGCTCGCTCGAGGGGTTGTTATTTGAGGCAGCGGCTGCGAGTGGGGTTCCTGGAAATCCTGGGCCATAGACTTGGTTCTCGGTGACCCATCCGTCAACTGAAGACGTCAATTCTATCCATATCTTGATATCAGAATGCGGAACCTACCTCCGTTGTTGATTGCAGCGGGTTTCCAACTGGCGAGGCTGATGTTTAGTTCCGGTGCATCCTGCTGGTAAAAAAGGTTGATCTGGTCTGCATAGTTGGAGTTCCCTGTCCGCTGACTGACTTTGTATTGCGACTGCAATGCTAAACCGGTGCCAGCGATTGCCTTGACGTTGACTTGTCCTTGGACCCATCCAGACGCGGTGTGGTTGACGGCTTGGACAAAGCCATTGACATCTTGATAGACCTATAAATTCTGAATTAGTATCTCTCAATCAAACGGAGACCTATTTTCTTGGATATCCCAGATTTTCCGACGTATTATCAGAAGCGGATTTTTCCATGATAGATGCGGGTAGGTGAGAAAGATCTTCACTTACCACTATCGTTGTATTCGAACAATAACTGCACTGATTGTAGAGTACCGAAAGCCCAGAGTTGGGATGTATAACCAGTTTTTGATCCGCGAGAGTGCCTGGGCCCCACTTCTTTGTCGTCGAATTAAAAATGTAATCATGGAGGAGGTCGTTATCAGCATAAATAACACTGATCATCTATTCAGTGTTAAAAGGATAGTGGGTCCTGGTAAAGGAACTTACGGCAGTAAATCCAGGCCGTGTCACAGCAGCAGCCAAAGCAGTACAGTTCGAATTAGTGTTTCTGATTGAGGTAAAATTCCACTCCGCGCTGCTGGATGTCTGGACTCCTTCAACCAACGTGCCATTGGTATCTTGATAATAAAGGCGCGTTGTGTTGGCGTTATTGACAGGATACGAGATTGCAGCAATTTTGCGCTGAATCAGGTTGGCTTGTGTCTTCGGGATCGGAGAGGGAGAGGGAGTCGTGGAAGGCGACGAATTTGAATCGGCTTTCTTGGGTTTCCTAGATCCGAGAACTCCGCCAAGAACAGCTGCCAAAATCACTACCAGTATTACGATGCTGGCTATAATCCATAATCGCTTTCGACGCCGGTGGAAGGGTATTTTCTCTGAATTGAACGGTTGTTGTGGCTGATCTAGAGCCTCGATTCCATTTTCCGTAACCACCTGCTTCCCAAGATCTTCTGGCGGAGGCTTCTTAGGAATTGGATTCGAATTGACTACTTCTAGAGTGCTATACTGTTGGCTAGTAGCCATTTTGGTACATTGAAGTCGCAAAAATTATCAGAAAGAAACCAGACGCGACGCCTTCTGATAAAGACATACGGTAGGGTTGTACTGGAGGAGCCTGCCTCAAGCTACAGCCTCATTATTTCTGAACTGCGCCTCTGCAGCCAAGGCAGGTGGCGCTGTATTTAGCAGCGTTCTCCGCAAGTCGATAGGCTCGCAGATAATGGGCTGTACGAGACGCCAGCCACTCGGAACGCTGAAATACGCTGCCTAACCAAGCTCACCACCAAAAGGCGTCTAATTGGTGTTGATCAAAGTTCTTTTCTATTTAGGTGCAAAGAAGAAGCGGTGATCTACCTATGTATCTCTTTATTAGAGAAGCTGAGATGTAACTAAAGTTATCCAAATTGATCCAATAATAATCGCATTTCAGATCGGGACCCTTGTCCCAAAGGAATCCGGACTTCGGGGGCGTATGTATGAAGTACGACGTGCCCAATATTTGACGGAAGAGTCCCTTGTAGCGATAGCGAGTTTTAGGGCGAGAGGCTTCGCTCGTGTCTGTACCATGCTTCCCCTCACCTGTACAGCTGAGGAGGCCTGCTTGGCTCTGCGGTGTGACCCGAGCTCCCCTAGCGTACAAATCAAGATTCGTATCCCCTGAACAGAAATCAATCTCAACTTATTCTCAAGTATTCTGATCATCCTTAGTGATCAGCCCCCACCCAAACAATAATAAAGCTCAACTACGCACTCACACCATCCATATATCATTTCCTTCAACCAGTGGTATCATCAACCTAAATACTCAAGAGCCTCAGCATTTCCGAAATTCTGTATTATTTCGACTTTCATCATCCAGCGCTTTCTTGGAACAAATCGAATACATTCACAGCATCATCGGCAATTCTCAAAGAGCGACAGCAAAGGAAGCTTTGGCACCAGCAACAGACAACAATGATCCGTACGCTCAATCACCCTCTAGATTCTTGAGAACCAACAAAATAGATTTTCCATGTCACTGTATGCTCGCTTCTGGGACCAGGCTGCAAAGCTGCTCTCCCTTTTGGGTACCATGGTGAAAGATTTGTCCTGAGTGCTCACAAGCCAAACTTCGTCTGCGAATAAATTAATGTAGTGCGGGATCATGAAATGAAAGCATGTGCGTACCTTCCAGTTTTGGTGACTGCACGAAAAAGCAGCCTTTCTGGCTTTAGGACAGAGCAATGTTGAAGAAGCATTCTTAGAAACAGGCATGTGATGATGGGAACAAGTAAGGAAGGGGATGTTTCGCATGCAACTATTTATTTTATACTCCTGCTTATCATCTTCATGCACTTTGCTTGATCTAGATACCGTATACTATCATATGGTTTCTGATCCATAACAGGAGAATTTCATCCCGCTTGCCCCCCCTAGAGTGAGGTTTGTGGCAGTGAGATGTGAGGAAAAAGGGCGTGAATGTAAATATCACACAGATGAATGAAGTGTCCCTGACAAGAATAATCGCGCTGACAGCAGCCTTCCTAGACTCAGCTCACTAATAATTGTATCAGGGAAGCAAATTCCAAATAATCAGTTCCAGAAAATAAAGGCAAACATTCCAAGAAGCTCTCGTCTCCCATGGAAACTCTGATATGCTTAGCTCTTGTAGGTAAATTCATACCGATGGCAAGTATTTGTTCAATCATTTGTGTGTGACATTTATATCTAGACATCAAGCTCATCCCATCCCCTTGCCTAATTCTTTGAGGGGTCTCAAACACCGAATTAACATGAAGCAGACTTTTATAAATACCACCCCTCACTCAGTTCCACAGCTACAACTCACGCATTTCAGATGGAATAGCACTATATAGCTTCAGCAGTCCTCGAGGACTTGCAGGTGATCTACTTTGCCCTTCAACTTGCTTTCCCTCTAGAAAATTCACATTCACCAAGAGAACAACAAATGAATGCTGTCTTGGGTGGATGATAATTGACAGCATAGTGTCTTTGACAACAGAAATTTGCAAATCATCCGAAAGAACCCCATTAGCAAATTTCTTGAACAGAAACTATGAAATCTAGGTTGCTGGATGCTGCGGAGGAGCAGAACTTGAGGACACCATGCAGTCGTTCAAAAGGAAGTGGTTGCTCCGGATCTAGAACTTAAAGAGGGGAGGGTAGGGTATAAGTACCCAGATGGTGATTGTTAGGACAAATTGAGTTACAGGATAATGACCGAGAAAGAAGTTGTGAATATATTCTCCGCTCTTCTCACATTTTTCTACGGCATAGAGAAACAAAGAACACGAACGCATGGTTTGCGTCTGGAATTTATAAATGGAGTTGACGACGGGACCCGTGGAATGACTGTGTCATGGCGTGGGGAGGTTATATCGAAATTCGAAACGTGAGGTGAATTCAGGAACAACTGAATGAAGGGTTGGGGTTTGACAGCAGCTACAAAATTGACAGTCATCTTCTCGAACTCATCCACTTCAACCAAAAACCCCGATACGCGCAGCGAAAGTGAAACGACCAGAGGCAACAAACAAAAGTCAAATACTTGAATATAATCGGTATCTTCCTTGGCATCGACCCCCATCTCTCCTTTTGAAAACCATCGCAAAAGAAACTCTTTTACTTCCGATACTGGGTATCTAAAAGCTCCTAGCTTTTACACTGTAACAGGACCACAGTCAAACGACCGAGCTACCGACGAAAAAGATATATGCGTGTTCACATACAATAACCTCTATAAATATACCCCCTACTCCCTTCTTACACCACCAAGTCGAAATATCAACCTACGTGGATGGCATCCACATGCTTGGGGTATCTCGTTGTATTACATAAAGCCGATGTTTGTTTGCTTGATTTCTTACTTGAGCTTGTTTCCTGCGCCTTTGTTTCCTCTTTGAAGTTTCGGGAGAAAAGGAAATGGAGATCGAAAGGGTGAATGAGAATGAGAATGAGAATGAGAATGAGAATGAAACATGACAGTAAAGTATATTTTGACAGCAAAAGAGGGGTGGGGTGTGATAAAAAGGACTTTTTTCTCTTTTCTCTTTTTTGGGAACAGGAGATTAGAAAAGGTGAATTGATGAAATAGCGTTAGAGGGTGAGGGTGGGGGTGAGGGCTGGCAGACAAATCTCTGAAAAGTGTTGGGGCATGTGAGTTTGGATATTGAATTTGAGGAGGCTGAGGTATGTATGGAGAAATTGTAGTGGAAGGTGGGGGGTAGTTGATATTTCGGGGTGTGAATCTTGATGGGTGAAGGATTGAATTCCAAAATAGTTGGAGAATCGCTACTTCGAGTACAGTAAGTTTGATTTGTGTTGTGATTCGTAACTTCGTTCGTTATTTAGTGCTGAATTAGGCCTGCGATGGCTTGACGGCGTAGATGCTGTACGAACCTTTCGTCCAACGTGAGCGAAGCTTGGAGAAATCAGGGAATGAGATGTGACTTACTAACCCACTCATTGAAATCAATCTCCTTAACCCTCTTCGCGCTTTCCTTCTTCTCCTTTTCACTCACAGACTCAGCAGTCCCGCAACACGACGCCGCCTCTTTCGGCGCACAACATGAATCTCCCCCCTCATCCTGCTGCGCTCTCTCCTTATAAATATTCAAATCACTCTTCTTATCCACAATCATAATATCTAGATTTCCCAATTAGTCATCCATTAACCACTCACTCAAAAAAGATTCCTCGAACACTCACCTTCAAACCCCACCCCCCTCAACCACCCCTCATACTCCCCCACCTCACTAGCCCCCGCCACAC
>Ga0247778_1000163_pt1 | contig 117563 bp, 113 predicted proteins | sample UWRJL049202B5_FD_179939 | JGI IMG/M metagenome (GOLD analysis project Ga0247778, IMG submission 179939) | Plant litter microbial communities from Arlington Agricultural Research Station in Wisconsin, United States - UWRJ-L049-202B-5 | ecosystem: Environmental > Terrestrial > Plant litter >... | reverse complement strand
GCTGGCCAGCGAGGACCTTTCGCATTTCGCCGTAGAGAGTGAGAGATGTGCCTTGGGCAAAGGTGAGGGCATCGTAGGTTTTCGTGAGGTCACCGGCGCCGAGAACGCATTGTAAATGTCCGTACCCGTCAATCAGCGTGAGGAACGTAGCCTGCTTCTGCTCTCGCAATCTGTGGATGCGGCCAGAAACCTTGACCCGTGTTCCCTTCACATCTCCCTCGCCCAATTCAACGTTCTTGTCTCCAATTGTGATCTTGACGGCCTTTGGGAGGGAGGCATCTTCGGTGATGACAATCTTCTTCGCGTCCTCGAGGTTCTTCAGCTTTAGCTTCTCTTTCTCTTGCTCTTGTGCAGCTTGCTGTTGCTGCTTCAAGACCTTCTTCTTGTGTGCATCTAATGCGCCCTGAGCCTTCTTAACTGCAGACTTCGCAGGTTCCTTCCATACCAATCGCTCTGCTGGGTCGCCATCGGCGCTGACGGGGCCAGTTTCTGAGGCGCGCGACAGATATTGTTTGCCCTCACTGCCACCGTGTTGTATATATGCAAAGGCCAGACTCTTGTAGGGTTTGCTCTCCGCACCGGTTGCGGATTCGGCGTCTGCCCCAACGTCTGTGTCGATATAGATTGTCTCCATCTTGACTCTCTCTGCGAGATCCTGAACGGCGGCCATGTTGTCGTGTGATTGTTGTCTCAATTGAGGGGACTCACAATCTTGGTGGGGTTTTAAATTATTATTTGGCGACTCACCGCTTTGACTCAGAGGGTGGTCCTTATCAAAACGACAGGGGTGTTGATTAGTGAAGCCATTTACGCGGTTGATGGACGCGATTTCGAATGGGTGACGCGACGAGAGCTCTTTTTCGGTGATTGAGACTTGTAAATAATTGAACCCGCACGGAACATTCAGAATCCCTCCGATACGGTAATACAGCAGGGGTGATCTGCTACGAATTTGTTGAATAGGTCCTGCCTGCCATGCAGATATTTTGACCTATACTCCTTCCTCACGCCGGATCAACAGGTCTGCCTGGACAACAAAACGCCTCTCACGGCTCTCCAATTGTGGCTTCGCGAAGGGTTCTCAGCACCCTCGTTTCAAGGTCACGGAAATCTTTCCATAAAACGTTTTGCACAATGCCTCCCAAGCAAGCTACATTGGGGTATGTTAAAGATTCCCAGACCACCCTAGGGTGCGTTGATTCCTAGATTTCTCCTTCGTCCCTGGATATATCAGCTAACCATCTTGTTTCCCGGTAGTTCGTTTTTCAAAGCTCCAAATGGAGATGCCCCAAAGACCGCGCCCAAGCAATCAAAGTTGTCGTTCTCCTCTAAAGCCAATAGCACACCAAGCTCCAGTGCGACCGTGGCGAACGATAATGTTGAGATGAAAGATGAACCCTCAGACACTGAAGTCAAGCCGAAAGTCAAAAAAGAAGAAGGGGTTGATTCGAAGGAGAATGTGAAGCCTGGAACGGGTAAGTGCCTAGAATTGTGCCCAGTGGATTCATGCTGACGGATGCTTCCCCAGAAACGAAGAAACGCTCCCGATCTCCGCCACCAAAGACCGAAACGAAAGAATCCAAGAAAGGCGTCAAGAAGGAAGTTGTCAAAGAAGAGGAGGATGAAGATGATGAACCTGTCATCAAGCGACCTAGGAGGTCTGCGAAGACCGAAGAGGACGAGGACGAGGACGATGAGCCTGTTGGAACAAAGGCGAAGGCAAAGCCCCAAGCTGCATCGAAGAAATCCAAGAGCATGGCCCCTCCACCGAAGAAAATTAAGAAGGAGGTTAAAGAGGAGGATGACGACGATGTAGCGCCAAGCTCATCTAAAGAATCATTGAAGCGGAGGGGATCCAGCGCGTCAGCGTCAGCATCCGATGTTGAGGAGGGTCTTGAAGAAGATGACGATGAAGACGAGAAGCCAGAAATTGCGGCAAAGGCTCGTGAGAAGGTCCAAACTACGTTGATATCCAAGGCCAAAGATCCATACCCTGATTGGAAGCCTGGAGAGCCAGTTCCATATGCTGCCCTTTGTACTACATTCTCGCTGATTGAGATGACTTCGAAGAGACTTATCATCCAATCCCACTGCTCCTTATTCCTTCGACAAGTTCTACGACTCACACCTGAGGATCTACTTCCCACCGTTATGCTCATGATCAACAAGCTTGCTGCTGATTATGCTGGCATTGAGCTGGGCATTGGCGAGTCTCTCATCAAGAAGGCCATTGGTGAGTCTACTGGTCGAAGTCTGGCGGTCATTACGCAAGACCAAAAGGAGATTGGTGATCTAGGTCTAGTAGCGGTCAAGAGCAGGGCGAATCAACCTACGATGTTCAAACCGAAGGCTCTCACTATTCGTGGTGTCTTCAAAGGACTGATTGAGGTTGCAACTACTTCAGGCCATGGTGCCCAAGGAGCAAAGGTTGACAAAATCAAGAAGCTTCTCTCGGCTGCTGATGGACATATGTCCGGGAAAGTTGACATCACCAAAGACAAGGGAGGTGCTAGTGAAGCAAAATTTATCATTCGATTCCTTGAAGGTAAGCTTCGGCTTGGTCTTGCTGAGAGAACAGTCATCGTCTCGTTGGCTCAAGCTATGGTTTGTCACGAGGTTGAAGCGAAGGGTTCTGGCAAGGTTCCAAGCACGGAACAATTGGCCAAGGGGGAGTCGATACTCAAAGCTGTCTATAGGTACGCTTTCAATTATTGTCGAAAATCATTCAACTAACAATTTCTAGCGAGCTTCCAAGTTATGATGTGATCATCCCAGCAATGCTGGAGCATGGCATTTACAACTTGCGGGACAACTGCAAGCTTCAGCCAGGTGTTCCTCTGAAGCCCATGTTAGCCAAGCCTACTAAGGCTATCACTGAAGTTCTCGACCGGTTTGAAAATCAGACTTTCACTTGCGAGTACAAATACGACGGGGAGAGGGCTCAGATCCATTATGTTGCAAAAGACTCGCCACAGCAATACAAAGGTGCCAAAACTGCCGCTGCCAAAACTGACAAGGGTGGGCTTGCAGCCATCTTCTCCCGAAATTCAGAAGACCTTTCCAAGAAGTATCCTGATATCCTAGCTAAGCTCAACACATGGGTGAAAGAAGAGACCAAATCTTTCGTCCTGGATTGCGAGACCGTAGCCTGGGATGTAGAAGAGAAGAAAGTCCTCCCCTTCCAACAACTCATGACCCGCAAGAAGAAAGACGTCAAGATTGAAGACGTGAAGGTCAAGGTCTGCGTTTTTGCCTTCGACCTTCTTTTCTTGAACGGTGAAGCAGTAGTTGGCAAGCCTCTCCGCGAACGAAGAGCCCTCCTTCAAGACGCTTTTACGCCAGTTGAGGGAGAATTCTCATTCGCCACTCACATGGATGGCCAAGAACTTGACGAAATTCAGACTTTTCTCGAAGAGAGCGTCAAAGCATCTTGCGAAGGGCTTATGGTAAAGATGCTTGACGGCGACGAAAGTGGATATGAGCCCAGCAAGCGGAGTAGGAATTGGTTAAAGGTACACTTCCCGCATTTCCTCATTTTCTTCGTCACATTAACACGAATTTCCCCAGATCAAAAAAGACTACCTATCCGGCGTCGGTGACTCCCTCGACCTCGTCGTCCTAGGCGCCTACCACGGCCGCGGCAAACGCACATCTGTTTACGGCGCATTCCTTCTCGCCTGCTACAACGCCTCAAAAGATACCTACGAAACAATCTGCAACATCGGCACGGGCTTCTCTGAAGCCGTCTTAGAATCTCTCCATGAGCAGCTCTCTCCCTTAATCATCGACCGCCCTAAACCGTTCTACGAACACTCATCTGGAAATCAACATCAACCGGATGTTTGGTTTGAGCCGAAATTCGTGTGGGAGGTCAAGACTGCGGATTTGACGCTTAGTCCGAGGTATAGGGCGGGGATTGGAGAGGGGTTCGATAAGGGGATTAGTTTGAGGTTTCCGAGATTTATTAGGGTAAGGGATGATAAGAAGGTTGATGAGGCAACGTCGAGTAGGCAGGTGGCGGAGATGTATAGGAAGCAAGAGAGTGTTAGTAAGAGTAATGGGCCAGCGGTTGATGATGACTTTGAGTATTAGGGAGGGGATGGAATAGGAGTTGTGGTTTGCATTTGCTTTTGTGGGGAAGGGTATTGGCTGTTTATGAAATAGGAATGTGCTCGGGAGCTTTGCTAATGTGCTAATAGAGCTTCAGCTATAGCAATGATGAGCTTGATGAACATGTCCTGGACCTCAGGGACTTCCTCGTGTAGTTTATCTTCCTATTTGAATCGAGAATCTCCGCCTCTTCTGGTGTTAAATCCCCATCATCTCGCAAACGTCCTTCCGCGAACCCCCATGCTTCTCGCTATCACTCAACATCCTTTCTGAAAATTTGCGTAGCTCCACACTACCTCAATGCGAGAGCAATCTCAAATGACTTGAAATTCACCTCCTCCAGGCCCAAACAGCTGTCATGATATCTTTTCGCGCCTCCAGAAATGAACTCGCCAATCCAACCTAACCCCGCCCTCATCTCTTTTTGTCCGCCGCAGCTCAGCTCGGTTTTGTCCCTGATGTGATATTGCCCAGTTGAGCAATTTCTAAACAACCATCCCCTCTTCCCTCTTCTCTCCTCCCAGAGCCAAAGCCTCTGCCTTAACTCGGTGTTTCCTCGCTCTTCGGATTTGGATTTCCAGCTCCTTCATCTCAGCATCCACTTCACACAATCTGGGGACTATTTCCTGCACTACTTTTATTGCTTCTGCTTGCGCGTCTTTTAGGGCTGGTGGGGGGAGGGCGGAGAAGAAGAGGAGTGAGTTTTTTCTTTTGTCTTTTTCGTTTGCGTTTTCGTTTGGTTTTGGGGAGGGGGAAGTGATGGAGATGGTGAGAGGAGGGGAGGATGAAGTTGTATTATCTTTGGCGGGAATTATATGGCATGTCCTTGTGGCTTGTATGGAGGCTGGGTAGAGGGAGGAGTCGTAGCGGGTGTTGGGAGGGGAGGTGAAGTTTGCGCGGGAGAGGGAGAGGTGGAACTGTTGGGTGGGTTGTTAGAATTGAGCTTGATTGGGAGTGGGAGGGGTATAATGAAAGAGGGGAAATACAGAGGCTTGTGTGGTGTTTAGTTGGGTGCGGAGAGTGGTGTATGTATTTAGCAGGTCGAGGTAGCGTTCTAGGAGGGCGTCGATCTCGTTGGAGAGAGTTTGGATATCTGCCATGGTGATGGATTATGGTAGCTTCGAAAATCGCTGGGGATGGCTCTTTTGGTTGTAGCTGATTTGATGCCACCGATAAGGACTGAAATTGCTGTATAGCTGTATAGCTGTATAGCTCGACGCGTCGCGTTCGTGATGCAGGTGGATGTGAAGTGTGATGGAGGGGCTGGACCAATTTTGATTTGGGCCCCTGGATGTGGCAGAGGAATCCTTGTCAGAGCATCAGCCCCAAAGCCCCGAACGGATCTCACTTGCGGGAATAAAATACCAAAAGAAAGCAACAGCATCGACTGCTTTCAAGAATAATCAATATAAGCCGGGTCAACTATCATACTATTATTGTAATCTTTTCTATACACGTACATAAATCATCTTGACATCTTCGTGTCTCTACGTGTCTCTACGTATCTCTAGTTATCTGTTTAACCTATCCCATCTTACCTCATCTCCCCATCACACACACCAAACAATCTAAAGCCCCCATATCAAATTTCCCCTCAATATCCAGGCGCGCTTCACATCTTGGTCACGGTTTCACGACGTCTGGTGCAGTGTGGTGGAGTCCTCGAAACAGCAGCGAGCCTTCCTCTTTTGAAGCAGCAGCTGTCTGATCTGCAGCTCTTGTGCTCCATTCGATTGTGCAAAGACGCCCTCTTTCGCCCTCTTCGAGTCTTCCGGCCATCGCGCTCAGCCCCAATCCTTGCGACGCATCAAAACGTCTCTCACAGCACACAACAGCACAGACAACACGTACGGTTCCTGCCAGCGTCCCGATCTAGAGCTGCGTCTGCGTCTGCGTCTGCGTCTGCATCTTCCTATTCCTGTTCCTACGACATCAGCATCATCCTGTACAGCCCGATCCATTACATATCGAATCGGTCCTGTCTGCCTGCAGCTGCCAGTGTTGTATTGTACAGGTGTACAGTACAAGATACGAGAGTGTTGTTGGCCGAAGCGTTCTTCTTTTGTTCTCTCTCTCTTCCCCAAACAACGCGGAGACTTTTATTAGCCGCTGTCGTGCCGAAAAATTAATAGTAGCGTCAACAACCACGGACGTCTTAGGACCAGAACACTGCAGTTCCACGTTTAAATTGACGATAAACCTTAGCTCAGCTTCCTAGACTGGCCTCCTAGCTCGAAGCTCTTCCCGGACGCCATTCACTCTTTCGGGAGAAGCGTCAGATCACAGACAAGCCGTTCGCTCGTGCCTCTTCCAACGTCTCGTCGTCCTGTGCTGCGCTGCATCCCTCTAAAACTGTCCCTCGTCTCGTCGCCCTCTGCCTGCCCTGCACCCATCAAACCGCCTCTCCATCGACCACGCGTCGATCTCGAATCGACGAGATCACCATAATTCTCCGCGCACGACTTTGAGGCGTGCTGTTGAAGGAGGCCGAGATCGAGAAAGGGAAACGTTGATTGTTCGCATCCAACATGGTTGTAGCTACGATAAAGTGAGAGCGCTCCCCCACAATCTGCATCTGCGAGGACCTGCGCGCAATACTTTGGCAATGGCTTCAAGAGGCTGAGGGGTGCCATGGCTAACTTTGCGCGATTACAGGTGCGTGGTGGTCGGTGACGGTGCTGTAGGAAAGACATGTCTGTTGATCTCATACACCACCAACAAATTCCCCAGCGAATACGTACCTACTGTGTTTGACAATTATGCGGTCACTGTGATGTGAGTACCTCTGCCATGGATCAGACTATCTACTGCGCCCGCAATCGGACGGATATCTCTGCAATCAGTAGCTAATTATCATCAGGATTGGCGATGAACCATACACCCTAGGTCTCTTCGATACGGCAGGACAAGAAGATTACGATCGTCTACGACCCCTCTCCTACCCCCAAACCGACGTCTTCCTCGTCTGCTTCTCCGTCACATCCCCCGCATCCTTCGAAAACGTAAGAGAGAAATGGTTCCCGGAAGTCCACCACCACTGTCCTGGTGTCCCGTGCCTCATCGTCGGCACCCAAACCGATTTAAGAGATGATCCAAGTGTTCGGGAGAAACTAGGAAAGCAGAAGATGCAACCGGTCAAGAAGGAAGACGGTGAGCGAATGGCAAAAGAGTTGGGCGCGGTCAAGTACGTGGAGTGTAGCGCGTTGACGCAATACAAGTTAAAGGACGTCTTCGATGAGGTGAGCTGTGCCCCCGCCCTGCTTCAGGACCCCTACTAAACTCTTGAAATAGGCAATTGTGGCAGCACTGGAACCACCGACAATCAAGAAGCCCAAGAAACACTGCCTTATTCTCTGACCGTCCCCCACTTCCGATAGCCCGCCCACCCCTTTCAACGACACCTCTTTGAGCGCCTACCCATCCATCACAGTACATCAGATATATCTAGGGAGGCATTCTGCACAGGGAACAGAAAAGAGCAGCAGCGATGCGAGGGCTACACGGCCCCCCCTTGCCCCGTCTATTTCCCCCCCGAATTTTCTTGTTTGGATTTTTCTAGCGATTCTTATCAGGCTCGGCTTTCCCTCACAAATTCGGAGAGAGATATTGAGTTCGAACCCCCTTTTAAACGGCGCTGGGAAATGGGAGCAAATTAAAGGGATCCATCTGGGTTTTATGCTATGCTGCTGATATGGTTTTTGATGTTTGTTTGGCATCGAGATCATGGACTCTGGATTAGTTGAGCGCATACTGGGGATTTTTGCTGAAGAATTGAAGATTTTTTGAAATGATTTCTTTTACGACTGAGTATTTAAGGAAAGGTTGGTTTTCTTATGTTTGGATTGAAAAAATGGTGGTGCCCAAGTGGAATTTGAAGTTGCAGAATCAACTTCAACCCCATCTCGTACCGAGTAAGATTCAACGAAACGCGACTCTGATAACTGGCCTTGAAATTTCATTATATTCCTCTAGTCCAAGTGGGCGTTTCTCCAATCTCTTACGCGGCCTTCCAACTTCATGGTGTCTGCAATTCACCGTTTTGCTGTTTGAAATTCGGAATGAATCTTGAACGGGGAAAGGAACATATGGGGCAGTGGTTGATGTTATACAGTTTTCTATCCAAGGAGCGAATATGCTTACGAGTTAATGTCTTTCCGGGTGTCACCACAGTATGATTTGAACTACGAATTATTTCCTTAACGACGCAATCGCGGTTCGCTTTTCCTTCTTGCTATACATGTTACTCCCCCCTCCCCCAGCCACCAAAATGGGCGAAACGGGTTGCATTTTTAAATTGCATAAAGCTTTTCCGACAACGGATCTACCCACATCAAATCTAACCAAGTTCCATTTTTTAAAGAAACAACAAAGATGTCCATGTCTTTCACACACCAGTACATGGTGTTTGCCATTGTCATCAGACAACAGATGTTTACAAATGTCCAAAAAAACTAGCAACACAAAGTCGTTCGCTCTCCGAAACACCTTGGTCACCCGTATCGGAGATCCGCGACCCACTGAGCAAGCAAGTAGAAATATGAATGTTGGGATGAGAACGCCTCCAATTGCTGTCCTCAGTACCAGCAAGAAGTAAGGGTTAGCAATGAAGGCCGGTATGTTCTCCAGCTTCACATAAAAAGGTAAGAGTGAGAATGTAATGGGTGGTGTTCCAAGCCACAGCCATATTATTATGGCCGAATAGAGCTGGTAAAGGAGCCTGGCAATCCGCAGTTCTACCATTGAATTTCCTTCCTGGGGGCGCAACCCAACATCGAGCAACGCCGTTGAAACTCTGAAAAATGACCCACAGCCAGCCCGATCCCCTGGTTGAACCTCGATTTGCCAGGAGGTATTCAGCAGCGTAATACCAATGCTTGCGGCAGCGGTCCCTACGGCGCCCAGAGCTCTCACGCCATTAAACATATCCCAACTTGCAGCCGCTCGTCCAACGCATTCCGGTGAACCACATAGGATGCGTCGCCCAGCTAGTACCGCCGTCATAACTGCTTGCGCCGCAAAAATCATCAGTACAGCGAGTCTTGCCAGCCATCTTGAGTCATACTCCCGCCGGCGTCGAATCAACAGTTCATATTCTACATCGACGAGCGCCACGGAATCTGTAGCGTCCTCCTCCGCACCAGTCGCAGTAGCCCGGACCCCAAGCGCTGCACTGAGATAATAGATAGCGTCGAAATTCTTTCTTCCTCTCGATTGAAGAACCCAGAATGACTTCCAGCAGTTCCACAGGAGAGTTGCAAATGGGAGTGTGGGAACGAGAAAGAATCCAATGACAGCCACGATGGCATGCGCTCTATCTTTTCGAGATATGCGTCTGAGGGTTGTCAGATGGCCCGCTGCGATAGTCGTAGTGGTTGCGATAGCGACAGTCTTGAAAGCAATCTCGTATGGCGTACGAGTTGCTCGATTGTCGATGAAGTCGATCGTATCTTGTTGCTGCTCCATGGCGTGTAGGACTGGTAACTTGAGTGTAGCAGACGATTCTAACGTGTCGGCAGGATCTCAGCTAAAGTATCGCTGTCCTTGTTCACCGGCCCCCAATAGAGCTTACTAGCTCAGCCTCACACATATTGCAACTGAAACCTCGCCATCGTGGCGGAGCGCCTTCCCCTTCCTTGGCACATTCGTCCAATGGATTTAGATGTAGATACAAGCAACGCACACGTTGCTAGAGAGAGGACGTGGGAGGTGCCTGTCAGCCTTCTATTTTCGATTCCTTGCTGTATCGTTACACAACGGTAACCAGGGCCTGCGCCGGGTACTTGATATAGCCAGAATTCCGGAGGAGGATCGGAATATACTGATCTCCGTTGATCCTTTGGTGCACGGTTTAACATTTTATAGGCTCGGCGAGATCTCTTGCCAAATCCCAGAATTGGCATCGTAGTACTGTGCAGAGATGGGGGTATTGCTGTGCCTGCTTCGTGCAAAATTCTTGGGGCCTTTCCGTTTCATTACATATACCCCTCGCCAGCCTGGGTTTCGATTTGATGAAAATATGTGATTTTCAAGTGGAGATTTTCATTCGGTATCGGAACGGCTGGAATAGGTAAACTTTTTCATAGCTCCTTTCATGTTTGGATTGAAAAATGGTGGTGCCCAAGTGGGTAATTCCATCCTCCAGACCTGCCTACTGTAATAGCCAGCTTTCTCTAGATTCATACCTTTCAGTATTAATCTTTTCTGTCTAGTTACTACTACAAAACTATATACGACGATCTGAAAGTAATATCTGGCCCCGTAAAACCAGTCTTACATCGGCGAAAACCGGTATTGCTGCATACCCAACGACGAGGGAAATTATCCCGGGGCAAGTAAGTTACGGGATCCATGATAGCGATGAATGGACGTTAAGCATGATTTTATTTCCTGATTCCATAACACTTATTATTCAAAGCATAACCAATTCCTGCTAGTATTTGTTCAAGTTAAGTAATGCTTTTAAATCCTAAGACTCCCAATTCCCAAAAAAAACATCCCTCTTCAACATCAACGAATTGTCAATGAGCAACCCTCAGAATACCCGGGAAAAAAAGGACGGCGCGAATAGCTGATGCGCCTTTGCCGTAGAAACCGCCACTATCTGAGGTTTGTGAAAAGGTTGGGTTGTCCTCAATCAGTCAATCCTCCCCAACAAATCAATAATCAGTGCGCGGATTCACAGCTCGAGGTCGCCCTGCGATGGCTTCGTAAAAGCCTAGGGAGAGTCCGATTACCGTGACCGCTCCATAGCCATTCGCTTGCCGATACAATATTTCCAGCTCCTCGAGTTTCCGATTAGCCTCCTCTTTGGATAATCGTCTCGCAATCGGGAATCTCGGCAATGCTGATTTGGACCGGTCCTGGAGAAGAGCGTTAATTTGCAGAGAATGGATATGCTTGAACTCCGTAGATAGTTGATTGCGGAGATTATGAAGAGAAGGTGAATGCAAGCCGAAGAACACTCTGTGAAAGCTATTGTGCACAGCTCCGAACATGAAGGGACTAGATATAAGGGGACGCCCTAAGCGGATCTCGAAACGCTGCGGGGACCTAGCAATTTTTGAAATAAGCTCCCGAGCGCCACCTTCGTCGGAGAGGGGAAGTCTGCGAAGTATTGCAACATGCTTGATCTCATGGGACCGCTGATCCGCAGGACCAAAATTGACTCCGTGTAGAGATTTCAGCCGGTACAAAATGTTGCTCCCGGGATTCAGCAGCTTAAGTGATACGTCCATAGTGCCTCCTGCTTTTTTTATAGCAATTAAGATACCTTGCCTTGTGCGTAATATGGCTCGAGTAGCATGGCGTGGGGCTGAGGCCATCTTCGGAGTACTAAGAGGGCGAAAAGAGCTCTTTTCGAATATAGGTCTGCTCGGGCATCAGTTTACAATTATACATGATGTTAAAGTCGAGATAGCTTACCCTAGTCGACTATTCGTGGTGGGTTGACAGGCCCGATTTACGTCCAGCCTCAACTGGGGGATGTCTCGTGACGTACGGCTCAAACAATCGCAGCCAGTGCTAGACTGTACTTCCAGTTATGGGGGTCCTTGGTGATGGTGGAACGCGTACAAATATACGCTTATTACTGAGGCACAGAAAGATTCATGGTCTGCTCAGCGTTTTGAAGTTGATAATACGCCGAAGGAAGGGATGGAGTTGGACGCGGGCAAACGCACGTGCAGGGGAGGTGCATATTACTGTAATAATGTCTCTCATCTGACTAGGTACCCGTTGAGATGATATTTGATGGTCTTCAGCTGAATTATAGCTCAGCACGACTCCCAAACAATTCGAATACGGTTTTCGAGATTTTCGAGATTTTGGCCCTGGGTATTGAAGTGACACAAAGCACTGCAAATCCCAGCTCTAGCGTCCAGAAGACTCGCAACCCACGCATGGTCTCAAATACTTCATACGCCAGATTTCATCTGATAATTGAAGTCATCGAGCGTGAATTTTGTCGGTGAAACCTGTGTTCAAACTCAATAGGTCTTACGGCAACTAGTAAAATTCGTGGCTGGAATGCTGCGAGAGGAATTGTATAATTGAACTCGTGACAAACGCTCAATACCTGAACCCGTTTTAATTCCATATGATTAACAGCCATATGCCTGAGCTCCGAGCGCGGTGTAGTTACGAAATGTCTCTCATCGACCGACTCCCTGTGTTTGATCAAAGCATGTCGCTTACGGCGCGCAGACGGAAGTAGTTTCGATGGGGACTCACTGCCCGTGAGCGCTGAAGCTCGCTATCATTACAGGTATGTTCGCTAGCATAACCTTACGCTCGGAGCTAGTGCTGAGAGTCGAGGATATACTTGCCAAAAGACCGCATTCGGGCCTCCTCACCAGAGTGGCGATTCTTCCGTAGCTCCATTATTAAACAGCCAGTTCATCGGTTCCCCGCCAAGATCAAATTGGGCATCTGAGTTCTATTTTGAGTTAATAGTTGAGCGCTAATTCGCGGGGTACCACATGCGACTCACCATGAAATCCCAGTCCTCAATCTGCCCATTCAAGGACATCTGGCCAAGCCCATCTAGAGCCCCAGCATCTTGTCCTTGGGCAGCATGATCCTTGAGTATTGGTATGCAAACCTCTTCAGCCTCTTGGGCAGCTCTGAGTAAAGATTCCGAGAGTTCGGCCCTTCCAAGACCTTTGATAAGTCCTTGAATCTGTGCAGATATTATGCTCATGAATAAATAGGTCTTGGTGTTTGTTTCACCAGCGACAACGCATCGCAGAGACCATGATTTGGCCTCGTCTAATACAGAGACCAGGTCTGGTCGTAAGGGTACGGGTCCCAGGCCTTCTTCTTCTCGGATCTGCGTTTTGAACTCGACGGCTATCAGAATACTGGCCTGAAAGGTCACGGTGCGAAAGAATCCAGAACCGCAAGTTGTAAGCCGAGCAAAGTCATCTGTAGCCGGGATAGGATCGCCGCTGAGAATGGTAGCTGAGGGCAGCGGAGGAGGTTGTGCTGCGTACCAAACTTTGAGCGCAGTCTCAACGACAACCTTTCTCGAGAATGCATAGGTTGTGTCGTGAGATGCCGAACCAAGGAACGGAATATGGAGAGACAGCAGATAGTAATTCATGAGGTGATCCGCTACACGGATTTCAAATTGGGATGGCGACGGTACAGTGTTCAAATTGTATCCTTTAACGGTTTGGCGCAACGTTTTGTATGATGCTCTGAGGTTTGCATCCAGTCGAAGGGCTTGCTCATATGTACGGCGAGGACCGAGATCGTTCAAGAACTTGGCAATTGCGAGGCGGGATGGAAATGTTTTTCGAAGAGCTACGGCGATGGAAGTTTGGGTAAAATGGCCATCTGGCTTCGGCACGGCAACCCCAGCAACGAGCTGGTCGTCATCCAGATTCCGCGGGGGCTCTGTGTCAAAGTCTGCCAGGGACATGGATGGAGGGCCACCTGATACCATGCTAAACTGCAAGTTCAACTCCAGAATTGTATTCCATAGCCTACGGCGCATCTCGGCAGCAAACATGCTCTTCTGTGACAAGTGGGCAGGGTCTTTGTGCAGACCCATATACACGGCCGTTCGAAACAATGAACCTGCAGAAATCCAAACCAGCTCTCCGCTCACATTCGTTACTTCTCGCGCAACCAGAAGTAATATGTTGGTCTGGAGTGACTGGATGTTCAACTGGGATTTGAATTGTGGATTTGAAAGCCAATTCTGAGCCCCGTGTACCCAATGGATGGCCGACGCACGCAGCGAGAAAGTCTCGTCGTAAGTGACTGCTCCGATGGCGAGTACCAACTTAAGCTGAACCAGGAACACCATGCCAGGCTCTTCTTCTGTTAACCATAGGGCATCGTAATCTTTTCTGAACGAAGGTACATGCAGGATCCGGTATACGGATTCGCTTGTCCGAAGGTAACGGTCGATGAGTTCGTCAGCAACATCTTTTGAAGGCAGATTGGCCATTGGCAAAGAGGGCCATACAGGCGTTCGTTGTGACTTGATGATCTTTGCTAAAGATTTACACCTTTGGAAGCCAAGGAAAGCATTCGATATCTCGTGTTGCAAATGGGGTTCGGGGCCATCAAAAAGATCGCGAAACTAATGTCTGCTGAGTTACGTTCTCTTTTTTTTTGGAAATCGAAATGAGGATTAAAATGGCTTACCAAAGTAACTCCATTGAACCAATGGCTTTGGCCATACATACGAGTCTTATACATAGAGAAGCTTTCACCTGGATAAGTCGTCTTGATTTCTATGTCTGGACTCGTAGTCCGAAGAGGAGACTGGGGAGTCCTCTGAGTTGCTTTGGATAGTTGCTCTTCAAGCTGTTGGACCCTTCGCTCCAAAAATGACATATCTTGAGCCGTTGGTTGACTAGCGGGCGTCGATGCATTTATTGAGCTTTCGGCTAACGCGCTCGGCGGATGGCTGAGCATTATCGGTGCTGTGCTTACGCTGGTAAGAGAGGATGAATGATGTGTCTCGCGGAGGCTCTGAGAATCATCAAGATCCGGTGCTTGGGAATGGTTCAGATTCTGGCGTGTTGACGGGGAAGGGTGGCCATGATTCTCATAGACACATGTTCCGTTCCTAGCCCGTAGGCAGTTGCCGCAAGGACTTCCACGATCGCATCGAATTTTACGAGTCCGGCAGAGAATACACGCCCTGTAGTCTCTGTTGTTAGTTTCAAACGTGAACAAATAAGGATTTCAACTTACAGGGGCGGCCTTCTACGCCGACGTTCGGGCTTGTTCATTGAGGTGGTCGATTGGACAAAAATATGGGCACATCCAAATGAGATAACAGAGCATCAGTGCATATCATATCTCCGGTCGGTTCTCAAAAACAAATTTAATGAGATGAGGACCCGAGAAATCGTTATTTCAGCACCTCTGACTGAATTTGCCGAGTCCGACGCCCGACCCCGACCCCGAGTCCGCGGTGCTGAATATTATATTATCCTCGAGATCTCTTTCCAATAATTTCAGAAATATTTGCAACATATTCCAAGCTCGTCGACAATGCCGGAGCCAGAAAATTGCAAAGTTCTAGCGGAGGACACAACCAGGTCATCGACCGAGACTCGGCAGTCAATGGTGCAAGCGCTTACTCGCCAATACACGCGCGGCAAGCCCCTTTTTGGAGACGACGACCCAGCCTCTCCCCTGAATCCGCGTGGCGAGAATTTTAGTGCTCATGCGTGGGCTACCAACTTCGCACAAGTCGCCGAGAAACATGGTCAGACTTTTCGTCAGGTTGGAGTCTGTCTCCAAAATTTGAATGTGGCGGGCTACGCAACGCCAACCGACTTCCAAAAAGATGTGGGCAATGTATGGCGGGCTTTGCCAGGCATGGCTCGTCGACTCTTCTCCAGCACCGCAGGCCAGACCCGAGTTGATATTCTTCGCGAATTTGATTGCCTCATCCGCCCTGGCGAAATGTGCGTCGTGCTAGGTCCACCTGGTTCCGGCTGCTCGACCTTCCTAAAGACCATCTCGGGAGAAACAAACGGCTTCTATGTGGACGAAGGCTCGTATGTCAACTATCATGGCCTGTCAGCCAAAGAAATGCATACTGCACATAGAGGTGATGCCATCTACACTGCTGAAGTCGATGTGCACTTCCCTCAGTTAACCGTCGGCGAAACGTTGACTTTTGCGTCCCGTGCACGCTGCCCGAGCAAGGTGCCTCAAGGTATCAATCGCAATGAGTATGTTGCTAACGCCCTTGACTTGATTAGACTTCTTCATGAATATACCAAAGACTAATCCCGTCATTGTTAGGTATTGTGAACATCTTCGGGACGTTGTCATGGCCATGTATGGTATTAGTCACACGATTCATACCAAGGTTGGAGACGAGTATACTCGCGGAGTTTCAGGGGGGGAACGGAAGCGTGTCACAATTGCCGAAGCAACGCTGTCGAATGCTCCATTACAATGCTGGGATAAGCGAGTAAACTGCGCCAGGTCTGAAGGGAACATCTGCTAATGTCACCTCTAGCTCCACCCGTGGCTTGGACTCGGCCAACGCAATCGAATTTTGCAAGACATTGAGGCTTCAATCCGACCTATTTGGTCAAACTTGCGCGGTATCTATGTATCAGGCCCCCCAAAGCGCGTACGACCTGTTTGATAAGACCTTGCTCCTATATGAAGGGCGCCAGATCTATTTCGGGCCTGCGCCACTGGCCAAAGAGTATTTCGTCAATCTTGGATTTGCATGTCCGGACCGTCAAACCACGCCCGACTTTCTCACTTCTATGACCTTTCCAGCAGAGCGTACTCCTCGTCCGGGTTGCAATCCCCCAAGGACGGCCGACGAATTTGCAACTGCTTGGAAGAATAGCACCAACTATAAAGCCTTGCAAGTTGAAATCGAGGCATATAAACGGGACCATCCGCTGGGCGGCTCTGGCGCTGAGACCTTCCGAAGACTCAAGCACTCACACCAGGCTAAGGGCCAACGCCTCAACTCACCGTACACTCTTACGTATTCTCAGCAAGTCCGACTTTGCATGTGGCGAGGGTGGGCGCGGTTCAAAGCAGACCCCTGGATGACCATAGGGGTCATGATTGGGAACACCATCTTGGCTTTGATTATATCGTCTTTGTTCTATGATATGGATCAGACCACGGCGTCCTTTTATGGCCGTGCTGTGGTTCTCTTCGTGGCCATCCTGTTCAATGCCTTCGCATCTATTCTCGAAGTTATGACGCTTTATGCTCAACGTCCCATCGTCGAAAAACAGTCGCGGTATGCTTTTTATCACCCATCGGCTGAATCATATTCTGCTGTGCTGATTGATCTACCCGTGAAGATCGCAAGTGCTGTTTCCTTCAACCTGGTATTTTACTTTATGACTAACCTCAATCGTGAGCCTGGCCACTTCTTCTTTTACTTGTTGGTGGTATTTCTCATCGTTTTGGCTATGTCCGGTATTTTCCGATTCATGTGAGTTATTCCTACAATTAATTGTGGAAAGGTGTCCTAATCGCATTCTCAGTGGTTCAATTTCACGCACAGAACAGCAAGCTATGGTTCCTGCCTCGATCATGATGCTTGCCCTCCTCATATTTACAGGGTTTGTGGTACCAATCGACTATATGCCGTCTTGGTGTAGATGGATCAATTATGTGAACCCGGTAGCCTATGGTTATGAAGCACTCATGATCAATGAGTATCATAACCGCCGGTTTCTATGTTCAAACTACATTCCTGATTACATCAACGCCAATGCCAGCAATTTAGTTTGCGACGCTATCGGATCTCTCCCCGGCCAGTCTTACGTCAACGGAGACAGCTACATTGGCTTCGCATACAGCTACTACCATGGCCACAAGTGGCGCAATGTCGGGATCATCGCAGCGATGATGATTTTCAATCATCTTGTATACTTCATCGCCAGCGAATATGTTACGGCAAAGCCATCCAAGGGAGAAATTCTGGTTTTCCGCCGAGGCTTCGGCCCAAGGGTCTCCGCCGGGAACAGTGATATCGAGCAATCGCTCTCCGGTAACATTCCCGTTATACTAGAGAAGTCGAACAGGCATGATTCGAGCAATAAAGACGTTTTTGTAGGCTCTAAAAGTGTCTTTCATTGGAGCAATGTCTGTTATGACCTCAAGATCAAAGGGAAAACTCAACGCATTTTGAATAAGGTTGATGGGTGGGTAAAACCAGGTACATTGACTGCACTCAGTAAGTATAATTTCTAATCCAGCTGTTCTTTTGACCCAACACCTACTGATTTATGACAGTGGGCGTCTCTGGTGCCGGCAAGACCACTCTCCTGGATTGCTTGGCTGATAGACGCGCTGGCATTGGGGTCATTACTGGCGAGATGCTAGTGGATGGAAGGATACGCGATGAGAGCTTCCAGCGCAAGACTGGGTATGCTCAGCAGCAAGACCTGCATCTAGAGACTAGCACTGTCCGAGAGGTTCGTAGAAAACCCCTCTTATCATATGGGTACTTCGCAAAGCCATCTTTGCCTGTCTTGACCAACACACAAGCTAACATCATTTCATCCTACAGGCATTGAGTTTCTCAGCTCTCCTTCGCCAACCCCAAAGCACCCCTAAATCAGCAAAGCTGGCCTACGTCAATGAAGTCATCTCAATGCTGGACATGCAAGAATATGCCGAAGCGATTGTTGGTGTGCTCGGTGAAGGTCTTAATGTTGAGCAACGCAAGCGCTTGACTATCGGCGTTGAGTTGGTTGCCAAACCGCCGCTACTGCTTTTTGTTGACGAGCCTACGTCGGGTCTTGACTCCCAAACCAGCTGGGCCGTTCTAGATTTGCTAGAGAAGCTTTCGAAAGCAGGCCAGTCAATCCTGTGCACCATCCATCAGCCTTCTGCACTGTTGTTCCAGCGGTTCGACCGCGTACTGCTACTCGCCGAAGGGGGTAAAACGGTTTACTTTGGTCAGTAGATGTTTATTGTCCTTTACTCTTTTTCTGTTGGTGCTTATTACCCTACACACAATTTGATCATTGCTCATTTTTGATTGTCAATGCATAGGTAATATTGGCGATAATTCCACCACTCTGGTGAATTATTTCGAGCGCAACGGCGCCACACCCTGCCCACCTAGCGCTAACCCAGCCGAATGGATACTTGAGGCCATCGGTGCAGCCCCTGGTAGTAGCTCTGAGGTTGACTGGCATCAGACGTGGTGTTCTAGCCTAGAGTACCAGGGCGTGCAGAACGAGTTAGCAAATCTGAGGACCGCAGGCAATTCTCTATCTACAGACGAGAATTACGACCCTACCTTGTACCGCGAGTTTGCTGTGTCGCTTTCACAGCAGTTTATACTAGTTTCGCAACGTGTTTTCCAACAATCGTGGCGGACCCCATCTTACATCTACTCGAAGCTCGCTCTCTGTATTTCCAGCAGCCTGTTTATCGGCCTGGTTTTTCTCAACGAACCTCTGAGCATACAGGGGCTCCAGAATCAGATGTTTGCAATCTTTGAGATGATGAGTATTGTCGGACAGCTAGTTGATCAGCAAATGCCGAATTTTGTCATCCAGCGTTCGCTATACGAGATCCGGGAGCGCCCTGCTAAGACATACTCCTGGAAGATCTTCATGATCAGCCAGATCATATCAGAAATCCCCTGGAATATCATTGCGTCGGTTTTCATGTGGGCATTGTTCTACTTTCCTGTTGGCTTCTACAAGAATGCTGAGGCTGCCGGGCAGCGAGGGGAGCGAGGGGCTTTAATGTGGCTGTTGTTCTGTCAATTTCTTTTCTGGGTTTCCACGTTTACGCATATGTGTATCTCGTTCGCTGATACGGCCGACGCCGGTGGCAACGTCGCGAACTTACTTTTCGTCCTCGTGTTCTTCTTCTGCGGCGTATTGGCCTCACCTGCTCAGATGCCACGTTTCTGGATTTTCTTATACCGAGCCTCGCCACTGTCGTATTTTGTTTCCGCCATTTTGTCAACGGGTCTGGCCAATGTGGATGTGACATGCGCCAGCAACGAATTCATCACTTTGAACCCGCCAGACGGGCAGGCATGCGGCGAATATATGTCTGACTACATGTCGCGGGCGGGTGGGTATTTGATGAACCCTTCTGCGACGAGTGATTGCAACTATTGTAAAATCAAGGACACGAATGTATTCCTGGCTAGCATCAACTCCGAGTACGACACTAGGTGGCGCAATTTTGGCATCATGTGGGCGTACATCGCTTTCAACATCTTTGCGGCAATGGCTCTCTACTGGATTGTGAGAATGCCCAAAGGGAGGAGAAAATCGTGAGCGGGTAGTAGAGAAGTGAGTGGAGGTGGGATCAAGGATTCATTTTCTCAAATTGACTTGGCAGTCTCATGTATTTTTATTTATCTATATTTTGTCTCTAATAGAACCCCCTCTCAGTGTCCACAAAATGTCAGTGCCAAGGTTGACTGATCTAGTATGGGTGAAACTTTTTTGACACCGTTGGAGCGACTGTACTTTATGCTGTTACGCTCGCCATTTTTATGTTGACTATGATATAGCCCGTGGGGCTCTTCTCATCCAGCAGCGCCCTCTTGTGGTGGCAATGAGTTGTGCGACCATCTAGTCATCTAACTGTTTGAAAAGCACGTTCAGATCGATACAACCCTCGGCGACCCCGAGAACAGACTGGCTCACAATTATACCCCTCCGGTTTTGGTGCAGTAGTGTGCAGATAGGTCATCGAACGCTTTCAGTTGGCCTAAAAAGCTCATTCTCTCAAGTTTGGCTGGCCACTAAATACCCGGAGATTCATACGGTTGGACCAAAGGAAGCAAAGCGCGACTTCTTTACTCAAGTTTCACGGAGCTTACATGACCTTTGAAAGCCGCGAGACATTTTCATGGGGCTTGACAACATCTTGGGGGCAGTAGGCACTTGAGAAGCAATGGCCTGAGTCGAATCTTGGGTTACCAGATGCTTTTATATAGGTTATAAAATCAAGTTCGAGCTTTCACTTCTCCATACACCAAACCTCGCCCATCTACAAGTTATGGAAGCCCCATGAATCACTTTCCTGCGTTTCATACTGGTCGTGACCTTTGGGATGTAATGGAGGTGTTCTTGGTATCAAAATTAACCTGCCGCTCAAAGGTGACATGTCTATTCAGTCGACGCCGAGAAATGGAAATTCTTCCCAATCTGGAAGTATGAAGTCTGGAGGGAGATCGGATCGGCGGTGGCAGTCCGGTGGATAATGCGGAGTATGAATCAAAGATAGTCCCACCACTGTAATTTTAAAGGGACCTCTTTTGAATCTCTGCTGGTATAATTCCAGAATCCGGATTGCTTCGGCATCGGACTGGTTCTGTATGCAGCTCAGTCTTGGTGAAGAGGCTTGAGGTCGTGGTTTCCCACTGATCAGGTACCCTTCTATTGGGGTGATATCTTTGAATAAGTGAGACAAATCTTTGCCAACACTGCTGAGTTCTGACGAGGAGATATTGAGGCTGACGCTTCTCGTTCCACGACGGCCGGCGATAAAAGGGTAATCTATTGAGACCTGAAATGGGCTTCGCCGACATATTCGGTGTAGAGCTTGTTCATAGAATCGCCGACCTGAAGCAGGTAACTGATGAAATAATCCTATATGCTTTGACTCCATTCGCCCGCTATTATCGTAGCCCGGTATTGTTCGCAATTGCGTCACACATTCGCAGTCGGCGTCAAGAATTCGTGCTGCGATTCGAACTACCCCCCCAGCTTTTGCAATAGCGCGGCGAGCTTCCCCCGAGTTGCGATATAGACCTTGATTTAGAGCCATCATGTGATAGAGCGAAGTGGGCAACCTCTATCAGGTTAGAGAAACGGCTTTGGTAGTGCCCTGCAGTTGTAATTTTCGAAGCGTAAACTCAAGGCATCGGCGTCGAATACTATGCAGAGGTTAGGTCTCCATTGAAGATGCTTTCTCCGCCAAACAGAGGCGGGTCCATTGCGGCAGCCAATGCAAGACGACTTTGCATCGAATACGGAGGAAACCATAACTTACCAAAGGCTTCGTCGGGATTATAACGGCGCATGCTATCATGGCTTGTATTACATGGTGTCTGGAGAAGAGTTGAAGCTTCAAGCTTCGCGAAGGGATGTTGGGTTCTTGTGTTACCTCGGAAGAAAGTAGCTCCGCGTTGTCTCAGCCTTAGTCACACCAAGATATGAGAACGTCCATGATATTTGAATATGTTCCAAATTTGCAGTTATCCAAAGTCTACATACATTTTAGATCGATGCATGTGCCATTGGTGATGACCGAATGAACCAGGCGGTCGAGAAATTGCAAGAAAACAATGTCAGCTGCATTTTCAATAGCCAAAAATCTAAATTCAATTGTATAAGCATGTTGATGTTGCGAAGAGAAATATAGTCCCACTCAAACTCAACGTATTCAAGCAGGTGTGAGACACACTTTGGTTCCATTCCGGGAACACAGAGTCAATGCCAGCGATTCTTCCCACGGTCCCGCATCTCGACTCTCCAAGAGTCGGAACTGCTGCGCCATTCGAACAATAACGTAGCCAACTTCGGTCAATGCATATCGCTGACCTATGCAGATTCGTGGGCCACCATTGAAAGGCAGATATCCCCAGCGTGGCTGCAACTTGCCATCCTCCCAGCGCTCTGGACGAAACTCTTCCGCGTCTGGTCCGTAGAAATCTGTTCGTCGGTGCATCGCGTACAGATTGTAGCTCACTAAGGTACCCTTCGGCACGAGCACCGGAAACTGGCCATTCTTGCCTCCGCCTACTGGTAGAACAGTATCTCGTACTGCCTCACGCTCATTTCGTGGTACAACTGGGTGTAAACGTAAAGCTATGAGAGTTAGTAAGGCCAAAGATAACGGGCGACTATGAGAGGAGCTTCACTTACACTCATTCATACAACACTGGACATATTTGAGGTTGCAAAGCTCCTCATAATTTGGCGGGCGACCTTGTAACGAAGCTACTTCTTGACGCAACCTCTCCCAGATCGCGGGATTCTTGGCCAGCATGAAGAACAGATTACTGAGTAGGCTTGCAGTAGTGTCACGGCCAGCCAACAAAACGTTCATCAACTCATCCAGGACTCGATTCTTGTCAGATGTCCGGGATGCCAATTCATGCGAGAAAATGTGCTTCCGGCGTTTCGTCTCTGCTTGTCCCTCATCTTTGCCTTCTTTTTTGACCTGGACTGCGTGGAATGCCTCCTCGACGAAGCGTTGAGCGAAATCCCGGCAGATGCGATTGCATTCTTCGGCCTTTCGGTCGCGGTAAATTCTGTTGAAGGGGCCCAGCATGCCTCGCATCAAGACGGCCTTCTGAGCATAATGGAATGCTTCGGCGAAGCTGAGTTCTGATTTGGTCTTCTTCAATGTACCGACCGATTGTCCGAACAGAAACTCGGTTGCGGAATCAATCGTGTAGCAGAAAAACAAGTCCTGCAAGTCCACAACCGTCTTCCCATCACGGGGGAGTACATTGAAAAGGTCCTGGATCAAATCTTCCAGTGAGGTCAAGTCGGCAACCTGGTCACGAGTGAAGCTGGGCCGGATAAGGGCCCGCGACGCCGCCCAGTGCTCGCCATCGGTGTCGAATATGCCTTCACCCAAGAGGGGTTTGAATGGCTCGAGGCGGTGACTAATACCGTAGTCTTTGAAATTGAGTGACAGGACGGTCTTTATGTTTTCCGGCTCTACCGTCACGATTGCACGACGATGCAGTTCCTGGACTATGAATGTGTTGCCATAGATACGAAAATTCTCGCAATTTCTTTCGAGGATCTTGTGCTGTTTCCGAGCCTGGATAGTCCCTGGTATCGTATCAAGTCCCAGAAAAGGCTCCTTATTCAAGGTTCTCGCAATTGGTTGACAGCCGTGGCGGCGTGCGAATTGCTGGCGGAGGAAGGAACGCTTGATGGAGAGGCATCCGAAGGTTACCAGTGCAGCAGCAAGCACGAATGCAAGCATCGGATGGGAGGCCAGAAATGTCTCCATTGATATGTGTAGATAGGAACACCAATTGGAGAATGGGCAGGATGAGTCCAAAAAGAAGTTCGATCAGAACAAAGCCTCACCCCCCGGGAGATTACGGTGCCCCACCCAGTTTCAATTTTGTTGCTGCCTGGGTTTGTGGATGTGGACCACGCGGCCGGCTTACGACAATCGGACAGGAAGGATAAGCTCATCAATTGTACGTTTAACTTCTTAACGGATGATGTTTTCTAAGGTTGATGGTATAATTCCATTTATCAATATGCCAAATACAGGTACTTTTGGTTCGCAGCTCCCTGAAAGCTTAACGATCAACGCGGTACGCGAGTTTCCAGGGACCACAGGACTGCCCAGCCCCCCTGAAACTCTGGGCAGCTGATCCTCGTGACATATTCTGTATCCCATATGCAAAATAAAAAGCCCAAATTATCTAAGAAATCCGGAGTTGGTGTCCCGATTGAACGGTGAAATTTTGAGAATCATAAAGCCTTGCCTATATTCCCCTCAAGTCTCGATCCCACAGGTGAGCATTGGGTGCAGCGGACGAGATGTGTAAAATCGATTATGAGATGTTTTCTAGGGCCAGATTTTGAGAGATTTTGCGTTTGCGGAGGTATGACAGCTCTGCTCCCAGCAGTCATTTGGTTCACACTCGAGAAGCTTGGAGAGAAGTCTGCCATCTTCGACAAGTAAATCCGCGCGAGCTCGCGGCATCGATCGGCAACCTAGAATTTTCCCCTCTCAACCAGATATAGATACATATGACCACTGATAAACTGTGAGAAAAACCGACCACCATCTGGTCTCATTGAAAGGATTGTTTGGGCTATGATATGAAGTATCCCGGATCCAAAATTTTATGTATGTCGTGTGCAAAGTGCTTCCCTAGGTGACTCCGCGGAATAGAAACTCCCCCCAAGCCGGCATATCATCCTCTCTCATTCGGCGACGTAGAGTCTCTCTTGTTGGCGCAGCTATATAGGGTGTTAATAGAAATGCAAGCCCTATTACAGTAGCTGTAGGTCGTTCCTTTTCGTATTGTCGTAGAGCTTGTTTCAAGACCCTATCCGCTTCTTCATCCGATAGCTTATTTTGGCACTGAAATACGGGTGCTGTATTGCGTTCCAGCCGGGTGCGACGAGCAAAGTTCGCTCGGCACTGCAAACGAGGGATAATTTTGAACGATTATGATAGGCTCTCGCAGATGCTCTTCAAGGCGGGAGATTTGATGTTGAAAGCTACGGCTTTACTCGCATTATGCAGAGGTCCATGGATCTTATGAGGGCGCTCCACATTGACGAGGAAGGAATGACCGCTGACCAATGTTGTGAGGATCTCTCTGTGAAAGGCCTGGCCAGAAGCGGGCATGTTATGACAGATGGCTATGTATTTCACAGCTGCATATGGCTTTCGTGATCCACACCTAATTCTGAAATGCCCTAAGTTCTCGCTATCCGTATCTGCAAGCCGAAGGCCAATTTTGCATGTACCGCCATGTTGTTTAATTGCTCTCAGAGCATCTGCAGACGTTCGTATACGGAGTTGGGAAGCCGCCATTGAGAAGGGCACAGGAAAGCTCATCGCCATCGGTGAGATCTGCATAGAATCTCTCGGTCGGAGGTGTAAGTATCTAATATAGCTTTGCTGTAGACAAAAAACCATTAGCACTCTGTCTATTCTGTCTTTGGCGGAATCCCTTTGAAGCCACTCGAGCCAGACTCACTTTGAGGGATCGGCGTCAGGAATTGCTGTAGCAGGAGACTGTTCAGTAGCGATAATTTCCTCGAGCACTTGATCCCAGATTCCCCGTGTTGCGGGGGGCGAGCTCTGTGGAACTCAGAGTTGCGGTCGTACAGAATAGAGCGAGGTTGGGATGCTGCAACATTGTTGTTTCGTGTGTAACCTCAAATTCATCCGCCCAGCCACCCACGCCAATTATTCCTTGATGATTGTCCGTGAAAACAAACAGCTGCTTTGGAAAAATCACTTGGATTTTTGAAGCGTGCTTCAGCAGTCACGAAATGACCGTGCTCTGAACTTCTCGGACATTCTCGTATTGTTTTCTGCTCGACTCTTCCGACACGGAAAAGAACCCATCGCCATAACTTCGTTCCCCAACTCACTGGGACGAATGACGGCCGCAAACTTCAGCCTAGGAAAGCTATTCCTCCAAATTGATAACAGTCCTCAGCGTTACAATCCCTCCATTCTGATCCGTCCGTTTTACCGCCCGCACCTTAGCAGACTTTGTCTCCAAGTTTACATCAACTCCAGTGACCCTGATTCTCGCAATCTCGGGAATATGACCACCATTCATACCCTCCTCCTCCATCTTCATCACCCAAGCCGAAATTCGAGCAGTCAATACCCTGTCGAAAGCGCCCTCTCGTCGAGGAGCCGCACGCATCAACGAAATGGCTTCCCGCCGAACTTGTCCGTCTCGACAGAATTTGCAAATAAGATAGAGGCCAGGAAGTATTCCGAACTCCAAGGAAAACGGATTAACCTCGTGTTCCGATGATGGTGTGACCTTCAGGAATTGCTTGATGTGCAAGAGGAGGTTCCGGTACTCATGAAGATATTCATCGAATGTGCACTCCTCGGTGACTATTAGAGAGTTAAGATATATCCGGATCGTATCGAATGCAAGCTGAATATATGTCATCATCACTGGGGATGGCGGCGCTGGAAGTGTATACAGGTGATTGAAAGCCAGTTGCCCGCGGGCAAGCTCAGATGCATATTTGGTGTGGCCGGCGATAACTGAGTTTGGTAAAGGTTCCGTTTGAAAAGGGATGTGAGCCATGGCTGCAAAGTCAAAGTCGGCTGATGAAGTTTTGTGCTGGCCCGAAAACTCGCTCGTTTGGGATGAATCATTCAATGGACATAAGATGTCTGCTGCTACTGCAAAGAATACAATGGCTCTTTTCAAGATGAGAAATATGTAGCGTTTTGCTTCCTCGATTTCTGTGAAATTTGCTGGCATGCTCGATAATATCTCATCGCCGTCAAGCTCCTCTTGCTCGGAAACCAGAGACTTGGAAGTGAAGACCTCACGAACGGTGGAAATAGTATGCAAGTGAAGTCGAGTAAAAAGATTGACCAATTCTTGCTCGACAACCAATGAATTATACCGTGGCTTCATTATTTGGGAAACTGGTGTCCCGTATGATTTGCTTGCCAACCACCGTCGCAGCATTTGGTAGCCACTGTGGACATGCAGCATGGCTAGCTTATGGTGACCTTGGAAACATTCGAAAATGAAGACTAGGATACACCCTATCAAGGCTTTCCTAACGTGTCGTTCCTCGTTCGTTAGATTCAACTTCATGGCCGTGATGGCTTGGCCATATCGCTCCAAGGCCATCTGCTGATGCCGATCCGAGCTGACAAGCCCAAACGGATTTGTTCTCTTTTGATTCGATTTAGCTGAGGTGTGAAGTGCAGCAATGGCTATGATTGAATCGAAAACCCAGGGTTCATCATGGCAGGCTTGTAGGAGGATATAGTTCCAGAGTCGATGGCCTGCAGGGCATGCCAACTTAGGCATCGCGTCTGACATGAAGGAGTCAAAATATAATTTGTCGGTGTCTGATCGGAACGATAAAGCAGGAGAGAGACTTAATGATGCCCAGGATCCTCGTGATATCTGGGGTGCGATGGGGCGTAGAGCATGGAGCGCAGATCGAAATTCAACATTTTGTCGCTTGAAATGTCGAATGACAGCTTGGTATCCATCGCAATGCCTCCCGCTATTGACACAGCGAAGACAAGCTGGCTGGGCCTCGTCACATTTGACCCGGCGTAATCTGTTTATAGTCAGTATGTAGATTGACGAATGGGTCGGTGATCTTACTTGCACGTTTTGCATCCAGTCCTATTTTTAGGCTTGCTAGCTCTTGTTCTTCTCTGCTTTTGATTCAATGTCCCTACGGTTGAGGTAGGTATTGAATCTATTGGCGCTTTCGACATTTTCCTAAGCACACGGCGCATATAAAGCGAATCTGCTATTTTCTGTGCCGCAACCTTACCGCGGGGTATCTTCAGTCAGACTCGGGCGTTGACGTGAACGACTTGCTTGACTTCGCGTACCCAAGAATTGAGACTTGGCTATTTTTCAGACCTTTGGGATGAAATTTTGTTTAGCCAATTGTGTTCATTGTTTTCGAGTGCCGGACGTGAAGTAATAGTTGATGTAAGCACAACAATCACCAACTTTTCGGCTCCCACCAGTTTCCACAAATAGCCTTTTGACGTAAAAGAAGTTTCAGCCACGAGCATAACAAGTTTGCAGGCCAAGATAGAAATAACTTCAGCGGTAATGTTGCGAAGTCTACTTTTAGTCCCATCACGAAGATACGGAATAGACTGGAATCGATATAACCATGCACGTGATATGAATTTGAGAAGATCAACTCGATGTATCGCAACGATATCAAATGTGAACCTTGGATTATTTCCGTGGTAGGATTCACTTCTTCTCACCCTCCATATGAGCGGAACCCGTGACATATACGAAATCCGAAAAAACTGTAAAAGCACGTGCTCGCAGGGGAGGAGCGCGTCGACGTGAGAAGTTCTTTTCCATATGTTTCCGAAACTCAATCCATATTCTCGATCTGAATTGATCTGAACCGTACTGCACTGAACTCGTCAAGGTTTTGGGAAGGAACGACTCTCGTCGCCCTATAAGCAGGCGCATCGGCATCTGACAAGGAGGCAACTTGGCAGCAGCCATGGAGACATCAACACAAACAAACCTGCCACAGCCTTGTCGGATGGACCTGCCTCTCCTGTCAAGAAGGGCATCGGCATCATGATCCATCAAAGGTGGGAGGGAAAAACATTTCGATAAGACAGACGTAAGTGGGACGCGATAACGTAATATCGGCCGCCCCATCGAAAGCTTCAAACCATATAATAAACTGGCGTCAACTAAAATCTCATCTTTCAGCTTCTCACACCAGATCGTCAATCCCAAAAAAGAATGAAGCTTTCCAGCCATGGTTTGAAGGTGTTGTTGGGATTGGGGGCCGTTTGCGGGGTAGGGGAGAGCCATCAGCATCATCATGGCGAAGAGGCACAGGTGCCGCTTCATGAGCAGGAGTATGTACAGGATTCTGCAGATGAGCTCGAGAGAAAATGGAGCTTTGAGGTCAGTTTCAAGTAGCTTTCGATACTCTTGAAGAGAAGGGTTCCAGGCGCTGGGCATGTCATCAAAACCAGCGCATTTGCTCTCATACCGGCGCGTAACTTCAGGCGAAGCCCTTTACTTCCCAAGCATATATAGGACACATTTCTCTCTTTTTGTTGCCTTGTTTCTTTTCAGATTCTGCCACCTTGGGCGCGCTTGAAATCCACTTGAACAGTTGAAAAAATACAAAAGCTGACGGAAACTGCAGTGGGGGTACTCAGGAGTAAACTCCTTCGCTCACCTCGAGCACGTAAAATGTCTCACCAAGCCGGAAACGCTTTTTGACATTGGCATCCTTGGTGTGCCCTTCGACACAGCCGTCTCGTACAGACCCGGTGCACGATTCGGGCCTCGAGCAATCCGGGCAGCGTCCTCCCGCCAGACCTCGTTCCGTGGTTTCAATGCCAGAGCAGGAATAAATCCATATCTATCATGGGCGAAGGTCCTTGATTGCGGTGATATCCCGACGTCTCCGTTTGACAATGCTGTCGCGTTGACGCAAATGACCGCCGCATACCTGGAACTTGGTCACCGAACCCCACTGTCGTCTTCCGTGAAGAAACCCAAAATCATTTCGTTGGGCGGCGACCACTCACTCGCTCTCGGTGCTCTGAGGGGTTTGAACAAGGTCTATGGTGGCCCGATAGCAGTTCTGCATTTCGACGCTCATCTGGACACATGGCACCCGGCGAAATACCCCTCGCCGTGGCCAAGTAAACAAGCCGAGTTCAATCACGGTAGCATGTTCTGGATCGCGTCAAATGAAGGCCTCATATTGAACGGCTCATCGGTGCACGCAGGCTTGCGAACGAGGTTGAGTGGCTTGGACTGGGCTGACTACGATGATGATGATTCGCAGGGATTTCTACGCATATCAGCCGATGATATTGATGATTTTGGACCCAAGGGAATTATCGAAAGAATAATGAAGAGAATGGGTACCGAGACTCCGGTTTACTTGAGCGTTGACATCGATGTCCTGGATCCTGGGATGGCGCCTGGGACTGGAACACCCGAAGCTGGTGGATGGACTAGCAGGGAATTGATTCGAATTTTGAGAGGGATCGAGGATTTGAATATCGTTGGCGCTGACATCGTCGAAGTTGCACCTGCGTATGATGGGGTTGGGGAACAAACCGCTCTTGCCGGAGCGCAGGTTGCCTATGAAATCCTCACGAGCATAGTGAAGCGAGGATTGGTGGATATGGGGAAAGTTTCTGAGGTGGAGGGGCGGGATAGCAAGGGGAAATTAAAGGATGAGTTATAAAGGTCTGGAACACCAAAAGAGGGGTCTCTGGTACACAGTGACGGGTGATTGCAGGTAAGGAGCCAAGCTTACACCACGGCGGCCGACAGCTGAGACGGTTCCACGACAGACTTTTATCACCGAAAACGGGAACAGCGACCGGCGAAAGGTTCATGGTCACAACAAATGCGTTGGGTGAGAGGTGAAAGGAGACCAGTTTGAATTGCTAACTGGTATAGATAATTACATTTATGTTGATAAAATTTTCCAAGTCCTCATCCAGTCTATGTCACCCGAAACAAAGCGCCGCCCCATTCTCATTAAACCATCATTTTTTCATGTACAATTTTAGACCATGGCCAAAGCACCGAGGACAACAGCGCCCATACCAACAATGTTGGCGGAGAGACCACCAGCAGCGGCGCCGGCTGATACAGTGGCCACACCTGTAGCAGTTGTTGCAGCTGCAGTTGTGTAGGCAGTTGTGTATGTTGATGGAACGGCAGTGGTGTACACTTGGCCTCCGCTGGTGTAAGTGCTGGAGATCTCGGTGGTGACAGTAGCAGATGTTGCATAGGTGGTGCTGTAGACCGAAGTGAACGACGAAAGTGAGCTAGAGCCAGAGCCTGAGCCTGAGCCTGCGGTCGATGTCGAGCCTGAACCTGAACCGGAGCTGGTTGATGTTGATGTACCGTTGGTGGAGGTGGAGTTGGAGTTCTTGGCTGCCGCTACGAAGGTGCCGCCGACAGGGCTGAATGCACCTCCTGGGAATGTGGAGGTGGTTGCATTTCCAGCCAACTTGGTGAAAGCAGCAAGGGTGTTGCCAGTCTTGGGAGCGTTGATGGAACCAACCATGCCCTTCTGACAATGTCCACCGGCGCCGGTCTGAGAACAGTAGAACCAGATTGGCTTGGTATCCTTGACGGTGATTGTGAAGGTAGCGCCGAGGGTTTGTGGGGTCGTGGGAACAAAGCCGGAGAAGAAACCGCCAGCGAGGGGATGGCAGGGATCGGCGAAGGACGACTGAGTGACAGTGTCTGAAAGGTATGTTAGCAATGATCATGATACACGGACAATCTGATGTAGAACATACGGTTTGCTGGGAAGAAGCTGAACTCGACGGTGTCACCAACAACGGCAGTGAGGTCGTTGGGGCTATAGACGAGCTTGCCATCTCCGACGCTGACCTTGAAGTTGGTAGCGGAAACTGCAGTGGCGAGAGCCATAACGAGGGCGGATGAGTATTGCATTTTTGCTGATTTTATGAGTAGATCGAATGAAATCTATTAAGAGAGATGAAACAGGAAATGCTGCTAAGGAAAAGTAGCGAAAGTCTATCGAACTGTTGCTTGAGATGATGAGGAATGATGAGAAATAAAACGGGAGTTTCTGACTTTCCTTATATACATATGGTGAGATGGAAGTCGAACAAGATTGCTACGCCGTTAATAGAGAAGAGGTCCCGGCCGCATGGTTGGTGCGCAGCCGGAATAGATTCTTTCCAGACAGCACAGCGCCACAAGCCACCGCCGGGTCGGCCGCTCTCCTCTTCTGAGTACGCTCAGTACGCTCTCTTGCCATGTGTGCAGCTGGGGTATTCCACGCCTCCGTCAGCTTACACCACTAACATTCCAAGTAGGGCGAGTAGGTAGCCTAAACAGCACCCTGGCGACCCACGGATGCCAGCATAGCTTATTTTGAACCGTGCAGGGACATGCCGAAACAAGCGAGGCTGAGCTGGTCGGAAATAGACTGTTGCATTCAAAAATAACACGCGCGCTTACGGGTGGTTGGTGAGCCGATGGCTTGGCTCCTCTCGTCCAATGATTTCGGAAATGTTTGTAATGTTTCGAAACATTCAAACGGTCGCGATGAGGGTCTACACGCCTTTCTTCAAGCAAAAACAGGATCTTTAACGCCGATACAACAGGCATTTTTCAGTCAGGAAAGCAGAGGTTCCGCTCCTGGCGCCAAGGAGGGGGTTGGCTGGTCACATGACGAATAATGGGGCCATTGCGAGCTGGCTGCCCTACAGGGCACGATCTAAAATCTCACCAAAGACCCAAAACCCAGGGGAAAACAAGGACTTTTTCTCTCCTGGTGCAGTTCGAAGAGACTGTGTGACTTGTCAAAACGGTTTGGACCTATCAGCATCGGCTACCTGCAGCTGACAAAATGGCACAGGATTACTCAGTCCACAATTTCCGCTACGACCACACGGTGTCATCTGAATTTAGCTGATCCTGCGCCGGGATTCAGCTTGGCGTGTGCCATTTGGGTCTCAAACCTGGAGGTTTCTTTGGTCCGTTCCTGAAAATTGGTCTTGATCCCTGGTATACTTTCAGCGAAATATTTACTTTGATAGGACAACAGCTGGCTGCCACGCTTCTAGGCCCTTGCTATAGCTTGTGATAATGGCTTCGGAAGTTCGGTGCCTCCCAAGCGGGTATACGCTCGTTTGCAAATTGAGTTCTGACGGCTTCCCAGCTGGATTTTGTCAGCAAGATCTCTTGCTAGTCAGCGGGATCGATTTGTCAACACATTTCGTGCAATTTCCTCTCTCTGGATGGAGAAGCTCTTTGGACAGAGATTCGTGGGATGAAATGCGTTCCGTAGTGCATGGTCTGTCGGCCGAAAGCAATTTCGAATGCTCGTGTCTCTTTCTTTGATCTTGGAAGACTAAATCCAAAATCACTCATCCCATTTGAAGATTAAAGCCTACTGCAGAGCATCATTGAGTACTTTGGCAAGGTGATAGTCGTTAGCTCGGTATCTGTGTACATTTCCATTGTTCTGCTTCCTGAGGCGGCCTGCCAAAATCCTGGCCAAAGCCGGCCTAAACTTCCGTCTGACCGCACCCAGTTACTTAGATGCTTTTCAATACATGCGTTGTCTCTATGAAGCTCATAAGAGGCACGGAGTGGCACAGGGGGAAACGCAACGTCGAGCTTACGGTATACTCACGTTCATTCGATGAGCACAGAACAGTTAGTAGGTTGCTGGGCCTGCCTTTTGCATGCGGCGAAGCAACGTCTAGACCTCTAAGTACGAAACTGTCAAACACTTTAGCCCTGCTTTTACACATGACATTGAGGTATTTATTGTAATTTATTAATACGTGTAAGTCGCTAGGCCCTAAGCTGATTCGTATATCGTAGATCCTAACCATCGCTGCCCCATTAGACCTATTGCGGCTTCCAGCTCGTTGGTTGTGACTTGATTAGGTAACTCCGCCGCGAAAGCTAGTATCAGAGCTCCCTCAAGGGTGAGTAAAGAATGTGTGATTTAAGACTGGCGGGAGAAATCATTGGCTGCGGCCAAGGGCGTCTGCTCAGCTTCCTCAGCAGCTGTCTTTTCTTCTCTCATCCTTCTTTACAAACATGGTGATTCTATTCGTATTTCCCCCAATGGTGGTTTCTTATTTCTAGGAGGTTGTTGTTGAGCTCTCGATGGACACTAGGATTAGGGATCGCGGACCATGGATCATGGAACTTGCTTTAGCCCGGCGGCGCGAACTTTGCTCGAATGGTCGAGCTGCTCCTTCAGATCTACGAAGAAACCTCATCGATTGCACCCGAAGGCCGAAACGTTGCGTCGAGCATCAGAGTTGGGACTATTCAGCTTCGGGACCAGCCCCCAAGCTGCGTCGATGGCCCCATCCTCAACGACTCCTCTTTCTGTCATTGTATCATTCCAACTATTTTCAGAGTTGAACGGTTCTCGAGTTCTGGATACGCAGATCTTTTCAATAGTCGGAGCGGAGCAAGGCATCACGCATCACGGAAAGAAAATGCATATCATGGATTCAGATGAACTCTCAAAGACGCTGCATCAAGCCATTTGCAAAAAAGGGGTTCGGCTTGGGAATGTACTTCTTTGAGGCATCCTCCAGAACCTGCAAGAGACTCCCCAGTCTCTAGAAGTATGACAGACGACTTGGTAGATCCAACGCCCAAAATCATACCAAGAAAGCCAAATCGTTTGACAAAATGCTTGAAGCTACTGATCAAGTCAGCAGGACTACCAAGACTTCAGACCACAAAGAACGGAAACTAATTCTATCAGAACGATACCTAAGTAATATGTCGCCAGGCCCCTTCACCAGAGCCCCTGATACATCTCCAGGCAGCCGAGATCTGTCCAAGAACTCTAGATCGCAAACCAAAATCTATTGCATGATCCATATCCACGATAAATGGACGCTGGGAACAAGGCCCGCAAACAAACAGGTTCGTGAAAGTCGAAGAATCAGCGAACTTCAAATCTTTGAACACAATCAAAATCTCCTTATACATCATCGTCCATCATCCTGCAACCTCCCCAAGCAATTCTGCCTTCTGTTTTGAATCATTTCCGCTTTTCTGAGTCAGTCCAAAATCAGGAAACGCCTGCACGACGATGCGCAAGGTTTCATCAAGAACACCGTGGTCTTTTCAGTCTTCATCTCGTCCATCAACAAAATCTCCGATTACACCCTCCTCTAGCTTGCCTTCTTGTTCACTACGAGCTCAACAAATGGCCGTTTCTTGACTAGACAGCTCTTCTTTTCTGATGGCTTCGTTACTTCATACACTCCTTTCTTTGATTCGACTCCTTTTGTACGTCCAAGACATTGGGGTTCTCTGGAGCTCTTCTCCTTATACCCTAACCCCCGCGGATCACCTTTGGCATCTCGGATTTTGGGCCCACTGAGATTAGTCGACGAAGTCAAACTCTCGGCTATTAGTAAAGGAGATGGCTTGACGTTCAACCTTTCCTCAGGGGTTACTATATCTCCTTCTCCTGCTGGGACTTCAGCTTGAGGACACTCTTTAAATGCACCGCCGCTCTACCACAACAGTCCTCAGTCGCTTTGCTTAGCTGCATTTGGTGACCCCGAGGTTTTGCTCTGGGACGTAAGAGGCTCTCGCAGTCGTTGCTTTTCATGGGTCATCCAGTTTTACGTTTGAGCTTTTCTCAGATATTGCCATCCCTCTTTCTGCTTCTCTACCTCTTCTTAGAAGTCGAAAAGGCCGTCCAAATCTCGCGCGTCAAAGAATTTAAGCACATCTCTCTGTCTGGAGTTCAGCTCATTGCCCCAAATAGACTGGTTGAGCATGAAGTCGACGTAGTGGCCGACGTCCTAATCACACTGACGTTAGGAACAATCTGCATTGTCTTCAGATCCATCGACTGGAAAATCTTAGTTTTGTCACCTGATGCCAGGAGGTCGTTGAGGAAAATTCAGAAGAGTTGCGACAACCAAGGGCGACTGCTTATACCTTGAAGCGCTTTTTTAAACATTGGATATGCCCATGAGAAGTTTGCAGGCTGGTTTGATGGGTATCTCCAGCGTCTCGGTTGAGAATGGTGGCGCACTACTTCGTGCAGGCGAGTCTAGCACGATTTCCAGCCAGGGTGATAAAATCATTATAATTAATTATAAATTTATCTTAATCATAATCAAATCATCCATCATTTAGTAGAATCATAATCAAATTAAATAATTAATTATAAATTAATTATAATTAATTATTATATATGATTTTTATATAACAAATGAATTATATGAATAAAATTAAAAAAATTAATATAAAATAAATAACTTATCGAATATTTTTGAATAATTTTTCTAGAAGAATATTGATACAAAAGTTTATTTAGTTAAAGTTTAAAAAAGAAAACAAAATAATTTATTCTCAATTAATAATAAAATCATTTGATACTCCAATTAATTTTTCTTTTATTTCTTCCTTTTTTTGTAGAAAAATCTCCCAACTTTTGAGATATATTATTTGCTCAAATCTTTCTTTAGAAAGCCTATTTCTAGTTTTAATTATAATATAAACCCCATGAGAGAAAAAACATTCGGAAAAAATCGAGGTAACTTGAATTTAAAGATATTTTCGAGTTATTAAAGTTAATACCAGATATTTATCAGCATTTTTTATCTATCAATTAAGGAGACAGATCTAAAGAATATATTAAAAATTTAAAAAAAAATTAAATATTAATTAAATAAATAAAAATATTAAAATATTATATAAATTTATTATTTTAATAATCTTTCTTTCTTCAAAATATTCATTTAATTCATCCCCTCGATCTTGATTTTCATTAATAAAATAAATATCAAGATCATTATTATTATCTATTAAATTTAAAAAATTAAAGGTCTAAAATTCGGGTAAAAATCTTAAATAATCTGATTTATAATTAGATTAAATTTTAATAAATTATTTTTAATTAAATAATAAATTAAAAACTTACAATTGATAATTTATATCTAATCGATTTTTTATATTTATAAATTAGCTATTAGATAAACTAATATTTTCTAAATCTTTTTGTTTAATTCGGGGATCAAATATTAATAATACAAAAAATATTTTATTTATATTATTTATTGATCTTTATTTTGGATAATATTTTTGGAATTTTGCAATACCTAAATTAATAGTATTAATAAAGGTTGGATTCTAATTAAAAAAATATCAATATTTAATTTTTTTTTAATTTAAATAAAATAAAATAAATAATATTACTCAGTTACCCTGGAATAATAAAAATCAATATTTATATTTAATTTTTTTTGTATTAGTTCCAAATTTTTATAAATAATATAAATTTCAGGAATAAAATAATAAATTGTCGGGTATTTCTTGGCTTGAAATTTAGTGGTCGTTTTAATAAATATTTTTAAAATTTTTAAGATTTTTGTTAAATATTTGAGATCTTTGTCAGCCAATAGGAGGTTTTTATTTTTAAAAATTTTTGAATTAAAGTTTTGAATAATTATTTTAATAACTAGCTAAAGATTTATAAAATTTTTGAATATATTATATATGAAAGACTAATAGGTTTTTTGATTTAAATAAAAAATTATTAATTATTAATAAATTTAAAATAATTATTAAAAAATAATTAATTTAATTAAGGTATTATAAAATATTCGATTTTTAGAGTATCGATTTGTTGTTTTAAAACTTTATTATTTTCTTAAGAATATTTAATAGTTATAATAATTTTCCAAATTTTTTTTTAAATAAAAAATCCTAAAAAAAAATTAATAAATTAATTAATAAATTAATAAAAAATTAATAAAATTTAATAAATATCAATAATATCTTTATTCTTGTTTTTCTCCGTATTATAAATATCTTGGCCGTTTAACGAATTATAATCATTTTTAATAATAACCTTTAATATGTTTTAAATAATTAAATTTAAAACATGTATTATATATGTTATATCCCCCTGAAATTTAATATTATTAATATTATAATAATATTTAAAAATATTAATTAAGATATTGTTTGATGAAGTATTATTTCTTGTAATATTAAAAATAAATTAATAATTATTTAAATAAAAAATTATAAAATAATCTCAAACCTAATAATATTATATTTAATATTAAAATTTTTTAAGAGTTTTATAAGAATTTTATTTATATAATCACCAAAATAAGGTTCTTTGAGGTCTTTTATATTTAATAAATAGATTTTGAATTCGAAATTTTTATTAATAAAATAATTATAAATATAATTAATAAAATATAATATATTTAAATATAATATTTTAAATTATTTATTTATATAATAATCCTAAGATATATAATTTGATTTACAATAATCCAAATATTTAAAATTAATAAAAATTCTCCATTAGATTTGATTTGAATTTTAAATTTATTTTTAATATAATTTTTTTTATCAAAAAATAATAAATCAAATTTATTATTTAAAATTAATAAATAAATTTTATTTATATTATTATTATTATTATATTAGTTTATTATTTTTTTAATTTGAGACCAATAATTTATTATTTCAAATATTTAATTATATTTTTAAAAAATTCAAAAATAATAATCCGAATTAATAAATTATTTGAAATTAAAAAATTTAAAATAAATTTTCTAAATTTAATATTATTAAATATTTTTTCTAGAATTTTAGGGCGTTTTTGAGTTTGTTATAAAATAAATAAATCAATGATAGTAGCTTGACTAGATCCTTATTCGGGCTCTAAATCTATAAATAATAATTAATATTTATTATTATTTAAATTAAAATTTTTAATAAAAAATAAAATATATCGTCTTTATTATTTATTATTTTTTTTAAAAAAAAAGTTTTGTGATTTATTTTATAATATATATAATAATTATTAATAGATTCGTAGATAGATCGATTTTTTATTATTGTACTAAGATTATATTAATTAAATTTTAATTTAAAAATTATCAAAAATTATTAAATTTATCGATAACCAGGATGTAAACATTTTATACAAATTATGTGTTATTTTTTTTTATTTTTTTTTAAAAGATTTAATATTTTTTCAAATAATCCCTTGTTAAAAATAAAGAGTTGATCTTCAATATTCGATAATTTATAATTGGTGTCATTTTCTATAATATTAAGTTTAATACGGCTAGTTCGAGATATTTTAAGGATTTGGTACAACGAAAAATTATCGATAAAAATAAAAATTAATTTATTATTAATTTTTTTATAATATTTTTCGAGGTAAATTGGGGTTATTAAATAAAATTTTAATATTCTAAATACTTCTTCGAATTCTTAAATATTGGAAATCAATTCTAGATTATAAATAATAATTATAAATTAGAAAATTGATTTTTAATAATTTTATTTATAATATTATAATTTTTTAATATTTGGAAGATTCTATAATTAAAAATCGAGGAGGCTTATCGGCGTAGCGATAAATATTACGCTTTACCTAGTTTGGGCAAGTCTCGGGGTGGCCGAATATAGATCTGGCGGCTCCTAAATCTTAATCTAACGGCGATTATTTTTTCAGGATCGTAACGCCGATATTATATGAAATAGTATTATATAACTATATAATTAATTATAATTAATTTTGATAATTGATTATAATTATAATTAGTCAGAATTTCTATTATTTATAATCAAATTAGATAATCAATTATAATTAAATTATAATTGATTATTTGATTTTTTTTTGGTCACTCTGTTTCCAGCTTTTCTTATGAAAGTAGCGGGTGCATTCAGATACTTTGGAGAGGTATGAAGTCCATTAACAAGTACATGTATGCATTTACAGAATTCGGACCGCACTTACTAGGTTTTGTGATAGACGGCCATGTTTGACCTATGCTTACTATGGTGAGATCTAGACGGAGCTCCTTACAGCAACAATTCTGAACCGATTTCCACCTCATATAATCCTCAATCTTCAAATATCCTCTTCTCAAACCTGAATCCGGCCGTATCAAGCCTATCAATGAACTTCTGTCCCAAGCAAGCTGGCGTGTAAATGCCTCCCTCCAACGGATGCTTATCCTTCAAAATCGATATCGCAGACTCAGCTAGCAGCAATCCAGTCACTGTTCAAAGTCAGTACCGCATGGTTTCCAAGAGGAGAGAACTTACACTGATACAAACTCCCCTCAAAAGCAGCCCTACAAAACGCCCTCCCCTTCCCCCCACCCTGCACATCCGGCTCCCCAACCCCCCTATACTCAATCCTATCATTCCTCGCCTGTTCCTTCGTCGGCCCATCACCCGGCTGCGTCACCCTACTCTTAAGCAAGCTCCTCACAAACGGAATAGCGAACAGCGCGGCTCCAATCGTAAGTCCGAAATGCAAGACCACAGCCATCAAATAATTTTGCGCTTTCATGTATTCGTTGAAGCGGAAATTGGGACCGTAGTTTGAGGAGCCGCCTAGGAGGCCCCAGGATCGTTGCACGAGGGGTCGGTCGGCGGCTGCGCCGAGGTAGGAGGTTAGGATTCCGAGGTCGGGGACGGCGCGGACGCCGAGGAGACGGGTGGTTAGGGAGGTGGAGGTGTGGGTAGAAGGGCCGGGGATGGGGGATAGGGCGAAGGGGATGGATGCTTCGCGGAGGGATTTTAGGGAGTAGACGTCCAGGATTGTGAGGATGGTGCTGAGTGTTCCGCCGGATGGTTTGCCTCTGTTGTATTGTTAGAATAGGCATAATGATGGCCTGGAGTAGGATATCTTACTTCATTTCATGGAGCGATACAACGACCTCTGCTGTAGGTTCTGAGTATTTCTCTCGGATCATGTTTACCAATGTCCAAGTGACTAAATCGGCTGGCGCAGACTCGATACCAATTTGAGGAATTATAATGGCGCCCGTGGATTTGGCGGTCTTTTCGTACTTCTTGATCATGTCCCAGACCCAGATCACTTCTCCGGTGACATCGAGATAGTGAGTGCCATTTTCGGCACAAGCTCTCAATGCATGCTCGCCGTAGAGAGCGTAAGGACCGACGGTGGCGATGAGGAGGGTTGTCTTTTTAGCTAGAGCGCTCAACTCTTCATCGTTCAAAGTTGCGACTTCAATAGCTACAATTTATCAGCCTCGCTCAAAAATTCTCTCATCCTTCGAGCTTTCCCAATTGAAATGGGATAACACGTGACTGTATATTTCAGGGGTACGAAAGTTGGCGATGCTTACCAGGTTGGATCCTATCGGGGTTCAAAGCCTTGCATTCCGCTGCGACAGCTTCCAACTTGCTTCTAGAGCGCCCTGCAATAGCCCATTTCAAATCAGTTGGGAGTTTGGCCGCGATGTATTCAGCCGTCAATTTGCCTGTGTACCCCGTGGCACCAAAGACGACGAGATCATAGGCGCGAGTGGCTGACATAATGCTGGTGAAAAGTGTCAAGACTCGGGACTGAGAGCGCAAAACAAGAAGCCAACCAAAAGACAGAATCAGAATCAGAATCAGAATCAGCGAAGTAGGAAATCGTAAATCCTAAGACAATAATTATAAAAGAAGCTCACATGTTACATCATGAAAAATATTTACAAGAATTCCTCGGTCTAAGCTCGCGGGGCATCTTCCCAAAGAGGCAAAGAGCACTTGTCGTTACTCTATCACGTGCATTGAAACCTCAGGCAGATACGAAGTAGGGCTTCCCACACAACGCTAAGCGACCTCGAAAATAATAGTCGAAAATCAACGTCGATTGTTCAACGCACCATCCTCAAGCATTCTTCATCACCGCAACACCAGCCAAGATGACGAAGAGAACCAAGAAGGTCGGAGTTACCGGCAAGTACGGTACAAGGTATGCGAACAATCTATTCTGGTGATGCATTCTCGGCGGTGCGCAAGGGAATCAAAGGGGATGAATTCTTTGGCGACGAGACAACGGGCGCACTGAGAGGGGGATCGAGAATGGGATCTCATGCTGGGAATAGGAAAAGAATGCTAACGCGTTCTTCTCGAAATACAGATACGGTGCCTCCCTCAGAAAACAAGTCAAGAAGATGGAAATCACCCAACACGCCAAATACGTCTGCACCTTCTGCGGAAAGACAACCGTCAAGAGACATTCGGTCGGAATCTGGGACTGCAAGTCGTGCCACAAGACTGTCGCTGGAGGAGCCTACACCGTATCGTACGTTTGCATTAAGATACCCAGATACAACTTTCAATCTGGTTTGAGTTGGAGGATCAAGGACAACGGCTGACATTGACCGAACAGAACACCCGCCGCCGCCGCCATGCGATCAACGCTTCGACGATTGAGGGAAATTGCTGAGGTTTAGAGGGTTGGTTTACTGGATTGATTTGTTCTGCATTGGTAGGGGTGTATGGGATCGACTCGCGCAGACGATTACGGGCTTCGACATCGCTTTTCGATGATGACACAATAAAGGCATTGCAAATCCACGTCCCGTTCCTCTACGTGCATACGCTCGAAGTCTGGAAATACCTTTGTGAAACATGAAGAGATTGTTGTTGGTGATTGGATGTTGAGGCTTCCTAATTGAGAATTACAGGCAACAGCGGGCCACTTTATCGAGAGCGACCGAAATCTTCCCGCTGCCCATCGCGACTCCTCGTTTATTCGAGTTCCTACCGATTCCAGATGGATGACGGTGCTGTGGCTGTATTGGTGCCTCGCCTTCTGGGAATAGTGTCACAAACTATGGGGCAAATTTCCAGCATGAGAAAAGTGAGGCTGAGTATTATTGGTTCATGAACAACGAAGTCACACACGCGTTCCTAGCCATCCTAAATTCTCCTGCAGGCTTCTTTCGAAAACAGGGCTGATCTTTGCCTCCTGGTTGCCTTATTTCATCGGTCCATTTAAAGAGAGGCGGGTCTGCTGCTAAGTATCCAATTACCTATTTCCTCGTGTGACTCACAGCATCTACTAGTAACCCTGAAAAGCTCTCTTCCCCCACACCATTACCATCACATCCACGGTGTGGTGGTGATACAAGAGAGTCACATGATTGCGGCTTGAATCTTCATATAAAAAGCTTTGATCCGATCTCTACGCCTGTAAATGTTCCACCTTTTCCTGTACTTTCTCCGCATCCTGAGTATCATGGCACGAGTTACACGAGGAACACAGTCATTTCAGAGCAACACAGCCTGCTACTGCTAGGCAAAGTTGCCCTTCTCGTCACCGGCACTTCTTCCATCTCGCTACTCCGCCCAAAAGAGGTTTCACAAGTCCAAATTCCCAGGCAACGCCAGAGAAGCAAGAAGTTAGGAATCTCCATAAAGAACACAACAATTTTCCACGCCAGCAAAAAAGGCCCGTTTTGTACAACACATCACAAGAAGAGAAATCTGTCTAATTTTTCCAAATCCTACACGAGACCTGGTCCAGTTCTATTTCTCCAGAGAAGGCGGTCAAAAGCCCGCGGGGCAAAACTGAGCGGGTCTCTCTCTGACTGGCTCGCTTCAACGCGCTAATGAAAGCTCAGGCTTTTGAAGCAGCCTGCATGCTGGACTGGACGCTTCACTCCTCTTTCTTTCGTATCTCTCTGCCCGTCCATCCATCAACCTCGCTGCTGCACTCGAAACCTCGCTTTCCACTCCACGACTCAAACCCACCACCAGCACCACGCATTCACCTCACAACAACAACACAACACAATAATTAAATTTCTCCCCTTTTCTACCAAACCACGTCTATGACTTCCTCTCCACCATACCCCCAACAAATTCGCAAGTTTCTTCCGCAGCATGGCTGATCAATGCATCGTTTGTCTAGAGGATTTGGACGTGGTTCCTGACGCCATTGTCCAGCCCGAGATCCTCGATCAGCAAGTGGCGGGTCCAGCGCCCACCACGCATCCCGGGAAATACGACAACCAACAACTCGTCGCGCTCATTAAACCCTGCGGACATGTCTTGCACGATGAGTGTTTGCGGGAATGGAGTCAGAAAGCGAATAGCTGTCCCATTTGTAGGCAGAACTTTAATTTGGTCGAGGTATTGGATAAGGTTGGCGGTAAGTACCTTTCTTTTATATGCAGATCGATTTTTGGAGAGGCGCATTGTCTGCGGATTATTTTCCTTGGGTTTGGGAGTTCTTGGGGGGGTAGGCATTCCAAGGGAATATACTTGCCACCTGCCAGAACTGAGGAATAATTTACTCTCCACGTACAGCTGCAGCCATCCCAGAGATAAATGCTAATACCTCTTCGCCAGGCTCCGTTCTTTCCGAATACCAAGTTGAAGACAAGAAACAAGAGGCCTCGACTACTTTCGACCCAAACTGGATTGTAGACGAAATCGAGGATGAGGAAGAAGACTCCCGCCCATGTCCAGTCTGCGGTCGGACGGACCAAGAAGAGGTCCTGCTGCTCTGCGATGCATGCGATACCCCATACCACACACACTGCATTGGTCTCGGGGATCGAGTTCCAAATGGAGATTGGTTTTGCATGGAATGTGAACACGATGGGGCATCTGCGAGGGCGCAGGAACTCAGAGAGGCGCAACCAGAAAGAGCACCCCAAACTGGACGGTTCGGTCCCAGGACGCAAGCTAGTGTTCGGAGAAACCGCCGTCAAGCCAGGAATGACCATTGGTTTGGCACATGGAGTGTGATTGGAACCAGAGTCCATAATCAGGTTGGCTTAGATCTCGACTTTTCGGAGGAAGATGACCAGGAATCTATGAGCGGGTATAGGGCGATTTTACACAGGACCTCGCGCGAGCAAACGCAGATGCAACAGTTCCAGCGGCGACTTAACATTGCTACCCGACAAGGTGCTCGAGACGTTTTTCGGCATCTAGCCCCCACCGCAAATTATCGACCTCCTCAACGAGTACGAAATCGTACACCGCCAACGCCGGCTGAGACTGTAGAGGAAGCTAGAGCTTGGGGAGCTTTCGAGAGGGCGACGCAGCTAGATACTGCTACCACCCCCAGAAGTAGGAAACGGAAATCGAGATCGGCGACGACATCTCCGACGGAAGGTCCATCTGCGCCTGCGCCAGAACCAGAGCGGAAATTGAAACGACCTCGAACTCGGAGGGTAATAGAGCCAGCTGAAGCTTCTTCGTCCTCGACTGCCCAACCAAGCAACCAAACAAATGGTTACACGAACGGTAATACGAACGGTACTACTCGCCCAGTGTCGCCGCCACGATCCGAACAACCTGGACCATCATTTCTTCAATCCTTGTTGAAGGAAGTAGATATGGGCGCGACTTCTGATGACGATACATCAAGGTCAGCGTTCAGCGCAACAACGACCTCTGGCCCAAATCGTGTTACCAGTCCTTCAGTCGATTATTCCTCACCAGCCGCATCACCATCATCTTCCGCATCCCACACACCTCGCGGCTTATCCATCACACCACCCCCACACATCGCCAGACGAAAAGGCTCACCTCGTCCAATGACATCGAGGGTAGAACCAATATATCCGCCAGCGGATTACTCACCCAATCGATCCCCAGGAGAAGGATCAAGTCCCACGACCGAAATCAGACAACCAAGACCAAGAAGGCAGAAACCCACCCCACTTGCTTTAGCGCGGTCACCAGACACATCACCTGTACGAGCATCAATGTCAGCCGGTGCCAAAGAAGGCATCAACAAGATTGTCAAAGCAGTCCTGGCACCGCACTGGAAGTCCCAACGAATAACCAAAGAACAATACGCCGACATCAACCGCGAAGTATCACGAAAACTGTACGAAATCGTGGCCGACCGCGATGTTTCAGAGGAAAAGGATCGGTGGGAGAAGATTGCTACGTCTGAGGTAGCGACGGCGGTGGAGGCGTTGGTGTGATGGATTAACGTATCTTATGACTGACATGGCTGGCACCGGCGTCTTTGGCTTTGGCGTACTTTGGGGGAGATATCCCGGTATTAGTATGGTATCGGCATGGGAATATCGGTCCGGAGACTTGATATATGGCATTGGAGTTTGAGCGATGAGTTTGAATGTGCAGCGTTTGAAGATTTGCTGCATGTAATATAGGATTATGAGGTATTGAACTGTTATACCATATTGCACTGAACTGAGAGTGAGAATTGGATTGAAAGTGAATATAAAATCGAAGTAGCCGGTGAATTACAAATTGAGCAAGGCCACTAAACCTCAGGATTCACATAGCGAAGATGATGAACAAGAGAATGAGAACCGTCATGCCCAGAAAATTCCGAAGCTCTGGAAGCGATATCGAGAGATGCCAAGCTTGGGAGCTCATGCGTAGGAGCGCAACGGGACAAAACAGCCTCGAGGTCGGCGTCGAGGTTGAGCCACGGCCATGATGACCTCTCGGCGCACATCGAACTCGACATCTGCCTCTCTCTCTCCTCATCATCTTACACACCCCTCCTGTCCGCATCTCGTCCCCTCTCCTCTTCCCTCCCTGATTTCACACACTGCAACCACAGCATCAAAGAAAAGGAATGTCACCAGAAGCTATCTAGCTGTTCCCGTAGAAAGAAACCGAGGGTACCGCTAGCGAAAAAAGCCTGTTATCATATCTCACTCTAGGCACCCGTAAATGACCAAGTCGTTCTGGGGTGAAACGGGACTTGGTGATAAGGAATGGGTGTCTTTGGATGAAGAAGTCTCTTTTCTCGCCCATCCTATTTTTTTTAAGTACGCGTGAAAATCGTTAGCGTGGTGGATTATGTAAGCGGGCGGTTTAATTTTTTGGGTAGCTTGGGCTTGGGGTTGAGCGAGACGAGGTTGAGAAAGAGGGAAGCAAGGAAAGGGAAAGAGCAAAGATGACGGCAAGTAGTAGAGGGAGCAGAACTGCTCTGTCGATGATAAGTATGTATCTTCTTGAACTAAATAATAGGCAATGAGCTGATTGATTGAAATAGGAGCACAACGCACCAGCACACGACTCTGCACCTCTTGCTTGCACACGACGACATCACGAACCTACGCCGTGGCAGCAACATCCCTTAAATCCACAGATGGAACACCAATCTCCCAATTACACCACCTCCAATCCATCCCCCCCGTCTCCTCCAACCCCTCAACCTCAAACTACATCACCAAAGCCGGCATCCTCCTCTCGCGCCCACCACTCCTAACACCCCCCCTCACCCCCTTCGAATCCGCCTTCTTCTTCTACCAAAAACGGCTACACGAACGACTCGCCCTGCCCTTCAGCCGCTATTTCTACTTCAAATCGGGCACGCCCGCAGACGCAGATTATAAAGCTAAAGCAGCTACACGAAATGGGGCTGCGGCTAGGGAGCTGGGGGGGTATACGGGGTATGGGGAGGAGGCGTGGAATGATGAGGTGCTTGTGGGGAGTGAGTTGAGTGGGAAGGGACATGAGAGGGAGGTGCTTGTGGGGGAGGCGAAGAGGAGTGACGGGGAGGAGGGGGAGGAGAAGGAGGTTAGGGTTTTGGGGAGGAGGACGGGGAGTGATAGGCGGAAAGATGAGAGGGCGCTTGATCGGATGTTGGGGCGGACGTTGTACTTGGTTGTTAAGGGGGAGGGGGGGAGGTGGAGGTTTCCGGTGGGAGGGGTGGAGGGGAGGGAGGCTTTGGGTCAGGTTTGTTTTATCCTTTCTTTCTTTTATTTTCCATTCGATACTGGACGAGATTTGGAGTTTGGGAGTTGAGGAACGCGGCTAACAACGAAATAGGCAGCAGAACGCATCCTCATCCAAACAGCAGGCCTAAACATGAACACATGGATCGTCGGCCACGCCCCCATAGGCCACCAAGTCCTCTCACCCACACCCAACGGCCCCGGCTCAAAGATATTCTTCATGAAAGGAAGAATCATGGCCGGCCAGGCGAATTTGGAGGGGAATGCATTTGGGTTGCAGGACTTCAAGTGGTTGACTAGAGAGGAGGTGCGGAAGCATGTTGGGAATAGGTATTTTAGCGATGTGAAGAATATGCTGGCTGATAGATAAGGGGGCGTGTATAAAAACTCAGGAGGAAGAGAGAGGTGTAGATTAAATGGCGGGAAATGTATTTTGTAGAATTGTATGAACAGTTGCATTGCATTGGGTGGGATTTGGCCAATGAGATGAATCTCCGATGTCGCTTTTGAACTTCACATCCCAGCCCAGTTTCTTGACAAGGTCAAATATCCGATGCCAGTGCATTCTTAAAACAGTCCTGCTGAACGACGAGTAATCTTCTCGCCGTTCTTATTCTTTATTTCTCATTTGTTCAAATCTATTCCCAACTCAAAACTCTCATTAGTCTCGTCCCCTCACTTCCTCATCGACACAATCATTTCATTCATCCCAGTTTCCACCTTTATACCAGCCCGATATGTCTTCCCAAAACCAAAAACAAAAACAAAAACACATCCTCATCCTCGGCGCCGGCATAACCTCCCTCCAAACAAGCCTCTCCATCCTCACATCCCCCACATCCCCCTCTTACAAATTAACCATCCTCACAACTCACACCCCTAGCTCCTCATCTCCCCACTACACTTTCCCCCACGCAGGCGGGCACTGGCGCTCCCACGCCTCTTTGTCACCTTCCGATGAGAGGGTGCGAAAATGGGACGCTAGGACATACGCTGCTTGGAAGACGTTATTGTTAGAGGGTGATGGGCTGAAGGAGGGAGAGGGGGAGGGGTATCAGGAGAGGGTTAAGAGGGTGGGGTTGGGGTTTAAAGAAAGTAGGAATTTCTGGGGGAAGGAGGGTGTGGAGACGGAGGGGGGCGATGGGGTTGGGCTTTGGTGGAGTAGGAGTGGTGTTGTTGATGGATTCTCGACGCTCAGCCAAGATGAACTTCCAGAAGGAGCGGTGATGGGGGTTAAATATAGATCGATTTGTATTAACGTCCCGCGATATTTGGGGTATTTATACGAACGAATCCAAGAGCTGGGGGCAAAAGTTGTGAAAGGGACATTTGATACAAGTCACGGCCTTGAAGGCGCCGTCGCGTCTGCGAAGGAGATTTTAAAGGAAAATGGAGTTGGGGAGGATGTTGACGTCGTAATAAACTGCACAGGTCTCTCGTCGCGACTTTTCTTACCAGCCCAAGAAGCAGAGAAGTTATTCCCTATCCGCGGGCAGACTGTGCTGGTTAAGGGAGAAGCGAGAATAGCGAGGACGTATACAGATTTCTCAGATGATTCGGAGGAGTTGTTGTACGTTATCCCTCGCCCCGGCTCCAACACAACGATTCTAGGCGGTTGTAAACAAGTTGATAATTTGAATGTTGAAATCGATGAGGAGTTGAGCCAGAGAATATTGGAAAGGGTGAAGGAGTTTGAGCTAGCGGAGGAGCTGAGGACAGGGGATGGACGGGAATTCGAGGTTTTGGGGACGCAGGTTGGGTTTAGGCCTGGAAGAAAGGGTGGGCCGAGAGTTGAGAGTGAGAGGGTGGGGAGTGATTGGGTGGTGCATAGTTATGGGCATGGTGGGGGTGGGTATCAGTGTAGTGTTGGGTGTGCGGAGGAGGTTGTTGGGTTGATTGAGAAATTGGTGGATGAATAAATGCATGCACCAAATTGCTGGGATAATCTGCCTCACAGATATGGGCTTCACCCAAGCGTCGAGACCATTTTCAGACCTCCAATAAGTAATTCATTTTGAGATTCTGACCAAAGCTGGATATTTCCTCTAAACGCCATCGCTATGCATGCCCCATCATCGCTCATATCCATCTTCCAGATCGCAAACACCACCTTCCGATGCATTGACCCTCAACTTGTTGATATACTTGTCCCAGAAAGGATGAGATATTTTAGGAAGCCATTGCTGCACACTATCCCCCTTGACCGTTTCCTCACTGCCATTCTCCTTGGTCTGTACAACTGAAAGAGCTGCAAATCGATTATTGAGTTGTTTGGTGTGCCATTCTGGTGGTAGATGATCGAGTAGGGATTCTTCGGAGCTGTTGTTATTGACCAAGGCTGCACCACCCGTGTCTTCGTCTAGGGAGAGATAATCGGAAGAATCATCCGAGTCGTCGGTGTCAGGAAGTTTGTGTTTGCGTTGGGCGTAGAGCTTGGCGGAAAGTTTAATGAATAATTCGGCAGTCATCCAGCCTAGATTCATTAGCACAATGTCTCAAATCAGGTGGACATTCAAAGGACCGAAGAGAGGCTGGGGTCGAACTCACTATCGAATCCAGCCTCATGGGCTTTGCCAAATGAAGCGCTGTAGGAAGTATGACTTTCATGTAGAAGAAGAAGCGGCATATGGACATCTTTGAATGGTTCCAGCAAATCTTTGAGCCCTTGCCTTGCGTTTGTATCGACTCCCTCGGTAGCTATGTATTTTGTGTCAAATACGAGCGGGAATCTCTCATGGATTTCGGCTTGAAAGTGGTGGACATCTTGAGGTAATTTGCCAACGAAGGTGCTATAGAGGAAACCCAAATCGGTAAAGAGATTGTGCCCAATGATGATAGGTTTCTTAATGCGAAGTGCTTCGATGACAGTCTTAAGCTCTAACTTCAGTGCCTTTATTTTAAGTGCCGGGTTCCCCACGTCTTCTTCGGATTGTTCAACGGAGAGGTATTTCGGATCGAGACCGGATAAATCGCCCCCTGATAGAGCTTCAAAGATCCACCGAAGTCCAATTTGCTTGCACACCAGATAGTTGAATTGATCCGTTTTCCTCTTTTGGAACTGCCATATTGTCAATTAAACATGCTCAAGAGACTCTGAGGCACTCCAAAACATACCTGATCCTCCCTCTCGAGGTCGATCTTTTCAACTCTCATAAAAGTCTGCTGGTTCCGAGGATATGTCCGACACACAGGGAATTCTTTTCGGACGAGCTGGTAGATCAATCGACGTTGAAATGCATTGAGTGGGACTTCCATAGGAATTCCATCATGACCGATGTTAATATAATCAGCTTCTGGCTTTGGGTTGGCCAGCCATTCAGCGATTTCCTCCCTTGCGTTCCTCACAAATTGAAGATTGGCCGCGTCGCTTGCAGGGACAATAATCTCGGGGATGTTGGCTGCTCGATCTGCGCGTTCACGATGTTCGGCTTCGATTTCTCGTTGCTCTGCTTGGGAGAGATACGGTACGCCTTGTTCGAAGATCCTGCCGAAATCGAAGTTGTTTTTGCGTAGGAATTCGCAGGCGCTGCTGGAGAAGGTAAAGTTGCGCTCCAGCTTAAGTTCAACTCCATCAGCGGATAGAGGATTGAGATTGAAGTTGTAGGGGCGAGCGAGATAGAATCCTGATTTTGTTTAGTAAAGCATGGGAAATTCAGGTGAATTCTGGGAACGTCGTTCACTAACCCTTGTCTCTGTCTTCCTCGATACATGTAATGCCTAGCTGAACAATTTGGTAGAGTTCCGCGGCACTTCGCATTTCCTCATATTGTTCTTGAAGAGCTGGCTTCCCAATATCTTGAGATCTGTCTCCTGGTCCATATCGAGGTCTTGTGGAAATTCCACTCATCTCAAGATCGAAGGTAACAAACTTCGCATTGGCGATGTTCTTCAAGATCGGGAGGAGCTGCCGACGGAAATCTAGCTGATTCACTTCCATCTCGAAGGTAGGAATGGTACAAAATGCCTCCGCCGGGAATGTTCAACTAGAGGTGGAAGATGCTCCCTGCCATGCGCTGAGGCTGTAGAGCTTGCCACGGGGGGGCACTGGGAAATGTGGAGGCAGAGTGGCAACGATTAAGGCAATATGTCAAGATGTCTGGAACATTGCTGGCGAAGGAGAAAAGTAACAAGAGATGATGCGGGTAAAAGCAAGAGCGAGAAGATATGTTGAGAGTTGGTAGTAGGAACGACTGAATTGAAAGTTAATGACGAGGACGAGGACGAGGACGACTGTTGCCCAAGCACGGCAAGAGGTGAATGTCTCAACCTGGGGAGGAGATTGTCATGTCATGTTAGAAGACTGTTTGCATCTTGTACCGTGTTTCCCAAGACGTTTTATTTTGCCAGCAAAATAACAAAATAACCTTTGATTGATGTGAAAGTGAGAGAGACTGAGGTTTGATGAGGATGGGGTTGTTTCTCAGCCTCGTCAGGCAAGGCGTGGCTGCGTGGTTTGACCAGATCTGCATAAAAGTAATGATCTGCACCCTTTTTATGCACATTCACCAGCCAATCAGCTTCTCTCCCCTTGGGCCGAGGTCAACGGCCCGCTTTCACATTCGAGCAGCAAACACCGACACGCATCTGCAAGACCGCATCGCGAGCTTCATTCCTGTCCCTCTCTTTCTCCCACCCTCCCCTTTTCTTTCCTTCAATCCTCCGCCGCAGAGGAAGTCACCACCATGACTTCCACCGGCTCCGTTTCCACGACTCTAGCTCCAACCCGCGAGACATTGTCCTCATCACAACTTCTCACCTCTTCTATTTCGTCCCTGTCAAACAGTACTTCGTCGCGGCAAACCTCGTCGCAAATCTCGAAAATATACCGCCAATCCTCAACACTTTTCCTTACGCGTCGATTACCAGAATCACTCTCTACAATTCTACCAGTCATCACGCCGCCTAATCCCGAAGACACCAATGCGACGCCCGAACCCGCGCCAATAGCTAGAGCATCCCGCACCACGCGGATAAAAGTCTGGAGTTTATACTTGACCATCTTGAATGCAGTCGTAGAGCTGGATCCAGACGAGGGGAAGCAGGCATTCGGGAGTTCAGATTGGAGAGCGCTGGTCAGTAAAGTGCGGGAGGGGGATGTGTGGGAGGACGTGGTGAAGAATGGATATGGGGGTGTAGAGGGGGATGTTGATTCGGATGTCGTGATAAATTTGTACGTTTATTCCCTCCTCATCTCCCCCAATTTCTCATATTCTTCAATTGATAGAATTAAATTGCTAACAAACAAACAAAACAGAGCAACCCTCCTCCTCGCCCACGCCCGCACCCAAAAAACAAACCAAACCCGCCTAGAAACCTACCTCGCCTCTAGCACCACCCCCTCCCTCAGCATCTCCCCCTCCGACCTCTCCTCCACCCCCAACACGCCACGCCCACGCTCCCCGCAAAAATCCACAGGAACAGACACACCCCGGGACCTGAACGCACGCGTAAAAATCCTCGAACTCTACACCCTGCACGTCCTGCTCCGCAACAACGAATGGACCTACGCCCGGGAATTCATCTCCATCTCCTCGGTCCTAGACGAAGAGCGGCGCGAAGCCTTCTTGCAAGCGCTGCAAAGCCTGCAAGACGAAGCGCGGGAAGCGGAGTCCCGCGAACGGGAAGAGAAGCGGTGGCGCGAGGAGCAGGAGCGGAAAGATGCTGAGGAGGCGAAACGGCGTCGTGTGGAGGCTGAGGAAAGGGAAAGGGGGGATGTAGAGGGAAGTGAAATCGATTACGGCGTCGAGGAATCACGGCCCAGCACTGCTCGTCGAAGCTCTGTTTCTTCATCACGCTCTGCGCCCAAACCGAAACCAAAGGCTACCTCACCACCAGCACGTACTCGTCCTCCCGCACCAGCAGGACCGAAACGCGTTCCTCCTACTTTATTAGCGCGCGCCAGCACAATCCTATCAAATATCTCTAAATTGTTAAGGGAAGACGTCTTCAGCAGCTTCCAAACGCGGCCGTTTTTGCTGCTGCAGATGCTGGCGTTTATAGTGGGCATAGTGGTTATGTGGGGGCGGAGGGATGTTAGGGAGCGCGTGAGGGCTGTGTGGGAGAAGGTGAGGAGGACGGCGGGGATGGGGGTTAAGGTTAGTTATATTTAGGGGTTAATCTTTAATTGATGAGAAGAGAGATGTGGGGAGGAGAGGTGAAAGAGGGGGGTGATGTGATGTATATTACTTTGTGCATTTGGGAATGGAGTTAGAGTGGGAGTTGGGATTGGAGTAAAGGTCATGAGAAAGAAGGGTTCAGGCACAACGCCTTAAAAGCCAAAAAGGAATTCAAGATTGAGAATCTGAGATTGAAATGTCGACACTGTATGAGTGATTTGACCTTACGTACTAGAGATAATCTAAGATATATAATCTCATATTCATATTCATACTACATATTTTCTTTTTGTCTACTACCTCCCTGCTACAATACATCTAAAAACATAATCATCAAACTCACAGTCTCCATCTCGAGAAGCCTCAAGACTCCATTCATATGTATGCGCTACAACGCCATCCCAGTCCAGTTCAGTTCAGTCCAGACGCCATGCTCGATTTGCTTGCTTGCTATGCACCATTCCGATTCGTTTTCGTTTCAAAAATCCAACCCCCTCAAAAACTCCTTTAAAAAATCCAAAGAAGTGCGCACGCGTGACTCTAATAAATCACTCAACTCAACACCGCATAGAGGGGAATCGCTCAAAACATCAAGCTCGTCCCCCCTTCTTCTCCTTCTTCATCTTCGCCTCACTCCTCGTCGTCCTCTCCTCGTCCACCACAATAACCTTTTCCACCGCCGCTTTCTTCGCCGGCTTCCGCTGGCGCGGCGGATCAGAGTGAATATGTCCGTACTCATCGAGCGCCATGTTATTCCGCCACGCAAGACAGCGATAGCTCGTATGATCTTCCCTCTGCTCCTTCTTGCGGGTACTGACGCGTTTCGCGACGCCCTTCTCCGCTTCCGCGGACGCGATGGATTTATCTTCGGTAGGGTTGAGGTACTCGCGGCGTTTCTCCATGTTGGTGACAATTTTGTCGCGGTAGGCTTTTAGTTCCTTGTGCAGTTTTACTTCATTGATGCCGCGGGAGTCGAGCCAGGAGATCAGGTCGTCGACTGAGGAGGGGTCGTCGAAGTAGCCCCATTGGCGGGCATTGAAGACGTTGGTGGGCCCTTCTTCCATGACTTTTCGGTCTGGGACCGTCATGTTGAATTTAGCTCTGTATTCGTTTTGCCACTCTGGTTTCATGTCGATATATCCTTCTCGCTCTAGATCATCGGGACCCTGAACCCAGATGCAACCGTTGGCGTAACCCGCGTCGGCGGTGCTGGCGTTAGGCAGACCACCGTAAGGCATTCCGTTGCGCTCGAACCAGTAGTACCTGTTCCAGAAGCGGTCTTTGCCTAGAACCCGGGTACGCGGGCAGTCGGCCTCTCGCAGGTCATTGTCGAGAATTGCTATTTCTTCTTCGCAGAGCTTGATTGCGTCCTGCTTCTTTTGGATGTCTTTCATCAGCTTTGTGAATTGCTTCGAGACTTTGGGAATTTTAGCTTCCGCCTCGGCCTTTTCCTTCTTCTCTTGCTCGGCTTCGCGCTTTCGTTTGCGCTCGGCTGCTCGATCGAGACCGCGACGCAGGGAGCGGCCTTGGATGGGATCATCATCAGTATCCATGTTCTCATCTTCAATAGTTGAGTCCGGGCCTTCTTCCTCAACATCTTGCATCCTGACATCACCATTGAGAGTCTTATTTTCAAGAACAGGGGATGGTGGCATGTTGGCCGGAAGGAGAATTTTCCGCTCTTCATTCAGGGCGGTGAGATCCGCCATCCTGTTGATGTCAGCACTTGATACCAATTAGTCACGGAAAAACTTACAGTTGCTTCTTCTCCCGCTGGAACTGAATCTTCTCCTTCCGGAATCCAGTCATCTGCTCACTACACTCCTCCATGTAATTACGTACGGCCTTTGTCTCAGCAGTGAGCATGCAGATTATCTGAAGTGCCTGGATGCGAAGATTGACATCAAGCTTGTTGTACTGTTGACGGGCTGTCTCCAGTGTAGGTGGCATATCGAGTGGCGCAAGTGAAGTTAACAAATCCTCAAGTTTATTGGCGTATCGTGGTCCTTTCGAAAGCTGGTATAAGAGCCCAATCATAATAAATTGCCAGCCACCATTCTTCAAGTCTCTCTTCCTGAGGCGATCAATCCAGCCAACCTCAAGTTGCATTTCAGCAGCACGGTGATTCTCCTTTGGCTCAACGACCTCTTCTTCGACTTGCTCTGCTTCTGCTTCTGCTTTAGCTGCCTCAGCCTCAGCTTTTGCCAAACTGCTTCTGGTCGCCCGTCCTTTCGGTTTTGGCTCTGGTTCGGGAGTTGGAGTGTTCGCCGCACTAGCCTCAGCACCAGATTCGTCTTCATCGTCCTCTGGGTCCATATCCGGTAATTGGACATTAACCTTGCCACCATCCGCTTCTGCACTCACAAGCTGCTTTAATACAGCACAGTGCACCTCTTGGAACAGCTCACATTCCACATCCTCAGAAGAAAACTGTAATGCCTCGACAAAGTCGTCAAAAGTAAACGAATCCAGTTTGAAAATCTCGCAGTAGACATTCAATGTGTCCCACGACTCGAGAAGTGGACCAATTGACTTCATGAGAATTCCATTTCCCTCCGTCTTAGCCTTTACATCCACAGGCGTATCTTGCGAGAAATACTTGAGCGCAGGTCGCTTCGGACCCTCGTGCCGCGGTGGAATTTGCAAGTCCTCGATAGGATACTTAATCGGTGGAGGAGGCGGGTAATGCGGCAGTTGCTGTTGCGGCGGTAAGGACGCAAGTGGCGTGAATGTGAACGTGCCGTTGTGGAAGTTGGCGAAGTGAGGTCCTGGCTGTTGAGGTGGGCCGGTGGCTTGAAAAGTGTGAGATACAAAAGGAGGTGGAGGAATATAGGAGTGGGGGTTGTTTGGATTGTTATGAGCAGGAGGATTCGAAAATGGCTGCTGCTTACTCTTGGCCAGTTGAGACTGCTGCGCTTTGCTCTTATGGCTCTTGGGTGCTGGCTTCAACTCTGGAAGTCGAGTTTGACCACCTCCTGAAAAGCTTCCCAGCATTCCGTCAAACTCCGCAGCGGCTTTCTTTTGAGCTTGACTTTGCTTTCTCTCGGCTGCCTTGCTCTCGTAGCGGAGATGGGGTGGGATCCGTGTGTCGATGTGATACTCGTTCGCGATATCTTCCCTTACTAACCAAGGAGCACCAGTCCAAGCTTCCCTTGTAACAGTTTTCTTGATGAATGATCTCAACACCTGCTTGGTGAATATCTTGCGGTCCCGAGAGATATGTTGATCATCAACTACCGCCTCCTCATTTGGTCGATTGTCCAAACTGACAAAATATCTCGCAAAGGATGGAGTGACTGTGCCGTCTGGTAATGTCTTGGAACCAAATCGCGTCTTGTCTCTCACAGTTCCTGAAAGCCTCTCGCCCGTTACAACATGCACAGTAACAGCCTCGTTGGGGTAGTAATCGGTTCGAAATTCGTCGTAAATTAGATCCACCAAAGTATCTATTCTAGAGATAGTCTGGAATTGGACGCGCCGTAATATGGGGCCTTTGAGGGCTTCGGGAAAAGCCGCTTCGACTTCCTGTGCACCAGCTTCCTATTGAATTATAAGCTAGTGAATCACTTCGCCTTGACTTAATAACCCACCTCGCTTTTCAGCGCCTCGAAAAATGTAAGTTGTGAGTGACCCGTTATTTGGCAGATGAACTTCCGCTGCAGAGAATTAGTATTTTTCCATATTTCCCCATTTGTTATAGCTAACCTGTTTGTAAAAGTCCATCCTGAAATAAAGTTAGTATTTTGATGGAAGACCAGGCCGGAGAGCGCATACCGGTTTAAATATTGTTCATAATCTGAGAAAATCTCCTTCGTTTGCTTAATCTCCCACACCTGTGCCAAGAGTCAGCCATTACGGCGCGTTGTAGGTCCCTACCCGCGGAGGCTCACCTCTGTCTCGTCATTGTCTATGTGGGGCGGAGGGACATATTGAACGGGTTTCCGCTTGAAGAAAACCTGGGATGGTGATTAGCTGTTATGTTTGGGTTGATTGTAAGGGGAGGATTCATACCATGTTGGCGCACTGTGGTAGTGGTAAGACCTTGACGGTCGTGGAGAACCTGGGGAAGGGAAGATTGTCAGACTCGATATGTCTCCCAGTAAACAGACTATACCATTCCGCAGAGTCGCGGAGGAGTATAGATGGTTGCGGGGGATGGAATTGAGGGAGGCAAAGGCGTGAAAACTGCTCCGGCGGCTCTGGCTGGGCGTGAATGTGCCCCGAGGAGGATGGAGTATCAATATCAAGACTTACAGATACGGCTCTCGACGCGTCTAAGGACTTTTAGATGTGTTACAGTATTCGCATAGACTGACGACGTTGGGCGTTGCGGTGGTGGAGTTTGTTGACGTGGAGGGCCAGCGGCGCGTTGGGAGTTGGGGATGTGTGCGAGGAAGAAATCTGGAAGGTGGAGGAAGTTTAGCTTTAAAGATGCAGAATGAGCCGGGCCAGCGTGAGGCGCCTCGTCTGCCGAGCACGGGCAACTCACCACCTCTCCAGATATTTTTTCTCACCGCACCACATCAACAACATTGAACCTTGAGCCCACCTTCTTGGGCTTGATGAGAAGCTCCGCGCGAGCTCTATCTATCGAGTACTCATTTGTATAGAATTTATTGAAATACATTTATTAGCGATCGCTTATGAATTTTCCAAAATAGATGGGACATTCATAGAAGGTTTTCACGCGACGGCCTCGATATCAACAGACGGGAGAACGCATCGCTTTCGGTAGTTTCGCCTGATTTAACTTGTAAATGCATTTGTATAACATCTGAGCATCGAAAGGGACTTTTATATATAAGGTAACTAGACTCTAATGTATATTTCTGGCCATCTATGGCTTGTTGACGTCGTAAGGGGTTCCCTTTCAGGGGTATTCGCGACTTTCAGGAACGGAAATATGAATATCCAAATAAGTCCATAATTCTCGGTCATTGCACTTCTCTGTGGTTGCTTAAAGATGCTGTTTTATTTAATTCCCTCCGTTTCTCTCGTTCATCAGCGGAGGACCCCTTCCAGGTTGGTGCGTGGCACTTCCAGGGGGCTTGGAGTTGACGCTAGTGACTAAGCGAGCCTTCCTACCCGGACGTCACTTGTCACTCTATTCCTCACACGTCCGCTGTGCACACTCTGAATGCCGAAACGCTCCATTGCTGCATTGGCGTCATGACTCTTGTACCCAGAACTCCACAAAAATCAATTAAAATCGAATTCTAAAAGAATAGAACCCAAGATCTCGCAGATTTCACGATTTCAGCCTCATTTTCTAATCTAGACGTCAAGCCAAGGGTATCATTCGCAGTGCTATCTACTTGTGAAGAACACAACCAAGAACCCCACAAAGCTGCCCACCACTCCAACCGCCGAATACGAACTCGTAAACATCAGCGGCAAAAACTCAAATGTCTTCCCCCACACTATTTGGTGCAGCAGGCTACAATACAAAATCAACGGTATGCTGACCGCGATATACAACAAGCTGAATCTATCTAACAAGAAAATGCGTGGCCGGTTACTCGCTGGTGCGAGTCTGTCGAAAGCTAGGAGGAATAGAATGAGCCAGAAGATGGTGTAGATGGTTTTGATGGGAAATTCAGCTGCTGTGAAGAGCAGAGGGAACAAGGAAACGTGACCCGCCACAGCCAGGGGTCGAAATGCGCCCAGGTATCGACGGTCTTTGAGAGCAATGAGACTGAAAGGTATAATGACGAGCAGGATAGCTTTCTCGTGGACATGCCATCCGAAGAGGAAGGAAGCATAGCCACAAAGAGTGACTGCTCCGATGAAGGTGTCCCAGGTTGGATCCAGGAAGAGCTTGATCAGGGGAAAGATCATGAAGAAAAGAGTCAAGGCGAAAGTGGTGTTTTTCGAGATCTCAGGTAACACTGCAAAAGTTGTGTTTCCTACAAGACCTCGGGTGACACTGTTTACAGCATCTTGGTTGACTGCTAGGCCGAGTCTGGGTGCGACTGGAATTTCATTAGCCATGTTACACCTAAGTGTCTTGGTTGCTTACCATGGATTAAGACTCGATCGGCAAATGAGTACAAGGCCCATACATTCGGGGCCCAGTACGCATGGCAGAGACCTCGGTCAAATGGGAAGAGTCTGCTCAATAATTGCAGGCCTTGGCCCCAATAGACGAATGGTCCAAACGCAGCTCCAAAGATAGCAATGATCCCTGTACCAAGCTTCAGAATATTTGCAAACTTGATGTGAAAGATTGACTTGGGTCCTAGACAGTATACTCGCAGCAGAAATACGAAATATGCCGGTGCAAGATACAGGTAGATGTGCTTCAAGCAGAGCAACGCTGCAAAGAGGAACCCGCTTGCCAATGTGGTCGACTTCTTCCGTGCCAACACCAGAGACAGGATTAAGAGACCGTACATAAATCCATTGTATTGGAAATGGATATGATCGATAATCAAGAGGCCTGGCGACAGTAGAATGGAAAGCGCGGCAGCATGTGACGGACGTTTAAAAGCGGCTGGTGAGGATTGGACGAAGCTAATAAATCAGCAAAATTCTCAATTCCCGGCGGAAAATCCTCACAGGTGAAGCGCATATACCAGCACCAGCTCCGTAGCAATAACACTCGCGCGTTGAAAATATACAGTCTGCCAACTGTCGTACTCCAAATTAAACACCATCAGCATCTCCGGATCAGCCACCTTGGCGAACTGCGACAATATCCATTCGAACGCCGCAAAGAAGGGGGGATAATCGAGGGTCCATTCCGACGTCTTCTCGTAGTACCATTCCTTCACGGGCAAGCTATTGGTGATGGCCAGCCAATTCCGATGGACCTCGAAGTCTGTGGATTTGCTACCGCGTCGTTAGTTGACGTTGCAGCACAGGTTTGAGGAAAAGGGGCGCATACTATGCTGGGAAGAGTAGCACTTTGAAGGCGGTGGCTACTACCGCACATTGTGCTATCGAGGGATATAAGTCTGCCATTGAGACATCTCCAGGTGTTGATGTTCCTGGTGGTGGTTTTCACGATGCTGCAGCTTTCGAGAGTCGCATCGCGGTGATTTCGTCGCAAAATGGCCGACTGGGGGCTAGGAACCGGGATTAACGTCGGTGCATCATTGGACGAATAAACCCAGCTCCAAACACACGACCAGCCAGCCACCAGCCACAGCCAGCCTTCTATTCCTGGGGAACGAGTACATTTGTATATATGATGGATGCAGCATTTCTCCCTCAAGAAGTCGTAGTCAAGACTGTGGTTAATCACAAATTCACTCTCGAACTTGGATCGTCCATCACCAGCTTGGGACGGCCAATTCGCAACTTTTTTATTGGCGTGGCTGCAGTCTACTTTGTGACTTCTGCCGTGCAAGCTGTCCTCATCAAGCAACACAGGCGCGAGGAATAGATTTACATTACCCCAGTTACCCCAGGCACAAAGCAAGCAAGCTGCCACCTTGACATTGCATTGCTACAGCCATTACCTCTCCGCAGATCCAGATTCAGGAAATCCCCTAAAATATTTTCATGATTTGCATTTGATTCTTCTCAATCGGTCAGGCTGGGAATATCCCTTTATTCCTCCCGACCATGTATTTCTCTAGAGCTTCTTTCGCCTCGGCGCTTCTTTTTGCTTCTGCGCAAGCTTCATATCTCAATTCCGACTTGAGCTTCGGTCATAATGGCAGGTACGTTTGATTTTACCACCTCCTTACTTCTTTCCTTGCTAATCTGCGACACCAGGATCTCGCCCAATCTACGAGCCATACCCAACTGGCACCTCATAGGCAAACCCGACCCTCCAGAGATCCTATCCAACAAATTAGTTCTCACGCCGCCAGCGCCAGGAAATCAGAGGGGAGCAGCATGGGCGGAGAAGCCACTGATACACTCAGCATGGACGGTGGATGTTGATTTCCGCGCAACGGGCCCAGAACGAGGGGGAGGTAATTTCTTGGTATACCTGGCAAAGAATGGACGGGATGAGATTGGTACTGCGAGCATATACACAGTTGGGCGATTTGACGGTCTAGCTCTGGTAGTTGATCAACACGCAGGTTCAGTACGTTCCCCAATCCCCCAATTGCAAGTCCGGTAGCTAATACAAACAGGGCGGATTCATCAGAGGCTTCCTCAACGACGGCAGCACAGAATACAAATCCCACCACAGCGTCGACTCCCTCGCCTTTGGCCACTGTGAATACTCCTACCGTAACCTCGGACGCCCCTCACGGATCCAAATTCGTCAATCCGCAGACTTATTCAGCGTGGAGGTCGACGGCCGGAAATGCTTCGAATCACCTAAAATAAAGATACCCCTTGGTTACTATTTCGGAGTCTCCGCCGCCTCGGCAGAAAACCCCGATTCCTTCGAAGTCTTCAAATTTGTTACCACGACAGACAGCCATACCCCAGACGTAGTAGGCCAGCTACAAGAGCACTACCAAGCAGCCGCGGACCCTTCTCAGAATCAGCAGCCGCAAGGGAATGCGCAGCAGCAACCAGTGGGCGATATCCCATCGTTCGCCGACGTACCAGCAGAGAAATTTACGTCCTCCGCTGAGCAATTCGCCGACTTGCACAACAGGTTACAAGCAATGATGAGACACATATCAACCCTAAACCAAGCCTTCAGCACCTACCAACAGCAATCTCTCTTACGCCACGAGACGCTTCTCCAACGCATATCTTCCATCGAAGCTTCCATAAAACTCCAAGAAGGAACCGGCAATATTTTGAAGGATGTACAATCCGATGTGCGGCAAACGAAAATCGATCTCCATAATGCGCTGGATCAACATGTGGCGGGACTCAAGACGGCGGTTAGGGATAGCCATCACAGTGTCTTGGGTACGCTCGCGAGGACGGGGACGGGATTGGGTAAGTTTGTGTTGGTTGTTGTGGGGAGTCAGGGGGTGTTGGTCGGGTTGTATGTTTTGTATAAGAGGCGGAAGGCGAATGGGCCGAAGAAGTATTTGTGATTTTGGGGGGAGGGGGGATTGTATTATAAATGAGCAGTGGCGGGGCGGATTTTGATGCACAGAATAGCGGAATGGAATTGGGAAGAAATCGCATACTGGATAGCGTGTGATGGAAAGAGATAACCGAAAGAAAGATTTTATACCCTTAGTCCTTGGTTCACGGGCTTTCATTTGAGGTCGAACGCGAGGAGTCTCGATTTGAGAATCCCTTTTTAGCATTCTCCGCATCCCGTATTACCCCTCTCATACCTCCCAATTCCCCTCAAGTGAGGCCTCCAAATCCCTTTACAGCAAAAATCTTTTCCCCCTACAGCATCATCTCACATTAAACAATCCCGAACCATCTTGTACCTATGCGTTTGGGCCCCGATTTACCGTATATACGACGGCAAAATGTAAAGGCTCTCCTCAAAAGAATCTCCAATGATGAAAGTATAAGCAGTGCAGCGGATTGTGTTGTGGTTTGTGACTTCCTGCTTGGAATAGCTTCAGTTTGAGGAGTATAGGACAGGGTATCTTTTCCATGTATCTGCGATAAAACCTTTTGACTTGATTTCCTAGTCCTGGCTTTGGACCCGACTTGCTGGTAGGCATTGCTTTGTTTTTTTTTTTTCCTTTGGCGGGAAGGTGAGGGGTGGGGATGGGATGGGATGTGCGACCAAAAGTTTCCCTCCCCTGCCCCTGTTTCTATTTCGGCAGCTGCAATACCGGATGTCGGCCTTTTACGAAGTTCGGGTTTGGGCGTTATGTTGCAACGTAAGTTACTTGTTTGTTATGGTATTGTATGATTTGATGATGAGTTTTCAATTACAAGATTGGGGATGTGGTTGTGGACGGGCGATATACAACAAAGACTATTTTTTCTTGTCATTTTCCATTTTTTGGAGTTAATTTTAATGTGTTTTTAGGACATGTGGTTTCTCGTATTTGCATTTCGCTGATTTGGAGTGAAAGTGAAAGTGTAAATACAAGACGAGTGTCGGTGGGCATATTTGGGGGTTTAATCGTGGAGTGTGGCATTCGGGGTGATGGAGATTTCAAAGTTAGGCCTAACTGTTGTTATGCAAGAAGAAATTCGAATTCTGGTTTTTTCTTTTGGAGGAATGCGTTGCGAGGTGTGTGTATAATTGTCAAATTATACGTGTATGAGCTCGTTCGGGTTCTTCATATTTGTCGTGGGTGTTCATGAAAAAGGGGGTGCTAAATCTCCGCTCCGCCGATGTACTGGTGTAATAAAAGCAGTGGTCTGATTTTCTTAGTTCCTGTTTTTTGGTGCATAGATGCAGGGCTTGGATCTTGCTTCTATTTTTCGATGGTGCGGGGTGATGCAAAAATCTGATTTCCTAGTTCCGTTTTGCACAAAATGGGGGAGGGCGGGGATAGGTGCCGAGATTGATTAGATTCAATTCAAATGTATGCTCTCAGCTCAGTGCACCGTTTCATTTGCTATAAAAGTCCACGGAATATCTCACTTTAGCACTAGTGTGGTTTACTCAAGTGAGAAAGCAGCTATAATCAAGACTGGTCACGTGGACCGCATCAGGCTAAGGCCTGCGTTGTAGGGGAAGCTTGAACTGTGTCTAGGTAGGATTTGTACAGCTCTAATTGTTGAATCATGAAAACGTACTGTCTACAGTAGTAACTCAAGCGAGTTAAATGGAATGGATTCAGGCTTACTGAGTTTTGATGATCCTGAGGGCGCAAGTCGAGGCGAGACATTTTCCATTTCTGGATATTGCGTGCAGTCATAATGAAGTAATTATGTTATAGTTTACGTTTGCGTCGGACTTAGTCCCGCGTCTTCCGGTGTGGTTCTAGCTGTGGGCTCGAGAAATGTGAGGCTTTGAGGCAAGTCATGCAGTATCTAAAATTCTGCAACTCAGTCAACACCATACTTTTGAATCCAGGTCAAGATGTGTTCTGTCTCTGGTGCACGTTTGGGTGATTCATTAGTAGGTGTTAATTTTGCTAGCGCATAACTTTCGTCATAATGTAATGATTAGCCGGCTCTGGCCTCGAACCCTTCAACCTAATTTGGTTAAGTGCCCGACGTGGACTACGGCACCAAATGCGAGTATCTCGACTGAAATACAATTTTATTTGTGATTCTTGTTCTGCCAACATTTACAGCTATCTATCACCTTTCAATAATCAGACGGTAATCTCGCCATGACCTCTCAGGCACATAGGACCGGCTACAAGTATTCCATCAAAATGTCTTTCAAGAGTCCACCCATAGGATCTGAAGGACAACATCCCTCAGAACGAATGCGCATGACCGAGGAATCGACTACCGACTCATTAAATGCAACGAATTCCGACGAGCTGCGATGCAATTTGGCAATCGATCCGACTAGCCGCCGAACCCTCGAAAACCTTCCACTCGAAATGCGAGTACATATCCTTTGTCAGGCTACCAATGTATCAAATCTGCGTGACTTAGTTTTGTCCTCACGAATATACTGGGAGGCATACAAAAGCCAGCGGCGATCAATCTTGCAAGCAGTTCTGACTAACAATCTCGGTTCATCTGGATTTCTGGATGCGTATTTGATTCCCTCATGCAGAACTTTTGGTTCGTCCACTTTGGCGCGCGCGAATCGCCTCGAAGTTTCCATCAAAATTGAACTTCGCAAAAAATGGCATTCAAGAACCATGGCGTTTCTCCACTCCTACCGGGGAGAGCAAATGATGGAACCGATTAAAGTCAAACAAGCGGATCTTGAAGAGATTTGCCGCCTCGTACGTCTCGTGCAGATCGTGGCACGCGAATTCTTTAAAGCCACGCTCTCCAAACACCCACTCACAGGCCAAGATCTTGATTTGGAATTTGAAGATCTCTCGGAAAAAGAAGTCCAGCGGATCTATGGGGCAATACTTCGATTGGAAGTATGCTGCGAACTATGGGGAGATCTAGGTCGAGCAGGGTATATAATCGAGGGTGAGGGGGGTGTTATACCCACATCTCAAATTCGATATGGAATGGAAGATTTGCCAAACTTTGCGGCGCTCTTCTTCTCCAAACTGAATCCTTGGGAGGTCGAAGAGATCGCTTGTGTCCGAGATTTCCTTTTACGGTTTTATGATGGAGTCAATAAAGACCGCGATCTCATACCCGCCGCTGATAAAATATTTTCTCAACGTTTTTCAGTGCGAAATGCATGGAGACGTGCGCTGAATGAATGGGAGCGCAGTATCGACGTCGGCCAAGTTGTTTTCGACTATATGTCTGAGACACTTCTTAGTTGTGGGGTGGAACTGCATGCTAAAATGATCCGCTGTCAAGGCTGTGGGCCGGCAATTGCCAGGCAAAAAGTGCGGTACATGGATGACCGTGAGGTTGTCTGGGCCATTTGGGCTGAGAGTGGATTATTTTTGTCGGAAAATTTGGCAACTTATTTTTACCCCACTGATGAGACTCATCAGATAGGATCCATGGTCGCCGTCGGAAATCCTCCAAATGTAGCTTGGGTGCGATATCTAGCCAACCGCGAGAATGAGTGTCTCTCTGCACCAGTGGATCAATATTTGAGGGTCAAACTGAGATCCTGGGGTTATGTCATGTGGGATGACGCAACACTTGAGAAGCTGGGAATAATGGAAAAATTGGATCCCCTAAGTATCACCGAGCACTTTCCAAGAATCAGCCTTAGATTTAACTACGAGGCGTTGCTGGGGGATATAATTGATGATGCACAAGTCTGCGGGGATCTTACTCCTCTTTCTGTCAACTACTGGAACTAACTTCTTATTGGAAGAAATCAAAGACGAAAGCACAATATAGTTTTAATTGTCGAGTACGTTATTGTGTCTTTGAATTATACACACTTAATAACGAAGTTCCCTTCTATGAACGATTCAGAGTTCGATTCAGACCTTTTGATTGAGAACGCTGGCCCATAATACCCTCTTCCATAATTGAGAACCATCGAAAACTACCTAAGGACTAGATTCAGAGAGTGTGAACCAATGCCCCAGGAACGGGACTACATAGTGACGATGGGAAATACGACGTCAGCAAACTAGGAGTTCTCTTGTATTGCGAGGAGAAGAAAGATAAACTTAAACTTGGATATCTGATGTCTCAAAATCATACTCCAGCTGTAGTGATTTTTCAGTTTTGGTGGGAGCGGCGTCTCACTCTTCTTCGCCCAATATGTCTCTTCGACTTCTTGGAATCCAGAGAGATAATAAAAACATCACCCCGAAGAAGGAAACCTTGGAAGCCTCTTTCTATTGCAGGTATCTTTATCAAATAGGTTACTTGTGGCACTGAAGAGGGAAGATCTTCACCTCGAGAATTGTACCTGCTGCCGCTCTAGCCTTTCATCCACTTGCATTAATTGCGAGCTAGCGTCAGCGAGTCTAATTATCAGGTTTAAGAATTGTGTATATATTATGGACGGCTCCTGGGACATTTGTAGAGACCATTGCTGAAAACATTGGACGTTATTTGGACGTAGGTAATGTGATCCATTCAGGTTCGATTACAGCTTTGAGAAATGGGTATCTTGGGCCTCCTTCCTTCAGCAAATTTTTATGGCCATCTTCTGGAAAGAAATGGCAAGATTAATATCAAGCCTCTCTAACTAAACATTCAGGGTTCTCTTCAATTTCCCCACGTCCTTCTCAACCCCCAATATATACTCAACCCACCCACAACCAACGCACCCCCCAGCATCGCCACATTACCCAACACATTCCTCGCACTACGTCTCTTCACAATATTCAACATCTCCTTAAAAGCTGTCGACTCATTAATCCTCGGAAACTCCATCTCCGGGATCTCCTTCCCCAAAAATCCACACAGCGGCCCCCACCCAGTACCTAGCCTATACTCCAGCAACCTCTCCTTCGGCACACAACCTCTCACCCCATCACTATGCCTCTTATACCCCTCCCTCAAATTCCCCCTGAATGAATCCTTATCCCTTGCATGAAAAAAATGCTTCGCCCACGGCGCCCATATCTTGCGTAATTTGCCCATCCATTTCGGGTCAAAGAAACAATATGTCAGAATGAGCGGATTATACATCATTTCCACCACCGGATCGATGCTCTTTACCCACGCCTCGACGTCTCTTTCCACAAGCACAACTTTGGCATCCGGATAAGCTTCGATGAGCTCTTCATAGAACATAGCAGCTGGCGTATCCGTCACAGCCGCGCAATGTCCGAGGAGTTTGTCGAATTCCTCACGCCAGTTGGTAGGTTTACCGCTGTATTTGCGGTCGAGGAGCTCAATCCAGAAATCAGCGTCTTGCATGTTGCTGTAGATTTTGTGGAAGTGGTAGGTGTCGCGGTAGCCGAGGAGCTCGAGGGCTGCTTGCATTGCTGGTAAGGTTGTTAGCCGCTGTTGGAAAGTTCTTCGGGATTGTAAAATGAGAACTGAAAGGTAAATATGAGGACTTACAAGCAGTGCCGGTCTTGGAAACACTGAGGCTCAGAACTTGCATTGGCACGGTGCGATGACATGTTCGGCGGTCGATGTTCTTGTCCTTGAGGAACAACTCGGGGTTTAGTTCCTGTTCTGACATTATCTAAATGTATCTCGTTGAGTATTTTGCATTTACTTCTTCGTTTGAATTATTCGGAGATTTGGGATATCATGAACTAATTTTCTCTTTTTTGTATGTCGCAGGGGGGTAGTAAGCATGCCGCTCAGTCAACCCACCTCAGCAGCCTGAGCAACCTGAGCAACTTGTGCCTTCAACCTAGTTGAAGGATGCCTTCATCCTATGCCTTCAACCTAGTTGACTTGAAGGGTCGCGTCCGAGGCGGGTCCAAAAATTCGACGACGGCGATTACACGTGACCTTAAGCGGTTAAGCTGTTAAATAACGAGTTTTGGCCTAATATAGCCTAAGGCTGCTACTAGAATAAGACCGCGTCATACTTATGGATGCAAACAAACTTTATATGGCCATACCAGCCAAATTTACAGACTCAATGTGACAATGGCAGAATCAGATTCCAATCTAGATGCGCTGTCAAGTCCTCAATCAGCTAATACACCATCGGGCTTGGGGCAACTTGCAGCCACAATTTCTGCAGCCGCGGATCTCAACGACACCTCTGCTTCATGGTCTCAGTATATCAAACCCGCTCAGATTATGCTCAAAACAATGGACCTGGGACCACAGAAATTCCAGGTCTCAGAGCCGCTTGCTGCAGCCTGTTATGCAGAGTACGCGGCCGTCAACGACTGGGAGGCCCTAGAAAGTGCGATCGATTACTACGGAGAGCTCATTCAAAATACTGATGAAGATGACCTCGAAAACTCTTCTCGGCTCGCAGCGGCATATGCCCGCTGCATGCAAGGTCGCTTTATGCGTGGCCGAAATGAGAAGGATCTAGAGCAGGCCGTCGATTTCGCGTCAGAATCCGTCGACATGACAAAAAGATGGCAGAACACAAATTCTACCCTTGTGATTGAGCGACTGGGAATTCTTTGGCTATGTCTTTTCACAAAGATTCATCAGCTGGACGATAGTACCAAGGAAGACTTTGACAGGATGATGAAGACTGCCGAAGAAGCCAATGACTTGGCGCAACAGCATATGGTCGAGACATCGAAATTTATTGAAGCAAAGAGCAATTTGGGGATAGCCTACCAGCACAGATGGGACCAACAGAGTGACTTTGAAAGCTTGGAGATGAGTTTGACTCTTGGTCGAGAGGTTCTGGATCTGTTGCCCAGTGGTCGGGATGCAGATGCCAGAGCAGTAGCTTTGAGCAACTTATCATTTCGCCTGCAAAGGGCATATCTCTGTTATGTTCTCGAAAACAAATATCCCACAGGCTTGGAAGAGTCGAAAGCCGAGAATCTCTTCGACGATGCCCTCAAATGCCTCTCAGAGTCTATGAGTATCCATAAGAAGCATCTTCTGTCTGATCCGGAGAACACACTCACATTTGTCATGTATATCCGCGAATTTCCGCTGGAATGCAGAGGATATCTTCTTGCGAAATGTGTAGATATTCTTCGCAGTAGCGTCAAAATCATCAGGGACTACTGCAGCATCGCCTCTCAGAATGACCAAAGGGACTGCCTGAGCACGTTCTACGGATTATCCCGCTATGCAGCAGCAGCTGCTCTACAAGCAGGCGATACGCCCTATCAGGCACTTCTTCTCCACGAAGAAGGGAGAGCGATCATGGTATCTCTGCAACAGGAGATGACAGACATTCATTCAATCCAATTGTACAATGAAGACCTTGCAAATGAATATTCTCAAGCGCTGGAAAAATTCAGAGTTTCTTTCAAGGCTCCAACAAGCTTTTACGAGAGGCAGTCCAGCATGAAACGACTGGCCGAATTACGAGATCGCATCTGGAAAATCTCAGGTATTCCTCAGGTTTCAGAGCAACCAAGTGAGGCGTTTCTACATGAGATTGCTAAGGATCGAGACGTCGTGGTGATAAATGTGACAGATCTTGTAAGTAATGCGATCCTCATCACAAAAGAAGCCTTCCGCAGCATCCACTTGCCCAACCTTGATGAGCATCAGCTTTCCGAAGATAGCTGGGAAATTCAAACACTCCTAGCTAAAGAACAAGATCAAGAAGAAGTATTTCACGACCTCCATACAAACCTCTCCAAGTTCCTGCGGGACTTGTGGAAGAATCTCGCCAAGCCCGTACTGGAAGCCCTTGGACATAGACAAGCCCTAGGAAAGTCTGACTCATGGCCAAGCGTTACGTGGATTTCCAGTGGGATCCTTTGTCTCTACCCAATTCACGCTGCAGGTTTAGGTTTGCATAAAGAGGCCAACACGATGAACAGGGTCATTTCCTCATATGCGCCAAGCTTGTCCAGCCTTGTACGACTTCATAAACGAGAGGAGAAGAAAAATTATATGGACGAACCGACTGAGGCTGTCATTGTTTCCATGCCAGAGACAGCAGGTCGATGTTCACTTGATCTAAGCACTGACGAAGCGGCGGCCATTGCGCATAATTTCCCAAACTCGACTCTTTTAAAAAGCCAAACCACAGAACAAGTGCTATCAGCCATTGCGAAGCAGCCTCATATTGTTCACTTCTCATGTCATGGCGAGGTAGACTATAGTCAACCACTCTTGAGCAAACTGCTTATGAGCAACTGGCAGACGAGCCCTCTTGCGGTTGCTGATCTTCAAATGCTCAACATCAAACGATCTCAGTTAGCTTTTCTCTCTGCTTGTTTCACTGCCAATGCAGGTGTTGAAAATATGCAGGACGAAGGCAACCACATTGCTGGAGCTTTGCACAGTGCAGGATTTTCGAACGTTGTGGGATCATTATGGTACGTAGGCGAGCTGGCAGCATTAGAAGTGACAAGGAGGTTCTATGAGGAGCTAGCAAAGGCAGGCGAGAACTGGACAAAGGATGTGGCAAAGGCGTTGCATTTTGCTGTGATGGATTTTCGGGAGACTACTCGCACCGCAGGGAACAGAATGCGAGGAGACCCGGTTAGCTGGGCGCCATTTTTGCACTTTGGAGGGTAACGGTGAATTCATCGAGCAGCTTTTCTACCTTGAGAAAATAATGAGCTAGAGATCCTATGCTATCATTCGTCTCCATCTTGATCATCTTGTGCATCATCTTGCGCCAGTAGTTTTGCAAGCTCATCACGATCAACGTCTTCCAGCCTAATGCTCAGCTCCTTGGTCACTTCTTCTTGAGTACCTTTTACTCTCTGGTATGTCCACCGCCATCTGACATCTCCTTGCAAAGTCGATTTATTCCCAGTCTCAAGCACGGCCGTTAGTTTTTGAACCTGAACTCCAAACACACCGCTGACCCTTCCCGTCGATTCGCCAAACCGGTCCGCAGACAACTGTCCCTTGATATGAAGCGGAATCTGCCCAGTGTGCTCCAGAGGCACAGTGACGTGTGCCCCTCCTCCGGCTTCCGTAAGCACTACTCTCTTAAACTCGGCATTACACAACAGTTGCAAACCGACAACGATGTAACACTGTGTTTTGTGAAGCACCATGTCATTGATCCAATTGCGCGCATCCTCGTCGCCGGCGATGCGCCTCAGAATGTCTGTCGCGTCCTTTAGAGCGAAGTGCTCGAGCTTCTCGGCTTCGATTGAGAGGAGGTTCGCGCTTCGGGTATTGAATGCCCCGCCTAAGAGTCTTGTTAGGCCGATATCAAAGCGTCCGCGGGTGTCCACTGAAACTATAGCCTTGTACGGCTGTTCGGGATCGTCATGTCTGGCTATGTCTTCGTCTTTGACTAACCCACAGCTTTTTGTGTAGGTATTGACGTTGGGAGCGAGAGCATTTCGAACGATCTGTCCAAGGGAGACCAGATTCGATGGAAAAAGTTTGGGTAGAAGGACTGCTTCCGCTGAAGGCATTATCGGCGTGACGTCTTTGTCTCGTTAATCGTAATCAAAAGTCCAGGAATAGCAGATAATTCAAAGCGTTAGATAGATCTCTTATTCAGCGTATGTTGTTCGTGACATGTGATCGCAGCAACCAGCCGCATATGTGGTTCTCAGCTCTTCCTCCGGATGCTAAACGCACAGACCAGTCGCCGAGCTACTGTAGCCAACCACCCAGGCCCTAATTACGCCACAAACGGCACTACGAAATAAAATAAAAAGCAAGCCCGTATTGCGGCCTCACTATAGCAATCTTGGAAGTTTTAGAATTTTCTAAGTACTTTCAAAAATCTCAAAATCTGGTTGGGCTGACTTTTTAATACTATAAGAGTGTTTCGGGCGGAGAGGGGGAATAGTAAGATTACTACATGAGCTCTTTAAAAACAGGGATCCAAAATCTGCTTCAGCAGGAACCTGAAAGGGAGCAGAAACGGATTCTCGGGCAAAATTTGGTAAGGAAACCATAGCCGGTCACGCAGGAGGCCAAAATGGGGTCCTACATTCCAGTGCGCAGGCTGACTCAGTCGTGCTCAAGATGCACCAGATGCTCAGGCTCCGCTCAGGCTCTGCTCCGGTATGCTCACCTTTGGCTCAGGTTAAAGCAGCACTTGCTCATGTCTGCAGACTAAAACGGAACCAGCAAAAGGGAAACTTAATACTGAGTCTATCGGTATTTATTCCTTGCGGCAGATGATCGCCGTGTTGGAGCCGTGCATACTGCGCCACCAACATACTCCCTGTTTTTTTAAGTCTGAACTTCCAGGGGTCTTTTCTGTGGGTAATACTGGGGTTGCTCGCCAGTAAAAAAACTTGAATCAACTAATTTAAAAAGTACGGCACAGTCTTCAGTATCGAACCTTGGAAGTTGGAAGATCCTTCTGTACGTACAACCACTATAAAACTCGAGTTTACTGCAAAATCTCATTTTCTACGGCGCAAGCAGGCTAAGACGCATATTGTGGACTAAAACACCCCGGAAAGTTCAGACTTCAAGCAAAGGGAGTACAGAGCGGTCGAAGTTGGCTGTGAAACTAGAACAAGCGGGCTGCCCCTTTTCGTTTCCTTCGCCACCGACCTGCTGCTTGGTCTTGAATCTGGAGGTATATGTAGAGATGTTCTTTCAGCGATCTTGCCCTCGTACATGGACTTCAACTGGTGGTTAGGCAGCAGTTTTGTGATGCGAATAAAAGATTATAACGACTAGTGAAGCATGACACAAACTAGTAATATTCTGGACTATAGTCATAATATACCAAAAATCGCATACTTGGTAGAGCGGAAGCTATGACCTCATGGCTTAAAGCCCCTAAAGAAATATAGTTTCTGGCGTCCTTTCACAACACAGAAGGCTATAATGCCAACTCCTTAATACTGCTGGATTCCAGACAAATTGTCCAAGGGAATTCGGGAGGGGCTAAGACGAGGAAAAATTGGGAGAAGAACATGCATAGCAAAGAGATTAGCTCATGTAACCATCGGCGAGTAAGCAAGTCGGCGATATCATTATCTACGTTTCTCGGTATATGCTATCAGGTGGTGGGTCGCTTACTATCTGCGACTTTGGGGCAAGCCCGTATCGGCAATGAGCATAGTGGGAATGCTATACCAGTACCATATCGAGCCCCCGAGGTTATTCTCAATATGAAGTGGGGAAATGCTAAGATATGTGGAGTATAGGGCTTTTGGTAAGAATATCCCTCTTCATTTCATATGATTCTATTCTTGGACATTAATTCGTCTTTTACGCTAGGCGTGGGACCTTCTCGAATGCGAAGCTCTCTTTCGTATATACGATCACGAATCTGAAGAGCAGAATAATTTCCATCACCTTGCAATAATGACCGCGCTACTTGGTCCACCACCAGCCAAGTTTTTGAGCAGGAGCAAGGAAACAAGCAAGTACTGGAATAAGGACGGTAAGTAATTGCTGGCTCTTAGATTTCCTGGCCCTTATGCTAACGAACATGCTTGATCTAGGCGAATGGGGGGCCTTACCTGCCAAAAGAACGCTGCGATCTCTTTCCAATAGTCTGGTAAAAGATGACAAGGAGCAGTTTCTCGACTTCGTCCAGTGTTTGCTCTGCTGGATCCCGGAGGATTGCCTTACAGCCGGAGAGGCCTATTACCACCCTTGGCTCAGAGAATGCGACTGATGGCCATATATTAGGCGCTGGAATATCATTAAACTACAGCATTTTGAGCAAAAGTAGCTCCGATAAGCCCATGGGACCGGTTCAATTGACGTAGACTACCCAAACACCTGACTCGCTTCAAACGGAACGCTTGTCAGCATTTATGGAAGCTCTTCGACAATGTCATGGGATCAAGGAACTACAATAGGAGTAGATTGGCAAGCAGGAGGGATTAAGCATGAAGGATGAAGAATGGACGATGCGCTTGCTGACGAAATGATAAGCGGGAGCACACATGCCAGCATTGGCCACCCATTTGATGGGGGAAAGATATAGAGAGTGGTAGATATAGAGAGTGGTAGAGTATTTGAAAAGGCTGGAACGGCGCAAGATAATCGGATGTGCCTCACTTGAGACAGTTAAAGCTGGGATTTGTGATGATTCAAGAATTTCAACGATGGACGGACGTTTGAAATACCGAGAAATGGGAGCAAACAGATATTTGCAAATCACAAGATTTCAAGAATAGTAATTAAATTCAAGAGGAGAGATGAAAGCGAGATCACATACTATAGTCACCGCAGAGTGATGGGATTTGTATTCCTTGAACATTCAACGAGGACCCGAGTATAATTTGTTTAAGATATAGACAAGGAGAACTTTAGTCAAGCTCCAGCTTAGACATTGACAATCTCTCTAGTCGACATATATTTAATTGATTACTCATCAATATTATTCTCTGCGTCAAGTGAAGATGGGTTTTTTGAGGATGCATCAGTAGCGAAACATTATCAGGCGGAGGTCAATGCCAATATCTCAACGACACCGTAAACGCTTGCACCGGCAATATCCTGGTAGGTTCCCTTTCCCTCGATGTAACCTTCATAAGCTGGAAATACGCCACCTGGAGCAGCGAGCTCCTGATCATCTCTTTTACTCGAAATAGAGAGCCTGGTGCCATCGGCGAAGCCAAGAGTCCAGTCCAGCGCATATGTGATATTCGTTGCCTTGGACGTCCAAGTGCGCTTAGAGGGAGTAAACGTGGTGACTGGGACAATCTTCTGAACACCATTCGCCTCGCGGACACTGGCAAATGAGCCCGTAATTGCCTCTTCAAATGGATATACCCATACGGACATGGGAATGACCTTCCGAGTCCTTGGATCCGTGACGTGCAGCTCGAACCATGTCCAGGTCGAGGGCGCGCCACCAAATTGTCTGTCGTACCAGGTATTCGAGTTTTGGCTGTCGATGGTTACTTTCTTTCCATCAATGGTCAGTGTCCCAGTTGTCTTCCCGGCGGGCATGCTCCACTCGTGAACAGAGTCGCCAATATTGCTGGTGAACATGCCGAGTGCGCCATTCAAAAGGACGGGAGACGATTGCTCAAAGGTGATATCGTATTCAGCCCCTGGAATTGTGCACCACATTCTCATAGGCCCTAATGGATCGGTTTGACTTGTCACCCCGAATCCGAAATCTGGAAATGACGCGTTGAAGATTCCACTTTTTGTGAACACCGATGACACACTTGAGAAGACCTCAAAGGGGGTATATTGCGATGTATTGGTAATGCTTAACAGCGATCCTCGGTATACGGTTGGATTAGGCCCAGGAAAGTTGTCTAATACGTGTGCAAGTGCGAGATAGTCAATACCATTATGGGCACGGATAAATGATGAGGCCCAGTACGAAGTTGCCGTAGTTGAATTGAGGCTCATAGTCATCGATTGGCTTAGATTGTAGCTAAGAGGCATGCGTCCCTGTAATTAATAGTTAGAATCAGATTACTTTATATATTTATGACTTGCTGCGTATACTCACGATAGAGGAAGTTAGTCCACCCGTCTCAGGTGCAAAACTTGGTGTTGCTGCCACTGCAGTAGCCAAGATAGCCAGGCCGAGTGTAGAGTACATAATGATGATAAATGTTGAAACTGATGGCAATCTCTGGACTTGGAATAGTTGGTAACTTGAGATGATAAAAGAAAAGACCTCACCAGTGGCAACGAACCTTTATATATTCATATGTAAGAAAAATATGCTTATCATATCGAAAGGCATTACTAGTTGCATTACTGCGCGGGGATTTGTAATTTCAGGGCTTCGCAATGACCGAAATACTTCTACGTATACCGAAAAACCGGGCCAAACACCGATAGGTAGCCAGCCCTGCTAGGCGTCTTGAAGATGTTGACGAGTACGTGCCAAAAAGAGTAACGTCTATCCCTGCGTGCCGAGACGCACCCTGAGCCTATCAATTGAACGCCCTTTGTTTCCTATCAGTGTATATTTGAGGTTCTGGGCGAAGTGCTGGAACATTGATATTAGACTTCTGCTGCTCTTACATTCCAGTCTGCTAATTTATACTTTCTGCGCAAGAGAAGGAGAAAATATGGTTTGCGTACCAATTACTTCGTCACAGGCCTAATTATTGTGAATACCAGGGTGGTGTTGCGGGGTCTTTTCTGTGGCACAGTCCAATCAACCCCCTGAAAAGGCACCCTGTCATTTACAATAATTAGGCCTGTGACGAAGTAAGAGACTTGCGTAAAATGCGCGTATCCAATGCTTAATTCCATTCTAGTTTAAGCCATTCCTCTTTTGGCACGTAATCGCTTAAGGATTTGGTTTATCGTTTCAACAATGTATAGGTGAGTAATCCGTCAACAGTCAGCAGCCCTATTCTTTTTGGATCGTATTCGCTTCAGAAGTGGAGGCCTATACTTTACTCTTTTTGGCACGTACTCGTTAACATCTTCGAGACGCCTAGCATACAACTCTCACGAATAGCCGTGTAATGACATGTACAATTCGACTAGATCCAGTTGATAATGATTTATATTTCAATTCTATGCTGGACTGTCTTCGGCATGCGGCTTGATCCGGGTCATGTCGAGGTATAAAAGACAATCGAGGGACGCCCTCAGTCTCTACACAACAGTCCATCTAAACAATCACCTCACAGGCCCACTGACAGCCTCGTCCTATCCAAATATATGTATATATATATCATCCCCGTTAACCGAAATCAAAATGTCGGCACCTATCGTCGCAATTGCTGGAGCGAACAGCAAACTGGCTACGGAGGTTCCGGCAAAAAGTCCTGCCGTTTAGTGCATAGGCCATCCTGAGGCCCTGTAAGACGCTATAAAGCCCTGTAAGTTACTCGGTAAAACTCATTATCAAAGCAGTGATTAGATCGCTAGAATTATAGTGGGTCAAACCCCTGGTTACTGTAATTACAAGCTCGCACTCGCTATGTTTATAGGGGATTTCCCCCGGTAGTGTCTTACAGGGCCTTATAGGGCCTTCAGGGCCTACTACACTAAACGGCAGGACTTTTTGCCGGAACCTCCGTACACTCATTGCGAATCATCTTCTTGAAAACTACCCAGAGATCAAGATTCATGGCATCGCGCGCTCTCCCGAGAAAGTGGATGCTGCCATCCGAGACTCTCCGAATGTTGGGCTTTTAGCTGCTTGACCTGTATTGCTATTAAGAAACCTGTAGTTCCTATATATGCCTAATAACATTACACGGATTCAAGGCTTACCGAAGGAAACTTGAGTAGTCCTTGGATATCGGTACTGGGGTTCTCGCGTAAGAAATTGAGTAGCTTTATCCCGTCAAGTCTAGCCGAGTCTACCATCCACCATTGACCGATCCGAGCTCCTATCGCGTACCAATAGCAAAGCAATAGTAATGCCTTAGGATCATTGATTTCAAGCAACGATAGAAACTGAGAGTCAAATCCCTTGGTGAAGGAACAATATGTCGAAATCATATCATCTCCAACCTCGCTCAGTATCAGGTGACGCAAGGAGCTGAGCACGGCGTCGTACACGCCTTCGAGCGTCGTGGCTCTCTTGTCAGCTTTGCAGAACCTTTCCAGCCTCTCCACAGTGGCAAGCTTCTCAGAATACTCGGCCACTGACTCCAGATAACCGAGCCGATCCTTTCCTTTCCGCACTGGCCGATCACCAGGCTTTGGCCGAGCTTAGGTTGCAAAGCAGGCACGCCTCTGAGAATTCGAAAGCCAGCCATTGCTCGAAGCCCGGTGATATTTGGCACCGGCTCCTTATCTGCACTTGGATCGCGCCACTGTGCCGAGGAGGTGGGGTTCTTGTAGACTATCATCGCGAGCAGTATAGAACATGCTAAGAGAGCGTCGACCTCTGCCGCTCCTGGGTTGTGAAGGGCAGTGGAAAACGACTGTAGTGCGCAGTTGTAGTATATGGCGCCGGCAAGGTCGTACTTCTTTGTCCTCGGTCGAACATTCGCGAGGTGATAAGCTGAGAAGGAAAGTATAGCAAACCGAAGATAAGGGGCCTCAACTGTGAGCCTTGGCCCATGCTGCTGTAAAATCTTCTGGCACGACGGCCCGCCAATCCAAATGCGATGGTTTGTATGCATGAAGTGGTCAAGAAGCTCCATAGGATCTACCGTCCCCTTCTTCCAGATTTCCGAGATTCCAGTGTAGTAGTCATTTAGGAAATCTGCTGGGAGTTGGCTTGGAGGTCCAGGGGCCGGGAGCAACCCTCTACGTGATGGGGATTTTGACGTGACTGGCGAGGATGTGTAGCTACAAGCGCGGTGGCCGTGGATGCATTGCCCGCACGTAGGCTTATGCTCATCGCACTAAATCGCAATTAGTCGGCCGGATGTGAAGGGGATATCTTGTCCCCGTCACCTTTAAATGGCGAATCTTGCATGTACTGCAGCCCCTGCGCGACTTGGTATGAGGCTGGCGTGCTTTGTACTGTCGGCTTTCGTCAATTGGCAAGTGGCCTGCCTTGTCGTCGATGGCCGGCCCAGGGTTCTCAAATACTATAGTTGCATAGATAGTGTCAGGCATGTTGGAAAACCGGGATTCTTGATTCTAGATGTTGTTGTGAGATTGACTCGCGTGGGTTATTCCGGAACAGCGGGAGGCACGAGGCACCGTGAGTGCTGACCGAGCAGCTCGCTCCACACCAATCGCCCATCAATGGACGGGGAACAATGCGTACCGTAGTACGAAGTAGATTCACTCGTTATGTGCTTTTGGATATGGATACGAGAAGGAGCAATCAACGCTGGGGTAAGAATGGTGGTGGTATGATGTCGGGAGAGGTCAGAGACTGTCGATCTAATCTAAAAGGCTTAGCCGGAGAATCAGAGCAGAGCCGCGTTAGCCTTCCAATCACGTCTAAAATTAGAACAAATGCTCTGCAAGTTTCCTCCTGTCCGATAATCAAGAAGAAGAGGATGGTTGAGCAGCGGGGAGCGCGAACTTTTATAGACGTTGAAAGCGGCGGCTGGCCCGTGCACGCGCAACGCAGAGGTCGCTAAACCCGGGGGGGGGGCAAACCGCAGTACTTGTTACTTAGGTAGCTCAGGTAATCTGAATAAGAAGAGGGTGAGCCGAGGGTGATTAGCGCCAGAGTAGAAGCGGCGAGCTTGCTAACCGACCTTGGGACAAAGGGAAAAAAAGTTGTGTTCGACTACCAAAATATTGCATACTTGGTAGAGATTAAGCTACGACCTCATGGCTCAGCCCCCCTGAAGGAATGCAGTTCTGACGACCTTCCACAACACAGAACGCTGTAATGCCAACTCATTAATCCTGCTGGACTCTAGACAAACTGCCCAAGGAAATTCGGGAAGGGGGCTAAGAAGAGGGGAAAATAGGAGAAGAATACGCATAGCAAAGAGATCAGCTCATATTATTGCCGTTCCAGCTAGAGTCGAAGCTACCTTTCTCGTATCGAGGAAGATCTTCGACGCAGTACTCTTGTGAATCCCAGTAGACATCTTCGCCGTCAAGACTAGTCGTCACTTGCCACCCAGCGTCTTTCAACGCCTCGACATATTTCTCAAAAAATAGGTGGCCACAGTTCAGTGACAGATCAACCGGGCACAAAATTTGGTGCTCAAGGCCAACTGGGAACCAGGTGGCCGTGATGTTAGTTTGGGCATGAGGATTAGCTCCATTTTTCAGAAGAAATCGCATGGTATCTTCCGCCTCTCGTTCGACGGCCATGTGGAGCGGGGTCCAGCCATGTGCGTCTGGCGAGTGTAAAGTGCCTAAGCTCACATAATTCGAGAGAGCTTTCAGAGTTCCGACATTATTCTTTAGCGCGGCAACATGAATCGGGGTCCATGCATTTTGGCTTGTATAAGTGATTACCGAAGCCCCAAGTTGAATGAGCGCTTCGACATCTCGTTCTGTCCCGTAAGCTGCGGCTCGATGTAGGTACGTCCATCCTGAGATGTCATGTGTATCGTGTGCGCTGAATCCGACTGCAGAGCAGAGGTGATAGAATTCCTCATTGACTTCTGGTCGGCTTTTTTCGGTGTGGTGCCACAGGTGGTGTATTACGTTCCAGCCCCGACCACTGGCATAATCGATGTCTGCTCCATGACACAGAAGTCTTCTGGCTATTTCGGGTTCATTCAGCTCAAAAGAGACATGCAGAGGACTCCTAGAGTGGGTATGAGATGAGTTTGGACGAACTCCAGCTTTCGAGAACTTACGTTTGCATCCGCCCACATGTTTGATTAGGGTCGGCTCCGAGAGTCAGAAGCAGTTCTACAAGCTCAACTTCTCTCGAGTCACACGCTGCCTGCACGAATTGTAAATAAATTTCAACTGACAATTGAGGTAATGAACTCACAGTGAGAAGTGTCTCGTTTCGAGGGGTAATATCATTCAGACTCGCTTTTCGAGTCTGAAATATGTCTCTCACAGCAACCACATTTCCAGCCTTGCAGGCCTTGAAAATTTCTGAGTCCTCTGGAACAACATTTTTGACTTTCACCCACAGGCGCGGAATCGCATTGTGGCGCCAATTTCCACTCAGCTGGGCAAATACGACCTTTGACCCAAGCATCTTGAATCCGAAAAGGAGCGAATAACGTTTTCGCGGGCCAGCGGATTGGCAATATTGTACCATAACACCTGGGAGATCAAAGATTCGTCGCATTACGGAAGCTTGCATTATATTCTTTGTGGCTGGCTTAGCATACTCCAGCGAAGGAGTTGGAGAGAAAGAGCGAGCATCATGCGCAAGGATTGATAGATCATCCTTCATTACAAGGACATGGCTGTTTATGAGATCTTGCTTGGCGGATAAAGATGTCAAAACTGGTGCAAGTGACCGAGTCTCATTTCTAAGATCGCCACATTCAGTATTAGGGTTCATCTATTTAAGAAAAGTACTCACGCAGTCTCCGTCTGAAGGGCAAAGACGAGAAGATTGCCAAGATTGTTCAGCTTGTTCTGCAGATCACTGACAGCTTTGTGGTCTTTGACCACCCATCTGATTTGTCTGAGGTGTTTTGCGCATCGAGAAGTCCCTTTGCTTTGGGGGAATGCTGCGTGCGTAGCCTCGATGAGGTAACGAATAGCTCCCAAGATCTTGCTTCGGACTCTAATGGAGTCAGCTCCTGCGTCGGACCATGCTATTTCTGCCCCTTGGTATGATTCAAGCTCCTCAACAATGCTCTGTAAGATAGCTAGCTGATTTGACGATTGCGCGATTTGAGCCTCCGCTTTCCCGAGTTGTGCGATGGTTTGCAAGGCCTTGCTAAACTGCCCAACGATACCCAACAGGGTCACCAAAGAGGCCGTGATACTCAGAGGATCCATGGGGAGCGACTGCCAGCGTTCGAAGCCATAGTACGAAATAATCGATCGTATATGGAGACTTTAGCAAGCCGCGAATTCCAGATGGAAGTGGGCAGAGCCGCAAAGCTGATGTAAGGTGGACGGATGACGGTTCGACCAATCTCGTGTTTGCTCATCTGTCGGGCGTCTGAGGGCTGCATAATTTGATTGGTATTGGACTAGGATGGCACGCCATCTTCTCAACGGATCGGTCATTTGTGAAACAGCGAGCCTCCGAAGGGCGGTGAAATCCGCCTCGCAATTTTTTTGCGGTATTGTATCGTTAAAATCGAGTTACATTTTTAAAACTGTGACAAAAGTTTTGAGTAAGAGACGAATTAGCTTTCGAATCATGCAATCAGAATCGGAAAAATCGAGAGATCGAGGGAGGTTTTCACCAGAGCCTTCTGGCGTCGCACAGGCTATGTACGCCATCTTTCCTGCGAGCCAGTCAGCGGGGTGCTGCAGCCCTACATAACGCTATTGGGGAGTCAGCCCCTTGCCACTCACACCTACTCTCAGGATCAGGAGCCTGTTATCAATCGCTCGTGACAAGTCGACTCGATGCCTTATTTGGGCAGGAATGGCTGCATGTAACTGATCCCAATTGGCAGTTGCGATGCGGCTGTGTCTAGATGGTCCGGCTAAAACGTCATGAACGTATATGAAGCCCCATTACCATGATGGATGGACCCAGTAGACTTTTTCATCAATTGCAGCGTCTCCGGGAGCTCTTGGCCGGGACTACAATCAAGGTGCATGCTTCTAGCGGGGACCTTAACGAACTGATAATTCGCAACTAAAAGCCCCATACCGCAGCCTCACGTCGGAATTTTGCAATCATGGCAGCTTTTTATGACGAAGAACAAGATCACACCGGGGATAGCAGCGATCCATATTATCATCAGTCCAATTATCCGGGCTACCCAGCACAATCTGACACGTATGAAGATTCAAACGAGACGTACAACTCGAGTACTACGCCAAGGACCGTCTCATATGGATCAGGTAGCTATGGACAGCAACCAAGCAATATCCAGCCATATGACAGCTCCAATGTATGTTACCCACGCAAGATTCGCAAGCGATAAATAATGAATCGAGATAGACATATACAGAAACTTTCACAAATGAATCAGGCGGCTATGGACAACAACCAACCTATGCCCAGTCATATGAAAGCTCAAGAGAACAGGTATGTTGTACAACCGAGAACAGTAGACAGCAAATAATAATTCGAGATAGAAATATACACCAACTCCTTGGAAGGCAGAAGGAGGGCCTTGCACTTGTGGTCGCGGATGCGCGGAAAACTCAGGATGCAGGTAAATATCGAACACCACTTGGGGACTTATGATGTTTCCGTGCTAACCCATTTTGATATAAAGAGATGGCGGGAATAGCAGAAAGCGGTGGGATGGGACCACTGACACATGTACTTGTTATAATAACTGCGCACGGAATACAGGCTGCAGGTAGGATTATGATTGACGAACAAACAAAAACCAGCGCCTGTGCTAACTGTATTTTAAAGAATACGAGGACAAGATTCGAGCCAATCGAGCATTAATATGCATGCAAGCAGTAAGAGCAGTGTCCACACGAGCAGCAGTCGGAAGAGTAGTAGTGGAAAGAAGAAGAGTCACCACTAGGCGAAGGGAAAGGGAAATGGATTAGAAGTTATATTTCTCACATTTTGCACCTGCAATTGGAGTTAGGACGGTGTTGCTTCTGGATGCTTTTGCTCGATATACGATTATCGCTTTCTTCCCCGGGACACTCGTGGTGAGTCACTTATGCAGGCTTCGCGGAGGTAGAGCGGGAAAAAAGCCTCGGGAAAGGCGGTCAACTAGGCATAATCTCAGGCGTATTCGACTTTACCATTGCAAACTATTGATGTCGATGCTTTAAAAGTGGTGCTGGCAAAACCCGCCGTCTGGAGAGAGCTGACAATGACATATTTTGCCTCCACATTTTTTTTTAGCGCTCATCAGATCTAAAATTAAAATTAACCTCCGCGGCTCGTCGTCGATCATGTGACTGGAGTAAATATATATTATTTGGAGGTTTGAAGGTTTTGTGACAGCAAAGTATCCAACAGAAGAGGTTATTGGGCATAGAAAGTGCGCTCAGAAGACTTGTGTTGGAAGGGTTTAATATTTATGAACAAATAGGGTATTTATCTCTTCATACTACAACAAGCTAATCAAGACAAGGTCAGCTTCAGCTTTTCCAGCCGAATCTTCGCACCCTCCACCAAAGCACTCTCACGATCCAGCAATGCATTGATCTGAGACACTTTAGCCTTCCTGATCTCAGCCGGCACCTGGACGCCCCTCGACACCGGTCTCTCCTCCTCTCCTTTAACATCTTCGACTTCTTGCAGAAGCTCCTCCTTCAGTTCCTCGATCTGCTTGAACCGTGCCAAAGGTCCATTATCACTTTGCGTCATGTCTTCTCCAAGAAGTGCTTCCTCAACTTGGCGAACCTCATCTGCCCAAAGTTTTTCCTTGTCGGTCAATTCACGGCCGGTTGCCTTCGTAGCTTGTCTTCTTAGCCTCTCAATTCGTTCCGTGAGTTCTTTCTGCCTTGAGCTCGCAGCTTGGACGCGCGCCTCCACTCTCTTATTGACAGTGGTCGCGGGTCCGTTATCATCGCGGTCATCCCCGGTGGCATCATCCACACGTTCGGCTACCTCGTGGACTTTCTTAATCTGATTCTTTAACTCTATCTGCAAACGTTCGCAGCGGCGGAAGAGCTCTGCTGCTGCTGTCCCAAGTCGGTGGGTCTCCTCGCTGAGAACTTTGTGTGCATCCGTCATGACCTGAAGGGTGGCTGGTGACAATCGGATATCTTCTTTCAGGAGCCGCCTGTACTTGCTGTGCCGTAGCTTCTCTAGCAGTGATGGAAGCGCTGATTGTTCCTCAAGAGCGTGCGAGGGCTGATAAACAGGCCGAGGTTCAATAATCATCAGAGGCTTGTCGTATTCTGAGTCCAAAGTATCGGAGCGAGCTCGTTGGTCAATTTCCTCGATTTCTGGTGCCTCGAATAGTACAGCAATTGGGCGATATGGAGTTGCAGTGAGTACGAAATAACCAAGATCTGGGTCTCGAATGGCCACGCTCGCAGCAAGTGATGATGACCGATCCTCGGACTTTTCTGTGTGTGTTCTCTCACGGATGGAATTATGACTCTTAATCATGAGATCAATCCGGAAAGCCGCACCAGCCCCACTGTCTCTCAATTCATTCTCCAATGTAAACACCCAGGGCGAAAGAGAGATGTACGTAACGCTGGAAGTATCTGTGATGAAGAAATTGTACCGTGAATTGACATCATTGCTGAACATGGGCCAGTTTCCATCCCAAACCTCTCCTTTCCGACATGTGTCCAAGACTTGGAAATTCAACAGTGATGGCGACTCAATCTCATCATTCAAAAGTCTCGTGGCTTGTGATCTAGTCTTTGGAAGCCATTGCGCTTCAACACCGTCGAGATCCAAGGAGATAGAGAGTCTGCCACTGGTGGTAAGTAGGCAAACCACACCCAGTGACAGCCCGTTCTGATTGGGGTCATCTATATCAAGATCATCGTCCTCCCCAAACATCAACTCATCCACATCGAGCTTTGGACCAATCACGTAGATATCGGTCAGCAGACTATCACGGTAGTCTTCTGATTCCTCGGGTGCTAAATCGAAGTCGAAAGGGCCTTGAAGTTTCGGAATCTTCCCTGGATTGCTGGGTCTGACATAAGCATCTGCTGGCGGTTCGCCCGATGTGGATTCGATTAGCGCGGGCTCCTGATTATCCAAATCAGACATCCATTGCAATTGTTGCTGTGCGAGTAATTTGCTTCGGGGAGAGGCTTCTGGATCATCTTCCATGGCAGCAAGCTTGGCGACAATCGAGACGGATAATGCTGGTATCAAAGTCGGAGGTGGTGACCACTTGTCAGGGAGCAGAGGGCAAAGAGCATATACGTCGCCTTGCCTCATAGCTATCCAAAGGGTCATGGGTGACCATCCCCCGCTGTCCCGACCAGCAAAGCATGCGGATGCAACCTCCATCTCAAAGGAATCCGGAGAAAATCCCTTATTGGCGCCTTGCTTCGAAGCTTCAAAATCCTGATCCAACGATTTTCCGTCTACCAGCTTTAGTAAGTCGATTGAAAGTTTCGGTTTGTCAAAAGACCAGCGATCATTTGGAGATAACTCCCAAACTCGCACCACAGCATCTTCCGTCACTGTTACCAAGCAAGACCCGTTTACTCCAAGAGGATGCCATAAAGCAGAGGCTATTGCCGCCTGTGATGTAACATGTGTTGTTGGACCCAGTGTATAGGTCTTTGGTCGCATAGGGCTCGTATCGAAATCGGTGAGATGTGATGGGCTTGGGATGATCGCAATGTGTACCGTATGCGTCGTTAGAATCGCAAGATAGTTGGTTTGTGGTGATATGATCAGTTGCTTGATGTCTTCTGCCACATTGACTTTGAGAGTCTGGAATGTTAGCATCTGTCAATGAGTCGTATTTTGACAGAAGCTTACCCTGTATCCTTGAGCATGATCCTCATCATACTGGCTCGGACTGCGGTCTCTTTGCTTGCCTCTAGACGCGCTCTTCTTCTTTTCCTCTTTGTATGTCCACGCTTCCTTCAGGTACGCTAGATCCGCCCATCGTATTTCCTTCCCAACAGCTATGAAGACCTCCGTTCCGCGGCGCGCAATTGTTCGGCGAGGGCCAGGCTTTTCGTTCTTCTTTTTGCTCGAGCTGGATCCGTTCGAGGGCGCTGCGTTGGCGCCAGACGGAGCTCCAGTAAAGATCTCATACCCAGGGTTTCCCTTCTCCAGCCATGCCGGCGTGTAGCTGACAACCTGGGGCATTTTGTAGAAAGAAGCTCAAGATAAAGCTCTGGACGCTATGCAAGGTGCTGGAATTAAATAGAAAACATGAGGCAGGTGTTTGCGACAAGCAGGGGTGAATGAATGTATGAGTTGTTGACAAAGCTTTGTACCTTTTTTCGGGTTGACGTGCCTGAAAAACGGCGCTAGACCGCGTCCCTGGGAGGAATCGCGAGACAGCCTCAAGCAAGCTTGCGCTCTCGAGACAACACATCAACAAAGATGCCAGCAGCAATACGAAACACGGTTGACCGGCTGGACAAGCCAAGTGCTTACTATCAGAGTAGGGTAAATTACAAATTCGGTATTGCTTTAATACAATTGCGCATTTGCTGACTATGAGCTCTTCCCTGCAGAACAAGAAGCGCAAGTACGACCGAGACAACGAGGATAGAGAGAGAACACCAGAGGAGCCAGCTGAGGACCCTCTGAAAGATGCTGCGACTCTTTATGTAGGAAATCTGTAAGCATGCAGCGGATGCACCATGTTCCCCAGATCGAAGCTTACGAGGCGCATTCAGGTCCTTCTACACAACAGAGGAGCAGATTCACGAATTGTTTGCTAAATGCGGGGAGATCAAGAGGTTGATTATGGGCTTGGACAGATTCAACAAGACGCCGTGCGGTTTCTGCTTTGTCGAGTACTACACGCATCAGGATGCATTGGATTGCATGAAATACATTGGGGGAACGAAGCTTGATGAGCGTATTATTCGGACGGATCTAGATCCTGGATTTCAAGAGGGGAGGCAGTATGGAAGGGGGAAATCTGGCGGCCAAGTGCGCGATGAGTACCGGGAAGAATATGATGAGGGTAGAGGTGGTCTTGGTCGGGCCATTCAAGCTGAGAGACTGAAGGAAGAAGAGGAATATGGCAAGGGTAGATAGAGCTTGTACTGTGTGTAAATATGGCGTTTTTGGAGGTCCTGGGAAAATGGGAATGAAAGCATTGCTGATCTTACGACCGGTCTTCCCCATGAATAAACTCTAGCCTTAGTGAACAAGACGGTATATCATGCCATTGTTCTTGTATCTGATATACACCCGGGCCAAAACGCCATCCCTATGCTTCTCCATACATTTATTGTACACCCAACATCCAGTTGCCCACATTCCACTCAGTATCCAGGGGGGTTGACTCGTTGTGACACTCTCGTCCATTTTGGAAGCTCTGCATCTTTGTTAGCAAGGACTCGACTGCTGTGATCTGCGGAGCTCACTTCTAATGCTCTTCCTGTATTTCTTCTCCTTACGGTCGAAAATCGTATATTTGTCTTTCGGCACCATCTCCTGCTCAATCGGCATCTCTTCCTTCCATCTCTCCACAGCCTTCGTAGTAATGCTCTTCTTTGCCAACGCCTTATCCAGAGTAGCTACAACCGTATCGACTGCTCGTAACCGCTTACGTTGTCGTGCTTTTTGGAATTTGGAGAGCCGCCATGGGATCTTCCTATAATGCGAATTGCAGTCAGCAGAAAGCTCCAGTACCCCCGACATGGCAATAGAAATATCAAACGTACCATAGAAGACCTCCACCTAACGAGTTCGTGGGTCTGAAAGCTCCAAACATTGTGGTTGATGTTTCTTAGCAGGAGAAGCGGATGTCGAAAGGTCGCTCATAAATTATCCGCGCCAAGCATTTCGCGCCGGCTCCACTTCTCAGCCTCATTGACAGCCTCCCCACCAAATCTACCACCAAACCTTCTCCGGATATCGAGCAACAATGTCCTATTACTTTGCCATTATTGGCACGCAAGATAACCCTCTCTTTGAGTACGAGTTTGGATCCGCAAAGCAGGGCGGAGATGGCGTTGCGCGGTTTCCAGAGCAGGCGCGGCACATGAACCAGTTCATTGTGCACAGCAGTTTGGATATTGTGGAGGAAGTTCAGTGGGCTGGAGGTCAAATGTATGGCCTCTCTGCATATATGTTGAATGGATATGCTGACAGCGTGGAATAGGTATCTCAAGTGTATTGATCGCTTCTACAATAACTATGTTTCCTGCTTCATGACTGGCGGAAGTAAGAGCTCCCCAAGGGCGCATTAGAATTAGAACTAATAAACGCTCAGATGTCAAGTTCCTCCTCCTTCATGCCCCTTCACAACCTAATACTACGAATACTACTCGAGCAAGCACATCCATAGCTGCGAACCCCACATCACCGCAAACGGAGGAGGCCATCAAGCAGTTTTTTACTGAAGTCTACGAGAACTGGGTTAAGACGATTATGAATCCTTTCTACCAGGTCAATATGGAAGTCAAGAGTCCTGTGTTTCGGGGGAGAGTTGCTGCTGCTGGGAAAAAATATCTGTGAAAGCTTGGAGGATGATGATTATGATTCAAGCTATGAGGAAAAAGTATTCATCTGACTCCTCGAACTATCTTAGAAAGCTTCGGTGGAGCTACGATGCTTCTCTTTGCTATAGCTCTAGGGCGCCAGATCGAGTGTCAGGGGGGTATAAGGCAGAGCTGCCAAATCTAGGACCAACGACCCTGGCCGCGTCTGAGGACACTTGCGGTCCAGATTGGAAGGGTATTTTGGAACAATGAATACTACTCGTTGGTTGCGCATCATGCATTGAGGCATGATAAAGGGTGGGATTGATCCTGGAGCAGAAGAGGCTCAAGACCAAAGTTACCTGTCAGGACAGGAGGTTGTTGGAAAAGACCCAAGGAACGCTTTCCCTTGCCGGTCACGGCCGCCTTCATAGCAACATTAGACGTAGAAGTTAGCAAATGTAAACTTCTTGACCTCCCAATCATTTCCAACTTGTATTTGTAGATTCTTCCCCCACTTTGAAACTGAATCTACACAAACATCTCTTAATGACGAACCCAACAATTCAACCAGTGGGGAACAAGTGGGGCCTTTCCAAATTCACCAATAGCCGCAAGCGTTTCATTTCAATTCCACTTCCCACTACAAACCAAGTGATATAAATAAAAATAGGAACTTCGGTGACAAAAACAGCATCCCTCGTGGCGCAATGTACGTTCTTCTCCACCACCACAGTTTCAACTCTTACTAACAATTCACAGTGGCTAGCGGTTAGTGATTACAACCTTCAGAGTCAAAGACCTTCCACTAATTTCAGCTTAGCGTTCGACTGTTAATTATGAGCAATCGAGAGGTTGGTGGTTCGAGCCCACCCGAGGGAGAAATCCCTGAGGTATTCCTCACTCTTTCTTTTTGCACTTTTTGGGGTGAGGGGGGTTTGTAACAGGCATTGATTTTTTGGACAATTTTGACGAGGAGTAATTTTTGATTCATATATCTGTCCATATGAAGGCTAGTATCTATCTTCTTTTTGAAAAGACTGCATTGCAAAATTATGTGTGAGAAATTTAGGCGAGCGAGAAGTGGGTGGGGCAGGGCTTACTGATATTGCGGCGAGCAACATATGGAGATATTTTTATTTTATTTTATGAAACGCGATTTCAGTGGTTTATCAGTCTGGTCTCTTGTAAATTTGGTGAGGAGGTTGGTATATGGAGTCAAGACGGGTAGGCCCGGGGAGCAAAATTACCCCGCCAGACCCCGCGTCAAAATTTTATAGAATAGAATACGATGACACGAAATTTTCAATTGGAAGAGTAAGATGTCTAGTATTGAAGGAGAAGACCATGGAAAATATAAGCTAAAATGTGCTTCAAGCTGCAGTTCGATGAATCTAAGGACTACTATCGATGCACTTGTACGGAGTACACAGCAAGCATGCCACGGAATTGAATACTTCGGTCTTCTGAGCTTGACATTTCCAACTCGTAGCACTTGCCCAGAATAGCTTTCCGTGATCCCTAAATTTCTTCTTCCGTTCCCGAGCAGTATCATTTTCTGGACTATCCCTCTAATCCAGAAAACAGTGAATCGGATGTAGAAATACCCGTCTTCCAGATATCCACACCGGCCATCCTTTTGTGCAATGTGAGAGCCACACGTTTACCTCACACCGATCTTCCTCGCTACGTTGCGTACTCGTAATGCTCTTGTCGGGTTGTGCAAGAAGTAGAATATGTACAAATTTTCCTGGAAGTGGCGCCATGTTTGTGCTTGCCTTGCTTCCCGATTTGGCGTTGTGTTTCGGGTGCCGATCGATCTCTCGGGTGGTTTATGCAGGGCGAGTTCCGTCTTGTGAACAAGTGTTCCAGCCAAAGTATTTTTTGGTTGTTTTCAACTTGGTACTTTGGAGGTTCTTTTCATTTTGGTCCTAAAGACGTCGTAATTTTCTGCTGTTTGAGTGAATGACGAGTTCAAGGATGGAACTCGTAATCCAAAATTTGAGGGGAGTCATGTCAAACTTCTCCTCTAGAAGCTTTAGGAATATTTGCTCTTCATATTATACTCCCTGGAAAGTATATCAAAATGATCTCATTGGTCAGTCCGTCCAAGATCATCTTTTTTTTTTACTTTCAGCCCCCCTTTCGTCTACGGTACCTTGTATCTTCACAGTCACTAGCCTGAGAATCTATCAGCGTTGTATAATTACGCGACCACCTGGCTAAAAAATCATAGCCGTTGCTGGGTTTTAACGTACAACGCGGACGCGGCCCCAGTGCCAGTGCCCGTGCCGCTCAGTTAAGCTTACTTTAACTACAGGTCACAAAGTCTCGACCTCCGAGAACAATACATCAGCTTTTTTTGCAAATCGCGCATGGTACTTTATTGAGATCCGTATGGGTACATCAAAGAAGAATATATTCCATGCAGGTTTCATGTCGTCCAACCGAGGCTACAGTACAGTACAGCATTCGGACCCTGATGCTGTCGAATCGTCACCTCCAAGGAAAACCATCCACGACTACAGTACAGTTCGTGTTCGTATCTTTCCAACAATGCAAGTATCCAGTTCGATATGGGTAAAATGAGGGGCTCTCAACTTACTATCGGAGGAAAATTACTTGTTCGTTAGGTTAGAGTTGGACTGATGCCGACCGCTACAGTTACGCTACGCGACGGCACCCGGATCTAACGAGTGCCGACCGAATCGTTGTGCTGCCATGCTCAAGTGAGCTTCTCGAATGGCCTTGCTGATTGGTGGTATCGGCAGCATCTGGTACCGCTGGCAGCATGACCCTTGGACCACCGTGCGGGGCCACTCTGCGGAGAGACATCTGCCAAGAGTTAAAGCATGCATAGGGAAAGGTCGGAGATGATCAATGACTCGAAATGATTCGAGGAATCGAGGTAGGTTGGAATTTGTTGCAGCTTTCCGTTTAAACGGCGGCTTCAAGGATGGGCAGGCCCTCGTGGATAAAGATGTGGAGAGCAACGGAAGCGGTATCTTTCCGATCAATGTTTCATTCATTAGTTGTGCAAGACATGGAGTCTTCTATTCAGGATATAAGGTTCGCCCCGTCCGCCTTGTTCGGGTTTCCGCGTCGGTTTGTTATCACGTCGACTCTAGCTTCTGCTCGAGGATTTCTCATATTTCCCCTGATTTTCACCCGCATTTCCTAACGAATACCCCCACCAATCAATTGGACATTATGTCGCCAAGCGCAGCATTCAACGATTTCAAGGCGTTCGCCATGAATTCTCCTCTCCTCCTAAGCGCAGTTTCGTTTCTCCTTGTTGCACAATTTATTCGATATCTCCTTAACCGACCAAAACGTCTTGATCTCCCAATTGTAGGATCGCCTGATACCAAGGAGGAAGATTGGCAGGAAGTATTAATCAAGGGGTCTCTAAAGGTACGAAGGGATCTATACACTCCATAGACTTCATATGAAGAGCCAAAGCTAATACTACCATCACCTAGTATCCAGACACTCCATTCCTCATGCCGACATCGCCGCCAATAGTCATACTTCCAATATCTTTAATGAACGAAATCAGAAACCTCCCAGAGAACAAGGTGACCTTTATGGGAGAAGTTCGCCGGGCGTTTGCTGGAAGACATACGGGTGTTGGTCAGGACACACCCGAAGTTACTGCTGCTGTCAAAGTTGACTTGACACGCCACATCGCCAGCACTCTCGATGGCCTTCAAGATGAAATCAAATATGCTCTGAACCAGGAGTTTGGACCATGTGAAGACTGGACATCGATTAAACTCTATGGACAACTTGCTCGTATAGTAGCATTGTTGAGCGGGCGTGTTTTTGTGGGCCGGCCACTGAGCAGAGAGGAGGAATGGATCGACTCGACGACCAAATTTACAGCCGATTGTTCCGCTTCAAGACTGGCTGTTCTCAGGTGGAAAAATTGGCTCCGGCCAGTTGTTGCTCCCTTCCTCCCTGAGATCCGGGCTGTCAATCGGCATAAGTCACGGGGTGCGCAGCTTCTGGCACCAGTCCTGAAGAAATGTTTGGCAGAAGCACGGGATGAGAAGCGCCAGAAGCTAGATGATCCGGAAGATGAGCAAGGGACAGCCATCAACTGGATTTTAAACCACACAAGCTCGAAGGAGCGTGCTGATCCTCTGGTATTGGCTAGTAATCAAATGATGTGTATGTCCTGCTACAGTGTGGAACTTTTCATGGAAACTTACAATCCTTATAGTATCATTTGCTGCAATTCACACGACAACCATGGCCACTTGTCATGCCATCTATGATCTCGTTGCCAGACCCGAATACTTCGAACCCCTACGCGAGGAAATCAACCAAGTCCTCCAAGAAGACGGCTACGATATCGATGGCGAAGGCTTCTTGAAGCTCAAGAAGATGAGCATGGTCAAACTTCGCAAGCTTGATAGCTTCCTCAAAGAGACCCAAAGACTTTCGCCTCCAGGTTTAAGTATGCTAGCCCTCGAAGTATCAGTTATTTCATAGTACTAATACTGTATCTAGTTTCCAATGCCCGTCTTTGTACCTCCGATCTCACACTTTCGACCGGACATACACTACCCAAAGGCACACGCTTCGGAATCCCATCATATGTCGTCCACACCTCCTCCGAAACACAATCTTTCTCCCCATCCTACAATCCACCAGACGCCAAGCCTCCCACCGAATTCGACGGCTTCCGATTCTCAAAATTGCGCGCAATGCAAGGAAAGGAGAACAGGCATCAATTCGTCACCACTTCACTTGATTCCCTGAATTTCGGCCACGGAAATCATGCGTGTCCCGGCCGCTTCTTCGCTAGTAATGAGATCAAAGTTGTGTTGATTGAGCTACTAAGAAATTGGGAGATCAGATTGAAGGGCGATGTAGAGAGAAAGGGGGGCGAGGATAAGAGACCAAAGAATCATATCTCGGAGTTTACTGTGGTGCCTAACATGTTTGCTGAGATTGAGTTCAAGAGGCGGAAAGAAGCGGACGCGGAGCTTTGAAACATGCATGCGTAGTTTCAATGGCTGATGGCGATTTGTATGAGATGACCTTATGATCTTGCTACGTCTTGTATATAGCTTTTTTTAAATCACACAACTTTCAATCAGCGTCATGTCAAGATTTCGACCTTTAAGATCGAACTCCTTTTCTCTTATGCGAGATACGAGATACGAGATAGGGTGGACTAGGGTCAGCTAGCGCGTGCGCAATCGTGCAGTGACGGCTGATCTGCCGGTAGTTTTGGGCTTAGCAACCCGAACACGATACGATGTACCGGCTCGGTTGGATCAATATGCATAATTCCGTGCGCTTGTCGTATTCCTCGTATTTTAGCGCAACGGTGATCTTGGCTGCGATGCGAGTCACACGCTAGGATGTCGCTTGGAGCCGATTCGCATATTCGTGGTTGCACTCTGGAGTGATCTCACTTTCTATCAGCTTTGGTCAATGCTAAAGTGCTTCTCGTGGTTATGCACTCGGAATCTGGAGTTTCTGAAAGCCGATTCGTAAGCAAAGTCCTTGGATGAAAACGCGCTCTGCTTGGGGAAAAAGGTCCAGTAATCTAGTATTCAAGTCACACGAAACCTCTAGGTGAGATATATTTATTTTCGTCTTGGTGAAGCATCTCTTCACAAGTGTCTGCCTTGGTATAAATGCTTCGTCCACCCGCCACTTGACAATGAATTTCCCGGCAGGAAAATAAGCTTCGATCTCAAAAACCCAATGATCTTTCTTTCGGCCGCTTGCGAAAGCCACCTCTCACATCACGCCCTCGCTCTTCCGTACTGCATATATTTTGGAGTCCCTGTCCCACTTGAAGTCCTTGCCCGTCATAACTTCGCATTTTGTAATTTTATCTGACTTCAATCAATGGTAATGTCCGCATAGCGCCTCCGCTATTCACAGAAAGATACGAAGTTCCATCCATACCCTCATTCCAGGGGTCAATTCGGGGTGCCAGCGGTCACCGTGGATGAACAATTTCAAACCCCCTACGAGGAAAAAACGCTCAAAGTACATCACGATGAGAACTTTAACTTGCATAATAATCCATACCCCATATTTCATAAATCACATTGCTTGAAAGAGGAAAAGAAGCGTCCTCTGTCTGACAAGATCTCCCCCTTTTGCTCCAGACCCACTTCGCTCATGGAAATCACGTGTCGCGCCCCCTTTTCTGCGTCATTGCTGAAAGACGGGAATTGGGAGCGTTGAACAGAATTGCTTGTATCAGTTTCGCTCTTTAATCAAGAATGTGTTAGGTTTCCTGACGGTCTAGTATAGAAGTTCTAAATCGTGTATAATTTCGCGGATGGGGACAACTTTCAGCAAGCCCTTCAACACTTGACATTGTGCCATCGGCAACAAAGGTTCGATGAATTTAGGCCACTTTCATGGATCAATTAATGACATAATAATGGGCTGTAATTGATTATCCTGTACGCTGCGCCTTTCAGATAAGAATTCTAGAGCTGGGAATGTGGTAGGTCTAGCCGGGTTCCTAAAGTGTGAAATAGGCTTGGCCCTTCCTATTCAAGGGGCATTATCATTCACCCATAAAGTTAGTCGTAGGGCGTCTGGCTTTCTGTATAAAGTCTAAAACTCCCTTTACTCTGAGAATACTGAACAAGTAGTCTGCAGGTATTTTCCTTTTGCCCATTAGTTGAAGAAAGGGTGACAGCCCTCTATCCTTCATATCAAGAGCCGTGAATAGTTGGAGTCACTACCTATAAGCATAGCAGGAACAATTTCCCAGTAGTACATGGCGTGAGTTCTCGCCGTCCCCAAGAAATATTCACATATGGTCAAAGCATTTCACAAATAGGTAGAATTCACATTCCCAAAACGAGATCCTCCCAGCTGACCAGGGGCCCCATGCATTTTTACTAAAGGAATCCAATCAAAGGTAGATGCTCTATCTTAGTAACCCAAGCTAAAAAGACACTAAGACTTCAAATTGTCTATAAAGTCGCTCCGAATTGCAGGATTCCGCTGTTTCAACTGCATTGCATTTTAGACTACTGTACACAGAACCCCGTGTTTCTTCTCAAGCAGCCCACAAACACTCGTCACCGCTTTCATCATGCACCTCACAAAGCTTCTCCTACCCCTAGCAGTCGTGGCTAGTTCTCTCGCTGCCCAGCTCTCGGTCTCCGATTTCCAACAAGTTGTGTCCCCGGTTGCAAACGCTATCAACACCCTCAACCAAGCCATCCAAGCAAACCCCACTGATACCGCAACTGTAGCTCTACAACTTTCGTTTTATTGATTCTGGAACATAACTGATAGTTTATAGGCTCTTCGAGATTTCCAACAAGTCCAGAATTCACTCGATGCTGCCCTCAAATTCATCTCCAACTCCGGAGGATTGGCCGGCCCTTTGAGCCAACAAGAGCAGGCTAATGTTGCCAGAGTGTATACTGATTCTGTAAGACTTCTTTTCATACGCCTTGAATACCGTGTCGAAATTTCCATTGTCATGCTACTAATCTGTTCACAGATGACAACCCCACTTCAACAAACCGCCGCACTCCTCTCCAAGTATCAACGTACACTTCCCGCGCCAGGTCAAGGAGCTATTTATGGTGGGATTGCCGCTCTTTCAATCAAGGATCTTGGTGTATGTTGGCAACTACCCACTAAACTAAATGCGAAGCGGAAAGAGTACTGACAGACACTTGCAGCTCATTGAACTCGACCTCGCTGTCACCGTACCAGACGAAGCTCTCACACTGACCGCCGCAAATTCCGCTGTAACGGCTGCATTTGTACCTTTGGCTCTTCCGTGGTTCCTTAGAGATCATGGATTGTAATGTTGCTCTTGATGATATTTTGGCATAAGTTTGGTGGAGATATCGACTTGGCTATTTGGCATCGCTCGGACAATATTTGGCTACAGCTTTGGATATCTAGGAAGTATTTGTGCGCGAGAAATGGCTGCTTATAAGCAAAAGCTCAATAAATGTAGCAGACCTAATCCCAGAGAGATTCAATAAAAAGCACTAAATGCCTAAATGATCTAGAAATGCAACAAATAATCACAAGCCAATAGCAACGTGCTTCCATAATTCCGTCACAATACCCCGCAATTCTGTACTGCTTATTTGACCCTGGTGGATGACAGTCAGGGATGAAGACATTTGGAATACCGTGGTGGCTCAGGGGATGAATATCAAATACTCCGCTTAGGATTCACATTACAAGGGTAATGGAGAAAGAATAGGGGATTTTCCCCGGAACAACACATGACTCAGATTTACTTTGCATGCTGGTAAGTAAATAGCCAAAGAATTATATGATTTTGTTTGATCTTCTAATATCTCTATTTATGTCTCTGTGCCGCCAACTATGAAATATACATTGGGGGAACTCTTGTTTGAGACTCTATTAAAGTCCATAAAGACGCTGAAAATCTTCCCAGAACTCACTGAAAAACCTTCCTTACTTTGAAGATTCTTGGAGTGTTCTTCTTTCTCATTGCCCCGCCCTTTCCCCTTCATTCCCCTTCACGTAAGGTTAGGGTAGGTCGGAGATTGTGACATTCTGCCCGCTGGGGCCAATGGCAGGTGCATCAAAAGGCTGAAAAAATAGCCTAAAGATCCGTTTGAAGTTATCTGCCAAGTGTGTTATGCCATACGGATCGTCTGTCTGGACATTGGTATTCTCGGCAGCGGATTGTCTTTATGGGCGCGGAGCGATATCGCCCCTATTCGACGAGCTACTTCACCAACCCAGTCGACCACGATCAAATTGTGAAACTCTTGTTCAGAAGAGGTACCCGTGAATAGCAATATGCAACTCCAATGACCAGAGATCAATCTGTGGTAGAGAGGACCCTTTTCCTTAAGTTGTTCGCACAAGATAAGATGTTCCCACCGATCCTCATATTTGAGAGCCCCTTATGCCGAGAATTTGGATGGCAGTAGCATACATTTATGGATGTACCGCCCCAGCATCCCGGTTGAAAGCAAAGTGACATTACCCATGCTTCAACACGAATGTATCCTGAAAGCTCAGGAATGGATGCCTGCTTGTTTCCTGAGTCGTACAATTGGTCAAAAGAGTAACTCTCTCCATTGTCTGCCTCTGCCCAAAATCTAGTATCGAAAGATTGTTGAAGAGGCTGCATGATACTACCTTCGTTGGTGCCAGCTGGACCATCTTTCCCACTGTATTGAATGCTACCTTTCCAACCCACCCACGACCAACTCGGAAATCTCTCTCTCCTTGATAATGATACGAACCTCCATCGGCTGGTCTTTTTAGGAAGCCAGTAAAGGCCACGAGCAAATCCCATATTTAGATCTTTCGTACTCATGGCCGTATTAGGGGGATCATCTCGTGGTGCGATGGGGATGCCGTAGTAATTGGGAAACTTGGATTTCGAGAGGATGCCCCTGAAAGCGTCCAGTACGTCGGAGTCGAATGTCAAATCTCGACATGTATAGTGTTTAACATGGTCAGCAAATTTTCTGAGCTCTGGTCCTGGTTGAGTGTCCCCAAAAATATCGGCACTAAGGACGGATTCTGCTTTGCTACTCTCTGAATTATTGTCACCGGTTGCCCTGCCGTGAACTGCTTCACAACAAGTCATCCCGCCACATACGAAGTAAACCTGGATATTTGTGAAGAACAAACACCGTCTCGAGAGAGTAGCTTCCTGGTATGTCCAGCCTCTAGTGGTCCACACTGAATGCTCAAGAGCCGATGATAGAGAGGGTAGAGTGGACACGAGTCGACGTCTGCCAACGACTATGGAAGGCTGAGGGCTTCTTGGGACAGTGCTGACTCCATGCATCCCGAATGACGCACTTGGACTTGAGCCTGCAACCAGAGTCACATGGGCTTGAGCATAGATCAAATCCATGTTGCGAATCTGGTGGTGTCGTGCATAACTATCCCTTTGGTCGATGCAGTATTTATCGACCCAGAGATAGCGATACTTCAGCGCCTTTGCTATCCTCATAGCATCCTCTATGACTGGGGGAATTCCTACAAGTGGCAATTTCTTCAGTGCTTGAAGGTTCTCTTTTTCAGTCTGTTGCTGAGTTTCAATCGAAGCAGGTCCCCACACGTAACTGAGAGCCAGGTAGTCATCGTCTGGAGGAAGCTCAACCAGGTCTCTTGTGGTGCAATCGATACAATGTATCAATAACTTTTCATCTCGCGGTAGCTTTTTGCATGACTCCATGTGGTTTTTGTCACAAAAATCCAACCATTCCAGAAGTCGTTCGTAATTTATGCGAGATGAATTTACTCTACATCCTTGAAACAAAGCTGACTGGGTTTTTTGCTTGGGTTGAAGTGACTCTTGTGCAACAAAGCCTTTACTTTTGCATGCCTCATATCCCCACATGTATGTCTTTCGGAAAGGGCTCCCTTCTAAAACAGCCAATGCAATACCGTTGCCACCATTTCCCTTTCCTCTTGCGGCGGCGCCCGTAGGATGACAGAAAGCCCGGAGATGATATCCTCGGAATTCAGCCGTATCTGACGACGAAGGATGCCGGAGCCCAACCTCTGAGAAGAAACGGCAAAGAGGACAAATTATGTGATGCACGTCCGAGCTAATCGAATCAAGCTTCTGGATCGGAGCACCATTGAAGGTCCGAATGCGAGTGCGGAAGACAAGATCAAAGTCTATCTTTCGACAGCTTTTGCAAAGTTTGCCATTGATTGCACTCTGCGTCTTCTGCAGGAATCTTTCACTCTCCAATGCTATTGGGGAAGAAGCTAAGGAGAGCGGTTTTTGTTTGGAAGGTTTTCGAGACTGGGATCGTGTGATGATAGGCATTCTGCGTGCGCCCAAGGGAGCTATGAGGGAGATTCAACGAATATGGGCCGACACTCAACTCTCCCTAGAATAACGATAGAGAAAGGATGTATGAATAGCTGGATCAAATCTCGAGCCGTGCAGTAGGCTCCACGATCATACAATCTGTTGAATTTGAACACGCAAAAGGATGTCTGTGCGGAAATAACCTGGAGGGAAAAGGACGATTATGTGATGATCAAAAAGTTGGTTTCGGCACAAGGCTGCGTTGATGTATGCAATGACATTAATGTGCGTTGTCAAGCTGACTACACGTGACACATGGATCTCGTCGATATGAGAAGCAAGCGCACATTACGCCTAGCATACTACTGTTGAGCGTTCAGCCCACCACTCAATTATATTCTTATTTGGAAGACTGTGTTAGATCTGACGACACGAAACGAGGATTATATGATTTCAACCACAACTTTACTAAAGCACTTGCTATACAGGACCTTCGGCCGGCAACTCCACATCAACTTCAGCTTCGTCTGGAAAGTCATTCATATCTACGGACGTACTAGAGTAAGCATATACTTGAGGTTGAGGCCTAAATCCTCCAAAAGCGCTCGCTGGAGTCCACAACGAACAAATAATTTCAAAGTACAGTTGGGATATAGCAGTGGCTTGGTAGAGTTTCGTGAATTGTCGGCGCATCCATTATTGAAGCATCTCTCTACTCAACATATCAAATCCGAAACGAAAATAGGGTAGACGCAAGATGCTCATCTTATATATCTTTCCCGAGCCAAAAGGAGATCCATATCCTCCGGCGAAGGTCTACGTTTATTAGCATATTCACAGGACCCAGGAACGTACAATAACCACTTACTCTCCATCAAAACCTGGTATCAATGCACCACCAGGAATAAATCCCGTCTCACCACCCGTAACAAGACTGAAGACCCTCACTCTCGGGCACTCCCACCCCGGATCATCAGTCCTCGCATCCTCAAAGTCACCCACCAAATTATTCAAATACCGTCCCCCACGACTCCAGCTATATATCTCGCCCTCTTCAGTAATAATCTCCAGATCCCTCAACCCCTTCATTTTCCGCAGTATATCCATATTAAAATGCCCAAAATACGCACAATCTCTAACTTCCAAAACCATGCGTTGGATATCATGCAATTCCGGCACTTTGACATATTCCAACGTCCCGTCTGGAAACTTCACCGTGTCCCGTTCAAAGGATATGTATGTGCATTTTGGGGAATATGCGGTTTTGAAATGCGGCTTGTATATTGATAGTGCTTCGTGTCGCGATTCTCGGCAGACGTGCAGGGTCGCGGGGATGGCATTGTCAGATATGAATGACTCGGCGAAGCGGCGGTTGCGGTCAAGTCTTCTTTTGCATTTTATGTAGACTGTGCGTGGAGAGTGGACGAATGCCCATATTTTGAGGCGGAGTTCGCTGGGGAGGTTGGGGAAGTGGTGGAATTCGGTGAGTGTGAGTCTTGACATCGCGTCTCGGGTGGGGTCTGTGCTTGATATGGATTCTGCGACGCGTTCAAGATTGGAATTAGATATGTATTTGGTGTTTTATGATGCTCGATTATGACCTCGCTCGCGTTTGAAGTCACCAGCGCGTAGTATTAGGAATTGTTGATGCTTTACGTGAAGAGGAAGAAGTCGAAGGTCGTAAACATGACTGCCTGGTCGGAAGCGGCCGCAGGGGCGATTTTACCCCGCCAACCCCCACCTATTACATGAAGACAACCACTGCCCAAACAACAGTCTCCATACCTCAAGTAACTCACCATAGAATCTCAAGACGTTCGAATTTCCCCTATTATTTTTGTCAAACTCTTGAAATCCCTCTGAAATCATGTTGCCCTTCGAGCTTGACGGTCAACCCCATACCTTCGCCCCTTATTTTTTGGGCATCTTCTAGACACCTAGTTTGTATCTACTGCTGATCTATCTGTATACTAAATCCATGGTCAGGCTCTATTAGATCAACGACGATGCTCGTTATCCCACAAATAGCTCACAAATTTCCAGTCTTTGCTGATAAGCAATCCCATCCCTATCAGCATGGGCGGTAAAGGATGAAGGCCCAGCCTAGTCCCTGTTCCGGATTTACTTTATGATTAATTAAGAAGTACTTGAAACCATCGACAGTTCTACACAAAGAAATTGAAAACTAGGAAGACTTGGTATTCACCCCCCTATATTATACCCCGAACAGTTCACTCTCATCAAGATTTCTTAGCCCACTGCTTCCCATTCCACAGATTCCCTACCGTCCACAACCAATAATCACGCCCCTTAATCAACCACACCAAAAAGCTAGGCAACTGATATCCCATCGCAGCTCCAACCCCCTTATTCTTCCCAATCGGCACCATCTGCGTCTCCCGCGTATCCTCCTTGAACACCCTATCTTCTCCCACATCCTTCTTCTCTTTCCCTGAATCCAGCAACAAGTCTCGCTTGATATTCGCACCCAGAACCGGAATCGCGGCCAGGATCTGATGGACGGCGGGTTTGGCATACGATGATGCATCGCCGACTGCATAGATACGTGGCCCGGCCTCATCTACCCTCAGAGTTGATGGGTTGGTGTCAATGCGGCCGTCTGATGTTAGGAGCGAGGAGGAGATGAAGCTGGTGTTTGGGTTCATGCCCATGGCTGGGATATAGAGATCTGCTTCTAGAGTCTTGCCGTCTTCGAGTGTCACTGTTACCTTTGACGCCACATCAACTGTCCCAGCACCTTCGGGCGCTACCGTCTTGACTCTCGCATTTTTGATGACTGTCACTCCGACTTTGGCGAGGTAGTCTTCGGCTTTCTTTGCGATTGCTGGACGGAGCGAAGGTAGAATTTTGGAGGCGGCAGTTACGACTGTGATAGAGACTTTGGGATTCTCCAGCTTCGAGCTGAACCAGCCGGCGCGGCCATTCAAGTATTCGCCGAGCTCACCAGCAGTCTCGACACCTGCGGGACCTCCACCAGCAATCACGATGCTCTTAGCAGTGGGTAGTGTTTTCCGGAAATCGTTCCAACTTTGTCGTAGGAAGTCGCTGTCTCGATTCAGACTCAGCAAGGGAGACGATGTGGATGCGCCAGTGGCGATGACGAGAGCATAGAAGTCAAGCTTCTCGGTGGCTCTACTTGCCAAATCGATGGAGACGGTTCGGTTTGCGTGATCAAGCTCTGCTGCTGTGCCTTGGATAAACTTGAAGTTGACTTTAGAATATTGCTCAAAAGCTTTGGGGATATCGACGAAGAGTTTCTCTTGTGGTAGCAAGTCATCTGATATCAGAGCTCGCGGACAAGCTGGTCGGCATATTGCTTGCGAGGAAGTGCTAACAATGATGATTTGGTACGAATCTTGATCGGGAAACTGTGGTATGGCATGTTTAAGAAGATAATGTGCAGTAGAGACGCCGCCATAAGAGCCGCCGAGAATGATGATTTGCTTCTGGGTTGGCGGGGTAGTCATGTTGAGAAGGAAAAAAAGAACTGGTCGAATTTATCACTCGGGTATCAAAAGCCAGGGAAATCAAGAAGATATACGAAAGATTCAATGGCTGGGAAATTAATAGATGTAAGCTGCACGGCGTGTTTTTGGTGTCAAGACTGCCTCGCTCGGCCTTCGGCCTCAAGACCCCTATTCTTTAGCGATAAAATCCGTGAAGTCCGCGGTGCTTGACAGATCTCAACAAGGGTTGTCAGCCACGATTGGAATAGCGCTTATAAGTACGACCACATCACCTACTCGTAGAAATTCAACCGCAGCACATTTTCTTGCACACCTCGCTTGTTTTCGCTTGTTCTTGTGAAGCGTAGGTATGGCCTGTATTGTGGGTATTTTGTCTGTGCTGAAGCTGGCGCAGTCAAACTGGGAGATTGGGCAACACCTGAATCGACTAATAAGAAGGCTTGGCTTGGCTCTAGGGCGTGCAAGAAAATATGCTACAGTTCAGTTTCTACGGTACCTCAAATTTCGGTTGCGCACTTTGGACCACACTAGAGCTTGGTTAGATTATAATCTTTTGGCAGCAATTTTAGTTTTAATAATTGTATTATTTGCAATTGTTGCTTGAATATAAAAGCCTCTTACTGGACTGTGTGACGGCGGTAGGAAGCATGATTGTTTTCTTTTTATTGGTCATAGGGGGAGTATTAAAACGCAAATACGTATAAAGAACGTAAGGTAGTTGATATAAATAAGACTACGAAGGCCGCGGTGAAAAGTCTTCGTCAATAGGGCTTACGAGCGTTCTCAGTCCCTATGATTACAGCAGAAAAACCCTGTAAGACGTTATAAAAACACGTTGAAAATAATTTGATGATTATGTAATATGTTGCTATATCAACAGCTTCAAAATAAATATTAATCCTTTCAGGGCTCTTTAGGGAGCCCAAATCCCAGCTACAGGACACTTGGCACGATTATAGAGCATTTAGTGATCCTATGGCCTGGAGGTACGCTATTGACGAAGACTTTTGACCGCGGCCTTCGTATCCCCATAGACTCAGCATTAATTTTCCCTTTCGCTGGTTCCGTTTTAGTCTGCGGGCGTGAGCAACTACTGCTTTAACCTGAGCTGAGGGTGAGTATGCCGGAATAGAGCCTGAGTAAGCCTGAGCAAGCCTAAATAAGCCTAAACAAAACTTGAGCAAAGCCTGAACAAAGTTTGAATAAAGCTTGAGCACGTTATTTGTCAGCCTACACACCATAATCTAAAATATATTTTGGCCTTCTATATATTTGGTTATAATTTCCTTATTGTAGTAGCGGAAAAGGGGGTGTGGCACGTGGTTCGCAGACACGTGCCACCCAGCTATATAAAAGGTTTTCCTGTAGCTAGGCTCTTGTTCTTTAGTCAATTCTACGCCAATTGAACTCCCTCCATTTATAATTGTATATATACCCTTACAATATATAATAATTCAAAATATTAAATATAAAATTAACTAAAAATAATAGGAAATTTTTTTAAATATAAAATAAATTATATAAATATTATAATATTATTTTTCTTTTCTAAGAAATTAATTTAATATTATTTTATTATTTTTTTTCAATTTTTATTAATTATAATTATTTTTTTATAATAAAAATATTTTAATTTATTTAATTAATATTGAAATTAATATTTGAAACAAATAAAAAAATATAATTAATTAATTATTATATAATTTTGAAGAAATTAATAAAAATTTATTAATATTTAATTAAATTTTATTTTTAATTTTATAAAAAAAATATTCGAATTAAATAATATAAATTATAATAAAAATACTAATTTATTTTTAAAAATTTTAAATAATATTTATTTTATTATATTTTATATCGAAGTACTGCGGTTTGGGCCGCTGAATTTGGCTGGTTTGGTCGCTGTTTTACGCGGCCTTGACTGCTCGCTAAGCTCTGCCCGCAGCACACGTGCCTCGGTTCGCTTGGTACGACAATCTTCCGGAAACCGCGTCCCTCCCAAAAATTAATAGTTATTATTTTTAATTATTCTAATTATCCAAATTCCTTAATCTAAAAACCAGAAATAGTTTTTTATTAATTATGGCAAAACTTGTTTATTTTTATTTTACGGCCACTCCCGATTATATAAATCTTGCAATTTTTATTTATTTTCGACCTTCTAACAACTGTTATATTTTTCGATAAATTTATAGTTTTAAATATGATTCCCTTTTTCACAAAAATTTTTTAAATTTATTTTTTCTTTATTATCTTTTAAATTTATATTATTATTTTATTATTCGATTCTATATTTATATTTCTTTCGTCTATTTTTTTTATTTTTTTCCTATCGAAAATCTTAGATTTTGAATATTTAATAATTTTTATGTCTTTTTTTCACCTTTGATATTTATTACAATTTCTATGAAACATTTTCAAAATTTATTCTTTTCTCACCGTTATTTATATCTCTATTATCTGTTTATAACTCGATATTTTTTATATTATTATCGATTCACAAATTCAACAATTATTATATCATCTGGGTATATCGATACCAAATATTATACTTGATCGACCCCATATTTCTCTTCGAAATCTCCTTTTTTTCTCTCCCTTTTTCTTCTTTGTTTCATTTTTAATACCATCCTTTTCGTTTTCATATCCATATCTTTCTATTACTCCACAATTCTTTATTTTTATTAATAATACTCTTTCTTTTAGGAATCCTTTCCCTATCTATTACTCCCCCCTCATTATTTGTTTTATTAATTAATATTTATTATCTTTAGAATCTAACAATCTAGTTTTTTGAAAAAGAATTATTCACCCGGTCTATCTCTGGTATTCTAATAAGATCATAGCTCCGATTCAAATTCCTGTTAATAACATTCTCGAAACACTTTAGAATATTCTTAAACAACAAATTGAAACTCAATAAATACTGAAAGAAAAAAAAGTTTTTAACAGAGAAAATTATTGATAGATAAAGGATAAATATAATTAGACATTATTTATATAATCTTTAGATACCGAAAATATAAAGGTTAATATATATTACACTAGATGGAAATAAACCAGGTATATTTGGCCAATAGAAATATTCGATAATTAAAATTGAAGTCAAACTAATAATACGATAGATATTGTATATATAAAAAATTAGGATCTTAATAAAAAACTCTTCGTGTTAAATAGTATATCAAGGGAAAAATAATAGACTTTTTATATTGAATTTATAAAATATATATTATACTAAAACTAAAAAAGGGGAAAAGAGGGAAAAGAAAGTCGATCAATTAATATTAGCAAGATTTTAAAATATTCTACCATTAGATTAATAATTTTTTTATTAACGCGAATAATTCCCACAAAATCGTCAAAATAAATTTAGATTTTTATTTTTATATTTTTTATTATTATTTTTGATATTTGGTTAATTTTATATTAAAAAATTTATTAACGATAAACTTATAACCGATTATGATTTAGATAATATATCAAAGTCTAAATTATTAGTTAGGGTGGATATATTATTCCTTTTTTTAACCTATTATTGGACCTATAATAAATTTATTTTTCAAACGGAGAATAATCGTTTAGATTTTATTTATACCATGTTTTTCCAAGTTTATACAGGCGGTCGATCTATTAAATTTATTTATAAATTGAAAAATACTACTAGCCAAAATCCTTTTAGCAAAAAGGAAAAGATCTCCAAATTTGAGCAATTTCAATTATTCATTTATTTCTATTAGGCCGATAGTGATTATTCTGATTATGAAAATAATAATAAAATAAATAATAAAATCCCCAATAAGGATCTCTTCGATAATTATACAAATCTCTCTGATATCTTTGAATATCTTTTTGATAATGACGATGAAAGAGACACTGAAAATATTACCGAAAAACAGACGGGTAACTATAATAATTCAAATAATAAATATAGTAATAATAAAGACAAATTTATAACAAATAATAAAATAAAGAATTATCTTATAAAGGCCAATAAAATAAATGACCTGGTCGTACGGAACATGGACATTACAATACCGGCCGAATTCAAAAAGAAAATATAAAAAATAAAAACAATTTGTTACAAAAATATTTATCTCTAGATTATTTAAAATCTGAAACTAGGAGAGAAAGATTTATTAGTTATGGAGGTTTTCTTCAGGAATTATAAAAACATAAATAAAAAGCCTAAATTGTATGTATACCTTCTTTAATTATTGTTTTAATTAATCTTGTTTTATTAGGATTATTTTTTTATTTTATAAAAATATTTTCCCGATTTTATATCCCATCAGTCACATCTTAGTCTACATTATCTAGAATAATATAATACTGGTTGATAACTATATATTCGCCTAGCTATTTTTTATAATAAATCTTCAACATTTTGGTAAGAAAATAATATATATAAATTGGAAACCGGAATGGTTTAAATGCCCTCTCTTCCGATAATCTATATTTGTAAAAAATAAATAAATGAAATTGAAAATAAAATCTATAATCTATTCAATATATAATTTCTTTCTCAAACAATATAAAATAAACGCAAATTTAAAAAAAATCTTGATTTTATATTATTTTTACTAGATATTAATTAATAGAATTAATAATATATATTTTTCTATTCTCCCAATACATTTCTCGTGACTAAAAATAATTTTTAGGTAATGTTTCCGATATTATATATAATCAAATCATGTATTATATCCCCGAAATTAGGATTTTCAATAATTTATATCTAAATAAATATATCAATTTCAATTTACAAAATATTTATTTTGAAAACGATGTTTCCAAGGAAGATCTCATATAAATATTTGTTTATATGAGTTTTCATTATTATCTAAATATTTTTTCAGGAATACCTTCGGAGTTATTATATTAATTTTTGATTATGGACCCTGAGATTACAAGTCTTATATAAGAATTGAGCAAGTTTTATAATAAAATTAAGGCGACATATAGATTCATCAATTATATATTGGAGGAAAAGATACAAAAATATAAACAGGTCTAGTAACGGCTAAAAAATACTAAGAAAAATCTTATAAATAAATTTAATACAATTTATAAAAAAGATTATTTCTTTCGTATTTATAATAAAATAATGAAAATATCATTTGACCAAACCACGATTAAAAAGTTAGACAACGAATCCATGATTTAACATATATTTAAAGAATAGAACCAATTATAAATAGTCCTTGAGGATTTTTTGAAAAATTTGATCTTGCAAAAGATTGTTTTATATAAAATTATCGTAATTATTTTCTTTATTATACTCGTTTTCTAATGAAAGTGTTAGATCTACTAGCTATGACGACCTTCAATTAAATATAAAAATCCAATCTAATAAAAATATTTTTTTTTTACACCACCTCCTTTGCCATAGTCCGACCTGCTTCCCTTTATCTGTAAGAAATTTTAATATATCATATATTTCTAGAATGTACACTTGCCGGAAAAAGATCAAAAATATAAATTTTCCCATATATCATATATAATAATCCATATTGAATATTTATATTTAAATAAATTCTTGTTTGGTGAAAAGCCGGTTTATCAAGATTTTTAATATTTTCCTAAAAAAGCTGGCTTATTTTTTGACAAGATAATATATTTTAAAAATTATATAATATAAATATATAAGATTAATCTTCGAGTCTTGGTTTAAATATATATTTTTAAAAATTATATAAATCTTTTAAAAATCCAAATTTATTATCGAATATTAGTTCGAAAATTACAATGGGTTATATGTCTGCCGAGCCCTTCTTCGCCATAGACCTGGGGAATTAAAATATAAAGTTGACAAAGGTCTATTAGAAATTAGAATAGCTTAAATGGCCTATTTTTTGGAAAAAAACCGAGCCCGTTATTAAATATTTATTCGAAAATTAGATATAATTATAACTAATTTTTTGCAATTTTTCTAAAAATTTAAATTTTTAAATTATTGTTGTTTAAAAAATATATATTATTATTTTTAAATCGTGTTCGTTTCGCGAAAAAAATTTATAATTCGTTAATAATGATTAACCTAACTTATAAAAATCCTTTCTAGAAAGATCTTGTTTAAATAATAAATATATAGATTTTGCCAGATTTTGCATATATAGGATTATATCGAAAATATTTATTTATACAAAATATTAGTAAAATAGCGGATTATTTGTTACCATTTTATTTGTAAGGTTAAGGGTTATTACTCAACGGTGTGATGTATTTTAAAAATCATATAACAATAGTCCATAAGGTCGATTTCCGACCTCTATCCAAAATTTCCCTTTAGAAAAAATAATATTTATATTATACAATATATACCATAATTTAAGTTTTACTATAATAAACAACTTAAGAGATTTGAGTTATTTAAATTTTAGTTTTTTATAATTTATAAATACCAATATCAATTATATTTAAATATTTAAAGTTCTTAGGATTTTTTTGAATTTTCCATTCTCCTCCAATTTTTAATCTTTATCTTTAATAAAAATAAAAAATAAAAATAAAAAAATATATTAATCCAAGTTTTTAACCCATAAATTTTCGAGCAAATAACTAATTAAGAATTTCCAGCCAATTAAGTAGCACTATACAATTCATCAAAATCTTCGAAATAAAAATATCTCCCTTCCTTCAAAATTTTCTTTTTTTATTATTTCCTAATATTATTATTATATTTTACAATTTTTATATTTTTTATTTTTAATATTTTTTTTAATATTTTTTTAATTATTCTATCAAAATATTAGAAATTTCCAATTTTGAGTTTATTAATATAATTTTTATTTCTAATAAAAATAAAAATAAATTTGAACAACAATAAAATATTTATATTTATATTTTCAATATTATAATTTTTGATATTAATAATTTAGTTGTTTCTAATAATAAGTATATTCTGGAAAAGGATTTTAAAAACATTTAGGTTATTATTATTACAATTTTGGTTAATTTTATATCTATTTTTTTAATAAATTTTAAAATTTATCTCGATAAAATTATTTATAATTATTTTAATTAATATATTTAATTTTATACACAGATTAATATCACTAACATTTTTTTCGATTTTTTTCGCGATTAAAAAAATAATATAACTATTATTTTAAATTTTATATATAATAATAATATATTTTTATTATTATATAAAACTAAAAAACATTTTTTCAAAAATAATAATAAAAAACTCACAATATCTAATATAAAAAACAATCCGGGTATTTATATAATAACCATTATAATTTAGATATATAATAATCTAGATTTAAATACTATTAACAAAAATACCTACTATATTTTTTATTAAAAGATTGATAAATTTACATATTATATTGCCATTTTTAAAATACTTGGTGACATTGGTAAGAAGAATATTTCCACTGATCTTAAAAAGAATATACATTCCTATAACAATTATTATTATATTAATAAAAAAAATTACTATTTTCTCGCTAGTAGTATATCTTATATCGTTCCTAATAAATTCATAATTATATATCATTCTTCCTAATTAATATTTATAATATATAAAATCAACCAAAAATAAAAATATTAATATTAAAAAAAAATATAATAACAACGGAATTGGACCTTTTGCCACTTCCTAAAAATACTCACATACATAGATGAAAAATATTATTATTGGTCTTTCCAAATATAAAAAAAACAAAAATAAAAATAAAAAAATTATTAAAAAAAATAAAATATTAGTATAATTAAAAAAATTAATAAATAACATTTCTGAATCGTTTTTTAATACAGATATTCTAATTGATCAATTCTCTAAAATTATTAAAATTGTACAAACTTATAAACATATAAATAATTTTTTTGATTTCCGTAAAATAATTAAATTAAATAATAATAATAATTAAAATAATTTATTATATATATAATTCTTACCGATCTAAAGATTTTTAAATATAAAAAAACAAATTATTATATAATCAACTCTCAAATAAGATCAGGAAATAAAACAAAAAATAAACCTAAAATCTAAATATTATAATAATATTCAATTTAAAAAATAAAATAAAAAATTTAAAAAATTAACAAATTGAAATTATTTATAATAACGGTTTTAAACAACCAAGCTATAACTTAATCAAAACCGCAATTCGATTAGAACCGTAGTCGTAATAGATATTAACCTAAATTAAATATAATATTTATAAAAATTTTATAAAAAAATATTTGATTTCTAATTTTTTGTTATATATTATAATATTTTAAAAAAATATTTCTGATAGATACTTTTTTTAAAAAATAAAAAAAATATTTTATTATTATATTAAAAATCAAAATAATTTAAATTTTAAAATTAAAATTCAAAAAGCTCCGAATTTTATTATATAGAACATTTATATTTCAAGATCGAGTATTTTTAGTTATAATATTATAATTGAAAATGCTTGGTCTTGAAATATAAATAAATAATATATATCATTCTACAATATATTAAGATTTAATATATCAGGCGAAACCATTTTAAAATATAGTTTTATAAACTGATATATTTTTAATTATAATATTACAATTGAAAATACTCAGGCCTAAAATATAAATAAATAATATACATTATTTTATAATATATTAAAATATAATATTTCAAACAAAATCATTTTAAAATACAAAATAGGAATTGGGCATATCGGGAAATAAACAAAATTCAATATTTTAACACTAATATATCAATTTCAAATAATTTATTAATATTACTTATAATAAAATTAATATAATTTAATATATACTATATAGTTTTTAAATTTTAAAATTATCAAAAAAAATAAATATAAAATAATTATTTAAATTTTTTTTTTAATTAATATTATATAATCCCAAGGATTGACGACAAAATAAAAATAACTAAATTCTTAATTAAAAACTATTTTATAATATAAATTTTGAAATAAAACAAAAAAAATAATAATAATTGATCTCTAAATAAAATCGCAAAAAATCTAATATATTTATTATTTAGAATTTAAATTTTTCTATATAATTCTATTACATTTCGAAATACATCATTAATTGTTATAATAAATTTTATTTTTTTCCTAAAAAATAAATATAAAATATTAAAAATTCTTTATAATTTTATAAAATTATTATTAATTTTAATTTCTAAAAATTAGTCCATTTTCGGAAATATATTTTATTTATTAAAATCAAAATCAGCTATTTAATTTTTTTCCCGAAAAAATAATTAATAAAATAATTATTGATATATTTAATATTTTCTAACATTAATATTATACAAAACTTAAAAATTTTAAAAAATTTTGTAAATATTATAGAATAAAATTTTTAATTGATTTTATATTTATTGTATATTTTCTACAATAATTTTCCATAGAACATCCCCTCCATTATTATATTATAGAGTTTCTACATTATTATCTGTTTATATAATAATATCATAGATTTTATAATCTAATTTTTTTTATAAATAGACGAAAATTTTTGTAATATTATATGATTTTTCCTCAAATAAATTTCCTTTTTAGGATATAAAAAGTCCGTAACTATCTTATTGTTTAATTAATTATTTTTATCAATTGAATTAAATATAAAAATTGGGTCATTATCGGGGTCATTTTCTATAAAATCCTAATAAATAGTTAGAATACTATTTATAAAAAAATATAATTCTTTCTACCAAGAATGGTCATTGTTAAATTTAATTTGGTCATTAGTTGATTTTTTGTTCAATTTTTGGGCAAATATAATAAAAAATTGGTCGATTATTTTAATATTTGAAAAAAAATTAATTGATGAATTTTTATAGCAAATATTAGGATTATAAAAATTACAAACCTTATTTACTAATTTTAAATCATAATTGTAATATAGTTTCTCGATTAATTTTAGAAATATAAATTTATTATAATAAATATTTATTTTAGTTTCTACTAATATTTGATCGTATATAATCAAATTTACTCCACCAATAGTTTTATAATTAGATAACTATATATTAAAATTTATAAAAAATTTTTAATTTTTTTATTTAAAAATTTCTAAAAAAAATATAACTAATTAATATTTTTTATAAAAGTTGAAATTCCTTATAAATATAAAATAATTATAAAATATAAACTATTCCTCAATTCTTGGGCTTTGATAAATATATTATAACGTATATTTATACGATATATATAAAAATAAAATATATTCGAAAACAAATATTTGATATATTAATTGTCGAATTTTATTTTTTTGAATATTTAAAAATAAAATAATAAATAAACAAAATATATTTTGGATTCTTAGATTCAGAATAACTCAAATATCTTTATTTTCAATAAAATCTATTATTTTTATTATTCTTATTTTATATAATCTGGCCATATATTAAAATAAAATAAATAATATTTTTTTACTAATATTGTTTATTAAAATATTTTTCTAAATCTTTATATTTTCGAAATCTATAATCTAAAAAAAATAATCTTTAACACTTTTTTCTAACATAAACAAAACATTTATTATATAATCCAAAAAAATTTCGGATCATAACAACAAATTATTATTTTTTTATATCAATATTTTTGACATAAAAAAATATAAATAAAAATAAATCCGGAAATAAATATATTTCAAATAATAATAATAAAATGCTTATAAAACAAGATCTAATAATAAAAAATTATTTTTATATATTTCCAAGCAGGAGGAGAAACTTTTATTTCAAATCTAAAAATCAATTAATTTTAGATACTACCAAAAATAATATTAATCTACATAAATACCCAAGCTATATATACAAATAGACTCCCGACCAATTTTATTTTTTTTCCTTTTAAATTAATTAATCGAATAAAAAATATTAAATAAAAAATATTAAATTCTAAATCATTATATACAATATAATGATTTTCATAAATCAAAAAATAATAGATCGTTATTAGAAATAGAAAATGGTAAGAAAGGAAAAAAAAAAGAAATTTCTATATAAATTAAAATTTTAAAATTAGTTTAAAATAGAACCAAATCAATCAATTATATTAAAACAAATTATATATTTTATAAAAAATGATATATTGTTTTATTATATATTTAATATATCTTTTTTTTCATTTAAAAAAATATTAAAATAAAAAATAAATATAATAAATTAAAAAATAATATATATTTAAATTTTATTTCGAAACTTATCCCGGGAAACAACTAAATCTCGAGACTGTTCCTCCCTAAAACCATATTAATCCTGTGAACTATTAAATTCCTAGATCTCTTTTTCCTAAAATTTAATAAAATCCTAGAAATATAGTTTTTGGGAACTCAATTATTTCTAGGAGTATAATATGTTCTAAAATTTGCTATTGAGGCCCTTAAATTTTAGGCTAAATGTATATACTAATATTTTTGAGTTTATAATTTATTATATCAATATATAAAATTAGTTTATTATTGTATATTAATATAGTGTAAAAAAAAGAAATTAAATAAAATTTGAATTATTTAAATATATTTTTTATAAATTTCATTTATTTAGATATTAATTTATTATTACCTTTAAAAATGTTATTTCTGGACTATTTTTATTTATAAATCCGTTAAAAATTGCAAAATTTTAATTTGCAAAATTGATTTTGGCAAAATTATTATATAAAATAGATTTTATAGTATTATTAGGAATTGATTTTAAATCCTTGCATCTATAATTTTCCTCCTATATTTTCTCAAAAATATAAAAAAAATTTATATTATTATTATTCACAATAATAATTGCATCATCTCAGCCTGGAATAGCTTTATAAAATAAAAATAGAGATATTATTATTGTAAATAAATACAATAATCTAATATATTATCTATTTATAAAAAATATTGATATTTTTGAAATTATTTTTTCTAATAAAATTTATCGAGAACAATTTCAATTTAAATATATTGGATTTGATAGCCTAAATATACCTTAATATAATAATATTAATATTAAATTTTCACCAAATTAATCTATCAATACAACCACCAATAAACAAAAAGTTTTAAACCAAAATACAATAATATAATTTGAATATATTTATAATCCGTCTATATTTCCAAATCTATAATACAATATTTCAAATATTAATAAATATAACAATAAAACATCTAATATTTGGAATGGTATATCACCGTAGCCTTTCCAGAAAAAAGGTTTTATTATTGAAACCACGAACAATAATTGTCCTAAAATTGTTTATTTTAGTGGCAATTCCAATAGAAATATAACTTACATCCAAACTTATATCATCTCAATAAACAATTTCGCTACCAGATTTTGCAGAAATAATAATTCTATTATATTGATTTTATACTCAAATATAAACTTTTTGAATAAAATCACCAATATAAAAACACCATTCAATAAAACCTAATATTTATAAATTTGCATATTTTAAAGATTTTATATTATTAATTCAGAAAGATTTTGGAATAGGGAAAATTAAGTAATAAAATCTAAAAAATAGAGAATAAATTTAATATTTTTATATATTATTATATTATAATATTTCGTTTAATAGAATTAAATTTTTTAAAATTTTTAATTAATATATTATTTGTAGGTAAATTTTAAGAATAATTAATTAATATTTTTTTTTATAATTTAAAACTCGGTTTATTAAAAATATTAAATTAATTATAACCGCTCTCCCGGGTCTTAGATATGAATCATTTTAGATTTCTATCCTATATAAATAATTATAAATTTTTTTACCCAGCCTTAATATTCAATACAATTATTCCTTTTTATAATTCGAAAAATTCCTATTTTTTTTTTAATATATTATTACTTCAGATTTATTATTTAATATATTATAAATAAAAAATTTAAAAAAAATTGGAAATTGGAAATTCAATTTAAATATAAATTGCAAGATTAAATTATCAATCTTATTTTTGATCTTATTCTAATGAAAATTGAAAATGATATAATTATAGATCTGATTTATATCTTATATAATAATAAAAAAGATTCGGGCGACTCTTCAAATTTATTTATTCAATAAAAAATTATTGAAAATTATATTAAAATATTATATTGTTAAAAATATAAGATTTCAAAAATATATATTCTTTTTCAGTTAAAAATTTTATAACTATATTTACTACTTAATCTTTCTTTTTCAAAATCATTTATAGGTTTATTATAATTAAAAATATATTTTTATACGATTTATAATTATACAAATTTTTTTGATATATCTATTATTATAATATTTTTTAAATTTAAAATAAAAATTTATAAAAAATATAAATTTGATCAAAAATATATTTTGAAATTATTAAAATTTTCACAATTATATTTAATAAATAATAATTTTTTTTTGAAGAAATATTTTTTATAAATAAAAAAAAAGATTATAAATTTCTATTAAAATAATTTTTTGATAAAATTATTGTATATATGACGGATATAAGAAAGGAAAAAGATATTTCAAAAAAGGTTTCTTTAGAAAAAAATATTTCGGAAATGGATTTATTTTTTAATAATATATTTTGATATTATATAATATATAAAATTTATTTATTATTGATAAACAAATTTTTATAATTAATAAAAATATTATTTAGATAATAGAAGCTAGAAATTAATATAATTTTGGACACGAAATTTTCCACTATTATAAATAATTTTATAAAAAAAATTAAAAAAATTAAATATAAAAAAATTCCTTTCTTATTTAATTAAAATCTTATTTCAAAAATTTTGGATTTTTCAATAAATTATTATTTTAATATATCAAATTTTAAATATTAGATTTTCCTAAATCGATATAATTATATATATAAATATATTTTTTAATATATTATAGAAATATTAAAATTTGTTTTTTAATTATTAATTATTTTTCTTATTTTGTAAAATCTTTTCTATATTTACATTATATATTTTTATTTATTTGATCTTAGACTTAAAAGTAACATTTTGCAATTATATGATTATTAGCAAAAACCATTATTGCATTAAATTGGATATTTATAGTAATGATATTAATACTTGTAATTAATAATATTTAGATTAGGCAATTCTTAATTATTATAATTTCGGTGGCCTATTGCAAATATTCGATAAAAATAATATAAATCAAAAATTTAATATATATTAATTCTATTAAATTTTATAATAAAATAATTAATTTTTACTAATTAAAACTGATAAATTTTATAAAAAATGGATACAATAATTGTTATAAAACTTTTTGTTGTTCATATTGTAAGATAATCTAGACTATTAAAGAATTAAATTATTTAAAAAATTCTCAAATTAATTCCATATATTATTCATCATTTCCTATAATACAAACTAATATTTAAATATAATAAATAATTTAAATTTAAATAAAATCTTTAAAATTATTTTTTTGTTTCAATATCAAAAATTAAATAATATTTTTTTTTCTATAATATAATTTTTATTATATCTAATTTATTTTAATAAAAATATTTATTATAATCTTATTTTGGTTTATATAAAATAATTTTCATTTTATTATTATTTATATTTTTAAATTATATTATATATAAAATCTATAAATATTTTTTATTCTGGTAAAAAATAATTTTATTCCTACTAAAATTTAATTATTAATTCGTAAAAATAATCAAAATCCTTATTATTTATTCTTTAATTAACAGCCAATTTGGACTTATTATTAAAATATATTCATAATACTTCCCATTTTTTCGAATAACTAAATAAATATCCAAGTCAAATAATTAATAAATAATATTTGTTTTATTAAAAAAATTAATTTTGTATTAACAAAATTTTTCTTAATTATTTTTTTAATATTTTAATATTTTATTTTAATTTGATATATTGATAAATAAATAATATTAAATTTAGAATATCAATTTTAGATTTATAAAATTTAAAAAAAATAAAAATATTAAATTTATTAATTTATATCTAAAAAAATAATAATTACTATTTTTAGAATCAATTATAATAAATATTTATTTTCGACCAAGTAACTCCTATAGGCCATATTCGAAATTACCCCTAATTACCAAAAAAAAAAAAAAAATAAATAAAAAATAAAAATATAATAAAATTAAAAAATATTA